>JABAHQ010004776.1_pt5 | contig 17186 bp, 12 predicted proteins | sample 7062091 | NCBI WGS metagenome assembly JABAHQ01 (sample SAMN14534359, study PRJNA622989) | marine sediment metagenome | biome: marine biome [ENVO:00000428]; feature: marine pelagic biome [ENVO:01000023]; material: deep marine sediment [ENVO:00002113] | place: India: Gulf of Kutch | collected...
CGGAGGATCTCCAGCATGTAGTCCTTGGCCGTGACGTTCTCGGGGGGCGTGCCCCGGACCGTGACCTTGAAGGAGGGGGGGACCCGGGCCCGGACGTCCCGGGTGATCCAGGAGTTGAAGATCGCCGTGGTGCCCACCCCGAAGGCCACGCATCCGATCGCGCCGGCGTGGGGGGTGTGGGAGTCGGAGCCGATGATGAGCATGCCGGGCTCGGCGTACTCCTCCAGGATCTTGGAGTGGCAGATGGCCTCGGAGCCCAGCCGGTGGCCCTTCTGCTCGCCGTAGAGGCGGATCCCCTGCTTCTCGGCGAACTCCCTCTGCTTCACCTCGAGCTCGTTGGCCACGTCCAGGAGCCCCTCCTCGATGCGCTCCTGGGTCATGGCCTTCTCCAGGAAGGTGAGGTGGTCCCGGAAGAAGAGGATGCTCTCGGGGTCGACCACCCGCCCGTCGTCGCCCACCTTCTCCTCGAAGAAGATGGCGGACATGGGGGTCACGTACTCGTGGCTGAAGCGGAGGTCGGTGCGGAAGAAGCCCGCCTCGCCGGGCCGCACCCAGGGCACCCCCACCTCGTCCCGGGCCGCGTCCACCACCCAGTGGGAGGCGAAGATCTTCTCGGCCACCGTCATGGGGCGCACCGTGGAGGGGACGGCGGAGGCCCCCACGCCCCCCTCCCGCTCCTCGGCGGCCCCGGCCCGGAACCCGTCCCGGATCTCGGCGGGGTTGGTGGGGCGGGAGGTGGCGGCCACCTGGTCCGCGGCGAACTCGCCCGGCCGGTCGCCGTCCTCGCCGCTGCCCCGGAGCTGGCGGTTCTCGGTCTCGTCACCGGGGTCGGGAACGCTCTCCCGCTCGGCTTCCTCGGCCTCGGCCGTCTCCCCCGGCGGCCCCCCGAGGGCCTCGGGAAGGGGGACGGTCGCCTTCCCCTGGAGCCGGGCCACGTTGAACTCGAAGAGGCCGCCGTACTCGATGATCTGGCGGGTGATCTCGTCCTTCCCCCGGGTGAAGACCTCCAGGGGGATCTCCTCGCCCGCCCGGATCCGACGCAGCACGTCGAAGTCCGTGGTGGTGAGGATCCCCAGGTTCTGGCAGTTCTCGTTGTAGATCCGCTCGATGCTCTCGGCCACCACGACCCGGACTCCGGCCATCATCTCGGCGAAGGGGCTCTGCTCCCGGCTCGATCCCTTCCCCCGGCGCTTTCCGGCCACCGAGCAGACGAACCCTCCCTCCTTCACGGCTCCCCGCTCCACGGGAAAGGCCGCGTCGCCGGTCTCGGGATCGGTGGCCCGGAGACCCAGGTAGGGGAATTCCCCCAGGGTCTCGTCGTAGAAGTAGCAGATGTAGGCGGGGGTGATCTCGTCGGTGCTGATCTGATCCCGGAGCTTCTCCCGGAGCGCGTCGGTGAGCTCCGGGTCCTCTCCCTCGTAGAGCTGACGGCGCAGGAGCTCCGCGTCGTCCACCAGGTAGAGGATCCGGCCCTCGAAGGAGAGGGTGTCGGGGCGCTTCGGGGTGGGTCGGTCGAGAAGCTCGTCCATGCGCGTCTCCGTCGCGGTTCGCCGTCTCGGGACCCGCTGTTACCCGGAGACGCGCTCGATGAGCCACCGGGCTGTCGCGGAGAGCCCGCGGCCGCCCGGGGATCCGGCTTCTTGACGGTCCTCTCGCCGGCCCGTTCATTTGCCACGACCGGGAGGCGCCCCGAAGCGGCCCGCCCGTCGACCCGATGCGGAAGGGAGTGCACGTGGCTGAGCCGACCGAGCGCGACGCAACGGTGGAGAAGGGGCAGGCGGAGGCGGTGGCCCGGGAGGTCTTCGGAACCCGCCTGGGCTTCATCCTGGCCGCGGTGGGGAGCGCGGTGGGGCTGGGCAACATGTGGCGCTTTCCCTACGCGGTCGCGGATGGGGGCGGTGCGGCCTTCGTGGTCCTCTACATCCTCATGACCCTCCTGGTGGGGATCCCGGTCATGCTGGCCGAGTTCACCGTGGGGCGGGGGGCCCGCCTCTCCCCGATCGGGGCCCTGGCCCGTGCGGGTGGGCGGGGCTGGAAGCCCCTGGGCTACGTCTTCGTCCTCGCGGGGCTCCTGATCCTCTCGTACTACTCGGTGATCGCCGGGTGGACGGTGCGCTACGGGATCGAGGGGATCCTCTCGGGCTTCCCCGCGAACCCCGGGAACCACTTCCAGCAGATCTCCACCGGGATGCCGGCGATCGTCTACCACGTCACCTTCATGCTGGTGACGATCTCGATCGTCATGGTGGGGGTGGAGAAGGGGATCGAGCGGGCGGCCCTGGTCCTGATGCCCGCCCTCTTCCTGATCCTGATCGGCCTGGGGTTGTGGGCCTCGCGCCTGGGCGGCGCCGGTGAGGGCTACGCCTTCTACCTCCAGCCCTCCTTCGGGGAGCTCCTCGACCCCCAGGTGCTGCAGGCGGCGGGGGCCCAGGCCTTCTTCTCCCTCAGCCTGGGGATGGGGGCGATGCTCACCTTCGCCTCCTATCTCTCCCGGGACGACGACCTTCCGCAGGAGGGCACGATCATCGCCTTCTCGGACTTCGGGGTGGCGTTCCTGGCGGGGCTGGTGGTCTTCCCCGTGATCTTCGCCCTGGGGCTCTCGGGCGAGGTGGGTCAGAGCACGGTGGGCGCCCTCTTCATCTCCCTGCCCGGGGCCTTCGTGGAGATGGGCGCGGTCGGGCGCGTCGTGGGCGTCCTCTTCTTCCTGGCCCTCACCGTGGGAGCCCTCACCTCGGCGATCTCTCTCCTCGAGGTGGTGACGGCCTCCCTCATCGACGAGTTCGCGGTGCGCCGGAAGGCCGCGGCGGTGACCGCCGGGCTCCTGGTCACCCTGATGGGATTCGTGCCGGCCCTCAGCCTGGACCTCCTGGGAGTGGTGGACAAGGTGGCGGGCGAGCTCCTGCTGGTGCTGGGCGGCTTCGGGATCTGCGTCCTGGTGGGCTGGAAGATGAAGGACGCCGCGGCCGAGCTCCGGAGGGGCGCGTCGCCGGCCTTCGCCGCCGTGGGCGAGAAGGCGCTGGTGATGGTGAAGTGGGTGGCCCCGGTGATCCTCCTCTACGTCATCTACTTCACGCTCACCGCCACCGTCCAGCTCCTCCGCGACACCTTCGGAGGCTGAGGGGGTAGGTGCGTCGGCGAGGAGATCGACTCGCGTCCCCCACACCACCGACCCGGCAGGAGCCTTGACCCCCGCAGACGTGCGTGAATCCACGCGGTGCCCTCGTCGCCGATCTCGCCGCCTCGCCGCGGTGATCCTGGCCGCGGGCGTGGGCCTGGCTGCGGGCCTGGGCGGGGCGCTGGTGGCGCCGCCGGGTCATGGGCCTCGCCTCGCCGGCCCCGTCGGCCTCGCCGCCCAGGAGGTGCCGGAGCGCAGGGGTGTGGTGGCGGCGGGCCTCCGGATCCGCCAGCTGGACGGGGTGAAGCGGGTCCTGATGGTGGGGGCCCACCCCGACGACGAGGACACGAGCCTGATCGCGGCTCTCGCCCGGGGCCACGGCGCCGAGGTCGCCTACCTTTCCCTGAGCCGGGGGGAGGGCGGTCAGAACCTGATCGGACCGGAGCTGGACGAGGGTCTCGGGATCGTGCGCACCGGCGAGCTCCTGGCGGCCCGGAGCCTCGACGGGGGACGGCAGTACTTCACCCGGGCCTTCGACTTCGGGTACTCGAAGAGCGCCGAGGAGACCTTTCGCTACTGGCCCCGGCAGGAGGTCGTGGGCGACGTGGTCTGGATGATCCGGCGCTTCCGTCCCCAGGTGGTCGTTTCGGTCTTCGACGGCGAGAGCCCCGGGGGACACGGGCAGCACCAGGTGGCGGGGATCGCGACCTACGAGGCGTTCGACGCCGCCGGGGATCCCTCCCGCTTCGCGGAGCAGCTCACCGGGTCCGACGCGGTGGAGCCGTGGGCCCCGCTGAAGCTCTACCGGTCGTCCCGCTTCGACCGGGACGAGACCACCCTGGCCCTGGAGACGGGCCGGTTCGATCCGCTCCTGGGCCGCTCCCACTTCCAGCTCGCCATGGAGAGCCGGAGCCAGCACCGCTCCCAGGACTTCGGCGTTCCCGAGCCCATGGGAGCGCGGGCGGCCCCTCTCGCCCTCGTGAGAAACCGGACCGGCGCCTCCGGCGGCCTCTTCGCCGGCGTGGACACCGCCCTGCTCTCCCTGGCGGACGGGCTGCCCCGGGAGCACGCCGACCGCCTCCGGGGGGTCCTGGACGAGTACCGGGGAGCGGTCCGCGCCGCCGAGGCCGGCCTCGACGCCCTGGAGCCCTGGGAATCCGTGGAGGCCCTGGGCCGGGCCGCCCGGGGCATGGAGCGGGCGGTGGCGGCGGCCGCCGAGGCCGAGGCCCCGGCGGGGGTGCGCCGGGCCCTGGAGGACCGGCTCCGGCGTGTCCGGGAAGCCCTCCTCTCGGCGGCCGGCGTGGTGGTGGACGTCCGGGCCGACGACGACCTGGTGGTGCCCGGCGAGGTCCTGGAGATGGAGGCGGCGGTCTGGAACGGCGGGCCCTTCCCCGTGGTCGAGGCCCGGGCCGAGCCGACGCTCCCCGAGGGGTGGAGCGCCGAGCCCCTGGGACCGGAATCGGTGGAGACCGACGACTCCTTCCGGGCCCGGCTCTTCGGGCCGGACCCGGCCAGCATCGTGACCGGGGCGAGCGGGGTGGAGCCGGGTGAGGTGGTCCGCTGGCGCTACCGGGTGAGGGTGCCCGAGGACGCCGAGCCCTCCCGGCTCTACTATCTGGCACGACCCCGGGACGGCCAGATGTACCGCTGGCCCGACGACCGCTCGCTCTGGGGGCTTCCCCGGAACCCCCCGCTCTTCGGGGGGTCGGTGGAGCTCTCCCTGGGGGCGGGGATCCGGGTCTCCGCCGCCGACCCGAGCGGGGTCTCCGGGGACGGAGGGAGCGGTCACGGCGCCGGCTCCGCGGCCGGCCGCTCCCGGAGCGCGTCAGGGGAGCAGGACGCGGGCGGTGAGGTGCGCGTCAGCGTCCGGCGCGCCGGCGAGTACGTGGGCGTGGACCCGGCCCGGGGGGAGTTCCGCCGGCCCGTCCTGGTGGCGCCGGCGGTCTCGGTCCGGCTCCGGCCCCGGGTCATGGCGTGGCCCCTCGGGGCGGGGGAGGCGCGCGCGGTGGCCGTGTCCCTGGAGAGCCAGGCCCGGGCCGGCGCCCGGGGGCGCCTGCGGCTGGAGGCTCCCCCCGGCTGGACGGTGGAGCCCCGGAGCGTGTCGTTCGACTTCACGGGCCCCGCTGAGGGCCGGAGCGCGAGCTTCCGGGTCCGGGCTCCCGAGAACGTGGCGGAGGGGAGCTACGGGCTCGCGGCGGTGGCCGAGGCCGACGGCGGGCGCCGATACGCCGAGGGTTTCGAGGTCGTCGACTACCCCCACATCCGGAGGGCCCTCCTCTTCGAAGACGCCCGCACCCGGGTCTCGGTCTTCCCGGTCCGGGTGGACCGGGAGCTGCGGCTGGGCTACGTGATGGGATCGGGGGACGACGGCGCCGAGGCCCTGCGCCAGCTCGGGATCGACGTGAGGCTCCTTGGGCCCGAGGAGGTGAGGGAGGCCGACTTCGGCTCCTTCGACGTGATCGTCCTCGGCGTGCGGGCCTACGAGACCCGGCCCGACCTGGTCTCCTCAAACGCCCAGCTCCTGGACTGGGTGGAGGAGGGGGGGACGCTCCTGGTGCAGTACAACAAGTACGAGTTCTCCGGGGCGGGATACGCCCCCTACCCGGTCCGGATCTCCCGGCCCCACGACCGGGTGACCGACGAGACGGCGCCGGTCACCATCCTCGACCCCGACTCCCCCGTCTTCACGTCGCCCAACCGGATCACCGCGGAGGACTTCGAGGGATGGGCCCAGGAGCGGGGCCTCTATTTCCTCGGGGAGTGGGACGAGCGTTACACGCCGCTCCTCTCGATGCACGACGCCGGGGAGGAGGGGAAGCGGGGCTCCCTCCTGGTGGCGCCGGTGGGAGACGGGCTCTGGATCTACACGGGACTCGCCTTCTTCCGGCAGTTTCCCGAGGGCGTGCCGGGCGCCTACCGCCTCTTCGCCAACCTGGTCTCCCTGGAGGCGTCGGAGTGGCCGGCCCGGTAGGATCCTCCGAGGTGCCCCCCTCCGGCGAGGAGCGGGACGTGCCCGAGCCGGGGGAGGTCGTGGGCGCCGCGGAGGAGCAGGGGGTGGGGATCTTCCCGAGCTGGAAGTGGCTCTACCTCACCGTGGTGCTCTACGCGGCGGTCCTCGTCCTCCTCCTCTACGCCTTCACGGTGACCCTGGACTTCGGGGCCCGGTGAGGCCGCCGATCCGGCCGTCCGGCCCCCAGACCCGGCCCGCCCGTGGGCCCAGGTTGCACGCCTCTCCGCGGGCCCGGTGACTCCCCTCGACTGGGCGATCTTCGCCCTCTACTTCGCCGGTGTGATCGGCTTCGCCGTGTGGCAGAGCCGGAAGAACGTGGGGGTCGAGGGCTTCTTCCTGGCCAACCGGCGCATGCCCTGGGCCGCCATCGGGCTCTCGGTCATGGCCACCCAGGCCAGCGCCATCACCTTCATCGGCACCACCGGCCAGGCCTTCGACGACGGGATGGAGTTCATCCAGGTCTACCTGGCCCTCCCGGTGGCCATGGTGGTGATCTGCGCCGTCTTCATCCCCTTCTTCTACAAGGCGAAGCTCTACACCGCGTACGAGTACCTGGAGAAGCGCTTCGACCCCAGGACCCGCTCCCTCACCGCCTTCCTCTTCCTCCTCTCCCGGGGGATGGGGGCGGGGATCATCCTCTACGCGCCGGCCATCGTCCTCTCGGTGATCCTGGGCTGGGACGAGCTCTTCACGATCGCGATCATGGCCGTGGTGACGATCGCCTACACGACCGTGGGCGGGATCACGGCGGTGATCTGGACCGACGTGATCCAGATGGTGATGATGTTCGGCGGGATCGCCGCCGCCGTGCTCATCCTCTTCTTCGAGCTCCCCGCCGGGGTGGGGGTGGGAGACGTTGCCTACATCGGGGGGATCCAGCGCATGTGGACCGCCGTGGACCTCTCCTGGGATCCCACGAACACCTACACGATCTGGTCCGGCCTCTTCGGGGGCTTCTTCCTGGCCCTGGCCTACTTCGGCACCGACCAGAGCCAGGTGCAGCGCTACCTGACGGCGAGCTCCCTGAAGGACAGCCGCCTGGCGCTGATCTTCAACGCCTTCCTCAAGGTGCCGATGCAGTTCTTCATCCTGGCCATCGGGGTCCTGCTCTTCGTCTTCTACCACTTCGAGCGGCCGCCCCTGGTCTTCAACGACGCCGAGGTCCGGGTCGTGGCGACCAGCGAGCGGGCGGCCGAGTACCGGGAGATGGAGGAGGAGCAGGCCCGGCTGCACGGGCTTCGCCGCGAGGCCACGATGGAGCTCCTCCGGGTCCGGGAGGAGGGGGGCGAGGCGGGGGCGATCCAGCGGGAGATCGGCGGCTACGACGACCGGCTGGCCGAGATCCGCAGCGACGCCAAGGCCCTCGTCTCGGAGGTCCGGGGGGCGGCCTCCAACGACGTGAACTACGTCTTCCCCACCTATCTCGTCCAGTACTTCCCCACGGGGCTCGTGGGCCTCATGATCGCCGTGATCTTCGCCGCGGCCATGTCGTCCCTGGACTCGGAGCTCACCGCCCTCTCCAGCGCCACGATCGTGGACTTCTACGAGCGGTGGTTCCGGCCGGACGCGTCCCAGGACCACTACCTCTTCGTGTCCCGGATCGCCACCCTGGGTTGGGGCCTCTACGCCTTCGGCGTCGCCCTCTTCGCGGGCCAGATGGGGAGCCTGATCGAGGCGGTGAACCAGGTGGGGTCGTTCTTCTACGGGTCCCTCCTCGGGGTTTTCCTCCTGGGCTTCCTCGTGAAGGGGGCCAACGGGACCGGGGCGTTCTGGGGACTCCTGGTGGGGATGGCCACGGTGGCCACCGTGGCCTTCACCACCGACGTCTCGTGGCTCTGGTACAACGTGGTGGGCGCCTCGACCGTCCTGGTGGTGGGCGTCGCCCTCAGCCGGCTCGCGGCCGAAGGGGACGTCCGGGCGGGCTCGTGAGCGGGGCGCAGGGGCTCTCTCATCCGGAGGCTCCGCCTTCCCTCTCTCCTTGACCGAGGGCTACGGAAGCGCGAGCATATACTTTGTATTTCAAAGTCCTTTGTGCATTCAAATAACGGAGACGCGCCATGGAGACCGAGACCACCCGACGCGACCTGGCCGCGATCCGCGCCCTCATGGAGGAGAGCCGGGCCCACGTTTCCGGCACCGGGCGCTACTGGATCCTTTGGGGGGTCGTTTCGATCTTCGGCTTCGTCGTCACCTGGCTGGGGGCGCGGGGGGCCGTGCGTCTCCCCCTGGACCTGAGCTGGATCTGGGGCGGGCTCCTGGCCCTGGGATGGGCTGGCTCCGCGTGGATGGGCTGGCGGGGCGAGCGCGCCGCGGCGGTGGTGAACGAGGTGACCCGCATCGTCTACGCGATCTGGGTCGGGCTGGGGGTGGTGCTGACCGTTGGCGCCCTCGCGGGGATGATCACGCCCCTGATCTCGGTGGAGGCGCTCCCGGGGCTGCTGGCCGTGACGGTGGGCGCGGGATACCTGCCCACGGGCTCGATCCGGGGTCTGGGGTGGCTGCGCTGGCTCGCCGGGGTGTGGTGGGCCGGAGGCGCGTGGATGCTTCTCCGCCCCGGGCTCCACACGCTCCTCGTCCTCGGGGCCATGGTCGTCGCTCTGCAGATCGTGCCCGGCATCGTCCTCGAGCGCAGCGGCGCCCCGGGTCGGTCGTCGCCCGCGCGAGGGACGCCGTGAGCGAGTTCGACCACACCGGGATCGACCGCCTGATCCACTCGCGCATCCGCCTCTCGGTGATGGCGATCCTCGCGTGCGTGGATCACGCGCGCTTCACCTTCCTCCGGGAGAAGGTGAACACCAGCGACGGGAACCTGAGCACCCACCTCTCCCGGCTCGAGGACGCGGGATACGTGGAGGCGGAGAAGACCTTCGTGGACCGGAAGCCCCTGACCCGCTACCGGCTGACCGGCGAGGGACGGCGGGCGTTCCGGGCCTATGTGGACCGGATGGAGACGCTCCTGGGGAGCGCCAAGGAGGACGAGCGATGATCGACGACGCCGTGGGAGCGGTCCACGTCGGGCTGGCCCTCCTCGCGCTGGTCCTCGGCTTCGCCGTGGTGATGAGGAGGAAGGGGGATCGCCCGCACCGGACCCTGGGTCACCTCTACGTGTCGAGCATGCTCGGGCTCAACGGGACGGCCCTGATGATCTACGACCTCTTCGGAAGCTTCGGGCCCTTCCACTGGGCGGCGCTGGCGAGCCTGGCCACGGTGGTCGCGTGGACGGTGCCCGTGGTGTTGCACAGGCCCCGGGGCTCGTGGTTCGAGACCCACGCCTACTTCATGGCGTGGTCGTACGTGGGCCTGGTGGCCGCGGCGGCCGCCGAGGTGGCCACCCGGGTCCTGACCCTCCCGTTCTGGGCCTCGGTGGGGCTTCTCAGCTTCGTGGTGATCGCAGGAGGCGGCTGGATCGTCCAGCGGAGCGTGCCCCGGATCCTGGAGAATTCGCTCAGTCCCCGAAGCTGATCCCGATCGACCGGGCGGTGGTCACCACGTCGCCGTCGGTGGGCACCTTCTTGAGGCGGGAGACCGCCTCCTCCAGGGGCACGGCCTGCACCTTCGGGGGATCGAGGGCCACCATGCAGCCGAACGCCTCGTCCTTCACCAGCTGGACCGCGGCGGCGCCGAAGCGGAGGGCCAGGAGGCGGTCGTAGGCGGTGGGCTGTCCTCCCCGCTGGAGGTGGCCCAGGACGAGGGAGCGGGTCTCCTTCCCCGTGCGCTGGGCGATCTCCTCGGCCACGTGCTCGGCGATCCCCCCATAGCGGCCCTCCTTCCCGGGGCCGGGGGATTCCTGGTAGATCGCTTCGCCCCCGAGGGGGCGTGCCCCCTCGGCCACGGCCACGATGGCGAACTCCCGTCCCCGGGCCCAGCGCTCCTCGATCTTCCGGCAGACGCTCTCCCACTCGAAGGGGATCTCGGGGATGAGGATCACGTCGGCGGTGCCGGCGACGCCGGCGAAGAGGGCGATCCACCCGGTGTGTCGGCCCATGAGCTCCACCACCATGACCCGCCGGTGGGCCTGGGCGGTGGAGTGGAGCTTGTCGATGGCGTCGGTGGCGGTCTGGACGGCGGTCTGGAAGCCGAAGGTGACCTGGGTCGCGGCCAGGTCGTTGTCGATCGTCTTGGGGACGCCGACGACGGGGAGCCCCTTGTCGTGGAGCTTGCTGGCGATCCGCAGGGACCCGTCCCCACCGATCGCGATCAGGGCCTCCAGCCCGTGGTCCCGGAACTCTTCGATCAGCTCCTGGGAGCGATCCACGGTCTCGTAGGTGCCGTCGGGCATCTCCACGGGCCACTCCAGGGGGTTGCCCCGGCTCGTGGTCCCCAGGATCGTCCCGCCCAGGTGGGTGATCCCCCGAACCGCGACCCGGTCCAGGGGGACCACGCCGTCCTCCTCGAAGAGCCCCTCGTAGCCGCGCCGGATCCCGTACACCTCCCAGCCCTCGCTCAGGGCGCTGAGGACGGCGGCCCGAATCACGGCGTTCAGCCCCGGGGCGTCTCCGCCGCCGGTGTTGATGGCGATCTTGCGGGTCATGGAGGTGAGGGGGTAGAAGGCGCTCGGATCCCGGCCGGGATCCGTCCTTCGGGCGATCAGAACACCGGCGGGGGCACCAGGGTTCCGGCTTCGGGGAGAGCCCGGACCCTACCTCCCGATCCGGATCGTGCCCCCGAACTCGCCTCCCCAGACCCGGACGCCGCTCACGTCCGGCCCGTCGAGGGCGCCGACGAGGAAGCGGGCCCGGGGAAAGACGTCGACGGGGCCGAAGAGCCGAAGGGGGAAGTCTCCCCCGACGCCCACGATCCAGCCGTCACCGCCGGGGACGTCCTGGGACTGGAGCTGGAAGTCCACCACGGGGCGGAAGCGGTAGGTCGCGCCCACGGGGATCGAGCCCGCGATCCCCACGTGGGCGATGTTCTGCCCCGCGACCTGGAGCGTCGTGTCCCGGACCGGGTCGCCCGCGTCGTTCAGGACGGCGACGAACTGGTCCCCCTGCTCCCGCGAGGTGTCGGAGCCGAAGACCGTCCAGGTCGAGCCCCCGGTCCGGAAGGCGAGGGAGGCGTCGGCGCGGAAGCGGTTTCCGGCGTCGAAGAGGTTGCTGCCCCCCAGCTTGTCGGTGTCGAAGTTCTGGAAGGTGAAGCCGGCCGTGAAGGTCCCGCCCTCGCCGAAGTTCCGGTCCAGCCCCACCCGGACCCGGGTCTCGTTTCCGGGCTCGTAGGTGAGGGAGGTGTCGGCCTGGGGCTCGAACCCCTCGGAGAGGCGATAGCTGGCGCCCACGCCCAGCCCCCACTCGCCGATCTGGCGGGCGGTGGCCACGCCCGTGGTGAAGCCGAAGCCCGTGCCCCAGTTCGCCTCCCGGAAGCCCAGGAGGTCGGTGGCCAGGGTCGACGCCACCACCGATTCGTCGGGGCTGTGGCCCTCCTCGCCGGTGGGGACGCTGAACGAGGCGGTGAGGATCGCCCAGTCCGAGACCTGGAAGCGGGTCCGGACCTGGGTGTCCGTGGGCCCCGAAAGCTCGAACGTCCGCCCCCCCTCCTCCACCGCTCCCCGGGCCCACGCGGCGTAGAGGTCCGCGGTGAAGCGATCGCCGATCGGCAGCTGATAGGCCACGGGGATGAGTAGGAGGCTCGCCGAGGTCGCGCCCAGGCCGTCGTCGAAGCTGTAGACGTGATAGTGGCCCCCGGCGCCCAAGGCGTGATCCCGGCCCTGCGCCCTCGCCTGGTCCGGAACCAGGGGAAGGGCCAGGCCCAGGAGGAGGACGAGGGCGGGGCGCTTCATCGCTCTCCGCCCCCGTCCGGAGAGGGCGGCCGGATCGTGATCGTGATCGTGATCGTGCCCACGGGGCGCCGCCCCACCCGGTCCGAGTCGGTGGCCTCCTGCGTCGGATTGCGCTCCCCGGCCTGGCGGTCCACGCCGCTCTCGGGGTTCCCCTGGTTCGTCAGGTGGTCGGCGGGGCTGGGGTTCGTGTGCTGGGCGGTCCGGTCCAGGAGGTCTCCCGCCGCACCTCCCGGAGGGACCTCGGAGCCCCGGGGCCCCGAGCCGCCTGCTTCGGCCGACGCCTGCTGGGCGATCTGGGCCGTCGTGACCTGGTCACCGGCCTCGAGACGGGACGCCTCGTCGAGCTGGCCCCGGGCCTGCCCGAAGCCGGGATCGATCTCGACGGCCTCCTGGAAGCGCAGACGGGCGGTCGTGAAGTCACCCCGGTCCAGAGCCTCGAGCCCACGGCCATAGGCGAGGAAAGCGAGGATGTTCCCGGCCCGGTTCTCGTTGATCGCCTGGCGCTCGGCGGGGGTGAGGTCCACGCCGAGGACGTCGAGGACGTCGAAGACGGCCCGCTTCTCCAGGTCGAAGAGGCGGGTGAGCTCGTCCTCGCCGCTGGTCCCTCCCTCGGTGTCCCGGCTCACCGTGTTCCGGACGTCGGCGCTCATCTGGATCGTCTCCTCGCCCACGGGCGTGACCGCGCCCTGGACCACGTGCTGGGCCCGGAGGAGACGGCCCGCCCGGGCGCCGCTCTCTTCCTCGGTGTATCCGGCCTCGGTGAGGGCCATCTCGTCCAGCAGCGCCTGGATGCGGGAGCGCTCCAGGACCTGGATGCCGCCGGCGAGGCCGAGGTCGGTGATCATCATATCCGCCAGGGCCACGCCCAGGGGCTCCAGCTCCCGGTTCTCGGAGAGGAGCCGGAAGGGAAAGACCGCGACGGTTCGGGCCTCCGGAGGGGTGTCGGTGAGCTGGGCCTCCCGGGAGAGGGCCTCCTCGGCCTGGGCCCGGAGCTCCCTCCGGACGATCACGCCCATTCGTGACCGGATCCGCTCCCCGAGGGGTCCCCGGCGTCCGCTCTCCAGGTAGGCGCCGTAGGCACGGCGGGCCCGGGACCAGTCTTCCAGCTCCTCGTGGCCGAGCCCGAGGAAGAGGTAGAGGGCGGCGGCGTCCCCCCCGTCCTCCTGGGCCGACTCCAGGGTGGCCACCGCGTCCTGGTGGCGGTCGGCCTTGTAGTAGGCGATTCCGAGCCGGGTCTGAAGGTCGGGGTCGTCGGGACGCTCGACCAGGTCGGCCTCCAGGGCGGGCACCTGATCGGGCGTCACCTCGGGGAGGGGTGGGGCGCAGGCGGGGACGCCTGCGACGAGGAGGACGATGGCGCCGGAAAGAAGGAAACCGGATTCCGGAGCTCGGCTCATGCCGTCGGAACTCCTTCGGGGGCTGCGGATCGGACCGGCCGCGAGGTCCCGTCCCGGGGAAATCCTCGCATCCCGACCCGGGGGCGGATAATTTACCCCGAGGGTGCCGGCGGGCAAAGAACTTTCTTTGCTCGCCGTTTCGCCCTTCGTGAGAGGCCTTCCCGGGCGCCCCCTGCAAACTTCGGGAGGTACAGCCTTGCGCAAGGCGACCGCGCTCTCCCTTCTCGCGCTCCTGGCGGCGGCCGCCTCTCCGCGCCCCCTCCTCGCCCAGGCCTCCTCCCGGGACCTGCCCACCGTGGCCGTCATGGACTTCAACGGCTTCATGCTGGGCCAGACGGGGAACTCGGTGCCGATCGGCAAGGCGGTCTCCAGCATGCTCGTGACCGAGCTCTCCGGGCGGGAGGGGATGCGGGTGATCGAGCGGGCCCAGCTCCACGACCTCCTGCAGGAGCAGCGCCTGGCCCTCTCGGGGCGGGTGGACGAGGGCACGGCGATCGAGGTGGGGCAGATGCTCGGGGTCCAGTACATGGTCTTCGGCAACGTCACGAGCATCGTCCAGCAGGTCCGACTCGACATGCGGGCGGTGAACGTCGAGACCAGCGAGGTGCTGGAAGTCCAGAAGCTCACCGACCAGGTGGACGCGCTCCTCTCCCTGGTGGTGAAGATGGCCGACCTCTTTTCGGCGAAGCTGGAGCTCGAGCCCCCGTCGGCGCGCCCCGCGGTTGCCCAGATCCCGCTTCAGGCCACGATCGCCTTCTCCCGCGGCGTCGACTTCGAGGACCGGGGCGAGCTGGAGGAGGCGATGGAGATGTACCGGATGACCCTGGAGATCTACCCCGACCACCGGGGAGCCCGGAGGGCCCTGGACCGGCTCGAGGAATCGGAAGGAGGCGGCCTGAGATGACGGGACTCCTGCGCGGTGTTCGGCGGGCCCCTGCGGGCGCGATCAGCCTCGGCCTGACGGCCGCGGTCCTGGCGGTTCCGTCCCTGGACGCCCAGGAGGGGCCGGAGATCGCCTTCGAGGGAGACCTTCCCCGGACCCTGGTCTTCGTCACCGAGCGGGGCGGGACCCGGGTGGCGACCCGGGAGATGACCGCGTTCCTCCGGGAAGCGGGATTCCCCCTCATCGACCCGGCCCTGGCCCACACCGTCGCCCAGCGGGAGCTCGTGGAGGAGGCCCTGGACGGCGACGAGGGCGCCGCGACCGAGCTGGGGCGGGACTTCGGCGCCCAGGTCCTGATCGTCGGCGCCGCCGACTGGGGCGCCCGGCCGGATCCCGTGGACGGAACCCTGATCACCGCCACCAGCGAGGTCTCGGTCCGGGCCCTCCGCCTGGACCACGGCCGGGTGATCGCCCAGGCGTCGGCCGACGCCCGGGGGGTCGAGGCCACCGAGCAGGCGGCCCGGAGCAAGGTGATCGAGGAGGCGACCGGGTCGGTCCTCCGGGAGTCCTCCTTCGTGGGCCAGCTCGTGAACGACTGGGCCGCCGAGCCGTGGGAGGACCAGGCCTACTGGAGGCCCGACCCCGGCTCGGTTCCCGCCGAGGCCGCGCCCGCCCCCGATCGGAGAGGCCCGGGCCTGGCGATCCTGCGGGCCGACGTCCAGCCCTCGGCCCGGGGCACCGCCCGGGGGCTGGGAGTCGTGAAGAAGGGGGAGAAGAGCTCCTCCCTCTTTAATCCCGTGCGCCTCGAGGGGGTGGTCGTGGGCGACGCCCGGAGCGTCCGGGTCGAGGGCGAGGACGCGCGGATCGAGGAGCTGCCCGCCGAGGAGGCTCGGCGCCTGGGCCTGAAGGGACGCGAGGCCCACCGTTTCTGGTCGGAGTTCAACCTCCCCATGAGCCGGGACACGGTGAGCGTGGTGGCCGAGGGGCCCGGAGGGAGTGTGAGCCGAGCGGTGGCGGCCCCACGCATCGACGAGCGTTGGGCGGTGGTGATCGGGATCAGCCGCTACGCGTCGGGCGAGATCCCGGACCTGGAGTACGCCCGCTCCGACGCCCGGGCGGTCCACGACTTCCTCACCAGCTCGGCGGCCGGACCCTTCGAGGAGGACCACGTCCTCTTCCTGGCCGACGAACACGCCACCGGCGCCGGGATGCGGGAGGCCCTCTTCGTCTTCCTCCAGCAGGCCGACTGGGACGACCTGGTGGTGATCTACTACGCCGGCCACGGGGCCCCGGACCCGAACCGACCGGGGAACCTCTACCTCCTCCCCCACGACGCCGAGCTGGGATCCCTCGCCGCCACGGGCTTTCCCATGTGGGACGTGAAGACGGCCCTGCGGCGTCAGATCCGCTCGGAGCGGGTGGTGGTGATCGCCGACGCCTGCCACTCGGCGGGCACCGCCGAGGCGGCGATCCCGGGGGTCGAGAGCAACCCGATCGCCGGTGGGTTCGGCCGGCTCTTCACCCCCTCCCGCCGGCTCACCCTGACCGCGGCCGACACCAATGAGTTCTCCCTGGAGGACGAGAGCTGGGAGGGCGGGGTCTTCACCCACTTCCTGGTGGAGGCGCTCCGGGGCGGCGGCGACGGGAACGGGGACGGGATCGTCACCTTCCAGGAGGTCTACGACTACGTCCACACACGGGTCGTCGACGCCACCGACGGACGCCAGACCCCGCAGAGGACGGGCCTCGGCGACATCCCCCTCTCCGTGGCGGAGAGCGCCACGGGACAGGGCCTCGACCGTCCCTGAGTCGGCGGGACCGGGCTACAGCTCCCGCCAGTCCACCTCCAGGACCCGCTCGTAGACCTTCTTCTCGACGAAGAGGTCCACCAGGTCCGGGTCCAGGGCCCCCTCGTCGGCCTCCATCCGCAGGATCTCGAGGGCCCGCTCCACCGGCAGGGCCTTCTTGTAGGGCCGGTCGGAGGCGGTGAGGGCGTCGAAGATGTCGGCGATGGTCATCATCCGGGTCTGGACGGGGATCTCCTCGGCCCCCACGCCCCGGGGGTAGCCCCGGCCGTCCAGCTTCTCGTGGTGGCCGTACGCGATGTAGGCCACATCCTTCAGGTCCTCGGTCCACGGGATCTGGGTCAGGAAGTTGTACGTCTGCTGCACGTGGGACTCGATCTCCTTGCGCTCCCGCTCGTCCAGGCTGCCCTTCGGGATGGCCAGGAAGTGGAGCTCCTCGGCCGTGATGAAGGGGACGGGCTCCCCGTCCACTCCCTGGAAGGTCCGGTCGGCCAGCACCTCGAGGATCGCCTCGCTCTCCTCGGGCAGGACCCGGGGCTCGTTGGCGGAGCGGACGGCATCGCAGAACCGGTCCAGCTCCGCCAGCCGGGCCGCGTGCTCCTCCTCGATCTCCTCCAGCAGACGCTCTGCGCCGCCGGGCCCGTGCCGGGCCAGCAGTTCGTTCTTCTTGCGCAGCATCTGGGCTTCGAAGGTGCGCCGGATCAGGTCGAACCGGCCGTCCACCCGTTCCCACAGCGTGGGCGGCAGCTTCTTGGCCTTGACCAGCACCTCCTCGCGCACGCCCACCTTGCCGAAGTCGTGGAGCAGGGCGGCGTAGCGAATCTCGCGCAATTCCTCCCGTGAGAACTTGACGTGGCGATACGGACCTTCCCGGGCACGATCGACGATCTCGGCGAGTCCCACGGTCATGGATGCGACGCGGCCGGAGTGTCCGAAGGTCGTGGGGTCGCGCTGCTCGATGGCGGTGGTCGGGTCCCGCTGGTCGATGGCGGCCACGGCGGCCTTCACGAAGCTCTCGAAGATGTCCTCGATCTGCTGGTAGAGCCGGGAGTTCTCGATGGAGACGGCCGCCTGCCCCGCCAGGCCCTGCACCAGCTCCAGCTCGTGCCGGGTGTACGGCAGGACGTACGTCGCCGCCGACTTCTCGTCCGTGATGCGCACGTCCCCCTCCCGCTTCCGGTTGATGAGCTGGAGCACGCCCAC
>JABAHQ010032725.1_pt1 | contig 17147 bp, 15 predicted proteins | sample 7062091 | NCBI WGS metagenome assembly JABAHQ01 (sample SAMN14534359, study PRJNA622989) | marine sediment metagenome | biome: marine biome [ENVO:00000428]; feature: marine pelagic biome [ENVO:01000023]; material: deep marine sediment [ENVO:00002113] | place: India: Gulf of Kutch | collected...
GCGCACAACGTATGGACGGGCGCCGCGGCGCCGTCCGCAAATGTAAGCGACATGCCAGCGTTTTTCGCGGACGAGATCCCCCGAGCCGCCGAAGCCCGACCGGGATGCCGTGGCACGCCGGGTGGACCGGCGGCCGCGACAGGGACGGGGCAAGCTATGAAAATCGGCGCGCATACAGCGAGTTAGCGATTCGTAAGTCACCATGGAAATCGTCACAATATCAATAAGTTACTGGTCAGGATCACTCATCGCAACCGTTCACGACAGGGGGTTGGCGCCGTTCAAGCAACGTTCGCGACACCGCCGACCCAGCCTGGTCCATCGTCGTGACAGGCCGGGCGGGCTCCGGCATCGGCCTGCGCATCGCGAGGCCGATGGGGAGGTCGTCCCGCCGGGCCGCGCGCTCGACCCCCGGCACGGCCGTGCCGGTCAGTCGCGCGCCCCGGCGCTCGAGAAGGAGGCTTGCAGCGCGCTCAGCTCGGTGCGGCCAAGGCGTCCGGCATGGAGCAGGCTCGCGACCAGCGCCCCCTGTATCCCGTCGCGCGCCAGGGCCTCGAGGTCTCCCACGGTCCCCGCGCCGCCGGCCGCGAACACCTCGCGCCGGCCGGCGGCGCGACGCACGTTCGCGAGGAGGGCCCGATCGGGCCCGGTGCCGCTGCCTACCCGATCGAGCATCATCACGATCACGCGCCGGGGCCAGCGCGCCGGGCTCGGCCCGCGGCCAAGCAGCGTTCGGCCCTGATAATCGAGCGACAGGACCGCCTCTGCGCCCGGCTTCATGTCGTCGAGCAGCGCGGGGCGGACGAGGCTTTCCGTGCCGATCACCGGCGTCCCGAGGTCGCTGGCGCGGAAACGCGCGAGGTCCCGCCCGTCGCGGATGCCGGCGTCGACCCAGAACTCGACCGCCGGGTGGCGCTGGCGCAGTTCTTGAATGACGATGGCGTGGTTGCCTCGTCCACGGATGGCGTCGAGATCGGCCAGGTAGATCACCGGGAACGGGTGGTGCTCGAGCAGGCCGTCGATGACCGCGTGGGGCTCGGGCGAACGGCACAGTGCGCTGTCGAGCGCGCGATAAGCGGCGCGTTCCCCCCCTCGCGCGGCCACGACGAGCCCGCCCATCATGTCGACAGCCGGAACGACGATCAAGCTCACGCTGTGCGCATTTGTGTCTTCGAATACATCACCGGCGGCGGACTCGCGGGCGAGCCGCTGCCGGCTGCCTTGCGCCGGGAAGGTGACATGATGCTCCGCGCCGTGGTCGCCGACCTGGCCGAGGTGCCGGGGGTCGAGGTTACCCTGGCGCGCGATGCGCGCCTGCCCGATCCCGCGTTGCCCGCCAAGGTGCGGTGGATCGACCAGCATTATAGCAATGATCTGTCCGGCCTCCTGCACGCCGCTGCCGAAGGATGCGAGGCCGTCTGGCCCATCGCGCCGGAGACGGGGGACACGCTGGCCGAGGTGTGTGAATGGGTCCTGCGCGGCGGCCGAGGCCTGGTGGCGAGCCGTCCCGAGGTGGTGCGCGTGGCCGCGAGCAAGCGAGCGACGCTCGAGCGCCTGCGCGAGCGCGGCGTGCCCACGGTGCCGAGCTACACGCCGCGAGACGTCCCGTTCGAGCACGGGGGACCGTGGGTGGTCAAACCCGACGATGGGGTGGGATGCGAAGGTGCGCGCATCGTCTACGACCGGGCGGCGCTGGAGCGCGCGTGCGCGGCGGCAACCCCGGTGATCGTGCAACGACTTCTGCCGGGGGTGGCGGGAAGCTTGAGCCTGTTGTGCGACGAGGGGCGGGCGAGCACGTTGGGGGTGAACCGTCAGCGCGTCGCGGTGGTCGAGGAGGGGTTCCGGCTCCTCGGCTGCGTGATCAACGACCCTACCGTGGCCGAGGCGGCGCGGATCGAGGAGCTCGGTCGCGGCGTCGCGGCGGCTCTGCCGGGCCTGTGGGGCTACATCGGGGTCGATTTTATCCTGACGGATGAGGGCCCGCGTGCGCTGGAGGTCAATCCGCGCGTGACGACCTCCTATGTCGGCTTGCGGGCTTCCCTGGGCCGTAATCCAGCGGCTCTGGTGCTGGACGCGCTGGCGGGCGCGCGGCTTGACCCGCTGTCGTTCCGCGGGCGGCCGGTGACCGTGACGCTAGAGACCAGTCATGTCGCCTGACGGCGTCATCGGGTGGGACCTCGGCGGCGCCCACCTGAAGGCGGCGTGGGTGGACGGTGCCGGTCGGCTCCGTCGCGTGCTCCAGCGCCCTTGTCGCTTGTGGCAAGGGTGGGCGGAGCTCGACACGGCCCTGCGCGAGGCCGCCGAGGCGCTGCCGCTGGCGCGCACCGCGCACGCGGTCACCATGACGGGCGAGCTGGTGGATCTGTTCGCCTCCCGCGCCGAGGGCGTCGAGCGCCTGGCGCAGGTCGCCGAGGGGCTGCCCGGCTTCGGTGCACGGCTCTACGCCGGCCGCGCGGGCTTCCTCGAGCCGGCCGCCTGCCGGGCGCACGCGCGCGAGGTGGCCTCCGCCAATTGGTGGGCCACGACGCAAGTCGTCGCCCGGCGCCTGCCCGAAGGTTTGGCCGTCGACGTGGGCAGCACGACCAGCGACGTCGTGGCGTTCGCCGGGACCGGGGTGGCGGCGCGGGGATATACGGACTGCGAGCGGCTCGCCACCGGAGAGCTGGTCTATATGGGTGTCGTGCGCACGCCGTTGGCGGCGTTTGCCGACCGTGCGCCGCTTGACGGCCGGTGGGTCGCATTGATGGCCGAGCCGTTCGCGACGGCCGCCGACGTTTATCGCCTCACCGGCGAGTTGCCGTCCGATGCCGATCAGATGGAGACCGCCGACGGGCGCGGGCGCGAGCCGCGTGACAGCGCCCGGCGCGTGGCGCGCATGCTCGGCTGCGATGTGGACGATGCATCGCCGGAGACGTGGCGCCTGGTGGCGGGGTTCTTCGCCGAGCGCCAACGCCAGCGTCTGCAGGCCGCCTGCACGCTGGGGCTCTCGCGGCGGCAACTGAGCGCGCGTGCGCCGCTGGTCGGGGCGGGCGTGGGGCGCTTCCTGGTGCGTGTGCTGGCGCAGCGACTGGAGCGGCCGTACTACGATTTCAGCGAGCTGATCGGCGCCGAGCCGGCGGCGGCCGATTGCGCGCCCGCCGTGTCGATCGCGCTGCTCGCGCGCGAGGAGGCCGTCGGGGCATGAGCGCGCCGATGCGCGAACGCCTCCCTTATTGCGCCGACAGCGCTGCGGTCTTCGAGCGCCTGGTGGACGAACGCTGGCCGGTGTTCATCGACAGCGCCCGCACCGGCGGTCCGCACGGGCGTTACGATATCCTGGCGGCCGATCCGATGATCACGCTGGTGGCCCGCGGGGCGGTGACCGAGATCCGGACCCGGGAGGGGCAGGAGCGCTCCGAGGATGATCCCTTCGCGCTGCTGCGTGGTGCCCTCGGCGAGCCCGTGGCGCGCGAGCGCGCGACCCCGTTCTGCGGCGGGGCCATCGGCTACTTCGCCTACGATCTGGTCCGGCGCATCGAGCGGCTCCCGGCGCTGGCCGCTGACGTCGAGCGCGTGCCCGAGATGGCCGTCGGCATCTACGACTGGGCGCTGGTGGTCGACCACGCGCGCGGCGAGAGCTGGCTGGTGGGCCAGGGGCACGACCCCTCGACCCACGAGCGCTGGCATGAGCTGGCCGAGCATCTGGCCGCGCCGCCGCAGCCGGCGGTGCGCCGCTTCCGTGTGGGGGGTCCGGTGCGCTCGAATATGGACCGCGCGATGTATGCCGCGGCCTTCCGGCGCATCAAGGAGTACATCGCCGCGGGAGATTGCTATCAGGTCAATCTCGCGCAGCGCTTCAGCGTGCCAGTCGCGGGCGACCCGTGGGTGCTGTACCGGCTGTTGCGTCGCAGCAACCCCGCGCCGTTCTCGGCCTATCTCGCCAATGAGCAGGTAGCGGTCCTCAGCGCCTCGCCCGAGCGCTTTCTGCACGTAGCCGACAGGCAAGTGATGACCAAGCCGGTCAAGGGGACGCGCCCGCGCGGCCGCGACGCCGCGGGCGACGCGCGGCTCGCCGAGGAGCTCCGGTGCAGCGCCAAGGATCGTGCCGAGAACTTGATGATCGTCGACCTGCTGCGCAACGACATCGGCAAGACTTGCGCGGTGGGCTCGGTGCGGGTACCCAAGTTGTTCGATATCGAGAGCTTCGCGACCGTCCACCATATGGTCAGCACCATCACGGGTACGCTCGCCCCGGGCAAGACCGCCGCCGATCTGCTGCGGGACTGCTTCCCCGGCGGCTCCATCACCGGCGCGCCCAAGGTGCGCGCCATGGAGATCATCGAGGAGCTCGAGCCGAATCGCCGGGGCATCTACTGTGGCGCGATTGGCTACATCAGCTTTGACGGCACCATGGACACGAACATCGCCATTCGTACGCTGGTTTGCAGCGAGGGGGTCATGCGGTTCTGGGGGGGCGGGGGCATCGTCCACGACTCCGAGGTCGAGGCCGAATACCAGGAGACCTTCGACAAGGTCGCCGCCATGCTGCGCCTGCTCGCGGAGCCGGCGCTCAACGATGGGGTGGGGTGAGCCGTGTGGGTCGTCAAGGTCGGCGGCAGCTTGGCGCGATGCGCATCCCTGGGACGCTGGATCGACGTGCTGGCCACCGAGGGTGCGGGGCGGGTGGTTCTGGTTCCCGGCGGCGGGGTGTTCGCCGACGCAGTGCGCGAGGCGCAGGCGCGCTGGGGCTTCAACGACGTCACGGCCCATCGCATGGCCGTGCTGGCCATGGAGCAGACGGGGCTCATGCTCGCCGGACTGCGCGGGGACCTGGTGCCGGCCGCGACGCCTTTGGAGCTCACCGACGCATTAGACCGCCGCCGGGTCGCGGTGTGGATGCCCTCCGCGATGGTAAGCGCTGCGTCCGAGCTGCCCCGGAGCTGGTCGCTCACCTCCGACAGCCTCGCGGCCTGGCTCGCGGGAGTTCTCGGCGCGCGCCAGCTCGTGCTGATCAAGTCGGCGCCCTTGCCGGAGGAACCCGTGGCTTGCTCCGCGCTCCAGGCGGCGGGTATCGTCGATGAGCTCTTTGGGCGACTCATTACCGGACAGGCGTTCTCGACCCGGGCGGCCAACGACAGCCACTTGGCATCGTGCCGTGATGCCCTGCAGGGCGGGCGCGCCCTGGGCGTCGCCGTGATCCCCGGCCGCCGGCCGCGGCATGTGATGTAGCCGGCGAGCGAGCTGGCGCGTTCGGCATCAGCGCCCGGCTGCAATTGAGGAGATGGCCAGGAGTTTTTCCCTGCCTTCGAGCCGCCGGTCGGGGAGGGCATCGGAGACACCGTGCGCGTGCCCCTGATGTTGCCGACGGCGCACAAGCGCGCGGAGTTCGAGACCGTACCCGTGATCCTGACCGGTGCAGTGCGCGTCCGGCCGTGAGCCGGGCCGAACGGACGCCGGGAGGGCACACTCATTGCGCCGCCCGGGTGAGCAACGCCCGGCACGCCCCGAGCCCGCTGCCCCGAGATGATCTCGGTTCTGCGCCTGCTCCCGTGTCCCGCTCCCGCCGGGCGTCTGGACGGCGACACGGCCGTGGCGCGCGGGCGCGCTCTGTGGTGGAATTGAGCAAGTGGTGTTCCGCCCGGCTGCGTCGGCGCCCGGGGCAGTCCCCGGGGGCGCCTCTACCGGCGGTCCAACCGTGACGAACCCGGATGTTCCCCTTTCGGACCACGAAGACCCGCCCGCGCTCGCTGCGCACCCTCATGCTCGCCCATGAGCTGGCGCTGCTGTTGCTCGCCACGGTGAGCGTCGCGTTGGCGGCGATCTGGGGATACCTGTGGTACGACTTCGCACAGGAATCCATGCGCATCAGTCAGATGGTCGAGGAGGCTCAGCAGGCGAACAGCGCCCTTTATCGGCAAGTCAAGGACGTCACTCGGGCCCGGCTGACCGAGGATCCGATGGCAATGGACCTCTATCAGCGCTACACACGCCGGGTCAAAGGTCATCTCACGGTGCTGCGACGCGACGCGGCCGGCCGTGACGAGCTCTACGCCGTGCAGAGGATGGACCGCGCCTATCGGGTGGTCCAGCAAGATATGAACAAGGTGTTCGTCAACCCGTACATCGTCAGCCGGCAGGTCCGCATGAAGCTGCTTGATCCAGAGTACGAGCCGGAGCTCCTCGGAGGTTTCGAGGAAGCGCTGAGCGGGCTGATGGAGCTGTTGACCGAGCAACGCCGAGCCTGGCGCGAGCGGCTCGGCCGTTACAGCCGCTGGGCCTGGGTGGTGATCCCGGCGCCGATCCTCGGCGCCGCGGTCCTCGTGGTGCTTTCGCGGCAGAGCCTGCAACGGCGCTTCGTTCAACCGATGCGCGCGCTGATGCAGGGTGCCCAGACGATCAGCCGCGGCGAGCTTACCCACCGGATCGCCGAGCAGGGCGCGGAAGAGGTGGCCGCCCTCGCCGGAGGGATGAACCATATGGCCGGTGAGCTCGCGGCGAGCCGTGACGCGCTCGTCGAGAAGGAGCGCCAGGCCGCGCTCGGCGCCCTGGTTCCGGTGGTCGGGCACAACATCCGCAATCCGCTCGCGAGCATCCGCGCCACCGCCCAGGTGCTCGATGATCTGGACACCGAGGCCGAGTGGCGCGAGGCCCAGCGCGACATCATCGACACGGTCGACCGGCTCGAGCGTTGGGTCGGCGCGCTGGTGTCGTATCTCCACCCGCTGAAGCCCCAGCCACGGCCGACGGCCCTCGGTGAGCTGGTCGACGCGGTGGTCGGCCTCGCCCGGCGGCGGGCCGAGCAGCGCGGTGTGGGGTTGCAACGCCGCGACGCGGCCGGCGCGACACGGGTGCGGGTCGACCGGGACCTCATGGAGCAGGCGCTCAGCGGACTGGTCCTCAACGCGATCGAGGCCTCGCCGCCCGGCGAGACGGTCACCGTGCGAACCGAGCGCGACGGGCGCCAGGCCGCGGTGGTCATCGAGGACCGCGGGCCGGGGTTGCCCGCCCACGCGACCCCGGAGAGCTTCCGGCCCGGACGCTCGAGCAAGCCGCGGGGCACGGGCCTGGGCATACCCTTTGCATACAAGGTCTGCGATGCGCACGGGTGGGGCCTGACGTTCGCGGCGCCGGCCGGCGGCGGCACGGCCGTGCGCGTCACGGTGCCCTCCACGAGTCTCGCCCAGTCAGCCGAGCCATGAGCGCGCAGCAGCCAGCTTACAAGGGGTCGACCGGCGGCACCGGGCGCGCGCCCCAAGTATTGGTCGTCGATGACGAGGCCCTGTTCGCCAAGTCCGTCTGTCGCCGGCTGCAGGGCGCGGGCTGCGAGTGTGTCACCGCTGACACAGTAAGGGCGGCGCGCGAGACGCTGCGGCAGCGCCACTGCGATCTCGTGCTGCTTGACATGCGTCTGCCCGACGGCTCGGGGATGGACCTCCTGGCCGAGCTGCGCGAGAAGCTGCTGCTCGATACGCCCGTGGTGGTGTTGACCGCGTACGGGGAGATCGACGACGCCGTGCAGGCGATCAAGCTCGGTGCGGCAGACTACCTCAAGAAGCCGATCGACCTCGAAGAGCTGATGGTGATGGTCCAGCAGACACTCGAGCGCATGGACCTCACGCGTCGGCTGCAGTACTCGCGGGCCCGTGAGAGCCGCACGGTCGAGGGCGTCGAGATGGTGGGGGAAAGCCCTGCCGTGCGCGCATTGTGCGGGCAGATCGAGCGCATCGTCGACCTGGCGGGTCACGTCGCACAGGATGCGCCGCCGCCGACAGTTCTCATACTCGGCGAGACGGGGACCGGCAAGGATCTGGCCGCACGCCTGCTCCACCTGAAGAGCGCACGACGCGAGCGCCCGTTTGTGCACGTCGATTGCGGCACGCTCCCCAAGGAGCTGATCGAGGCCGAGCTGTTCGGGCACGAGCGGGGGGCGTTCACCAACGCCATCAGCGCACGACCCGGGTTGATCGAAGCCGCCGAGGACGGCACGGTGTTCCTTGACGAGGTCGGCGAGCTGCCGCTCGACCTGCAGAGCAAGCTGCTCGCCCTGCTCGGACGGCGCGCCGTCCGGCGCATCGGCAGCACCGAGGATCGCCCGGTCGGCGCGTGGATCATCGCGGCCACGAACCGGGATCCCCGCGCCATGATGCAAAAGGAGACGTTCCGCCCGGATCTCTACTACCGGCTCAACGAGCTCGAGCTCACCATTCCTCCGCTGCGCGAGCGCGGGGAGGACGTCGTGGAGCTTGCTCACTATTTCGCCGAGCGCACGGCTCGGCGCTATGGGTTGAAGAGCCCGCAGTTCGAGGAAGATGCGCTCGAGGTCCTGCGCGCATACCATTGGCCCGGCAACGTGCGGGAGCTGAGGCACTTGGTCGAGCGCGCGGTGCTCTTCAGCGAAGGGCATCTGGTGACCGGCGGGATGCTCGGGATCGAGGCGGGCGTCCTGGCCCGGGGCGACGAGAAGCCGGGCAGCGAGGGCGCCGACCTCGAAGGCCTCACTTTGGACGAGGCGGAGCGATTGCTGATCGCGCGAGCCCTGACACGTAGCGGCGGCAATATCTCCGAGGCCGCGCGCCGGCTGGGTGTCACGCGAATGGCGCTGCGCTACCGGATGCAAAAGCACGGCCTCTCGCGTGAAGAGGTGCGTTCCGGGGCCCACTGATGCCGGTGCCAGCCCCATCTCATTCGTCGAATTCTATTCCGAGAACGGAGCGGAGCATGCGAGTACTCTTTATGGCCGGGCTGTTGGCGTTCTCAGGAACGGCCGGCGCGGGCGACCGGGGGCACGACTACCCGACTCACGAGCGCGTGCGTTACGTGTACGAGTGCATGGCCACGAACGGCGGCCGGAGCTTCGGGAACATGTATAAGTGCTCGTGCGCGATCGACTATGTCGCCGAGCACCTGCCCTACGAGAAGTTCGTCGAGGCCGAGACCTACGTGCGCGGGCGCCGGGCGCGCGGCGAGCGCGGCGGCGTCCTGCGCGAGGGCGAGCGGGCGGAAAGCGTGCGCGAGCGCTTTCAAGCCCTCGAGCAGGAGGCCTATCGACAGTGCATGCTGAAGCGCAGCGAGCGCTGAGCAGCCCGTCCGCCCGGCGCCGGGCCGACCGCAGGCCGAGCGCCTCCGCCCGCCTCCCCCGCCCGGGCGTCCGCCGGGCGCTGCCCGGAGAGCACCCCGCGTGCGCCCCCGGCGCGCCTGCGACCGGACCCGCCCGCCTCGCCGCCGCCAATACCCGCACAGTCAATGTTTGCGCTGTGGCGCAACGGGCGCGCTCCGTGTTGCAAAAGAGGCACACGGGGGCGGACCGGCGTCGGGCGCTCCGCCGGGCCTGACCGGGAATACCTGAGAAAACATGGAGTTGAGCCACAGGCCCGGTCGAGAGCTGCTCACGGGCCTTTGGCATGAGGAATGCTATCTGAGAGGTGACGCTTGATCCGGGTTCCCGGGAACGAGGCACGGATGCCGCCGACCCGCCGCCCGACATCGCGAGGAGCGCTACGGCACGTGAGGTCGGGCGCTGCTCGATGGACGATCCCTGGAGGGGGTGCGTCTGCGGTGACCCGGCCGAGTTGCAACGTGTGAGGTAATGGGCCGAGCGGTCCACGGCTTCGGACCCGGATTGTCCGAAACGGCGTACCCGAAGGCATCCAGGGATGGCGCGGGCCCGATGGGGGGCTCGTGTCGGGGAAGTGAGGCGCGTGGAGGGCGGATACCCCTGCTCGTCGATGCAGCACTGGCCGGCAGGCGTCCTGTGAAGCGCGAACCCGGGATGAGGGGATCGATCCGGTCGGGAACCGATGAGATCCCCCTTGATCAGGGATGCCGAACGACGTGGGGGGCCGGGGGACCGGCGGCGGCAACGGAGCGCTGGGCCCGCGCGAGCGAGTATCGGGCGGCGCGCGCCTCGGCACGCGTCGTTCGACCGACTCCCCTGCCAAAGCAACCTGAGGAGGATAGCTATGAAGTCAACAACTCAGAACGGTCGCGGCTCGGCCATTGCGCGCTGGCTGTTCGCGGGTGCAGCGGCGGTGGCCGTATGGGGCAGCGCCGTAGCCAACGACGAGCTCCTGCGGCTCCAGAAGGACCCGACCCAATGGGCCATGTGGGGTGGGGATTACTCGGGCATTCGCTACAGCAAGCTCGACCAGATCAACAAGAAAAACGTCGGCAACCTGCAGATGGCATGGACGTTCTCAACGGGTGTGTTGCGTGGTCACGAGGGCGGTCCACTGATCCTCGGGGACACGATGTACGTGCACACGCCGTTCCCCAACAAGGTCTTTGCGATCGATCTGAACGACCGGTCGATCAAATGGAAGTACGAGCCCAAGCAGGATCCCGACGTGATCCCCGTCATGTGCTGCGACACGGTCAACCGCGGCCTCGCCTACGCCGACGGGAAGATCTTCCTGCAGCAGGCCGACACCACCCTGGTCGCGCTGGATGCCAAGACCGGGAAGCGGATCTGGTCGGTGAAGAACGGCAATCCGGACAAGGGCGAGACCAACACCAACGCGCCGCTGGTGGTCAAGGACAAGGTCATCACCGGCATCAGCGGCGGTGAGTTCGGTGTGCGCGGTCACCTGACGGCCTACGACATCGACACCGGCAAGAGGGTCTGGCGGGCCTACAGCGTCGGCCCCGACGACGAGATGCTGATGGACCCGCGGAACACGATCGACGGCGCCACCGGCAAGCCCATCGGCAAGAATTCCAGCCTGAAGACCTGGGAAGGCGACCAGTGGAAGCTCGGCGGGGGCACCACCTGGGGCTGGTTCAGCTACGACCCGGAGCTGGATCTCGTCTATTACGGCAGCGGCAACCCGGGGACTTGGAACCCCAATCAGCGCCCGGGTGACAACAAGTGGTCGATGACCATCTTCGCCCGCGACCCGGACACGGGGATGGCGAAGTGGGCCTACCAGATGACCCCCCACGACGAGTGGGACTACGACGGTGTCAATGAGAAGATCCTGGTCGACCAGAAGGTCAACGGGAGGATGCGCAAGCTCGTGGTCCATTTCGATCGCAACGGCTTCGCTTACACCCAGGACCGGACGAACGGCGAGCTGCTGGTCGCCGAGAAGTACGACCCGGCCACTAACTGGGCGACGAAGGTCGACATGAAGACCGGCCGCCCGCAGGTGGTGTCGAGGTACAGCACCGAGGCCCAGGGCGAGGATGTCAACGTGGAGGACATCTGCCCCGCGGCGCTCGGGAGCAAGGACCAGCAGCCGGCTGCGTTCTCACCGCGGACCGGCCTGTTCTATGTGCCGACGAACCACGTGTGCATGGACTACGAGCCGTTCCGCGTGGAGTACGTGGCCGGGCAGCCGTATGTGGGCGCCACGTTGAGCATGTTCCCGGCGCCGTCGTTCGAGCCCGGCAACGAGGTCCATACGATCAAGGAGCCCCACCTGGGCCGGTTCGTCGCCTGGGACGCCACCAAGGGTGAGGTCGCATGGGCCCGCGACGAGGCCTTCTCCGTCTGGAGCGGCGCCCTCGCCACGGCCGGTGACGTGGTGTTCTACGGCACGCTCGAGGGCTATATGCGAGCCGTGGACGCCAAGACCGGCAAGCTCCTGTGGGAGTTCAAGACGCCGTCCGGCATCATCGGCAACGTCACGACCTACGAGCACGACGGCAAGCAGTACGTGGCCGTGCTGTCGGGTATCGGCGGCTGGGCCGGCATCGGCATGGCGGCCGGGCTGACCGAGGACACCGCCGGCCTCGGGGCGGTGGGCGCGTACAAGGAGCTGTCGAAGTATACTCAGCTCGGTGGCGTGCTCTCGGTGTTCGCCCTGCCGGACTGAGGTCTCCCACGGGGCGGCGGGCGGGGTCTCCGTCCGCCGGCCCCGGTGGAGGGGCCGAGGTCGTCAGACCGCCCGGCATCCCGGCTGCGCCCGGGATGCCGGGCCTTTTATGTGGGCCGGCATGGATTCCCTCGACGTATCGCACCCGCCCCGCGGCGCACGCCGGTGGCGCGCCCTGTGGATCTCGATCGCCGCGGCCGTCCCCGGCCTCGGCCTGACCGCCCCGCCCTTGTCGGTCGAGGCGGTCGCGCCGGGCGTCTACGTCCACCGGGGCGTCCATGAGGAGATCTCGGCCGCCAACGGCGGCGCGATCGCAAACATCGGCTTCGTCGTCGGCGGGCGTTGCGTGGCGGTCATCGACACCGGCGGCAGCCCGGCGGTCGGCCGGGCGCTGCGGCGTGCGGTGCGGGCGGTCACGGAACGTCCGATCTGCTACGTGATCAACACCCACGTGCATCCGGACCACATCCTCGGTAATCTCGCCTTCGAGGGCGATGATCCCGACTATGTCGGTCATCATCGTTTGCCCGAGGCGATCGCCGCCCGGGGCGAGTACTATCGCACGAGCGTCGCGCGCGCGCTCGGCCGGGAGCTGCCCGACGGCGTGCTGGTGGCGCCCGACCGGGTCGTCGAGGACGAGCGGGTGCTGGATCTCGGCGGCCGCGAGCTGCGGCTGCAGGCCCTGCCGCCCGCCCATACCGACAACGACCTCCTTGTAGAGGACTCGGCCACCGGCACCTTGTGGGCGTCCGACCTGGTCTTCGTCGATCGCGCGCCGTCGCTGGACGGCAGCCTGAAGGGGTGGCTCGCCGTGCTCGACCGGCTGATGGGCATGCCGGCGGCGCGCGCGGTGCCGGGACACGGACCGCCCAGCGTGAGCTGGCCGGCGGGCGCCGAGCCGCTGCATGGCTACCTGGAGACCCTGCTGCGCCGGACGCGGCGGGCGCTGGAGGAGGGGGCGACGATGGAGGAGGCGGTCGAGCGCGTGGGGCGCGTCGGGCGCGGTGACTGGCGGTTGCTCGAGCACACCCACCGGCGCAACGTGATGGCGGCCTACGCCGAGCTCGAGTGGGAGTGACGCGGTTCGATGGAGGCCAGACAGCGATGACGCGCTTTATCCTGGCGCCGCTATGCGTGGCGGCGCTCGCCTGGGCGGAGCCGTTCCCGACGGCGGCGGCGGAGCCGGGGGCGGGCGTGTGGGCGCAATTGCGCACCGAGCTGTTCGGAGAACGGCCGATCGAGGACGGCTCCGAGGTGATCGCCGTGCGGGCGCCGGAGCGCGCGGCCAACGCCGCCATCGTGCCGGTGAGCGTCGAGGAGCTGCGCCCGGACGATGACGGGGCGCCGATCGAGACCCTTTATCTCATCGTGGACAACAACCCGGAGCCGCTCTCGGCGATCGTTCGCTTCGGCCCTGCGGCGGCCCGGGCGCAGGTCGCTACCCGGATCCGGATCAACGCCTACACTCACGTGCGCGCGGTGGCCGAGACGCGGGCGGGCAAGCTCTACATGGCCAGCCGCTACGTCAAGGCGACCGGAGGCTGCTCGGCGCCGGCGGGCGGGGCGCAGCGCGCGGCGCTCGAGCACCTCGGTGAGATCCGGCTGCGAACCTGGGAGGACGCCCGCGCCTGGGGCGAGCCGCGGCGCGCGCAGGTGATGATCCGGCACCCCAATTTCTCGGGGCTGCAGAAAGATCAAGTCACGGGGCTCTATCGGCCGGCGCATTACGTCGACCGCGTGCGCGTCGGTTATGGGGGCGAGACGGTGCTCGAGGCGGAGCTCACCATCACATTGAGCCGGAACCCGAGCCTGCGCTTCTATTATCGGCCCGCCGGCCCCGGCAGCCTGGTGGTCGAGGCCAGCGACAACGAGGGCAACCGCTTCCGCAAGGCATCGGAGGTGGCGGGGGCGCAGGCGAAGCAGGTCCGGGACGGCGCCGTGCGACAGCCGGAGGGCGACTGCAGGCGGCAGGCAGGTCGAGCGGTATGTCAGGCACTCGGTGGCTGAGGCGCGCGCACCAGGATCCGGACGTCCATGCCGTCTTTCTCCGTTGGCTGGTCGCCGTGACCGCCATGGCGGGGGTGCTGTTCGTGCTCTGGGAGCAAGGCCTGCTCGCGGCGCTCTATGTCGCGGATCGCAGCCACCTCTCCGTGCTGATCTCCGCGGCGTTCCTGGTGATGACGGGTTACTGCGGCGTGCAGGCCTTTCGCGTCTCGCAAGGGCTCAACGCCCTCATGCAGCCCGACGCCGAGGGCGGCGATCACCTGCCGACACGATGGGCGGGCGTTTGGGAGCGTGCCGGCATGGACGGCCTGCGCGCCGAGCTCGATGGGCCCGTCGAGGCGGGCTGGTTCGCCGCCGATCTGCTGATCAAGCTGGGTCTGCTCGGGACGGTGGTCGGCTTCATCCTTATGCTGGCCTCGGTGGGTGACATCCGCGGCGAAGGGGTAGAGGAGCTGCGCGCGGTGCTCACGCGCATGAGCGCGGGTATGCGGGTGGCCCTCTATACCACGTTGACCGGGCTGGTGACGGCGATGCTGCTCGGGTTGCAGGTCCACCTGCTCGAGCGTGGCGTCGTGCGGCTGCTCGCACGGCTCGGTCCCCGGCCGAGCGGGCCGGGGCGCGAGGCCGCGGAGGAGCGCTGACATGCCGGCGCGGCGCCGGTTCGCTACGGACCCGTTCACCGATCTGCTGTTCAATGCGTTGCTCGGTTTCACCTTCCTGTTCGTGGTCGCGATCCTCTACGTGAACCCGATCGCCGAGTCGGGCGTCATCGACCCCAAGGCCGAGATGCTGATCACCGCGACGTGGGAGACAGGCAGCCCCGACGATATCGATCTATGGGTCAAGCCGCCCGACGGGCCGCCGGTCTACTACAACCGCCAGGAGGTGGGGCTGACCCACCTGGAGCGCGACGACCGCGGGCTTCTCAACGACACGCTCGAGGCGGGCGGAGAGTCCATCGTCAATCCGGTGAATCAGGAGGTCGTCGCCGTGCGCGGGACGGTGTCCGGGGAGTACGTGGTCAACGTGCACTACTACGAGAGCCACTCCGGGGCGGCGCACGATGTGAGCGTGGAGGTGCAGCGGCTGAATCCGAGGCTGAAGGTCGTCTACGCGCGCACCGTCCGACTCGAGCGGCCCGGCGACGAGCGCACCGTGGTGCGCTTCCATGTGGCGCCGGACGGCGCGGTCGGCGGGATCAACACGCTGGCGAAGCCCATGGCGTTGCCGCCGCGGGGCTGACGCCGCCGGCACCGACGAACGGTAGAGGAGGGGAACATGCCGCCCGGCGTGCTTGGCCTGGTCGGCGCCTATCTGGCGCTCGCCGCCCTGTTGCTGATCTTGAACCTCTACGCGCGCCTCCACTGGCTGATCAAGGCGGGCGCGGTCGTGCTCGTCCTGGGGTTTTTCGTCACCGGCTACTGGGCCCTCTACGCCGCGCTCGGCTGGCCCACCGCGCGCCCCCTGCCCGAGCGCTTCCGCTTCGTCGCCGCCGATATCCGGGAACCCCTGCAAGCCGACGACGGGGAGGGGGCGATCTATGTATGGGCCACCGACCTCTCCCGGCGCGCGGGGCGGACGGCCCCGCGGGCCTACGCGCTGCCCTACAGCGTGGTGCTCCACCGCCACGTGCAGGAGGCCATGGCGCGCACACGCGACGGGCATCCGCAGATGGGCGAGGTGAAGGTGCGGACGGGGCTCCTGTGGCGGGTGCTCGGGCGCACGGTCGCCGCGTCGGCCTACGAGAAGGGGCTGCGGTTTCGCGAGCTGCCGAGCCCCACTCTTCCGCCGAAATGAGCGCGACGCTGCGGCTCGCGGGCCTGGGGGCCGCGCTCGCAGCGCTGCTCACCGGCTGCGGGGCCGAGCCGCGGTATTTCCCGCTCGACCCCGGCTGGACGTGGCTCTACGCCGTGGACGTCGTCAACTACAACGGCCATCACGAGCAGGTGCTCGCGGTCACCAACCTGGCGCCGGTGACCCGGCACGGCCGGCGGCTCGTGCCTAGACTCGCGCACGACGGCACTGCGCGCTACTACGCCGAGGATCCACGGGGAATCGCGCGGGTGTCGGGGCCGGCCGCCGCGGATGAGGCGGCCCCGCAATACCTGCTGCGCCGGCCCTTCGTTCCCGGCACGCGGTGGACCGCCCGGGGCCGGGTCGCGCTTCTGCGCCGCAATCTGCCGCTGTTCCGGCTCGAGGCCGAGGCGTCGTTGCCGCTGACCCGTTCGGTTGCGGCCGCCGACGAGGTCGTGGAGGTGCCGGCGGGGCGCTACTCGGGGTGCCTGCGGGTCGAGGGGCGGGGTGCGGTGCGCTTCGAGTCCGAGGCCCTGGGGGTCGTGACCGTGGAGGTGACGGTCACCGATTGGTTCGCGCCGGGGGTGGGGCTCGTCAAGTCGGTGCGCGAGGAGCGCCCCGACAGCCAGGCGCTGGGCGAGGGGCGGGCCGTGATGGAGCTCGAGGCGCTCATGCGCTGACGCCGGTCCTGAGCCTCCGGCCGTGCGCGGCCTCTCAGTCCCATACGGCGGTGTCCCGATCGTGCGTATGCTCGAGGCCGCGGATCGAGTCACGCCCGCGCACCTGTCGCAGCACCGCGTCGGTGAGGGTGGCCTCGGTCAGGTCGGCCCCGGTCAGGTCCGCCCCCGTGAGATCGGCGCCGCTGAGGTCCACCCGCATGAGATTGGCCCCGCGCAGATCGGCCCCTTGCAGATCGGCGAACGCCAGGCTGGAGCGCGAGAGATTGACATCTCGGAGATCGGCCCCGCGCAGGCTCGCGCTCTTGAGCCGCGCGTTCATGAGCCCCATCGACTGATTGGTCATGTCGGCGCCGAGATGGGCTCCGCGCAGGTCCGCGTCGTCGAGGACGGCGCCGCCGAAGTCGCCGATGATGCGTGCCTCACGCAGATCGGCGCCGGTGAAGTCGGCTCCGGTCGCCACCACGCTGAACATGCTCGCCCCGCGCAGGCTGGCTCCGGTGAGATCGGCGGCCACCAGGCGCCCGAGATCCAGGTTGACACCGTCCAGGATGGCCCCTCGGAGCACGGCTCCCTTGAAGTTGATGCTCTGCAGGTCGGCGCGACGGAAGTCCACTCCGGCGAGGTCCAGCCCGTCGAGCTCCAGGTCGCGCAGGTCGGGTCGATGGCCGGCCGGCGCCGTCTCCAGCCGCTGCACGATCTCGGCCCGGGCGAGGTCGGCCGCCTTCGCCGGCAGCGTGCCGGCCAGGCCCATGATCAGCGTGGCGGCCAGCGCGCCCAGCCGGCCTATGCGTCGTGGCATCGGTCGCATCCCGTTAATCCTCGGTGGCGTGCCGGCTCGGTCGATTAACCTCAATGTGACAATAGCCAGAGCGTCAAA
>JABAHQ010014229.1_pt1 | contig 17136 bp, 16 predicted proteins | sample 7062091 | NCBI WGS metagenome assembly JABAHQ01 (sample SAMN14534359, study PRJNA622989) | marine sediment metagenome | biome: marine biome [ENVO:00000428]; feature: marine pelagic biome [ENVO:01000023]; material: deep marine sediment [ENVO:00002113] | place: India: Gulf of Kutch | collected...
ACTGCACGCAGTACTCGCGCGGCGGGTAGACCACCGGGCCGAGCCCGAAGCGGTAGGCATCGGCTTGGATACCATGTTCTTCGAGCACCTGGGCGATGATCTGCGGCACCGTCAGGTGCTGGAAGATGCGCTGGTTGGTGCGATGAGCGAGGTAGGCCAGTTGCGGCACGAGCGTGAGGCGATAGCGGGTCAGGCGCTTACCGGATTCACCCTGGGCGGCCTGATGCACCAGCCCATGAAAACCACTGCCATCCGGCGCGAAGGCGAGGAAGGCCGGGCAATGCAGCAGGCTTTCCAGATCCAGGTCGGGACGCTCGCTGACCAGTTCCAGGTCGAAGCGATAGGGCTGGCTGATGGCCTCGCGGCCCCGGAATTCGAGCACCTTGAAGTCGTGCTCGACGCCTTCGAGGGAAAGCGTGAAGTGGGCCTGGTTGGCTGGGGTGAACATGGCGTCTTTCCTTCCTTAGAGATCGGCCGGGCTGATATTCAGCCGTTCCATGCGATACAGCAGCGTGCGCCGCGGCAGGCCGAGTTCGCGGGCGGCCTGGCTCTGGTTGCCGCCGTTCTTGCGCAGGCAATCCATGAGTAGGCTGCGTTCGACCCGCTCCATGCGTTCGCGCAGGTTCAGGCTGCTGTCCAGGCTTTCTTCCACATGCAGATTGAAGTGTTCCGGCAGCAGCTCACCACCCTCGCAGAGCAGCACGGCGCGCTCCACCAGACCCTTCAACTCCCGCACGTTGCCGGGGAAGGCATAGCCTGCCAGACGCTCGAGCGCGGCGTCGGACCAGCGACACAGATCGCGCTGGAGAAACGCGCAGGCCTTGTCGGCGAAATGCCGGGCTAGGCGCAGGATGTCCTCTTCACGCTCGCGCAGCGGCGGCAGTTCGATGGGGAAGTGCGAGAGGCGGTAGAACAGATCCTCGCGAAACAGGCCGTTCTCCACCTGGCTGCGCAGGTCACGGTGGGTGGCGGCGACGATGCGCACGTCGACCTTGTGGGTTTCGGTGGAGCCCAGCGGGCGCACTTCGCCTTCCTGCAGCACGCGCAACAGCTTGGCCTGCAGCAGCAATGGCATGTCGCCGATCTCGTCGAGGAACAGCGTGCCGCCGTTCGCCGCATCGAGCAGGCCGCTGCGGTCGCGGTCGGCACCGGTGAAGGCGCCCTTGCGGTAGCCGAACAGCTCACTTTCCAAAAGCTGCTCAGGCAGCGAAGCGCAGTTCTGCACGATGAAGGGTTTGCTGCGGCGAAACCCGCAATCGTGAATGGCGCGCGCCACCAGTTCCTTGCCGGTGCCGGTTTCTCCCGTGAGCAGTACGTTGACCGGGCTGTGCAGCACCTTGCCGATCAATTGGTAGACCGCGCGCATGCGCGGGCTGTCGCCGATGAGGCCGTAACCGCTGGCGCAGGGACTGACTGGCGCGGCAACTGGCGCGGTGCCGCCGGGCGCGCGCAGGCGCTGGAGCAGATGCAGCTGGGCGAGGCCGAAGGCGCCGAGCTGGGCCAGCGAGCCGCTGAAGCCGTGCAGCTCACGCGACTCGGTACTGGCCGTCAGCAGCAGGCCGGCGACGCGCTGCTGCTCGTCCTGCAGCGGCAGGCAGAGCAGGCTGCGCCACGGCTTTGGGCTATCCGGCAGGAAACCCGAAGCATGCAGGCTGCTGTCCAGTTCGCTGAGGCAGAGCGTCTGGTTCTGGCACAGGCAGTATTGCAGCAGCTGCTCGCCGTCGTAATCACTCGGCAGGCTGGTGGCTTCGCGTGGCTGTAGCAGGCCGTTGTGCCATTCAGCGCAGAGCGTCAGGCGAGTGTGGGTGGCGTCCAGCAAATAGAGCTGGCTGAGTTGGCAGTTGCTCAGCTGCGCCGCGGTTTCCACCAGTCCACCGAGCAGGCTGTCGGCGTTCGCCGCGCGCGCCAGCCCGGCGAAACGGCCCAGCAGGGCCTCGGCATAGCGCAGCGGCTGTGGCACCTGATTGAACATCGCAGACATCTCAGGCGAACTCACAGACCAGCGCACTGTTGCCATCCAGCGTGGCATGTACCCGCTGCAGCGGCTCGCCACTGGCCATGGCATCGAGCAGGCGGTCCACCACCAGCGGTTGCAGGTGCTGCTCGATCAGGTGGTCGATCAGGCGCGCACCGCTGTCGCTGTCGCCGCAGCGCTCGGCGAGGTGCGTGACCAGCGCCGGGCAGTGGCTGAACTGCAGCTGGCGACGCTGCAACCGCTCACCGAAGCGTGCCAGCTTGAGCGCGACCAGCTCGTCGAGCACTTCGCCGATGATCGGGTAGTAGGGCACCACACGCATGCGCCCGAGGAGGGCCGGCTTGAAGTGCTGCGACAGCTGCGGACGGATGGCCAGTTCCAGATCCTCGGCCGCCGGTCGCTGTCCAGCGGTGCAGAAACTGGCGATGCGCTCGCTGGCGAGATTGCTGGTCATCAGGATCAGGGTGTTGCGGAAGTTGATCTCGCGGCCTTCGCCGTCATTCGCCACGCCCTTGTCGAAGATCTGATAGAAGACATTCATCACATCCGGATCGGCCTTCTCCACCTCGTCGAGCAGGATCACCGAGTAGGGTTTTTGCCGCACCGCTTCGGTGAGCATGCCGCCTTCGCCGTAGCCGACATAGCCTGGAGGCGCGCCGATCAGGCGGGAAACGCTGTGTTTCTCCTGAAACTCGGACATGTTGATTACGGTGAGGAAGCGCTCGCCGCCATACAGCAGGTCGGCCAGGGCAAGGGCGGTCTCGGTCTTGCCGACGCCGCTGGGGCCGACCAGCAGGAACACGCCCACCGGAGCGTCGGGCTTGTTCAACCCGGCCGCTGCCGCGCGCATGGCACGATCCAGCGCTTCCACGGCCTGTTCCTGACCGCGCACCCGGGCGCGCAGATCGGCGGCGAAGTTGGCGACCTGGGCGTTGTGCTCCCGAGCCAGCTGCGTCAGCGGCACACCGGTCCAGTGGCTGATCACCTCGGCCACCAGGCGCGGGCAGACCTCATGGCTGACCAGTCGCTGCTCGGCCTGGGCTACGGCGAGTTCGGCCTGTACGGCGCGTAGCTCGGACTCGAGCTCATCGAGCGATGGGGCCTCGCCGTTCTCGTTTGCATAGCTGCGGGCTTCGGCGGTGCGTTTGCGCAGCTCGAGCAGGCGCTCGGCGAGCTGGCGCTGCCTGGTCCAGCGGGATTCGAGCTGCTCGATTTCGTCTCCCGCCGTGAGCAGACGTTGCTCCAGCCGCTGGAGGACAGCCGCGTCGACCGGCAGGCCAGCGGCAAGATCGCGGCGCATGGCTTCACGCTGGCGCTCGCCTTCGGCGACCTCACCACGCAGGCGTTCCAGCGCCTCGGGCGCAGCGGCGAGGCTGATGCGCACCCGCGCGCAGGCGGTATCCAGCACGTCGACGGCCTTGTCCGGCAGCTGCCGGCCGGCCAGGTAGCGTGCCGACAGCTCGGCGGCGGCCGTGACCGCATCATCGCGCAGGTAGATGCCATGACTCTTTTCGTAGACCGGCGCCAGCCCGCGCAGGATGGTGACGGCTTCCGTAACGCTCGGCTCGTGCAGCTGCACCGGCTGGAAGCGCCGGGCCAGTGCCGGGTCCTTCTCGAAGTACTTCTTGTACTCGCTCCAGGTCGTTGCAGCGATGGTGCGCAGCTCGCCGCGTGCCAGTGCCGGCTTGAGCAGGTTGGCCGCATCGCCACTGCCGGCCTGGCCGCCGGCGCCGATCAGCGTGTGCGCCTCGTCGATGAACAGGATGATCGGCTTGGCTGAGCCCTTCACTTCGTCGATCACGCCCTGCAGACGGCGTTCGAATTCGCCCTTCACGCTGGCGCCGGCTTGCAGCAGGCCGAGGTCCAGGCAGAGCAGCTCGACGCCCTTCAGTGCCGCAGGCACTTCCCCGCTGACGATGCGCAGCGCCAGGCCTTCGACGATGGCGGTCTTGCCGACCCCAGCTTCGCCGACCACGATCGGATTGTTCTTTCGCCGCCGGGCGAGGATGTCGATCATCTGGCGGATCGCCGAGTCGCGGCAGAGCACCGGATCGAGCTTGCCGTCACGGGCCTGTTGGGTGAAGTTGTGGGTAAAGCGCGCCAGGTTCGACTCGCCACCGGCAGCAGGTTTGCCAGTGCTGCCTTGAGGCTGCTGGCTTAGGGCGAAGTCGCGCAGGCGCTCGGCATCCAGCCGGGCCAGCAATGGCTGGTAATGACTGCCTGCATAGCGCAGCGGATTGCGCAGCAGCGCGAGAATCAGTGCGGCCTGGTCAATCTGGCTCTGGCCGAGTTCCAGACTGGCCACCAGCAGGGCATCCTGTAGCCATTGCACCAGTTCGGTGGAAAACACCGGGTTGCGCGATTCGCTGCGCTCGCCTCGCGGTTGCAGCGCCTGCGCCAGTGCGCCGGTATCGACTTCGGCATCCAGCAAGGCTCGCTTGAGCAGTCCATCGGGACGCTCGAGCAGGCCGAGCAGCAGGTCCTCGACGAGAACCTTGCTGCCGCCACGTATCACGCAGCGTTCGGCTGCGCCTTCCAGATCCTGTTTACTGGGGGCATCCAGGGCTTGCACCAGTTGCTGTAAGTCGACGTTGATCATTTTCATCTTCCTTAATGAGTCTTGCTGCCCAGGGTGACCAGACCGTCGGCGCGGTCGCGTCCGAGCCAGCTGGTCCAGCCGAGGCGGCAGTTGTTGTCGGCGCCGATGCGTAGCTCACGGATCTCGTCCGGGCGAAGCTCCAGGCGCAGGTCGTAATCCAGCGGATCGCGCAGGGTGAAGCGCACCAGCGCACAGAGCGGCTGGTAGCCGCTGCCGATGGGCAGGAATTCGTGNNATGGATGCGGAACTTGCCGCCGCGGTCGCGGACCCGCTCGCCGAGCACCAGGCTTTCGCCCAGCTGACTGTTGGCCAGCCCGAGCCGGTTGCGTTGCTCGCCGAGGATTTCCACCCGGCGCTCCAGGCATTGCTCGATGTTCAACTCGGCGTGCTTGAAGTAGTAGCGCAGCACCGATTCGATCAATGCTGCCGAGTGCGCGCGCAGGCTGAGCAGGCCGAGATAGGGCAGCAGGCGCTTCCAGTTCAGCTCCGGCGCGCTGCGGATGGCCTCGCCGCTGAGTCCGACCAGGGCGAACAGCTGCTCCGAGAAGGGGTCATGGGCGCCACTGGTGAAGCTGGCGCGGTATCGGTACTTCTGCCAGATCGGCAGCAGCAGGCGCTGCAGGCGGTTGTTGAACAGGTCGAGGAAGTCGCGGGTCGGGTTGCCGTCTTCGCTGTCGCCAAGCGCTTGTTCGCCGTAGAAGGCCGGCAGCGGCGAGCCGGCGCCGAACAGGCTGACCAGGTTGATGCGCAGGCGGGCGCGCCACTCGCCGTGCTCCTGGAAGAACTGCACCTGCTCGATATCACTGCCGGGAAAGCCCAGGCTCGGGTTGGCCTGGAATTCCAGGCGCTCGTAGAGCGCCTCGTCATCCAGCCCGGGATTGAGCTGGCGCAGGCGATCGAGCACCAGCAGCACGCCCTGGAACAGGCTGTACTCGCGGATGCCGCGGTTGAGCGGTTTCAGAGCAGCGGTTGCTGACCCATGCGCGGCGTCCATTGGTACACCTCTCCCTGTGTGCTCTGCACGCGCAGCTCGTGATACGAGTTGAGGCTGGCGTAGAGGGCGAAGAATTCGTTGAGCACCGAGGCGAAGAGGAACAGATCGCCCTCACCAATGAAGCCGTCCTGGTTCATGGTCAGTTCGGTACGTACGCCACGCACCGGCAGCCCGCGATGCAGGCGATCAACGTGCTGGTGGGCGATGTGAGTCAGGCCGCCGAGGCGCCGCCGGCTGACGTTCTCGGCATGCTTGTCGTAATAGCGTGGTAGGTCGTAGGTCTCGAGGATCACCTTGAGCGCCTCGACGTTGGCCAGCGACAGGTAGTTCAGCGACATGTTGCTGATCAGCTTCCACAGATAGTCGCGCTGCAGCGGCGGCGCGTAGCTCGGGGTGACCGCCGAGATATTGCGGAAGCTGAGAAATTCCGGGGTGTCTTCGCAGGGCTTGCAGATGTCGCCGAGCTTCAGCTGGCGCGGCAGGTTCTGGTTGGTGCAGGTCAGCTCGATGGACAGCGTCTCGTGCTGGTCAAGGTTGCGCAGACCGAAGCTGAGCCAGGTTTCCTGGCCTTCGCCCAGCAGCGAAGGTTGCTGGCGCACGCTGTAGTGCGGGCGCGCCACCGGCACATCGAAGCTGGGGTCATGCTCGAAGGATTCGAACGGCACGTACTCTTCGTAGCCCATGCCGCCGGGTTTCCAGCCGGTGACCCGATCCACCGAAAACACGCCGCATTGCTGCGCATCGTACTCGGCCGGTAGCAGCAGGTACTGGTCCTGCTTGCCGTCCAGGCGGATCGGGATGGCATCGTGCGGGAACAGGTTTACCACCGGCGTACAGTACAGGCGCACGTTGTCCAGCGTCGGGCGGATGCGTTGCACGCCGGCCTTGTGAATGTCGAAGCGCAGCTCCAGGCCGCGGGCCTGCTTGAGCAGATCCTCCGGAATGCGCTGAATGATCTCAAGGCCCTTTAGGTCGACGAAGAGAAACTTGTCGGGGAAGGCGAAATATTCCTGCAGGTAGCGATAACCGCGGAAGGTATTGAGCGGGTAGGGGATCAGCGCCTCATCCTCGGCGAATCCCACCGGCTCGACCTGCTTGGCGTTGAGCTGCAAGGGCGTCAGCGGTCGGCCATCGGGACCTGTCAGCGGTTTGCCCTGCGCGTCCAGCGGCACCAGCTCGATGCCGCCCAGATGCCGCAACAGGCTCAGGTAGAGCAGCTGGCTGATATAGGGCTCGCCTGCCAGGTGCAGGCGCAGATGGTTGAGGCCGATCTCGCCAAGATTGCCATCGGCGCTCATCTGCAGACGCAGGCTGAGCAGCGCACCGGTGCCCTTGACCGAATACTCCAGGGTCTGCAACGCCAGAGGCAGCACCTCGGTGGCGTAGGCGGTACGAAAGCAGCAGCTGACGCCCTGCACAGGATTGGATTCCACTGGCGTATTGCGCGGCACCGTCAGTGCAGGGCCGGGGCGCTTCAGCGGATCGAACTGCAGCATGCTGAAGGCTGGCAGCGGACGCATGTAGTTCGGCCATAGCAGATGCATCAGCGAGTGGGTCAGTTCCGGCAGCTCGTCATCGAGCTTCTGCCGCAGCCGCCCGGTGAGAAAAGCGAAGCCTTCGAGCAGCCGTTCGACATCCGGATCGCGCCCGGCCTGGCCGAGGAACGGCGCGAGCGCCGGGCTGCGCTCGGCGAAGCGCTTGCCCAGCTGGCGCAGGGCGGTGAGCTCGCTCTGGTAGTAATGGTTGAAAGACATGTCTAACGATTCATCCTTGTCGTTTCGTGTCCGGCGCGCTTGCGCGGCGGGGCTCCTAGCGTCGGCGGTAGCATCCCGTGGAGGTGTCCATGTTCACGAGCAGGCAGTTGCCGTGTGGCTTCAGCCTCATCTTGTCGAAGAAGGCCCTTGGCCCGCGTTCGCGCAACTCGATCTGCCCGTCCACCATTGCCCAGTGCCCTCGACCCTGGATGTCGAGGCTGCCGTAGTAGAGCACCGCCTCGAACGTGCCCTGTTCCTGGAGCAGCAGCTGTGAGCCCATTTCCATCACGCCGACCAGTTCGTAGCGCCCGGCCAGTTCGCGCGGCGGCGGGGAAGTGTTGGTGCAGGCGGCCAATGTCAGCGCGAGGGCGGCGAGCGCCAGGCGGGCGCAGCGTGAGGAGGGTTTACCACGAGCCATAGGGCACCCCGTGTTGCTCGATGTAGGCCTTGGCTTTGTCGGAGAGGGGACGGTGTTCTCCGTTGGATGTGCCGCCGTATGGTCCGACCTTGCTGATCGCGGCTTCGAAGCGGCCGATTTCTATGGATTGCAGGCAAGGGCCGCCGACCCAGGCCTTGGCGATGCCGCCGGGGGCCAGGCCGATGGTTATAACCCTACGATACATCCCTTCGACGACTCTTTTCTCGCCACGACAGTAAGGAGCCTGAGGCTTGAGCATCTCCTCACGCACCCATTCGGGAATATTGATGCGCACGTTATAGGTCTGCGGTTCGACCAGTGATTGCCAGCGCACAAAGATGATCTCCGGTAGGTCGATGCCTCGTAGGCCCTTCCCGGCGGTTCCGGCCGGATGCGATGGCCATCCGGCTACGACGCTTGCATAGGATGGCACGCCGCCACCGACTCTTTCGTAAGCCAGCCCACGGCGGTCAATTACATCCACGCTCTCCACCCAGACTTCCATATGGTCGGGAGCGATAACGCCTGCGTACCAAGTGTCAAACGGCAGTCTGGGGTGGGCTTGGCTGCTCGCGCATCCACTGAGCAGGACGAATGCACAGGCGAGAAAGAGACTCTTCATTCGGGATAGCCTTGCTGTGGCTGGTTGTTGTAGATCAGACGGACGTTAGGTGCAGGCTTATTGATAAGCAGTCCGCCAGAGGGCTTCCAGTTCGCTGACAGGTGGATGTAGTTTCTCCGAAGCAAGCGTTCTTCATTTTTATCCAGGCCGTAACGGCCTCCTTTGGAAAAAGCCATCAGCTTATCGGCAATTTTCTGAAGCTCCTCGGGCAGTGCGGTTGCTCTTTCCCTTTCATCGATGAAGTCGAAAGGAACGTCTTGCTGCACTGCTAGTTCCCGCATCACACGCAAATACACTAGCGCCAACTCCCCGCGTATCTGACGGTCAATAGTTACCAGGCCTAACACCCAGTTCTCAGGCGGATGGTTGACGCCGCGGGGGTTGGGTTTGCGGATGGGGCGAACGTCTTTTTTAAGCTGACTCTCCGGAAACCCGAGAGCCTTCCACTTCTCATATTGCCGCTCGGTTTCGCGCCAGGCGTGCGTAAATTCAACTGGAGTACCCGCGGGAACTGTGGAGCTGACTGGACGACTCAGGATCAGCTTTTCCTGGGCAATCGGAAGATAGCCACCGCCAATATCCGAGTGCGCGCCGGGAAGCGCTATCTCCTGGTGATGCGGAGCCACGCTATTGAGCGCGAAGTTCCAGCGCATCTCATCTCGAGCCGTGAGCTGAACTACCTTGCGTGCGCAACCCGGAGGCAGGTACAGGTTGATGCCTCGATTGAGATGGTCCGCAGGGCTGAAGTCCCACCCCATTGGGTCGACCACTGCTGCCACCGTATCGAACAGACCGATAAAGTTGATGCAGGCCTGGCCGCTCCATTCAAAGTCTTCTGACAGACCGAACTGGCCAGGCCGCAGGAGCTCAGCCAGCACCCCACCGTTGGCTTTGAGTACCTCATTGGCGAAGTGGCGGGCTGCTGCTGCACCGCGGCTGAATCCGAAAATATCGAACTCCAGAGCGTNNTGGGATTGCTTTCCGCAAATAGGCCCAGCTGTACGCGGATCGTGTTCGGGCTCTGCATCACCCGAGCCACCACACCGGTATCGCCCATGCCTGTAGCCTGGCCGTATATCGAGTCCGCAGCACCACTACTGGTGCCGATGCCTTCGAGGTAGGCCTTGATGCTGGCGCTACGCTCGTCCTCCGCCAGGCTCCGGGTCGCATCGTCCTGGTACAGGTCGAAAAGCCGCGCCACGTTGCTCGGTGCATTGCCATAGCTGTTGTCCGGCGTCTGGGTGAAGAAGCCGTTGCCTTCGCTACCGCCGAAGCCATGCGCCCGGCAGTAGTCAACGACTTCGCCAAGGGTGCGCTCGTCCAGCAGGGTCAGGTCGTCCTGGCGACACTTTTCGGTCACGGCGGCATTGGCCAGGTTATTGCCGGTGCCGTCGAAGAACACGCCGATTCGCAGGGTGATGCCCTGGCGAGCCTGTTGCTGCGGCTGCTCGACCAGCTCCTCTTCTTCGTCTTCTTCTTCCAGGCCCAAAGGCGCGGGGTCACCCGGCTCTTCCTGCCAGGCGCGGGCTAGCGGTGTGGCTGGGAGAAGGGACTTGACCGCGTTGGTTGCCGCAGCAATCGCGGCGGTTGCAATGCCAAGCACCTCAGGCGCAAGGAAGGGCGCCGGGCTGTGACCACTGCCGATGACCACGGTCCCCGAACCCGCGGTCACGACATTGCCATGACTCCCCACACTGCCCACCACTGCCGCCGGCTTGCCATCGATCAACACGTTGGGGATCACCGCGCTGGCCATCGCTCCGCCACAGGCGGAAGCGTCGCCCATGCGTGCGGCCGGCAGGCCATCGAACAGCACGTCGGGCGAGCCGGCGGCGATGGGGTTGGTGCCGTGGCCCGTCTTCGGGCAGGCGGTAGGGTCGCCGAGGCGGGCTGCGGGTTTGCCGGACATCCGTTGTCTCTCCTTACTGGACCTTGACCTGCCCGCTGCCATCCAGGCTGGCGGAGAAGCTGACCTGGCGCTTGAGGCCATCCACTTCCAGCAGGCCTTCGATGGTGAAGGCGAGGGTCAGCGGGTCGTGGGTTCGCGGCAGCGACAGCACGCGCACCTGGGTCAACCTGGGTTCGTACGCTTCGATGAAGCGCTCGATGGCGATACGCGCCTGCTGCAGCGAGTCGTGCAGCGACAGGCGCATATCGTTGAGATCTGGCAACCCGTAGTCGGGCAGCGTCTGCACGCTGCCCGCTCGGGTGCTGAGCATCTTGGCCAGATGGGCAGCCACCGAGGCCATCGCCGCGACCTCGCGGCTCCAGCCGGAACGTCGCGCGGCGTCACCGCCGAGGCGTTCGAAGAGGCTGCCGTATCCGTTCAAGTGCTTATTCCTTGTCCAGCTTGCCAACCAGCGACAGGGTGAAATCCGCGCCCATGTACTTGAAGTGCGGACGCACGCTGAGGCTGACGCGGTACCAGCCCGGCTCGCCCTCGACGTCGCTGACGTTGACCTGGGCGGCGCGCAGCGGACGACGGCTGCGTACTTCGGAGCTCGGATTTTCCTGGTCGGCGACGAACTGGCGGATCCACTTGTTCAGTTCCAGTTCGAGGTCGGTGCGCTCCTTCCAGGCACCGATCTGCTCGCGCTGCAGCACCTTGAGGTAGTGCGCCAGGCGGTTGACGATGAACAGGTAGGGCAGCTGGGTACCGAGCTTGTAGTTCAGCTCGGCGGTCTTGCCTTCCTCGCTGTTGCCGAAGAACTTCGGCTTCTGCGCCGAGTTGGCGGAGAAGAACGCCGCGTTGTCGCTGCCCTTGCGCATGGTCAGGGCGATAAAGCCTTCCTCGGCCAGCTCGTACTCGCGCCGGTCGGAAACCAGCACTTCGGTCGGGATCTTGGTCTCGATCTCACCCATGCTCTCGAAGTGGTGCAGTGGCAGGTCCTCGACCGCGCCGCCGCTCTGCGGGCCGATGATGTTCGGGCACCAGCGGTACTTGGCGAAGCTGTCGGTCAGACGGCTGGCGAAGGCGTAGGCGGTGTTGCCCCACAGGTAGTGCTCGTGGCTGCCGGCGACGTTTTCCTTGTAGACGAAGCTCTTCACCGGGTTGTCTTCTGGATCGTACGGATTGCGCAGCAGGAATCGCGGGACGGTCAGGCCGACGTAGCGGGCATCTTCCTTTTCGCGGAAGCTCTGCCACTTGGTGAACTGCGGGCCCTCGAAGTGATCCTTGAGGTCTTTGAGGTCCGGCAGGCCGGTGAAGCTTTCCAGGCCGAAGAATTTCGGGCCGGCAGCAGCGATGAACGGCGCGTGCGACATGCTCGCGACACTGGCGACGTACTGCATGGTCTTGACGTCGGGCGCGCTGGGATCGAAGAAGTAGTTGGCGATCAGCGCACCGACCGGCTGGCCACCGAACTGGCCGTACTCGGCCGTGTAGATGTGCTTGTACAGGCCGGACTGGACGATTTCAGGGCTGTCCTCGAAGTCGTCCAGCAGGTCTTGCTTGGAGGCGTTGAGCAGTTCGAGCTTGATGTTTTCGCGAAAGTTGGTGCGATCCACCAGCAGCTTCAGGCCACGCCAGGAGGACTCCAGCGCCTGGAACTGTGGGTGGTGAAGGATTTCATCCATCTGCCGGCTGAGCTTGGCGTCGATCTCCGCGATCATGCGGTCGACCATTGCCTTCTTCACCGGCTCGTTTTCGTTCTGCGGCTTGAGCAGTTCCTCGATGAAGGCCGATACGCCGCGCTTGGCGATGTCGTAGGCCTCGTCGTCCGGGGTCAGGCGGGTTTCGGCGATGATGCGGTCGAGAATGCCGCCTTCGGCGAGGTGATTGCCGTGCTCGACGGCGGCTGCGCTAGTGGTCATGTAGATGTGCTTCCTTGTCGGTGATATCAGGCGTCCAGCTTCTCTTTGGCCGCCAGGCCCAGTTCGCCGAGTACGCGGTCACGCGAGTCGTCATCGGCGAGTACGCTTTCGATGGCCTTGCGGAAGGCCGGAGCGTTGCCCAGCGGGCCCTTCAGGGCGACCAGGGCGTCGCGCAGTTCCATCAGTTTCTTCAGCTCCGGGACCTGCTCGACCAGGTTTGCCGGGTTGAAGTCTTTCATCGAGTTGATGCGCAGCTGCACGGCCAACTCGTCATCGGTCTGCTCGTCCTGCAGGCGGTTCGGCACGCCGAAGGTCAGGTTCAGCTCCTGCTTGGCCAGGACCTCGTCGAAGCTGTTCTTGTCGATGGCGATGGGCTTGCGGTCTTCGATCTTGCGGTCGTCGGCGCGCTGGGTGAAATCGCCCAGCACCATCAGCTTGAGGGGCAGCTCGACCTCTTCCTGAGCGTTGCCGGTGGCCGGCTTGAACGTGACGTTGATGCGTTCCTTGGGTGCAACCGAGCCTTCTTTGGCCATGGTGTTCTCCTTTGCGGTTAGTCCAGCACCACTTCGAGATCGAGGTGGCACAGCCTGCGGTAAATCTCATCCTTGCTTTCACGCACGGCGTGGTTCTGCGGCAGCAGCTCGCAACAGCTGTGCAGCAGGCGCAGTACCTCGAGGGCGAGATCGGGTTCCCAGCTGCCCAGGCCACTGGCCTCGAGCTGCTGGTCGAGTGCTTCGAGCTGGGTTTTGGCCAGCTCGTATTTCTTGGCCTGGTAGCACAGGCGGGCGAGGCTCAGTTGCCAGAAAAATCGCTCACGGCCGCCACGGGCGCGAGCAAGGCCCTGTTTCAGCTGCTGCACGGCGGGTTTGAGGCCTTCCTTGCGCAACAGGGGCAGCGCTTCCTGCAACGCCAGCTCCCAGCTCGGCTGTATGCTGCCGGAAGCAGGCGGCTCTTCCTGTCTCGTTGTGGCGGCAGGCTGCACATGGGGCAGGACCTGGCCGCTGATCCAGGCGCGGGTTTCGGCGTCGGCGAACGGCGTGCCGTCGTGGAAGCGCAGCTCCTCCAGACGCGGCAGGCGCTGCAGGAACAGCGCGAGCTGAATCTCCACCTCGCGCATGGCCTGTTCGGCCGCCAGTTCCTGCAGGCACTCCCAGGCCAGGCGCTGACCGTCCAGCCAGAACGGGGCACGCGCGGTGCTGTTCTCCAGGTCCACCAGCAGGTCCGCGTACAGGCCCTGGGCGAAACGTTCGCGGTAGTTGGCCAGCTTATCGGCAGGTATCCCACGCAGGGCGGTGACCTGCTCGCCGTTGTGCTCCGGCAGGCTGTCGATGCTCAGCCACAGGAGCGTGCGTGACAGGCGCAGCGGCCGCACATCGCTGGTGCGCTGCTTCAGCCACCAGGCTGTGAGCGGACGCGCCTGCTCCTGCAGGTTGCGCACCGCCTTGAGCGCTTCCTTGTCGTTCTCGATCGGCGCGCCGGGGGCGAAGACCTGGCTGGCGACCTGTTTCACCTGGGCGATGGCTGCGCCGACCGTCCCGGGTTGCGGTTGCCCCGAGCTGGCGCGCTTGACCATGCCGTCGAGCTGGCGGCATAGCGGCAGCAGCAATGGAGCATCTTCGCCGAGATGACCGGACAGGCACTGCTCCAGCGCATGCAGTTGCTCGGCCAGGCTGCGGAACAGCGCCAGCTGTTCGCCGACCGGGACGTCTTCGGAAAAGGTCTGTTCCAGCCGCGGCAGCAGCCAGTTGATCGCGGCGGCGCGCGTGCGCGGCTTGCGCGGATGCAGCTCGGCCCAGTGATTGCTGCACAGGTAGTGCAGGACGCTCAGGCCGGCCTGCAACCCGGCAAAGGACTCACGCTGGAACAGGCTCCAGGTCAGCCAGGCGGCGGCGCGCAGGTCCTTGGACAGCGAGGTGAGCAGCGTCTCGCTGCCCTCGCGGACCTTCTGCCAGTCAATGCCAGTGGTCTGGTGCAGCGCTCCGGCCTTGGCCAGCTCGGCCTCGAGCAATTCGAATTCGCTGCTGTAGCGAATATCATCGCCAGCGAAATTGCTGTCATTGACCGGCTTTCTGGCAAGTTCCAGATAATGCTTGCTGAGTGCGCTGGCGTGCATTGGGTCTTCCGTGACGCTCAAGTTCGATCCGTGAACTTTGAAACAGCCAAATAACAAGAACGGCATGTTTCCGAGAAAGGAGGTGCGCAACTTTTTGCACACCTTTCCTGCGCAACAAATTGCACAGGGCCTTATGGGGTGGGCATCCTAGACGGGGGGTATGTCTCATTCAAGGCGAGAAATGTGATCTCTGTTGCAGTGGGAAATATTAGCCGGCAATCGACGGAACTAATTCAAAACTGCCGAAAAAGTTGCTCTCTGGAATTATTTAACCTTGTGCGAAATAAGCCAGTTGCATGTAAGTCATCACTTACATGCAACTATCTACTCGATCACAGAAAGATGATGGGTGCTGTTATAGCCGAACGCGGCGACTATTCAGCGCGCGGGGATTGCGGTGACGGATACGCTCAACAGGTGCTGCTGGCCCGGTTGCAAGACGATGGCGTCGTCCAGCACGTTGGCTGTCTCTATGCAGGCCATGCGCTGCCAGGCGTCGTCGGCGAAGCTGGACAGGCGCTTGGCCTTGTCGATCCAGGGGTTCCACAGCACCGCTGATCGCGAGCCGCGGGTGGTCAGCTGGATGCTGCGTTTCCATGCCGGGTCGATGAGCTTCAGGGTCGTCGGGAGCTGCAAGTAGATGCGGTCGGTTTCGCCGTTGAACGCCAGGTCTCCGTTCTGCTGCTGGCGCTGCTGCCAATCCAGCAGCGTATCGATGTAGGGGCAGCCTGCCAGGCCTTCGACGCGAACCTGATGGATGTCGCTGACGGCGAAGTAGCTGTGCAGGGCCTGGCTGATGGTGACTGCCTCCGTGCCAACGTTGCGGCTGCTGAGGCTGAGCTCCAGCTCGTCGGCCAGGCGGATCTGCAGTGTCAGTTCGACCCGGTGCGGCCAGCCCGGCAGTGCGCCGAGCGCCTGCGGGCAGTGGAACTCGAGAATCGCCGTATCGCCTTCGCCGCGCTGCTCCCGCAATTGCCAGGGCAGGGCGCGCACCAGGCCGTGGAACGGCGCGGGTTGCTCGCCGTGGTAGCTCGCCTGGACCTCTTGTGGGTTGCGCGCCAGATCGCCGAACCACGGCCAGCACACGGGTACGCCTCCGCGTACCGATTGGCCCTGTTCGAAGGCGGCCTCCTCGCTGAGCCAGATGATCGGCGGCGCATCGCCCTGGCGATAGCTGAGGATCTGCGCGCCCTGTTCGGCGATCAGCAGTTCGTCGTCACCGCGGCGTACTCGCCAGCAGGCGAGCTGGTTCATTTCGATGCGTTGGATATCGACAGGCATGGGGAATCTCGTAAGGGTTCGGGATCTGCGTCTGACCGCAGAGTGAAGGCGGGATTCAGAAAGGGTCACTGCCTCCTTGCGCAAGGAGGCAGTGCGGGAATCAGCGTCCCTGGCAGGCGTCGACCCGCAGCCAGCGCTCCAGCAGTTTGAAGCCCTGCATCAGCACGAAGGCGATCAGCAGATAGATCAGGCCGGCGGTGAGGAACATTTCCTCGTGCAGGTAGGTGCGGGCGGCGATCTTGCGCGCCATGCCGGTCAGTTCCAGCAGGGTGATGGTGCTGGCCAGCGCGCTGGCCTTGAGCATCAGGATCACCTCGTTGCTGTAGGCCGGCAGGCCGATGCGCGTAGCGCGCGGCAGGATGATGTGCAGCAGTGCCTGGCTGCGCGACATGCCCAGCGCGCGGGCGGCTTCGACTTCGCCATGGGGCACGTTCTGGATCGCGCCGCGGATGATCTCGGCGATATAGGCCGCGGTGTGCAGCGTCATGGTGATGATCGCGCACCAGTAGGGGTCACGCAGGTACGGCCAGAGCGCGCTTTGGCGCACGATGTCGAACTGCGCCATGCCGTAGTACACGAGAAACAGCTGGACCAGCAACGGCGTGCCGCGGAAGAAGAAGATGTAGCCGTAAGGCAATGCCCGCACCGCTAGGTGCCGGGAAGAACGGGCAATACCCAGCGGTACGGCGAGAATCAGTCCGGTGATGACCGACACGCCGACCAGTTGCAGGGTCAGCCAGGCGCCGTCGATGAAGCTCGGCAGCCATTTGATGAAGATTTCCCAGGTCATGCTGCGCTCCGCACGAAGCCGCGGCCGGCACGTTTTTCGAGGAAGTGCATGCCGATCATGGCAACGATGGTCAGGCACAGGTAAATGAAGGCCGCCACCAGGAAGAAGGTGAAGGGTTCCTTGCTGGCGGTCACCGCGATCTGCGAGCGGCGCATGATCTCCTCTAGGCCGATCACCGAGACCAGCGCGGTGTCCTTCATCAGGATCATGAACAGGTTGCCGAGGCCCGGCAGGGCCAGGCGCCACATCTGCGGCAGGATCAGCCGCAGGAAGATACGGCGCTTGCCCAGGCCCAGTGCCAGGCCGGCTTCACGATGGCCCTTGGGAATGGCCAGCAGTGCACCGCGGAAGACCTCGGTGGCATAGGCGCCGAAGCACAGGCCGAGGGCGATGGTGCCGGCGGCAAACGGGCTCAGGGCCAGGTTGGCGATGCCGAACAGTTCGCCAAGGCCGCGAATCAGGTTGATGGTGCCGAAATAGATCAGCAGCACCCAGAGCAATTCGGGTACGCCGCGCACGATGGTCGAGTAGGTGCCGCCGATCCAGCGCAGGGCGCCGTAAGGCGACGTCTTGGCCAGCGCGCCGAGCAGGCCGAGCACCAGCCCCAGCGCCAGGGAGGCGAGGGCCAGTTGGATGGTCATCCAGGTGCCGGCGAGCAAGGCCGGACCGAATCCGTGAAGGTCAGGAATCATAGAAGCTCAAACACCGAAGCCCGGTCGGCCAGAAGGCTGGCGACCGGGCTTCGGCTCGGTTGGATCAGTAAATGCTGAACGGGAA
>JABAHQ010009099.1_pt5 | contig 17127 bp, 19 predicted proteins | sample 7062091 | NCBI WGS metagenome assembly JABAHQ01 (sample SAMN14534359, study PRJNA622989) | marine sediment metagenome | biome: marine biome [ENVO:00000428]; feature: marine pelagic biome [ENVO:01000023]; material: deep marine sediment [ENVO:00002113] | place: India: Gulf of Kutch | collected...
CAAAGGGGCGAGCGCCTTTTTCCACCAGCGCCGCTTCGTAATTCTCTTTTCCCACCCGTACGATCAAGTCCTCCTCGATAACACCACAGGCCATGTTCCCATGAACGAGGAACGCCAATCCGCCGAACATCTCCTTCTCCCCCAGACCTTGCACGTCGATGAGGGCTTCCCGCACGCGCTGGCCAAGTCCTTCGTCATACGCCACTGGATCGTTCTCCTTCTTCCATGGTCCTCTCCAAGAACAAGGCGCCCTTCATTGACTCGCATGCGCCCCGCGCCGACCACTCCCCTCCTCCAATCTCCTCGGGGCCCCGCGTGCTGACGCACGGTCCCGTTTCCCGCAAGGTTGCGCCGATTCAGCCCAGCGTTCGGCGCATGATCAGCTTCCGGTCGGAAGGTCGGGCGACCTGCTTGAAGCCCTCGCTCTCAAGGAGCGAAGGGACTCCCACGAAGCTTGAAACGCTGGGCAGTGGTTCGCCTTGCGGGATCGTCGGGTAGGCCTCGACAATCGTCGCCCCGTGAGAGGCAGCATATTCCAGAGCTCCTCGGAGCATCCGGCGCGCCATCCCCCGCCCTCGATGCCCCTTGTCAACGAAGAAGCAGACGATCGACCAGACAGGTTCGTCATCCAACCGGCGCAGGACCGGAGACCGTTCCAAGGAGCCATATTGGGCCCGCGGCGCGATGGAGCACCATCCGACCGCCTTCTCGTCGAGATAGCCGAGCACGCCGGGGACTTCGCCGGATTCGACGATTCNNTCGCCGAACTCGCGCCTAGTCGTGCGCCACCACATGCACCAGCACCCCCCATACGCTCCGCTGGATCCAAACAGCCTCTCCAGATCCGGCCAGCGGTCCGGCGTCAAGGGGCGGATGTCCAATTCCAAGGCCTAGCCTCCCTTCGGCTGGGCAGAGACTACCCTCGCTGCGTTGCCTCCAGAATGCCGAACATGGTCCCCTCGGGATCGGTGCAGTAGGCATGCATGCCCACTCCCGGGATCTCATTGGGGCCATGGACGACCTTGCCGCCCCCTGCCTTGACACGCTCCATGCTCTCCTCGAGGGATTCGACTTCGACGGTATTGATCACCACTTGGGGAAAGTGGCGCCCCATGAAGGCCCCGTTGATCCCCGGAATCCCTTCCTCCCCCGTGGTCGCGAGCCAATAGCCTTCCCCTTCCCCCTCCCAATTGCTGACCTCCCATCCGAACAGCTCGGCGTAGAAGGCAGCCATCTTCTCCGGATCCTCGCTCAAGATTTCAAAGTGCACGGGACGACTCACCTCATCCCTCCTTCTGGACGACCGGGAACATCTGTGCAGCAATGGATGCGCTCATGAGGATCCCCCGTACCGTACAGTTTCTCCCTCGCCATGTCCACCCCCTGAACAGGGGAACTTTGAAAACGTACATTTCGCCTGGCACACGGGCGATCACAAGAATCGCCCCTGCAACAGCGTGCGTGGTCGAGGCCGTTCCATCGTCCGCTGCCTTCCGGACGGGCTTAGCCATCGCCCGAATCCCAATGCGCCCTGCCGGCGGGCACATTCCATTCTGCCCATCACACGCATTCTTCCCCTCATCCAATGTGACGATGCCGCAGGGGCGAACCTTGTGTTCGTCCCGGGCCCCGTTGAGCACTGTCGACGGAAGATCGTTGACGGGGAAGCGAACCGATCAGATTAGAAGGAACAGAAAATGACCCAGGGCGGTTCCTGCAGCCGGACCCCCTGCGCGCAATAGGCGGACGGCGCCCATCAGGCCTTCAATTCCACGATGTCTCCATCCTGGAGGACGTGATCGCGGGAGACCATCTGCCCCTCGAATTCCCCGCTCCCCCAAATCCTGGCGGATTTCAAATTCTTGACGAAGTCCTGGTGCACATGGGCCGCGAAGGTCTCCACATCGCTGCCGATAGGCAGGACAAACGGTTCCCCCAAGTCCGGTTCCCTACCGGGCGCCTTGGAGTAGACGCGGACAATTTCCAACCCCTCGAACAAAGCTCGACGGAGCATTTCCAGGTTCCGGCCCGTCTTCGACGAGATGGGCAGGGTCTGCCAAGCCCCGTCCAACAACTCGCAAAACACTTCGTAATCCTCATCGAATCGCTCGTCATCGACCTTGTTGACGACGATAAGCACCGGCAGATGGCGGCCTGGGCGTCTGCCCTGAGGGGTATCCTCCGCCTCCTCGGGGTGGATGCCGTGTTCCTCAAGAAATGAGACTGTCCACTCGACTTGTTCCAGGGGGAATTCCTGTAGGTCCACCACGAGCAGGAGCATGTCAGCGCGCCGAATGAGGTCGAGGTGATCCGGCTCGATGTAATCGCGGTCCAAGGCAGGTGTGTCAATCAGCTGCACTTGGACGTTCTCATAGGCCGCCATACCGGGGGTGGGCCCCCACGTGGAGAACGGATAGGGAGCGACCTCCGGCTCCGCGTTCGTCAACGCCCTGAGCAGGGAGGACTTTCCGGTGTTGGCCGGCCCGCAAAGGACCACTTGTCCGGCCCCCTCCCGGTCAATGCGGTAGGGCGACTCATGGCGGGCGGCTCTCTTGCCCGCCTTGGCGGAAGAGCGCAGGTTCGAAAGCTTGCGCCGCAGGTCCGCCCGGAGCTTGTCGGTCCCCTTGTGCTTCGGAACCGTGCTGATCAGCTCCTGGAGGAGCTCGATCCTCTCGTCCGGATCATTCGCTGCTCGATACCGTTCTTCAGCCTCATAGTATTGTGGCGGCAGGTTCGTCGGCATCTTCTGGCATCCAGCCGTGAAATCAAGTGTGCTCCATTATTAGATTACATCACAACCCTCGCGGAGAGAGCGGGTGTCTTCGCCGCCCACGCTAGCTGATGCGACAAGTTTTACGCTTAGGGGACCTGCCGGGAGTAAACACGATAGCGTTTGTAAACGCGGGCGCCCATCCTTCGGGTGATGATGGACGTGGTGGGATTGTCGGCCGAAGTCAGAGATAAGTCCGCCCACACGTACCCCTTCTTCTGGGCGCGCTTCGCCATCTCTGCGAAGAGAAGGACGGGGACTCCAACGTCCCAGTACTCCCGCGGCACAAGTACGCTCTTGATGGCCAAACATTCTGGCCGTTTGCGCATGTGCCACCACGTCTTGATGTAGTCCCATCGTCGGCGCAAACCATTCGCGTGAATGAGCGCCTCGTTGACGTTCGGCACTCCCGGGAACCAGCCAACGAGCTCCCCCCCCGCCTCCGCGAACAGGATCAATTCCGGATCCGCGATGCTCACAAAGGAACGGGCGGTGTCCCGCAGCGCCTCCCGCTGCCAAGGGATGAAATTCGGCAGGTGGGCGAGCGCACGGTTGATCAGACCGAATACCCGATCGACCTCGGCCTCCCAATCGCGCAAATCGGCGGACCTGATCCTGATTCCCCCACGCGTCCGGACGTAGTCAGCCAAGTGAAAGAGGCGTCCCATTTGTTCCCCATTGAGGCTCAGGGGGATCTCGTAGGCCAAGGCATCCGCGCGGGCCGCCACGAAGCCCAACCTCTCGAAGAAGTCCTGATAGTAAGCTGGCGTGTGGCCGCAGAGCACAGCCGGGGGACGATCCCGACCTTCCACCAGCACCCCGTAGCCATCCTCATAGTCCAAATGGTAGGGGCCAAGCAGAGTGCGCAAGCCTCGCCCTCGGGCCCAATCCTCGACGCGCGCCAGCAGAGCGCGCGCCACCTCCATCTCCGGGACGGCCTCGAAGAACCCAAAGAGGCAATCCTTTCGATCGCGGGCCTGGTTGGTTCGCCGATCCACGGCGGCGCAGATCCTGCCTACCACCTCATTCCCCCGCCACGCCAGGAAGAAATCCGCCTCTCCGCGCTCGAAAAAGGGACCGCGATTTGGATCGATACGCCGTTCAACCTCCTTGAGAACCGGCGGCACCCACAGCGGATCGTCCGCGTACACTTCCCAAGGGAAGGTCAGGAAACGCCGCCGCTCCGCCGGGCTTTCGATACGTCTGATATCAACCACGCGCTTTTCCCCGTTCTGCCTGTGATCATGGAGGTGCATGAACATCCTCGCGCGTAAGGCCCGATCCTTCGGCCCATCCGGCGCCTCGCGCAACGCCCCCTGATTGGCCTGGCCGGCCGCCCACCTCAATCTTCGCCGGCGTCTACCCTTTCGGAATGCTCTGCATCTCCCTCCGCCGGCCCCTCGATGGTGGATGGTGTCGAATCCTCGACTTCCATGGTTCCGTAGGCCCGCCACGGGCGGGGGATCAAGGCCGGCGTACTCTCCAGGTAGCGACGATACTCATCCCCAAACTGTTGGACCATCATCGCTTCCTCGCGCGGCACCCGGATCAGATAGAGGGGCACATACAGGACCAGGAAGGCGAACCCTTCGACCCAATTGTGGATGAGAAGGAGCTGGGCGCACGCCCACAGCCAAAGGCCAGCATAGATCGGATGCCGCACGAACCGATACACTCCCGTCGTGATGACTTCCTGATCTTCCATCAAATCCAGTTTCGGGGACCAGTGTTCCCCCAACTCTGAATAGGCACGCCAGAGCAACCAGAGCGCACCGGCGTAGAGTGCGATCCCCAGGGCGCCAAGGAATATGGGAACGGAGTAATTCAGTCCATCCAGCCAATTCGTCGCCAGATAGACGAGGGGGATGATCATCCACGCGGCCCAGACCTCTAGGTCAAGAACCTCATCCAGGGCACGGGTCCAATCCTCCATCACCTGGCGCCGGCGAAACTGGGTTCTGCTCGGACCTTGGATGGCGAGCACATAGACTGCCAGGCCGGCGAGGTACACTCACTCCGTTGGCAAGCCCGTCACGACGGTTAGCTCCTACCAGTATTGTCAGCCAGACTCCCTCCGACCTCATTCTCCCGCCAAGCAACAGAGGGCGCAAGCCCGTACGGGATCCCGACCGGTCCCGACCGGTCCCGGGGCGAATCCCGGTTGAGCACCGCCGCTTCTCCGCCACCTCAGCAACCGTGAGAATCCCGTTTCCAGGGCTCCAGGCGCAGGATCTCCCCTTGCTCTTCGTCTCGGCCGTGACTAGGATGAGAGCCTGAGGAAAGGACGGAGGACATTGGACGCCCACGTCTACCCGCTGGTCATCGCCGCCGGCTTTATCGCCGGCTTCGTGAATACGTTAGCCGGCAGCGGCTCGCTGGTGACGCTCCCTCTGTTGATCTTCCTCGGTTTGCCGGCCAGTGTGGCAAACGGCACCAACCGGGTTGCGATCCTTCTTCAAAACATCGTCGGCGTCGGCAGTTTCCGACAACAAGGGGCCTTGGATCAGCGGGGGGCGGCCATTCTGGGTGCCCTGGCCGGCGCCCAAATCGCCGTCAACCTGGATGAGGAGTTGATGCGGAAAACCATCGGCGGATTGATGATCGTGATGCTGGTGGTCATCCTCTTGCGGCCTCAGCGATGGCTTCAGGGGTCCCTCGAACGGCTGGAGGGCCTCCCTCATCCGGGGCAACTCTTCTTGCTTTTCCTCGTCGGCGTGTACGGCGGATTCATCCAGGCCGGGGTCGGAATCTTCCTACTGGCAACCCTGGTACTGGGCATCGGCTACGATTTGGTGCGGGCCAACGCCGTCAAGGTGGGCATCGTGTTGCTGTTCACTGTGGCTGCGCTGGCCGTCTTCGTGCGCAACAGCCAGGTCATCCTCACCGTAGGTTTGGTCCTTGGGCTCGGGAACATGCTCGGGGCATGGATCGCCACGCGGGTCGCGGTGCAACGGGGAGCCGTTTGGGTTCGCCGGCTCTTGATCGCCGTTGTCGCTGGATCCGCAGCCCAATTGCTCGGGATCTTCGACGTTCTCGCCACCATCCTCTCAGGTGGGGCATGAGTTCCAGACCCCGTCGAACCCATACGCAGGGGGCAAAGTCGCTGGGATCGTGCGCGACCCGTCTCTGCCTATGCTATGTGCCGGACCCCGCCGCCATCAGGCACAACGAGGCGCGCCCGCATCGCCCAAGGCTCAGTTCCGCCACCCCTGCTTGACGGACGGAGGGACCGCCCTAGGCGCAAGCTCCGAGTTCTCGATCGTCCCACGGCTAGTCCGCTCGAGGAGGAGACCGCGCGGGCGAGGGTTCGAACAGGACGTGCACGTCTTCCACAGGCCGCTTGCATACGTCGGCGACAGCCCTGGCGAGCGCCTCCGCCTGATCACGCAGAAGCCGGGGGCCCGGCGAGGATAGCCGCCACACGGTAACGAAGACGGGATGGGCTTCCGCGGAATGATCTTCCGCGCCCTTCGCCTCACGATCCACTGGCAGGGGACGCATGCGTACCCAAGTCCTCGACCTCTCAACCCCCAGGATCTCGCCGGCTGCCTCCGCAATCCCCCGGGCGACCGAATTGCTGACCGATTGCCCAGCCGGTAGGTCGATTTCGACATCCAAGATCGGCAAGAGCCCCTCCCGTTCCTCCGTCATTTCGTGGTATGCGCCCCCTCAGCCCCCGGCGGGCAAGCCCGCTCGCCTACGCGGTGAACAGATCGCCCGCCAGATACTTCAGCCCCGTGTCGACCGCGACCGTCGCGACGGTGGCGCCGGCACCGAGCTCCTCAGCCAGCTCAAGCGCAGCCGCGATGTTCAACCCACTGGAGGTCCCCACCAGGATCCCTTCCTCACGGGCCAGCCGCCGCGCTGTCCGGCGCGCCTCCCCCTCCGGCACGGCCCTGGCCTCATCATAAAGCGCCTCCTCGAGATGCGGCGGCACATAGCCAATCCCGATCCCTTCGACGCTGTGAGTACCGGATTCCCCCGTGGTCAGCACGGGGGATTCGGCCGGTTCCAGGGCAACCACGCGTGTTTCCGGGGCTCTTTCGCGCAGAGCTCTAGCTACACCCATGAGCATCCCCGCCGTGCCAATCGCCCCGCAGAAGGCTTCGGGGGCGCGGCCCAGTTGATCCAAGAGTTCCGTGCCAATGGCGCGGTAGCCGATCAAACTGTCCCGGTTGTTGAGCTGGTCAGTGAGATAGACGCCATCACGCTGCGCTAACTCCTCCGCACGAGCGACCATGCGCGGGATCAGGTCCGGCGTGACCCGCCCGCCCGCGCTAGGAACCAACTCCAAGTCTGCGCCGAAGGCCTCCATCGTCCTCAGTTTTTCTTGTGAGAACGCGCCACTGGAAACAACCCGGAACGGATAGCCCTTGGCTGCACAAACAAACGCCAATGAGCTGCCCGTGCTTCCGCCCGTGTACTCCAGCACCGTCATCCCCGGCTTCAAGTCTCCCCGTCTTTCGGCTTCTTCGATCATCGCCAGCGCCATCCGGTCTTTGTAGGAACCGGTTGGATTGCCGGATTCCAGCTTTACGTAGACCCGGCCGCTCTGGGGGCCCGGCAGTTTCGGCAGAGCCACGAGCGGTGTATTGCCAATCGCTTCCAGTACGGTTCCCGTTTCCCGCTTCACATTCATGTCACCTTCTCCCAGATTGCGCATTCACCGAGACCCCACAAGATATAGCCCCTCGGACGGGACACTGCAAGATCCATCTCCTGCACTCAGGTCATCGGGGACCACCCTTTCAGCCATCGCGTACGACCCTCCAAGCACGTTGGAGAACTGGGCGCCGGCTTTCGCCAATATCACCCGCCTGGGCTACTGGAGGGAGAACGTCACATCGGCAGGCATGCCAGGCTTCAGGTCCCCCTCAGGATCTTCGACGGCCAGCTCGACGGCGTACACCGTCGTCTGCCGCTCCTCCTCCGTTTGGACGTTGCGGGGTGTGTATTCCGCCTGATCGGCAATGCGGATGACGGTCGCCACAAACGTGCGATCAGGGAACGAATCCGCCTGTACCTGCGCCCGGTCGCCCAGGCTGACCTCCCCGTAGCGATCCTCCGGCAGGAAGACGGTGATTGTCAGCCGATCGAGCCTGCCCAAGGTGAGCGCTGGAAAACCGGGCTGAATCATCTCACCCACTTCCACGCTCCTTGTCAGCACCGAGCCATCCACCGGCGAGTAAACGACGGTCTTTTCCAATTCCAGTTGGAGCATGCGGATCGTGAGTGCTTTCTCTTCGGCCGCGAGCTGGGCTTCGGCCTGCCCCAGCTGGGCTTCTGCCACCTGGACGCGCTCCCGGGCCTTCTCGAGCGCTCGCCTATCCGGCCCCTCCTCCATGCGCTCGAGTTGGCGCTCCGCCGCCTGGACGCGCGCCTCGGCCACCGCGACGTCGGCGTCGAGTTGCGCTTGCTCGATTTCCGTCGGGGATCCCTTGTACCAGTTGAGCGTCCGCTCGGCCGAATCGCGCGCTTGCCGCGCGTTCTCAAGTTCTATCAGGGCCACTTGCCTCGAAGGGTCATCACTGGGCCGGCCGGAGAGATCGTCGTACCGATCCTTTGCCCGCTCATAGCGATCCTGGGCGAGGCTCAGCCGGGCCTCTGCCGCATCGATGGTGCTCTCGGTGGCGCCGTTCCCTTTTGTCGCACACGTCGCAGGTATTGTGCGTCATCCAGTTCATCCTTGGCGTCAGCCAGCTCCATTTGGGCACTGGCCCGATCCAAGCCGGCGTTCTCGATCAGCTCTTCCAGCGCATGTTGCGCGTCGACAAGCTCCAGTTCGGCCGCTTCCTTCGCATGCCTCAACCGCGCCAACTCGGTTGAATGAGCCGCTCGCGCCTGCTCCAGTTCAGCCTGCAGCAGATCGTCCTCGAGGTGGAACAGCTCGTCGCCGACCTGTACGGCATCACCCTCTTCCACCATGATCTCTTCCAGCCGACCACTGATCTCGGCGGAGACGGTGACCTCCCTGGCCTCGACCACACCCGAGGCCTCCAACGGGGCCTCCGACCTATTGCCAATGCCGGCGCACCCCGCCACCAGTGCCGAGACCACCAATGACCAGCGACAAACTCTGCCCGTTCGTGTCATGCCGTGCCTCCGTCCAATCCCCGTGAGCCCACAACCGCTGCGCCATCGGCGGGCTCACGCATGCTTTCGATGAAAACATCCTCCAACGAGGGTTCGACCTGCTGAACAGTTGCCTCTTCGATGCCGACTTGTCGCAGCAAGCGCACAAGTGCCTCATCGGTCATCCCTCCTTCTCCCAGGAGAACATGCAAGGAAGTTCCGAACAATTCCAGGTGTTTGAGGGGCACTGCGCCCACTTGTGCAGCATTCTGCAGCGCTGAGAGCGCCTCGGCGGGATTCGGCGTCGCCACTCGCACGACCCGGCCTCGCATCTGCTCCCGTTTGATTTGCCCGGGTGGGCCGCTGGCGATAAGCACACCGCGTTGGATAAAGGCCAGCCGGTGGCAGTGCTCGGCCTCATCCATGTAGTGAGTCGTGACGAACACCGTGACGCCTTCCTCGACCAATTGGTAGAGGAGCTCCCAAAACTCCCGACGAGAAACGGGGTCTACCCCGGCAGTCGGTTCGTCGAGGAAGATGAGCTCAGGCCTGTGAAGGATGGCCGCGCTGAGTGCCAAGCGCTGCCGCCACCCCCCTGCCAGCTCGCCCGTGCGGGCCTCTTCTCTCCCCACCAAGCCAGACAGCTCGACGGCCTTGGCGATCGCACTCTCGAGCTCCCGCCCCTTCAGTCCATATGCCCGACCATAGAAGAGTAGATTCTGCCGGACGGTCAGGTCATTGTAGAGGCTGAAACGCTGCGCCATGTAGCCCACCCGCTGGCGGATGGCCGCCACCCCATCCGAGACCGGCACATTGAGCACCTCAACATGGCCAGCGGACGGCGGCAGCAGCCCCAACATCATGCGAATGGTCGTTGTCTTGCCCGAGCCGTTGGGGCCAAGGAAGCCGAAGATCTCACCCTCGTAGACATCGAACGTCACGCCATTTACGGCGGTGAAATCGCCAAACTTCTTGGTGAGGCCGCGGGCCCGGATTGAGGATGATTGCGTATCTCTCATCCGACTTACCTATTCCAGTGACCTGCGCACATAACGCAAGGAGAAGCTACCGATGGCAAGACCAAGCACCGCCAAAGCCAACACGTTGGGCCAAAGCACATCCAAGCCACTGGCCTTCAGGAGCAAGCCCCGCAGGATCGTCAACCAGTGGTGAGCCGGGACCAGGTTGGCAAGCCACTGCATCACCGGCGGCATCGATTCGACCGGCGCGGCATAGCCGGTGAACATGAAATCTGCCATCCCCACCATGAGCACAAGTAGGAAGGCTTGGTGCTGCGTTCGGGCGATGACGGAGATCACGAGCCCCTTGCTCAACTCGACCACGACGTAGCCAACCGCCAGCAGGAAGAGGAGCGCAAGGGATCCCTTCACCGGAACGCCGAAAAACAGATGGACCATCGCCAGCATCAGGGTGAAATCGGCCAGCCCGATGGCCATCACTGGCAAGGATTTGCCCAGGATGATTTCAAAAGAGGAGAAGGGCATCACCAGCAGTTGCTCCAGGGTCCCTAGCTCACGCTCGCGTGAGATGGATAGGGCCGCGAAGAGTAGCACTGTGAACTCGAGCATCAAGCCGAGCTCGGCAGGCGTCGTATAGTAGGCCTCGCTCAATGCCGGGTTGAACCAGACACGAAGGCTGGGGAAAAAGGCCTCCAATTGTTCGGTATCGAGGCCGAGCTGGGCCACGGCCAACCGATCCCCCCACGTTTGGGCGACTCCCTCCACAGCCCGCTTGGCTGTCTGCGCCGGCATACTCTCGGCCCCGTTCAACCAAATGCCGACCGTGGCCGAGCGGGAGGGGCTGGCGAGCTGACGGGAGAAGTCCGGCGGAAAGACGACAGCAGCGTTGACATCGCCCTGATCCATCGCCTCGATGATCTTCTCTTGGCTGCCGGCCCACAGCTGGGCGCTGAACGTGCCAGTGTTCACCAAGTCCTGCACAAAACGTCGACTCGCCGCGCTGCGATCGTGATCCAGCACGGCCAAGGGAAGGTTGGTGACGGGCCGGGAGGTGGCCCAGCCGACCAGGACCAACTCGAGCGCACCGCCCAAGAGCATGAAGGCCGGCAACCACCAATCGGTGCGGAGATGGATCAGCTCCTTGACCGAAAGCGAAAGGATACGCCGCAGGGAGTCCATCGTCTGTCAGTCCAGGCGCTTCTTGAAGAAGAGGGCAGCGATCCCCGAGAAGGCGCCACCGAGCCCCGCCAGCATGACGGCGTAGGGCCAAAGCACCCGCAGCCCGACCCCCGTCAAGAACGCCCCGCGGGTGATGATCCCATAGTGCGTCCCCGGCAGGGCCAGGGCCTCGAGGCGCATGATTTCGGGCATGGAAACGATGGGAAAGAAGATGCCCGTCAGAAAGAAACCCGGGAAAAAGATCAACAGAAAGGAGAGAGCCAGCGCGGCGGCCTGGGTGCGCATGAAGACGCCAATGATGATGCCCATGCTCAGGATGGCAAACAGAAACGGGATGGACAGCAGAAAGAAGAGCGGGAAGCTGCCGTGGAAAGGAACGTCGAACCACAACATTGCCAGCGCCGGCAGGAAGAGGACGTTGGCCATGCCGACGAGGACATAGGGCGCCATCTTTCCCAGGAGAAGCTCGACTCGTCCGATGGGCGTCGCCATCAGTTGCTCGAGCGTGCCGTGCTCGCGCTCATGGGCAAGGGTCAGTGCGACGGACAGGGCCGGGAATCCCATGACCAGCGAAATCAGCCCCGGGACCATGTCCACCCGCGGTTCGAGATCCGGGTTGTACCAGGCCCGCACCCGCAGATCGATGGCCCCCAACGCGGCCGAGGGGGCACCAGCCAATCTCAAGCGCTCCGCCATCCGCTCTCGCAGGAAACGTTCAGCGCGAAAGCCGATGTGGTCCACCGCAAAGGTTCCGCTCTCGGGCTCCGTCCCGTCAATGATGACCTGGAGAGGCATGCCTTCAAGGGCTTGCAGCTCAGCCCCGAAAGTCGGCCCGATGATCAAGGCCGCTTTGACCGCACCTTGCACGAGCAAGCTTTCCACTTCGTCCAAGCTCTCGACCTCCGCATAGAGATCCAAGTCACGGCCGGCCGTGATCCCTTGGAGGAAAGCGCGGGAGGTCGGGCTGCGATCCTGGTCGATGACCGCCAGAGGCACGTGATCGATATCGACCGTCAGCGCATGGGCCATTAGCAGCAGCAAGGTTGTCGGCGTGACCAGCACCAGGGCCAACGTCCAACGGTCCCGGAGAATGTGCTGGATCTCCTTGCGGCGGACCGCCAGCAGCTGGCGCCAGGACACGCTAGACTCCTTCTGTCTCGAGCTGCCGGATCAAGGAGATGAAGGCCTCCTCCATTCGAGGCTGCGCCCGCACCAGGCTCTCAAAGCCCACCCCTCCCCCTTCCAGCGCGGCCTTGACTTGGCGCATGCGCTCCTCGGCCGAATCCACGATGAGATGCAGGTCGTCTCCATACGTCTGCACCTCCAAAACCCCCGGCAGATGCACGACGAGGGCGCGTGCCCGTCGCCAGTCATGGGGGCGCAGCCGCAGGAGCTCCCCCGGAATCCTGTCCCGGATGGCGCGCGGTTCGTCACAAACCACGAGCTCGCCTCCGTACAGTAGTCCGACTCGATGGCAGCGATCGGCCTCGTCCATATAGGGTGTGCTCACGATGACGGTCGTCCCCTGCAGGTTGAGGNNAGAAAGGGGGTCGACCCCCGTGGTCGGCTCATCCAGGAGCAGCAGCCGCGGTTCGTGAATGAGGGTGGCCGCCAAGGCCAGCTTCTTCTTCATTCCGCCGGACAAGTTCTGTGCCCGACGCTGGCGGAACGCCGTCAAGCCCGCGAAGGAGAGCAACCGAGAAGCGCGCTCCTGGTATTGATCCCTGGGCAATCCGTAGAGCTGCGCGAAGAAGTCGAGGTTCTCCTCTGCGGAGAGCTCTCCGTAGAGGCTGAACTCCTGGGCCATGTAGCCGATGTCGGGTTTGATCGCCTCCGCCTCGGAACCCAGATCGTGGCCGACGACGAGCGCCCGGCCGCCGGTCGGCTTGAGCAGGCCGGCCAGAAGCCGCAGGGTCGTCGTTTTGCCGGCCCCATCGGNNATCGGGGCCCACCAGGCCGAAGAGCTCCCCCTGCGGCACCGACAAGCTCAAGGAGTCTAGGGCGACGGTCTCCCCGAATTCCTTCCTGAGCTCCTCGGTCTTGACGACGGCCTCGGTCACGGCCCGGACGCCGCTTATGCCTTGGCCCGCTTGATGAGCCACAGCACCAGCAAGGCCGACAGCGGCGGCTCGAGGGCGACGCCCAAATTGCGGATCGCGTCCGAGAAGCCCATGGCTGGGATGACGTACCAATCCAACAGCCCCACCGCCACGGCAACGGCCACGGAGACCAGGTAGTCGCCGGGCACCCCCAAGGGGCGCTCGTCCCGCCAAAGGCTGCCGGCTACGACTCCCATGAGCAGGCCAACGATGACCATTCCGACGATCAATATGACGATTTGCACGTGCGCCTCCTATTCGGTCAGACCCGTCGGCATCTCCGACGGCGGTTGGATCGCCGACGTCAACCGTCGCAGTCGTCGGAGCCAACCAAGGGACCAACGGAGGGGTTCCCCTGCAAGCAAGTCCTTCGCCTTCGTTCGCCCCAATTCGATCAAACGGTCGGGATGCCGATAATCCCAGTAGGCGATATCTTCCGGTGCCTTCAGCCGCATCAACCGCAGGTCAATGCCGGATTGGCGCGCGCTTTCAACCTCCAGACCGGCTTGCGCCTCCACCATCAGGGAAACGGAGTAGCCGCTCACGCCCAAGACCCCCCGGGTGCTCGGGCGGGTGGCGATGGCCCCGACTACATCCAGCGCCACGACTCGATCCGCTCCTCGGTCAATGGCGGCCCAAATAGGCAGCTTGGAGAAGATCCCGCCGTCCAGATATCGGACCCCGTCAACAACCCACGGCGGCAGATAGGGGGGGACCGCGGTGCTGGCCATCGCGCCGTCCAGCAAGGAGTCCTCCGGATCGTCACCGAAGCCCACCAAGCGCGCCCGCTTCATGTCCACGGCCATCGAGTAGACACGGATTCCGTGGATCGCCCGAAGCTCCTCATAGGTCTTGATCTCGTCGGGGAGATGACGGCGCAGGAACGCGGCCAGCACCTCGCTCGGGACCAGCCCATCCGCCCCCTGGACAACCTGCCGCAGCACGACGAAAGGGTTGCTGAAGCCAGCCGCGAGGCGGGCCGAATCATGCCATACCGATTGCAGCTTTCGGGCACCTGCCGGCGACGGATCGAGCGCGACGTAGATGGCGTTGAGGGCTCCCGCCGAGGAGCCGACCACCATCTGGGGTCGGAACGCCTTCAGCAGCACTTCAAGAGCGCCTGCCTGCATTGCCCCGAAGTTGCCGGCGCCGCTGAGCACTAGCGCCTTCAAGGGGACCTCACATCCGCTGCCGACATCACAATCCAACCTCCGTGCCTATCCGTCCGATTACTCGCCTCTCCTGCGCAACCCGTCCAGCAACACCGAAATCCCGAGGGGCTCCATCTGACCCCAGTCAACCCTCTCCGGATCGAGGAACCAGTAGAGGGTCACGCCTTCAAAAAGCGCGCCGACAGCCAGCGCCGCCGCCTTAGGATCTATGGACTGAAACTCGCCGTCGTCGATCCCTTGCTCGACGAGGTCGGCCAACAGCTCGATGTAGCGTTGGTAGTAGGACTGAAGCCGCGCTCGGGCTTCATCGCTGCGTGTGGCCAAGGAAAAGAACTCATATGCGAGCGGCATCAAGTGCTCGATGCGCTGGACCTCCTGCACGATCAAGCGCAGAAAGATTTCGATCCGCTCGGCCGCCGTCCCCTCGGCGACGAGCAGCGCTTCGGCCTGCTCCAGCTCGCTCGTGAAGATGCGGTCGAGCAGGGAGTGTATGATTTCGTTTTTGCTGCCGTAATACCAGTAGAGGGTGCCCTTGGACAGACCGGATTGACTGACGATATCGTCCATACGGGCGTTAGCCAAGCCGCGTTGCGAGAACACGACCTCGGCTGCGTCGAGGATCTCTTGGCGCCGTTGCTGTTCCAGCTTGTCGCCTTCAGCCATTCTAGACCGACCAGTCAGTCTAGAGACAGCTTACACCTTGCGCGAGGGTCTTGTCAACTGCCCTTACCCCCATCGCATCGACAGCTCGCCCGGCAGGGGCCGGGCGAGGCACGACCCCCCTCGGCGGACCCAGATAGGGCACGCCCGAACGCGCGAATCGCAGAAACTTGCGCGATACTCCAAGTTGGACGCAAGTGGCGAACACCGAGTGAGCCACGGCTATCGACGGAGGACGTCCCCAGCGGACGCTCGAGGCAGCCGCCGACAGCGGTGAGGAGCCCATGGCCAGTGCAGAACTCCTTGTGAAACCCATCGAAGCCATCCGGGTGGCCGCCATACGTGATATCGTGGCCAACCACGGCAGCGTCGGCCCGCTCTATGAGGAGATCATGGTCGAACTGGAAGCCCGGGGACTGACCCCAACTGGGCCAGCGCTCGCGGTCTACTATGACGAGAGGTACAAGGAAGCCGACATCGATGTGGAAGCGGCGATCCCCGTCGAGGCCTCCGAGTTGGTGGAGGGGGTTCGCTTCCAGATCCGGGATCTGCCCGCTCACGAGCGGATGGCGTGCCTCATGAGGCGAGGGCCGTACGATGACTTCACACCTTCCTATCAAACCCTGATGAGCTGGATCGAAGAGAACGGGTACCGCATCATCGGCCCCAACCGGGAAATCTACCTAAGGGGCCCCAAAGCCGGCCTGCCGCCGGAGGAGTATGTCACGGAGATCCAGTTCCCGGTGGCGAAGGCGGCGTGAACAGGGGCAACGCGGAGGCTGCGGGAGCCTCTCGTCTCTGACTGATCAGCCGACGGCTACGGCGCGATGACATAGGCGGCGCCGACAATGCCGGAGCCAGAGTGGACCGAGAGGCCCGGCGTCAGCCCCGTGATGAGAACCTCCTCAGGACAGGCGACAGCCTGGCAGAGTTGTTGACGGAATTGCTCGGCCTTCCCCGGTGAAGCCACATGGACGACCGCCAGTCGCTCGATGGCTTTGTGCTCCACCGTTTCCCCCACCAACTCAATCGCGCGGCTCCAAGCTCGTTTCTCCGTGCGCACGCGCTCCAGCAGATCCAGCTTCCCCTCGCGGATGGTCAGGATCGGCTTGATGCTCAATACATTGGCCACCCCTGCGGCCAGGTGGCCGACTCGTCCGCTCATGGCCAGGTACTTGAGGGTGGGCAACGCTGCGAACAGACGCGTCCGCCGGCCGACATCAGCGGCCCCTTCGACGGCCTCTTCCAATCCCGCTCCTTCACGCAGGGCTTCGGCGGCAGCCAGCACCATGAACCCTTGGCCCATCGTCAGGTTCCGGGTATCGACCACGCGAATGGACCGGCCCGGCAGCATCTCCCGGGCTGCCATCGCCGCGTCATAGGTTGCGCTGACCTCGCTGCTCACGCAAAAGCACAGCACCGAGTCCGCACCGCTCTCGAAGGCCGATCGGAAGGCCTCGGCAAAGCTGCCGGGGGATGGCGCAGCCGTGGTCGGAAGCCGCCCTTCACGATCGATGCGCGCGAATAGACTCTCATCGTCGATGTCCACCCCCGACTTCAGGACCTCGTCGTCGAAATGGACTGTAATTGGAACTTGGCGGATCCCCAGCGGGTCGGCAACCGAAGGTGGCAGGCTGCTGTCCGTGTCGGTGATCACGACGGTCCTCCCCATCTTTCTCCTCCTTCCTCATTCCCCTCTGCTTGGGCAATCGCCGGTCGGCAGCCATCCGGCCGCAAGGTCCTCCTCACCGCGGCCGAGACTCAGCTCTGCGAAGGAGCCATCCTTCGATCCCGAAAATTCGTGGCGAGCGGGCGGTCAAGCGCCAACAGGGCCAGTCCGGGCCGATAGGTCGTGGCACAGCGGCCGAATGCTGGCCGGGCCCTCGCGCTGGCAGCGGTCGTCACATCCCCTTCGAAGAGACGCCAGAGCGCCAACCACAACACCCGGATCACGAAGGGGAGTCAAAGCCCCACCGGCCTGGCGACGGGGGCCCGGCCGGATGGGCTTGCCTCGGGCGCCCGCAAGGGCTCCCAAGGCCCGCCGACAACCCAGTCGCCGAGACCGCCCCACGGTGCGGGAGCAAGCCGACATCCCACTGCCAAGCCCAAACCGTCGACGCCAGGTCGATGGCAAGCGGACTACTAGGTCCAACCCGTCGATATCGTGCGTCCTCGAGCCACCTGGCTCCAAATGA
>JABAHQ010002805.1_pt5 | contig 17098 bp, 19 predicted proteins | sample 7062091 | NCBI WGS metagenome assembly JABAHQ01 (sample SAMN14534359, study PRJNA622989) | marine sediment metagenome | biome: marine biome [ENVO:00000428]; feature: marine pelagic biome [ENVO:01000023]; material: deep marine sediment [ENVO:00002113] | place: India: Gulf of Kutch | collected...
CACGCCGGTGCGCCAGCGCCCGAGGCGCTGGTTGCGGATGAGGCCGAGCCGTAGGACCTCCTGGTCGAAGGCGTCGACGTCGAAATAGTCGCGCGCATAGACGGTGCCCTCCACACGCACCCCCTGCTGCGCGGTGCCCGAGAGCCGGTGGCCGAGCGCGGCGAGCAGCTCGACGAACGCGTCGGACTCGTCGGCAACGCCCACGAGCTCGGGGTCCGAGGTGAGGGTGGCGTTGCCATCGTGGCCCAAGCGCACCGAGGCATAGCCGCCCCGCGCCGGCGCACGGGTGGGCGTCCGCGGCCGCACCCGCTCGAGCGAGCGATCGGCGAGGGCGCGCAGCTTGGGATCGCCAGTGAGCGCGCGGGCACGCTCGAAGTGCCGGACGGCCGACGCGTCGCGGCCCTCGGCACGGGCCACCAGGCCGAGGTTGTACTCGGCGAGCGCGCCCCACTCCGGGTCGTCCGCGAGCCCGCGAAACTCCCGGCGGGCGGCGGGGTACCGCTCAAGCCGATAATAGGTCACCCCGAGGTTGAAGCGCAGGGCCGGGGTATCGACGCCGGCGCGACGTGCCTGCAGGAACTGGGTCCGCGCCGCCTCGTAGCGCCCCTGCCGGAAGGCCTCCACCGCGGCGGCGAAGGCCTTCTCCGCCGGCGCGGCCTGCGCCGGAACCGGGCCGCATATCCCCGCCGCGACGGTCAGCAGGACCATGAGCCTCGGCCACCACCGCCTCGCGCTTCGCATCCCCTCGTCTCGCCGCTCCTCGCCTGCGAGCCCGGTGCCGGGCAAAAAAACGGCCGGGACGAGCCCGGCCGATGCAGGATACCAGATTGGCGGAGAGGGTTAAGCGTACATGACGATATAAAATCCGCTCGGGCGCCTATTGGCCACCCGGCGCGCCGGGATCCTCGGGCCGCCCCTGCTCGAACCGGCCCCGGCCGTGCCCGGCCGCGCGGCTGCTCGCCTGGCCCGAGACCATCTCACCGAACTCCCGCCCGCTGAGATCGCCATCCGCCGGGGTCTGGCCCGAGACCCACTCACCGAATGCGGGCCCGTCCCCCGGCACCGGGGCCTCACCGTCGGTGCCGTCCGAGGCGCCGTCGCCGTGGCGCGAGTGCTCCTGCGCCGAGCCCGAGGCGGTGTCCGGCAACGGGATGGTGCGCATCACCTCGCCCGCGCCGGCGCCCGGGTCCTCGACTACCCGCATGGTCACGTCGAGATCGTCCGCCCGCACCACGCCGGCCGCGAGGAACGTCACGAGCACCACGATGAGCAGTGTGATCTTGTCCATCATTGCGACCTCCTCAGGCCCCCACCGGACCGCGTCCGGGTCCCGATGCCTGACCGTTGGCCTGATGAACGCGGATCCGTACCGTGAACGTCCGGCTGCGCTCGCCGTGCGACAGCCGGGTGACGAGCTTGCCGCCCTCGGTGCCACGAGCCACCACCGGCAGATTCAGCAGGTTGGTGCCCGCCGCCAAGTCCGTGCGCCAGCTCAGCTCCCGCCGCCCGGGAAACCCCACCAGCTCCACGCCCGCCGGCAGGCGGACCGTCAGCGTGGCCCCCGGCAGCGCCTGCTCCGTGTCGAACGCCAGCCGGATCTGCTGGGGCTGCGACACCGAGATCGAGACTTGCTGGAGCCGGCCCGCGGGCCCCGGCTCCGGGCGCCCATCCATGAGCACGCCGATGGCCACGCCCAGGCACAGGCTCGCGGCCAAGGCGAACCCCGCCGCGGTCGTGCGGGCTCGGCGCCGCGCGCCCTGCGCCCGGATGGCCGCCGTCTGCAGCGCCCGATCGGCGAACCCGACAGGCGGCTCCGGGGACGGCAGCTCCCTCAGCGCCACCCGCAGCCGGCGTGCCCGCGCCAGACGCTGATCGCAGTGCGCGCAGGCGCCGGCATGGCTCTCGAGCTCGGCAGCGTATGCGGCGTCGAGGGCCCCGTCGATCAGGTCGTCAAGATAGGCGTTGAATGTCCGGCAGTCCATCGGTCGATCTCATCGAGTCTTAGTTCTCTACACGCTCGCGGCCGCCCAAAGGTTCCACTCCGATCAGCACGCGCAGCCGCGCGCGGGCGCGATGCAGCCGCGACTTGAGCGTCCCCACCGGGGTCTCCAGAATCCGCTCGAGCTCCTGCAGGGTATAGCCCTCGACGTCGTGCAGGGTGACGAGCGTCCGGTGCTCGTCGCTCAAGGCGTCGAGGGCAGCCAGAAGCCGCGCGCCCGAGAGCTCCCGCTCCACGCGGGCCTCGGGGCCCGGGTCATCGCCGGGCAGCGCATCGAACGGGTCGGCGCCCTGGGCCGCGCCGTCCAGCTCCACCAGGCGGGCGCGGGCCCGCCGACGGTAATGGTCAACGAACTGGCGATACAGCGCGCGCACCAGCCAGGGGCGCAGCTGATCGAGCTCGGCGAGCTCGGCGGTGCGCGGGTAGAGCTTGACCAGCAGATCCTGGACGAGATCCTCGGCGTCCTCGGCGACGCCGGTGAAACGGAAGGCGATACGATAAAGATAATCGACGTGCGGACGGAGCAGGCCCTCGAAGTCCGAGGCCAGTGTTCCGCTCGACGACCCCATCATTACCCCTTCCATACCGAGTAACACGCCCAAAGGCGCCCGGCGGTTGCCCTTGATCGTCGGGACTGTGACACGGATCACACCTTGCGGGGGCGAGCGCGGCCCGCGTTCCGGCAGGCAGGGCGCACGAGGTTCAGGGGGCTCGACGCGAGACGCCGGGCAACAGGAGCCGGCGCAGGACTTGCCCGCTCGCCTCCCGCAGGGCGGGGACCCCGCCGAGCAGCAGGCCCGCTATCACGGCGATCATCACCGCATCATAGGGGTGACGCCGGACCCAGGCGCCCACGCCGACGTTGTCCGCCGCCTCGCGCAGCCGAGCCTTCGCCTGCTCCGGGCTCAGCGGCTCAGGGCGCGGATCAGCCATGCCAGAACCCCTGCGACGAGCAGCGCCACGGCGCCCGTGACCAGCGCCGCCTCGACCGCGCCGAAGGCGGCGAGGGAGCGGAACAGCGCCCAAAGCCAAAGCGCCAGCCCGACCGCGACCAGCAGGGCGGCCACCCCGATGAGCGCCATCCCCCATCCGGCGCGGATGGCGGCCCTGCGCGCGGCCCTCGCCTCGGCCTCGAGCAGATCGACGAGGGCGATGAAGAACTCGGTCAGGCCCTTCAGCGCCGGCCCCCGCTGTCGAGCAGCTTGGCGACGATGAAGCCGATGCCGAACGCGGTGACCAGGCTCCCGAGAGGGTGCGCCTCGATGCGCTCCTCGACCTGATCGAGCCCCTGCTGGCCCCGCTCGCGCGCCGTGTTCAGTCGGCGCCGAAGCTCCTCGCGCGCCTGACGAATCTCCTCCTCGAGCGAGCTGCGGGCCTCGCCGACCTTGGATGCGCCCGTCTCGCGCACCGCCGACATCAGGTCGGCCATGTCCGAGCGCAGCTTCGAGACGTCTTCCTTCAAGGCGTCCAGCTCTTTCTGCATGGGATTATCTGCCGCCATGGTGCTTCCCTCCTTCCGATCGGCGCCGGCCCGATTCGGTCCCGCACCGTCGGAGCCCGCACTCGAGCCTTCTGCGCTCAGTATAAGCCCCCGCCCCGCGGGCCCGAAACCGGCCGGGCGCAGACCGGGGCAGGGGGCTCCGAATAATATTCACGCCGACGTGTCGCGAACACGGCAGACGGTCCGATCCCCGGCCGCGACCCCGGCCCGCTACACCTCGAGGAGCGCCCCCTATGAGCACCTTGAGCCGAATCTTCCTGCAAGGCCCCGCCGCCACCCTGCCCGTGGTGATCGCCCTCTACGTGATCTGCTTTCTCGGCGCCTGGGCGGAGTCGCAGGTCGGCGCGGTCATTCAGGTGCTGTTGCCGAGCTCCGCCTACTATCCTGGGATGGGGCGGGTGCTCGACGTGGCCCTCATCTTCCTGGTCGGTCTCGCGAGCCACCTCAATACCTGGCTCCTCAGGCGTCACCTGGGGCTCGGCGAGCGGCTCCTGCGCCATATCCCGCTGGCCAACACGCTCTACGGCGCGGTGCGCTTCGTGCTCACCGCCGGGGTCTCGCCCGAGCACGTCGAGGGCGCCGGCTGACAGCCGCCCCGGGACCGTCTCCGCTCCCCGCCGACGGCCGCGCGCGCCGAGCGACCGCGCTAATCGACACGGCCCGCGAGCACGCGCAGAGGCCAGCGCACCGTCTTCGGCGCGCCGGGCTCGCCCCAGGCGGCCGCCAAGCCGTCGGCCACGACAGCGATCGGATCGCGCCCGTGCGTCGCTCGGTAGCGCTGCACCGCCGACCAGGTACCCAGGTAACCCAGTAGCCGGTCGAGCGACCAGCGCGCGATCATCGCCGGCTGCGGGGCATCGAGGCGCTCGAAGGGAAACGGCAGATCGCGATAGGCGCTGTCGACGTGGCGCCGCGGCGGGGGCCAGCACTCGGCGAGCACCTCGCCATGAAGACGGCGCACGACGGCGTCGACCGCAGGGTCGATCACGGGCAGGGCATAGGTCCAGGCGGCGATCACGCCGCCCGGCCGCAGCACGCGGCGGATCTCTCGATAGAATTGCACCGGATCGAGCCAGTGCAGCGCCTGGGCCACGGCGACGAGGTCCACGGACGCCGGCGCCAGCGGCGCCCGCTCCGCGGCCGCCACGCAATAGTCGATGCGCGGGTGAGACACGGCGTGCGCGACCTGCCGGCGGCTGGCGTCGGTGGCCACGACGCGGTCGAAGCGCGCGACGAGGCCCCGGGCGGCCTGCCCCGAGCCGCACGCGCAGTCCCAGGCCCGGCCGGCGCGCGAGACGGCCGCGGCCAGGAAGTCACAGAGCGCGGCGGGATAGGCCGGCCGGTAGGCCGCGTAGGCCCCGGCGCCGCGTGAGAACTGCTCCGAAGAGGCGGTCATCGCGCTCAGCATAACCGCGGGCGGCCAAAAAAACGCCCGCTCCACCCGGAGCGGGCGAGGCCGGTGAGGCACCGGGGGTCCGGTCACGCCGGCGTTCGGCCCGCCTTCCGTCGCGGCGGCGCCTATGCCCGCGGCTGGATCGCCTCCTCGGGCGTGCCGGCGATGTGATCGAAACAGCTCGACAATGTCTCGAGTAATTGAGCACCCGCTCAATTACTCTGCGGAGTATGGCAGATAGTTGAACGTTCACTCAAGCACTGTTAAATTCTCGCGCGCGCATCGGCGGATTCTTTACACCATGCCCCGGCCCATCGAGTTCGACCGCGACCAGGCCCTGCGGGAAGCCATGACGGAGTTCTGGCGCCGGGGCTACCGCGGGACCTCGGTCAAGGACCTGGTCGCCGCCACCTCCCTGCAGCCGGGCAGCCTTTACGGGGCCTTCGAGAGCAAGCGCGCGCTGTTCCGCGAGGCGCTGGAGGCGTATTTCTCGGCGACCCTCGAGCGCGTGCGCGGGACATTGCACGGCCCGGCGCCGCCTCTGGCGCGCATCCGGCGCTTCTTCGAGACCCTCGTCGAGGACGCCGCCCGGGACCGGGACATGAAGGGCTGTCTGCTGGTGAACACGCTGCTCGAGGTGCCGCCCGAGGACGAGCAGATCCGTCGGCGCGTGGCCGAGATGTTCGCCCAGATCGAAGAAAGGCTCCGAGGGGTGCTCGACCAAGCGCGCACCCGCGGCGAGCTCGCCGAGGACAAGGACCCCGCCGCCCTCGCGCGGCTGCTCGTCACCGGCATCTACGGGCTGCGGGTCTACAACCGCACCCGTCCCGGCGAGGCCGCGCTGAAGGAGATCGTCGACAGTCTGCTGCGCGCGGTCGAGGCCTGATCTCGCTTGCCGTCACGCCACGACGAATGCACCGACTCAGTCGAAAGGACACCGCGGGGAATGCGGCGGGAGACGCCGCCCTCGACGCCTGCGGGGATTATTGGTGGCTACGGGTGGACTCGAACCACCGACTCCGGCATTATGAGTGCCGTGCTCTAACCACCTGAGCTACGTAGCCAAATCCGGTTCCGGGCGGGACGCCCTGGCGAGAGTGCGATATTCTCCGGCAGCCGCTACGGACCGTCAAGCCGGCGGCTCCGGCTAGACGTTGAATCTGAAGTGGATCACGTCGCCCTCCTGGACGACGTAGCCCTTGCCCTCCGAGCGCAGCTTGCCCGCCTCACGCGCCCCCTGCTCGCCGCCGCACTCGATGAAATCGTCATAGCTCACGACCTCGGCGCGGATGAACCCGCGCTGGAAATCGGAATGGATGCGCCCGGCGGCTTCCGGGGCGGTGGCCCCGGCCGGCACGGTCCAGGCGCGCACCTCCTTCGGGCCCGCCGTGAAGAACGTGCGCAGCCCGAGCAGCCGATAGCCCGCCCGGATCACGCGGTTCAGCCCGGGCTCCTCGAACCCCATCTCGGCGAGGAACATCTCCCGGTCGCGGGGGTCGAGCTCGATGATCTCCGCCTCGATGGCGGCGCAGACCGGCACCATCTCCGCGCCCTCCGCTCGGGCGAGCGCGGCGATGCGGGCGAGCAGCGGGTTGTCGGCGAAACCGTCCTCGGCGACGTTGCATACGTACATGATCGGCTTGGCGGTGAGCAGGTTCAGGTCCCTGAGTGATCTCGCCTCGTCGCCCGAGAGCCCGAGCGTGCGCACCGGCTCGCCGCCGTCGAGATGCGCGCGCACCCGCTCGAGCAGCCTCTTGCGGGCCACAGCCGCCTTGTCCTGAGCCTTTGCCGCCTTCGCCGCCTTCTCGAGCGCCCGCTCCACCGTCTCGAGGTCGGCCAGCGCGAGCTCGGTGCCGATCACCTCGATGTCGCGGGCGGGGTCGACCGAGCCGGAGACGTGCACGACGTTCGGATCCTCGAAGCAGCGCACCACGTGGGCAATGGCGTCGGTCTCGCGGATGCTCGCCAGGAAGCGATTCCCGAGCCCCTCGCCACGGGCCGCCCCGCGCACCAGGCCCGCGATGTCGACGAACTCGATGGTCGTGGGCACGACCTCCTTGGGCCGGACGATCTCGGCGATGCGCTCGAGCCGCGGATCCGGCACCGGCACGATCCCCACGTTCGCCTCAATGGTGGCGAACGGGTAGTTGGCGGCCTCGATGCCCGCGCGGGTCAACGCATTGAACAACGTCGACTTGCCGACGTTGGGGAGACCGACTATGCCGCAGTTGAAGCCCATGACGTCAGGAACGGGTTACTAGGCTCGTGGAACTAGAAAACGGATGGCTGGACCGGCGGCAACCGCCGGCGCTCGGCATTTACACGACCTTTCTCGTCTCTGCTAGGGAAAGCCTGAATAATTGAATTAAACCGCCAAGGACACCAAGAAGATAGTTTGAATATAAGGAAGAAACATCTTGGCGTTCTTGGCGGTTCAAGATAATAAATAGATTCAGAAATTCCCTAGCCCCTCGGATCTAGATACCCCTTACGGCGGCGACCGGTGCGTATGCAGCTCTTGCATCGCCTTGTCGAGCCCGCCTTCGAGCACCAGCGGCAGCACCTCGAGCGCCCGGTCGATCGCCGCCTCGATCGCCTCGCGGTCGGCGGCCGACGGCCTCCCCAGGACGTAATCGACGACCTGGTCGCTCGCGCCGGGATGACCGACACCGAGGCGGAGGCGGAAGAACTCGCGCGTGCCGAGCTGCGCGACGATGTCGCGCAGGCCGTTGTGGCCGCCGTGCCCGCCGCCGCGCTTGAGGCGCGCGGCACCGGGCGGGAGGTCGACATCGTCGTGGACGACGAGAAGCTGCTCGGGTGCGAGCTTGAAGTAGCGGGCCAACGCGGCTACCGCCCGCCCGCTTCGGTTCATGTACGTCCCGGGCTTGAACAGGCGCAGGTCGTGCCCGTCCCATCGCACGCGCGCGAGCGCGCCATGCACCTTCGGCGCCTCGCGGAAGCCCTCGCCGCTGCGCGCGGCTAAGCGGTCGACGAGCCAGAAGCCGACGTTGTGACGCGTCGCGGCGTAGCCGGGCCCCGGGTTGCCGAGACCCACCATGGCCGCGATCGGCTCTCGCTCCGCCATGCCGCGCGCGGCGGCGCCGCCCCGCGCGACGCCGGGACCGCCTTACTCCTTGGCCTCGCCTTCGCCGCCGGCGCCCTCTTCGCCGCCGGCCTCCTCCTCGGGGGCCGCGATCTCCTCGGCAGCCGCCTCGGCCTCCTCGGGCACCGCGACCTCTTCGGCGGCCGCCTTGGCGTGGTAGACCGATGCCACGGCGAGGTCGTGCTCCTCACCGTGCATCAGCTCGACCAGCTCCACGGCCTCGGGCAGCGGGATCTGCGACAGGTGAACGGAGTCGCCGACGTGGAGCTTGGATACGTCGACCTCGAGGTATTCCGGGATGTGCTGAGGCAGGCACTCGACCTCCACCTCGTTGAGGTCATGCGAGAGCACGCCGTTCTCGAGCTTCACACCCGCGGCCTCGTCGCCGCCGACGAAGTGAAGCGGAATGCTCATGCGCAGCTTCTCCTTCTCGGAGATGCGCAGAAAGTCCATATGGCTGACCAGCGGCTTGTAGGGGTGGCGTTGCAGGTCGCGAACGATCACCTTCTCCGGCTTACCGTCCAGGTGCAAGGTGATGACGTGGCTGAAGAAGGCCTCATGCTCCAGCCGCTGCGTGACCTCGGCCTCATCCAGCGTGATCGACACGGGCGTCTTGTTCTGACCGTAGACGACGGCCGGAATCTTCTTCGCATGACGCAGGCGGCGGCTCGCGCCCTTCCCCGTCTCGCGGCGAGGCTCGGCGTTGAGCTCGAATGAGATGCTCATGGCTCCACTCCTCTAAGAAAGCTTTGATCGATCCGAACCGCCAAGGCGCCAAGAACGCGGAGAGTTTTTTCGTCCGGTCGAGATGGCCTTCTTGGCGGCCCCGGCGTCTTGGCGGTTGGCCGTGCTGCTCACAGGGGATCGGTGATCGACCGCCCGCTGCGCCGTCACCGATCACCGAGACCCTTCAGTCCACGAACAGCGAGCTGACCGATTCCTCCGAGCATATGCGGCGCAATGTCTCGGCGAGCATCTCGGCGATGCTGAGCTGGCGGATCTTCCCGCACGCCTGCGCGCGCTCGCCGAGCGGGATCGTGTCGGTGACCACCAGCTCGTCGAGCTGAGAGGTCTCGATATTGTCGAGCGCGGGCCCCGAGAGCACCGGGTGCGTGCAGTAGGCCGCCACCCGCGTGGCGCCATGCTCCTTGAGCGCCGTCGCCGCCTGGCACAGGGTGCCGGCCGTGTCGACCAGGTCGTCGATGAGCACGCAGCTGCGCCCCTCGACCTGGCCGATGATGTGCATCACCTTGGCCTCGTTCGCCCGCGGGCGGCGCTTGTCGATGATCGCCAGATCGGCGTCGTCCAGCCGCTTGGCGAGCGCCCGGGCGCGGACCACCCCGCCGACGTCCGGCGAGACGACCATCACGTTCTCCTGGGCGTGTCGCCGCCAGATGTCACCGAGCAGCAGCGGCGAGGCGTACACGTTGTCGACCGGGATGTCGAAGAATCCCTGGATCTGGTCGGCGTGCAGGTCCACCGTCAGGAGGCGGTCGGTGCCGGCCGCCTCGAGCATGTTCGCCACCACCTTCGCGGTGATCGGCACGCGGGCCGAGCGCGGCCGCCGGTCCTGGCGCGCGTAGCCGAAGTAGGGCATCACCGCGGTCACGCGCCCGGCCGAGGAGCGCCGGAAGGCGTCGATCATGACGCACAGCTCCATCAGATTGTCGTTGGTCGGCGCGCAGGTCGGCTGCACGATGAAGACGTCCCGGCCGCGGACGTTCTCGATGATCTCGACCATGCTCTCGCCGTCGCTGAAGCGCCCGACCACCGCCTTGCCCAGCGGGATCCCGAGATGATCGACGATGTCGTGCGCCAGCCCGGGGTTCGCGTTGCCCGCGAACACCATCATCTTGTGATCGGGCCGTGAGGCTAGCACGAGGGCTCTCCCGTGGACGGTCTCCGCACTACGGCGCCGAGCTCGGTCACCGAGCCCGGGTCGATCAGGATTTGGCTGGGGCGCCAGGATTCGAACCTGGGAATGCTGGGACCAAAACCCAGTGCCTTACCGCTTGGCTACGCCCCAATGGCCCTGCGACCGCCGCGCGCCCCGGCAGCCGCGCGCTCGAGCAACGGGGAGCGGTTCATCCCCCGGGCGACCCATCCGCGCCACGCCCCGGGCAGGCCCGCCAACGCCTCGCAAGCCGCAGACTCGGAGTCGAACGCGGCGAACACCCCGCCACCCGTCCCCGTCAGCCGTGCGGCCCCGCGTCGCGCCAGCCAGGCCAGCGCGCGGCCGACGGCGGGATAGCGCCGCGTCACCACGGCCTCGCAGTCGTTGCGCCCCAGGCCCGCCAGGAAATCGCGTATTGTGATCGGGGCCGTGTCCCGTGTCAATTCAGGCGCCGCAAAAATCTCGGCCGTACGGACGCTTACGGGCGGGACGACCAGCGCGTACCACGGCTCGGGGAGCTCGACCGGCAAGAGCGCCTCGCCGACGCCCTCGGCCCAGGCGGCACGCCCGCGCACGAACACAGGGACGTCCGCGCCGAGCTCCAGGCCCAGCCCGGCGAGCTCGTCCGTCCCGAGGCCTAGGCCCCATAAGGCGTTGAGGGCCACGAGCGTGGTCGCGGCGTCGGAGCTGCCGCCCCCGAGCCCCGCCCCGAAGGGCAACCGCTTCTCCACCGAGATGCGGACCCCGGCGCGCACGCCGGCGCGTGCCCTGAGCAGGCGCGCCGCGCGCACCGCCAGGTCCTGCTCGGCGCGCACCCCGCGCACGTCGCCCGCGCGCTCGATCCGGTCGCGGCCCTCGACCTCGAAGTCGAGGCGCTCGCCCAGATCGATGAACTGGAAGACGCTCTGCAGCCGGTGATAGCCGTCCGCCCGGCGCCCGAGCACGTGGAGGAAGAGGTTGAGCTTCCCCGGGGCGGGCCAGCGCTCGATTTTAGCGTCTGCGCTCACGGTAGCCCTTATTCTAGGGCAAGTCGCCGGGCGCGGTGGGGCACTGCGGCGGCGCGCGGGTGCCAGCGATCGAGGACCAGCCGCACCTCCAATCCCTCACGGGTCAAGTGCAGCTTCGCCGGGAGGGCCAGCCCGTCGACCTCCGTATAGCGCTCGAACCTCACCCGCCAGCCGGCCTGCGCGAGGGCGCGCAGGCGCCCGTCGGCATCGAGCCGGTAGTGGCCCGGCCGGCGCGGCCACGGCAACCCGCGCACCCAGTAGCGCAGGCCCTCGACGGGCAGCTCCCAGCCCACCGCGCGGGCGAGCAGGGCTTGGCCGTCCGGCGCCGAGTAGACGTCGCCCTCGGAGGTGCGCAGGCGTGCGCCGGTCGCGTCCCGGGCGAGGCGCACGCTGCCCCGCCCGAACGGCCCCCGGATGAAGATGTCGTAGGCACCCCCCCGCTGGCGCCAGCGCAGGCTCGCCTGCCAGCCCTCCTCGGGCGTGCTGACGGCCACGCGGCCGCTGACGGTCCACGCGGTCAGAGCCTGCAGGGCGCGCCGATGGGCCTGCCAGGCAACCCCCGCCTCCGGGCCCTCGGCCGGCGGCGAGGGCGCCATCGCGGCGCAGCCGGTCAGCGCCAGCGCCGCGGCCAGTACGGCCGTGCGCCTCACCGGCGGAACCGATTCATGACGTCGCGCAGCACCTCGCTGTCCGGGGTCTCCTTGAGCGCGCGCCGCCACACCTCCATCGCCGCCCGATGCTCACCCCTCACCCACAGCACCTCGCCGAGGTGAGCGGCGATCTCGGGGTCCCCGGACAGCTCGAGCGCGCGGCGGAGATACTTGACCGCCTTGGCGTAGTGGCCCAGCCGGTAATGCACCCACCCCATGCTGTCGATCACCGCCGGGTCGTCGGGCCGCCGCTCGTATGCCTTTCTTATATACCCGAGCGCCTCCCGGTGACGCTCGGTCCGGTCGGCCAGCGTGTAGCCCAGCGCGTTCAGGGCGTGGGGGTCGTCGGGATTCTGCTCGAGGATCTCGTGCAGATCGCGCTCGACCATATCGATGCGGCCCAGCTTCTCGGCCAGCAGGGCGCGCGCGTAGAGCAGGTCCCGGTTGCCCGGATGGGCCTCCAGCGCGCGTGTGCTCAGCTCCAGACCCGCCCGGTACCTCTTCACCTCGCGCAGCAGCTCGACCTCGGCCACGTAGAGCCGCACCTCGTCGGAGGGATGCGCGCGCCTCAGCCCGGCCAGCTTCTCGCGACCGGCCTCCACGTCTCCCCGCTTGGCCTTGAGCAGGGCGATACGCATCTGGGCATCGAGACGGTGCTCGCCGGGCGGCACCTTGGCGTACCAATGGATCGCCTCGGTATAGTCCTGCCGGGCCTGCGCCACGTTGCCCAGGTAGAAGAGGCCCTCCGCCACCCGCTGGCCCGACTCCACCAGGCGTCGGAAATAGCGCGCGGCGGCGTCGTAGCGCTTGGCCTCGAAGGCGAGCAGCCCCAGCGCGTACATGATGTCCGGGTCCCGCGGCGCTTGCTCGGCGAGAACCTCGAACTGGGCCTGCGCCTCCTCGAGCCGGTTCGCCCCGATGAGCATGCGCGCATAGGTCAGGCGCAGATCGGTGTCGGCGGGGTGAGCGTCCACGACGCCGGCGAGCGCCTCCAGCGCCGCATCGGTCCGTCCCAGCTCGTCCAGCACCCGCGCGTGGAGCACCCGGGCCTTGGGCCAATCGGGCTTGAGCGACAGCGCTCGCTCGATCGCCGCCCGGGCCTGCTCCGGCGCCCCGGCGTGGACGGCGAGCGCGGCGTGGGCGTAGTGCGCGTAAGGGTCGTCGCGATGCTTGTCCACCAGCAGACGCATCGCCTCCAGCGCCCCCGCCTTGTCGCCTTCGCGCGAGAGCAGGGAGGTGATGACCATGAACCCTTCCCCGGCCTCGGCGCGGCCCTTGACCTCGGCGAGCAACCGGTCGAGATACGGGACGGCAGCCTCGATCCGGCCGGCGCGGATGTGCAGCGCCGCCAGCGCCTGGGCCGCCTCGGCGTCGTCGGGGGCGAGCGCGTGCCAGCGCTCGGCGGCCTCGAGCGCCGCGGCATCGTCGCGCGCGAACACCGCGACGCGGGTGGCGCGCTGGGCCACCCGCGAGTCGTCGCTCATCCGTGCCGCCTCGAGATAGTGCTCGACCGCGGTATCGAGCTGCCCCGCGTGGCCGGCCATCTCGGCCGCCAGCACCTGGTACATGAGCTCCGCCGAGCGTGTGGGCTCGCGCTCGGGCGGTTGCGAGATGCCCACGCCCGTGGGCGGCTCGGCCGGCGCCCCGGGCGCGGCGGGCGGCTCGGGCACGGCGCAGCCCGCGAGCCCGAGGAGACCCGCCGCCACCGGGGCGAGGCGCAGGAGTCGGCTGCTCATCAGATATGCGCTCGAATGGGGGATACGAACTGTAGATCCCCACTATAACGCATTTTTCCGGGTCGAGGCGCATGCCGAACGCCCTTGATCCGAGCCATTGACACCAATGGCGGGCCCTTGTATTGGGGAATATAAGTTCCGAGAATGCATGGGCTTAGGCAATCTCGCCACAGGTATGTCGCTGCTCGCCCTAGGTCTCAATCACCGCACGGCCCCGGTCACCATTCGGGAGCGGGTCGCCTTCGCGCCCGAGCGCCTTCCCGCGGCCCTGGCGGACCTGCAACGGCTCGAGGGAGTGGAGGAGGCGGCCATCCTCTCGACCTGCAACCGGACCGAGCTCTATTTGAGCGGGGACATCGCCGACGGCGAGCCGCTGATCCGGTGGCTGGGGACCTATCACCGGCTCGAGGGCAATGCCCTGGAGCCTTATTTGTATCGTTACCCCGACCGCAACGCCGTGCGGCACCTCTTCCGCGTGGCCAGTGGGCTCGACTCGATGGTGCTCGGCGAGCCGCAGATTCTCGGCCAGCTCAAGAGCGCCTATCAGGACGCTAGCCGCGCCGGCACGCTCGGAGTGCTCCTCGAGCGGCTGTTCCAGCACACCTTCGCGGTCGCCAAGCAGATCCGCTCCGACACGGAAATCGGGGCTCATCCGGTGTCGGTGGCTTTCGCCGCCGTCGGCCTCGCCCACCAGATCTTCGGAGAGCTCTCACGCCACACGGTGCTGCTCATCGGGGCCGGGGAGACCATGGAGCTCGCCGCCCGGCACCTCCACGAGCACGGCGCGCGGCGCATGATCGTCGCCAACCGCAACGTCGACCGCGCCCGGCAGCTCGCGGCCCGCTTCGGGGGCTACGCGATCGGACTGCCCGATCTGCCGAACCACCTGGAGGAAGCCGACGTCGTCATCAGCTCCACGGGCAGCCAGCTCCCCATCCTCGGCAAGGGCAGCGTGGAGCGCGCGGTCAAGGCCCGCAAGCACCGCCCCGTGTTCATGGTGGATCTGGCCGTGCCGCGCGATGTCGAGCCCGAGGTCGACGATCTCGACGACGTATACCTGTACACCGTGGACGACCTCCGTGAGGTCGTACGTGATAACATGGAATCCAGGCGCGAGGCCGCCACCCAGGCCGAGGAGATCGTCGACCTCCAGGTGGCGCGCTATATGGCGTGGCTGCGCTCGCTGGACGCCGTCGACACGATCCGTGCCTGCCGCGCGCGCTCGGAGGCGCTGCGCCAAGAGGTGCTGGCGCGAGCGCGTCGGCGTCTGGCCCAGGGCAAGCCGCCCGAGGAAGTGCTGGAGTATCTCGCCTACACCTTGACCAACAAGTTCCTGCACGAGCCCTGCGTGAGCCTGCGACGCGCCGGGGCCGAGGGGCACCGCGAGCTCATCGAGGCGGCGCGCGAGCTGTTCCGGCTCCGCGAAGACGAGGACTAGGGCCGCCGCTCAGCGCCGCGGTCGCGCTCGCGCCAGCGTCCCAGACATCAGCCAGTGAAGAGTTCGATCCGCGACAAACTCGAGCAGCTCGCCGGGCGTCACCAGGAGGTCGGGCAGCTGCTCGCCCAGCCGGAGGTCATCGGCGACCAAGAGCGCTTCCGATCGCTCTCGCAGGAGTACGCCCAGCTTGAGGAGCTCGTCGGCACGTTCGAGCGATACCGGCGGGCGGAGGGGGATGTCGCTGCCGCCCGCGAGATGGCCGAGGACCCGGACGCCGACGTGCGCGCCATGGCCGAGGAGGAGCTCGAGCGTGCCCGCGCCCGCGCCGAGGCCCTCGAGCAGCGCCTGAAGATCCTGCTTCTCCCCCGAGACCCCAATGACGATCGCAACGTCTTCCTCGAGATCCGCGCCGGCACCGGCGGCGACGAGGCGGCGCTGTTCGCCGGCGACCTGTTGCGCATGTACTCGCGCTACGCCGAGCGCCAGGGCTGGAAGGTCGAGGTCATGTCGGCGAGCGAGGGCGAGCACGGCGGGTACAGGGAGGCCATCACGCGCGTCACCGGGCGCGGCGTGTATTCCCGGTTGAAGTTCGAGTCGGGGGCGCACCGCGTGCAGCGCGTGCCGGCGACCGAATCGCAAGGCCGGATCCACACCTCGGCCTGCACAGTGGCCGTGCTCCCGGAGGTCGAAGAGGTCGAAGGGATCGACCTCGACCCCGCGGACCTGCGCGTCGATACGTATCGCGCGTCCGGGGCGGGCGGCCAGCATGTCAACAAGACCGACTCGGCCGTGCGCCTCACGCATCTGCCGACCGGCATCGTGGTCGAGTGCCAGGACGAGCGCTCGCAGCACAAGAATCGCGCACGGGCGCTCGCACTGCTCGAGGCCAAGCTGCTCGCGCGCGAGCGCGAGCGCCAGACCCAGGAGCAGGAGCAAACCCGGCGGCTGCTGGTCGGCACCGGCGATCGGTCCGAGCGTATTCGCACTTATAATTTCCCCCAGGGACGGGTGACCGACCACCGTATCAACCTCACCCTGCACAAGCTGGAGTCTATCCTCGGCGGCGAGCTCGACCCCGTCGTCGACGCGCTGCTCAGCGAGCACCAGGCCGACCAGCTCAAGGCGATCGCGGAGTAACGGCAGGAGCGAGTTACTAGTGGTTGGATGTCAAATGAAAGTAGACCACCTCTTGGTGGTTTACAATGGCAAAATGCGTTACGGATCGCGGCATCAGTCTACCGACCCGGGCCTGCAGCGATGAACAAAAAACTTCATCCACCAGCGCAGACGCGTCCATCACGTGCATTTTGTCGAAGGTCTATCCAAAACCCGCATCGCCCAACGTACGGGGCCGAGTAAGCAGTTTGTCGTGAACCGGACACGCGCCGCAGATCGGGTTCTGGAGCAGAATGCTCGCGGCTGGCCCAAGGGTCGGGGCCGGAAGTGGGACGCGACCACCCGCAGGCGCATTCGCCCATCTCTGAGAAAAGGGGTCAGTACCCTTTTCCGGTGCCGAGGCGCGGCAGAAAAAGGATAGGGAAAGGAAAAGGGTACTCGCCGCTGCAATGCCGAGCTTACCGAAGGTATGCGGCGGAAAGGGGGTCCGGAAAAGCGGAAAAGGGTACTGACCCCTTTTCCGCTGACCCCTTTTCCGGACCCCCCTTTCCGCATGCGCGAGCCGTCGCCTTTTTCCCATGGTTGAAACTCGCGCGGGCTGGCGGCAGCATGGCCGTGAGGGACGCATCCGTCGATCGCACCGAGGCCGTCGCGTCATGAGCACGCTCTTCCCCCAGCCCGCGCCGTCGTTCGACGATCCGATCGGCATGCTCGAGGCCTGCCACGGGCGGATCCTGGGCAACTGCGATCTGCTCGCCCGCATCGTCGAGCACATCCGACGCGGCGACACGGGCGAGGCGGTGCGCACCGGCGCCGGGAAGATCGTGCGCTACTTCACCACCGCCGGCCCCCACCATCACGCCGACGAGGAGGAGGACCTTTTCCCGCGCCTGCGCGGGCGCGACGCCGCGCTCGACGAGGCCCTCGCGGCGCTCGAGCGCGAGCACGTGACGATGCACGAGCGCTGGGCGGCGCTCGAGCCAGCGCTGCGCGAGCCCGAGACGATCACCGATGCGGACGACTTCGCGCGGCGCGTCGAGGCCTTCGACGCCATCTATCGGGCTCACATCGAGCGCGAGAACAACGACGTGCTGCCGCGGGCGCGGGCGCTGCTCGAGGCGGAGGAGATCAAGGCCATCGGCGCGGCGATGGCGGCAAGGCGCGGGGTGGAACTCGACTAGAAATTGGGGAAATTGGGGACAGTATACTTATTTCCCTTCGATATTCGACCCAGGAGCCGCCGGGCCGTTGTCAGGGAATA
>JABAHQ010000120.1_pt3 | contig 17092 bp, 17 predicted proteins | sample 7062091 | NCBI WGS metagenome assembly JABAHQ01 (sample SAMN14534359, study PRJNA622989) | marine sediment metagenome | biome: marine biome [ENVO:00000428]; feature: marine pelagic biome [ENVO:01000023]; material: deep marine sediment [ENVO:00002113] | place: India: Gulf of Kutch | collected...
TTCGCCAACGGCTTCGCGTCGGTGGCCGGCGCCTTCATGTACTTCGCCACCCTGACCGAGGTCCCGATTCTGGACGGGCTGTTGGGGAGCGGCATGGGCAGCGGTCCGGCGCTGGCGCTGCTGCTCGCCGGCCCGGCGCTGTCACTCCCCAACATGCTGGTGATCCGCAGCGTGCTGCGAACGAAGAAGACGCTGGCCTACGTGTCGCTGGTGGTGGTGATGTCCGCCGCCGCCGGCCTGATTTACGGAGCTTACCTGACCTGAGGAAGGTGACGAGGATGGAAAAGACGGTGAAAAAGATCGAGATCTTGGGGACCGGCTGTCCCAAGTGCAATCAACTGACGGAGAACGCCGAAGCGGCGGCTCGCGAGGTGGGCGGCTGCGAGGTGGTGAAGGTGAACGACGTGAAGGAGATCATGAGCCGCGGCGTCACCCTGACGCCGGCGCTGGCCGTCGACGGCGAGCTGAAGGCGGCGGGGAAACTCCTGTCGAGCGACGAGATACGGGCGCTACTGGGCTAGCGCTCCGCCGCCGAAGATGATCGGAGCTTGCGGCACGCTGCCCCGGGCGGATATCGTCACGGGGTCATGCCCACATCATCCCTGACACGCACGCTGGAGAGCGCGCTAGCCGGCATCGTCGGCCGCGAGTCGGTGCTCACCGAGCCGGGCGAGCTGCTCTCGTTCGAGTCCGATGCGCTGACCGCGTACCGGGCCACGCCCGCCGCCGTGGTCTTCATGCACGACACCGATCAGGTGCAGCGTGTCGTCTCCCTCCTATATAAGGAGCGGATCCCCTTCGTCCCCCGGGGCGCCGGTACCGGTCTGTCGGGCGGCGCGCTGGCCGACGGCGCGGTCATCATCCAGCTGTCGCGGATGAACCGGATCCTCTGGGTGGACGAGGAGAACGGCCGGGCCCGGGTGCAGCCGGGCGTGGTTAACACGCAGCTGAACGAGGTGGCGGCGGCGCACGATCTCATGTACGCGCCGGACCCGTCCAGCCAGACGGTCTCGACGCTGGGCGGCAACGTGGCGGAGAACTCCGGCGGTCCCCACTGCCTCAAGTACGGGGTCACCAGCAACCACATCCTCGGGCTGACGTTCGTCACCCCGGAGGGCAAGCTGGTCGACTTGGAGCCCGACGGCCGACCGGGCTACGACCTGGTGGGGACGTTGGTGGGGTCGGAGGGGACGCTGGGGATCTGCACCGAGATCGAGGTCCGTCTGGTACCGATCCCGGCGGCGGTCGAGACCACCCTCGCCCATTTCGATGATGTAGGGGCGGCGGGCCGGGCGGTGTCGGCGATCATCGCCGCCGGCATCGTCCCGGCGGCGCTGGAGATGATCGATCGTAACACGATCCGGGCGGTGGAGGCGTCGGTCTACGCCGCCGGCTTCCCCACCGACGTGGCCGCCTCGCTGATCGTCGAGCTCGACGGTCCGAAGGCCGGCCTGGCGGAGCAGGCGGCGGACGTGGAGAAGATCCTGAACGAGAACGGCGCCCGCGAGGTGGCCCGAGCGAAGGACGACGCCGATCGGACGAAGTTCTGGAAGGCGCGGAAGTCTGCGTTCGGTGCCATGGGCCGGATCGGCTCCGAGCTGATGGTGCAGGACGCGACCGTGCCGCGCAGTCGCTTGCCCGATGTGCTGGACCGCGTCTACGAAGTCGCGAAGAAGTACGACCTGACGATCACCAACGTCTTCCACGCCGGCGACGGTAACCTGCACCCGAACATCCCGTTCGACGCCCGGGACGAGGCGCTCCTCGAGCGGGTCCACGCCGCCAGCCGCGAGATCATGGAGGCCTGTGTCGAGGCCGGCGGAACCATCACCGGCGAGCACGGGGTCGGGGTCGACAAGCGCAAGTACATGCGACTGGTGTACTCGGAAGAGGACCTGCAGGCGATGCGGTGGGTCAAGGACGTCTTCGACCCGGACGGGCTGTGCAACCCCGGCAAGCTCTTGCCCGACGACGCGCCAACCGCGGCGGCGGCAGAACGGCCGGTCGCGGCCGGGCCGTCGGAGATCGATGTCGGCGAAACGATCCGTTCGGAGCTCGGCGCGAAGATCCTGGTGAAGGAGACCGGCGGCTTCGTGATCGACGGTGAGCCGGCCGAGGTGGTGGCCGCGCCGGACTCGATCGACGAGCTGGCCGAGCTGATGAAGCTGGCAACGGCTCACGGCTGGATCGTGGTGCCGGCCGGTCAGGGCGGCTGGTCCGGGGTGGGAACGCCGCTCAAGCGCCACGAGCTGGTGGTCAGCACGCGGCGCCTCAACGCGCCGGTCGAGCATCACCCGGACGACCTGATCGCCACGGTCCAGGCCGGCATCCCGCTGTCGGGGCTCCAGAGCTCGTTGGAAGAGCGCGGCCAATGGTGGCCGGTCGACACGCCCGGCGGCGGCACGGTGGGCGCGATCCTGGCCACGGGCGCCGCCGGGCCTCTGGCCGTGATGTACGGAGCGCCCCGAGACCTGGCCCTCGGCCTGACGGTCGTGTTGGCCGACGGCCGCGTCGTCCGGGCCGGCGGTCGCGTCGTGAAGAACGTCGCCGGGTACGACATGGTGAAGCTGTTCACGGGCAGCTGGGGCACGCTGGGTATCATCGCGGAGGCGCACCTGCGGCTCCACGCCCGGCCGCCGGGCGATGAGACCCGGGTGTTCGTGGCGGGCCGGCCCGACGACCTGGTCGCGTTCGCCGCGCGGCTTGCCCGGAGCGGCTCGCTGCCGCCGGCGGCCACCGAGATCGTTTCGCCGGCCGTCGCCGATGCCCTCGACATGCGGACCGGTCACTGGCGGATGGCCGTGCGCTGGCTGGGGTTCGAGCGCGCCGTCACCGACGCGATCGCCGCGGCGGAGCGAGCGGCGACCGAGGTCGGCCTGCTGAGCGACCGGCGCAAGACGGTATGGGATTCGTTCCGCACGCTGGAGACGCAGCTGGGGTCGGCCCTGACCCTGCGGGTCGACGCGCCGATGCGGGCGATGGACGAATTGCTCCATCGCGCCACCGTGTTTACCGGCAGCGAGTTTCCGCTGGTGCAGGCGTCGCCCCTCGACGGGCGTGCCTGGATCTTCGTCCCCGATTCGCTGTACGAGAGCGGCAAAGGCGAGCGGATGTGGGCGCTGCGCATCGAGGAGCTGCGCCGCGTGGCGGCGGAGCGAGGCGGCGGCGCGCGAATCGAGCGTGCGCCGGTGGCCCTGCGCGGGACGATCGACCCGTGGGGCGACACGGGCGCCGCCCAGCGGCTGCACGGCGGACTGAAACTGGCGTTCGATCCGAACGGTACGCTGATGCCGGGGTTCTTCGTTGGAGGTCTGTAACGTGTGGTGGGCGGCATGGGCATGAGGTGGGGAAAGCAGGAGATGCAGGGAGGGCGGGGGGCGCGGCGGGCGCGGGGGGCGCGGGGGGCGCTTCGACGCTTCCCGCTGGCGGTCGCAGCACTGGCGACCAGCTGCGTGTTTTACCAGCCCATCGAGCCGTCCATGGTCTGGCACCCCTTCGAGGCCACCGCCTATTGCGACTACGGCTTCACCGCCTCGGGCGTTTGGGTCCGGGAAGGCATCGTGGCCGGCGACCCGCGGGTCCTTCCGTTGGGAAGCGTCATAGATATCCGGGTGGACGGCGATGTGTTGGGCGGCTACGAAGTCATGGACACGGGCGGCAAGGTGGAGGGATACGTCATCGACATCTGGATGTCCACCTGCGAGGAGGCGACCGAGTTCGGGCGGCGGCAGGTCAGGGTGAGGGTGCGGAAGAAGGGTGATCTGAAGAGTTGAGACCGTGGTCGACGACGATGAAAACGGCGAGGGCCGGATGAGGATCTACACGCGCAAGGGCGACAAGGGCGACACATCGCTGTTCGGCGGTCAGGAGGTCACCAAGGACCACGTCCGGGTCGAGGCGTACGGGACCGTCGACGAGCTCAACAGCGCTTTGGGCCTGGCGGTGACCAGGCTCGGCGACGAGATGGCCGACTGGCGCCAGCGGCTTCACGCCATCCAGTCCGACTGCTTCGTTCTCGGTGCCATCATGGCCACGCCCCGGACGGGCGCTGAGAAACCCGAGCACATTCCAGATCTTCCGAAGGACCGGGTGACCCGGCTGGAAGAGTGGATCGATGAGTTGGACGAGGAGCTCGAGCCGCTGACGGCCTTCGTGCTGCCGGGCGGCAGCGAGTCCGCGGCGACGCTGCAGATGGCGCGCAGCGTCTGTCGGCGGGCCGAACGGCGTGTGGTCGCCCTCGCCCGGGAGGAGACCATCGAGCCGCCTCTACTCGCCTACCTGAACCGGCTCTCCGATCTTCTCTTCACCCTGGCGCGGGCCGCCAACGCGCGGCGCGGCGTCGACGACGTCGAATGGCACCCGGAGTCGAGCTGAGGAAGATGCGACACGAGCGATTCGTACTGGAGAACAGGGACGGCGACCCGATCCGTGGCGACGTGCGGCGCGGGGACGAAGTCCGCGATGGCGGCGCCATCGTGGTATGCCACGGGTTCAAGGGCTTCAAGGACTGGGGCTTCTTCCCCTACGTCTCCGAGCAACTGGCGACCCGCACGGGATACCCGGTCATCACGTTCAACTACTCGGGCAGCGGCATCGGCGCCGACCTGCTCAACTTCACCGAGCTCGACAAGTTCGAGGCGAACACGTTCAGCAAGGAGCTGGACGACCTCCAGGTCGTGCTGGATACCGCCGAGTCAGGTGAGCTCCCGGGCATCGATGGCCGTGAGCGGTTCGGCCTGCTGGGTCACAGCCGCGGCGGCATCAGCACGATCATCACCGGAGTCGAGGACGACCGGATCGGCGCTATCGTGACGTGGAGCGCGGTGGCGTATATTGACCGCTGGAGCGAGGAAAAGAAGGAAGAATGGCGACGCGAGGGCCGCATCGAGATCCTCAACACACGGACCGGCCAGATGATGCCGCTGGGGATCGATACTCTGGAAGACTACGAGCGAAATAAGGAGCGGCTGGACCTGGAGAAAGCGGCGGCCCGGCTGGAAGTGCCGTACCTGATCGTCCACGGCACCGAGGACGAGTCGGTGAGCGTCAGCGCGGGCGAACAGCTGGCGGAAGCGGCGCCGGATGACACGACGCGCTTCTCGCCCATCGAAGGGGCCGGCCACACGTTCGGCGCGGTGCATCCGTTCGAGGGCACTACCGACGAGCTGGAGCGGGCGATCGGGCTGAGCGCCGATTGGTTCGCCGAGCATCTGACGGACCAGGGCTGACCGTCCATGCGTCGAAGCGCGATCCAGGGAACGCTGCTCCTCCTCGTCGCCCTGGCCTCGTGCGCGCGGGTCGCCGACGAGGGCACGACCGTCGACGCCGCTTCACTGGATGCGACGGTTGACAGCCTCCTCCGCGCCTCCGAGCGAGCATGGAACGGCGGCGACCTGGACGGCTTTCTCCACTGGTACGCGGGAGGATCGGAGACCTCGTTCATGAGGTCACGCGGACCGATTTACGGGTGGGAGACGATTCGGGACCTGTACGCGCCGCGCTTCGAACCGGGAGCCGACCGCGACTCGTTACGCTTCGAGGATGTGGCGACCCGACCGCTGGGGCCGGGCCTGGGCTTGGCCACGTTTCGCTACGTTCTCTTCCGGGGCGACTCGACCACATCGAACGGCATCGTCACCCTCGTGCTGGCCGAAGGGCCGGAGGGGTGGCGGATCGTCCACGACCACAGCAGCGAAAGTCCGGATTAATCGGCAGCGGCCGGCTCGAGAACAGGCCAGCTGCGTGGTTAGGCGGGGTGAACATCGAGCATGGAACATCCAGCACGGAACGTTGAAGTCACCGCCGAACGGATAACATCGGACGTGGAGCTGTGAACGGAGAACCGAGGAGACAGCTCGGCGGGTAGTGAATCCGATCGATGGCGACCTTCGACGTCGAACGTTCAATGGTCAACGTTCAACGATCGGCTGTGCCTTCGATGTGGATGTCGGATGTTGGATGTTCGATGTTCACCAGCGACATCGAACGGCGTGGCCCTTCCTCACCCGCCCCGCGTGTGCATCTCCCGGTGGGGATCCCGTCGCAGATCTTCGATCTGATATAGCGGGCCGCGCGCCGAGTTGAGCTCCGCCCGCTTCTCCGCTCCACGATCGGCCCGCTCCTGCCACGTCTCCGCGATCAGCTCGCGGATCTCCGCCGTCGTCGCTCCTTCACGGACCGGGGTGCGCAGATCGACGCCCTTCGCCGCATACAGGCAGAGTAGCCACACACCGTCGGCGGTGATGCGGCTGCGGTCGCAGGTCCGGCAGAACGGCTCGGTGGTCGACGCGATGGTCCCGAACACCGTCCCGTCGGGCAGGACGTAACGGTCCGCCGGCGCCCGCCCGTTGCCTCCCAGCTCGCGGATCGGGCCGTAGTGCCGCTCGAGCCGCTCGATCATCTCTCGCTTGCTCACCACCAGGTCCATCGACCAGCGCGTGGCGCCGCCCACGTCCATGTACTCGATGAACCTGACCTCGGCCGAGCGCTCCCGGGCGAACTCGATCATCTCCACCAGCTCGTCATCGTTGAAGCCGCGGATCACCACCGTGTTGAACTTCATCCCGGTCATCCCGGCGCTGCGGGCGGCATCGATTCCCCGGATCACGTGATCCAGGTCGTCGCGGCGCGTCAGCTGCCGAAACCGATCCAGGCGCAGCGTGTCGAGGCTTACCGTGACCCGATCCAGGCCGGCGCGCTGCAGGCGCTCGGCGTGCCGGGCGAGCAGGACGCCGTTGGTGGTCAGGCTGAGGTCGCGCACGTCCGGGTTCGCGGCGAGCCGTTCGACGATCTCCGACACCTCGCGGCGCATCAGCGGCTCGCCGCCGGTCAGCCGGACCTTCTCCACGCCCAGGTCCGTGAACGCCTTCACGGTGCGGCCGATCTCCTCCACCGTCAGCATGTCGTCACGCGGCAGCCAGGTGTACTCCTCCTCCGGCATACAATACGTGCACCGCAGGTTGCACATGTCGATCACCGACACGCGCAGGCTGCCCAGCGGCCGACCCAGCCGGTCGGTCAACCGGGTCGCGCGGTCCGCGACCGGATTCGTTCGTGCCTCGGTGGCTCTACCCAACGGGATCTCCTGACCCCTCCGTGTGATGACTCACGCTGCTAACGGGTGCGTGAACCCTTCAGCATGCGGGAGATGACCGGTTGATGCAAGGTCGTGGGTCGGAAACCTCGCAGGGTTCGGTGATGTTCTTCGGTTGATGTAACCGTTTACTCAACGCTGGGGTTCCAAAAATGAAGCCACGCAATCACCGTTTTTTCAACGCCATTACGCTGCTCTCCGTCGCCCTTGTGGCCTGCAACGAGGCCGAATCGCAGGATGCCGGGAGCGCCGATGCCCCGTTCAGCACGCGCGGTTGGGAGACGGATTTCTCGATCCACTCCGTCCCGCTGGACGAGATCATGTCGGGTGGACCGCCCAAGGACGGCATCCCGGCCATCGATCGGCCGCGCTTCGTCTCGGTAAACGAGGCCGACGACTGGATCGGCGATCGCGAGCCGGTGATCTTGTTCGAGCACGACGGCGAGGTCCGTGGCTACCCGTGGCAGATTCTCATGTGGCACGAGATCGTGAACGACGAGGTCGCGGGGCTGCCCGTCGCCGTCACCTACTGCCCGCTCTGCAACACGGCGATCGCGTTCGACCGCCGCCTGGACGGCCGGGTCCTCGATTTCGGCACGACCGGCAAACTGCGGCACAGCGATCTCGTGATGTACGACCGCCAGACCGAGACCTGGTGGCAGCAGGCCACCGGCGAGGCGATCGTCGGTCAGCGGACGGGCGAAACCCTCACCTTCCTGTCGGCGCCCACGGTCAGCTGGGAGGATTTCAAGCGGGAATATCCCGACGCCCGCGTGCTGAGCCGCGAGACCGGTTACGACCGACCGTACGGCCGCAACCCGTACGAAGGCTACGACCGCGGCCGGCCCTTCCTGTACCGCGGACCGCGCGACGACCGGCTTCCGATGATGGAGCGCGTCGTGGTCGTGAAGGTCGACGACGACGCGGTGGCTTTTCCCCTGGGCACCCTGGCGGACGAACGGGCCATCAACCACCGGGTGGGCGACGTTCCGGTGGTGCTCTTCCATCGACCGGGCACGGCCTCGGCGGTGGACGCCGACCGGATCGCGCAGGGCCGTGACATCGGAGCGGCCACGGCGTATCTGCGGACCGTCGACGGCCGGACGCTGACCTTCGTGCCGGACGGTGACGCCTTTCAGGACGAGGAGACGGGAACGCGGTGGAACTTGCTGGGCGCGGCGGTTTCGGGGCCGCTGGAAGGGAAGACGCTGGAGCCGGCGGTTCACTACATCCCGTTCTGGTTCGCCTGGGCGGCGTTCGCTCCGGAGACGCCGGTGTACGGACAGGAGTGAGCGGGGCCTGCCATCTGGCGCCGGGCCGCTATATTCCTCGTTTCGATACAGGCCACTCGAACCCGGCACCGGATCGTGATCGAAAACGTCTGCGTCTACTGCGCGTCGAGCACCCAGGCGGACACGAGGTACCAGGAGGCAGCGGAGCGGCTCGGCCGCCTTCTGGCCCGCCACGGCATGACGGTCATCTATGGCGCCGGCGGCGTCGGCTCGATGGGAAAGCTGGCCGACGGCGCGCTGGCGGAAGGCGGCCGCGTGGTGGGCGTGATCCCGCGCTTCATGAAGGACTTGGAGTGGTACCATCGCGAGGTCAGGGAGATCGTCGAGGTGGACGATCTGCACGGACGTAAGCGCGAGCTGCTCCGCGAAGCGGATGCGGTGGTGGCGCTGCCCGGCGGTTCCGGCACGCTGGACGAGCTGATCGAAGCCATCTCGCTGAAGCGTTTGGGCAGCTTCACCGGGCCCATCGTGATGGTGAACGTCGGCCGCTTCTTCGACCCCTGCATCGAGCTGCTGGAACGCTGCATCGAAGAACGTTTCATGGATCCGCGGCATCGCGAGATGTGGCAGGTCGTCGCGCAGCCCGAACAGGTGATCGAGGCCTTCAGTGCGGCGCCGCCGTGGTCCAGCGACGCTATCGGCTTCGCCGCGATCTGACGAGCCGAGAAGACGAAGGGCTCCAGCGGACCGATCGCACGGCCCGCTCGAGCCCCTGTTCCGATACGCCTGCCGCTATCTCTGCTTGATGATCATGTCCGGATCGATCACGACGTCGTAAGGCCCGCTCCCCTCGAAGCTGCACTGCAATTCGATATTGTAGCCGTACCGGTTGCCGGCCTGGTTCGGCTTCATGTCCCGGCCCCCGGCGGGAACGCCGCGCCCCCTGGCCCCGTACGGCGGCGGGTCGCTGAACGGCCAGTTTCCCGGACCCGCTTTGCTGGTGACCGTGAACGAGTCGGCGTGCGCGTCCGTCGCCAGGACCCAATCGATCGAGTCGCCCTGATACAGGGTCGCCGACCACGGGGTCACCGTGGTCTGGACGCCCTCACCGGGACAGCGGGCGTCGATGGTGACCGTGACGAGACCTTCTTGGGACTGGGCGGGTTGGCGGGCCATGTAGCTGAAGCCCACGGCGCTCAGCGCCAGCGCGCCGACCGCGAGGATGACAGCACGGTGCATGGGCAATCCTCCTTGTTGAGTAAAAGATGCGCCAATCTCGGCGTTGGTCACCTTGTTGACAAGACCGGGCCGGAACTCGCGCGGCCCTCGATCAGAGCGCATTTTGTTCCTGTACGCAGGCAGCCCGAACAACCCGCGAGGTGGCTGGATGAGCCAGAACGACCGCGACAGCGAGCCGCTCGATACGTTCGAGCACCCGCAGACTGTCGGCCCTTACAAGATCCTGCAGGTGATCGGAGAGGGCGGAATGGGTTACGTCTACGAGGCGGAGCAGACCGAGCCGGTCCGCCGCCGCGTCGCCCTCAAGGTGATCAAGTCGGGGATGGACACTCGCCAGGTCGTCGCGCGGTTCGAGGCCGAGCGCCAGGCGCTGGCGGTCATGGAGCATCCCAACATCGCCAAGGTGTACGACGCCGGCGCCACCGAGGCGGGCCGCCCCTACTTCGTGATGGAGCTGGTGAAGGGGTTGCCGATCCACGAGTACTGCGATGTGCACAAGCTGTCGATCCGCCAGCGGCTCGAGCTGTTCGTGTCGGTTTGCCAGGCGGTCCAGCACGCGCACCAGAAGGGCGTGATCCATCGTGACCTGAAGCCGTCCAACGTGCTGGTCAGCGAGGGGGGTGCGGGCGCCGTGCCGAAGATCATCGACTTCGGCATCGCCAAGGCGACGGGTCAGCGACTGACCGAGAAGACGCTGGTGACCGAACACGGTCAGGCGATCGGCACGCCGGCCTACATGAGCCCGGAGCAGGCGGAGATGTCGGGGCTCGACGTGGACACCCGCACCGACATCTACTCGCTGGGCGTGATGCTGTACGAGCTGCTCGTCGGCCGGCTGCCCATCGACCCGTCGTCGGTCGGCGTCCACGTCTTCCTGGCGCAGCTGGTGATGCGAGAGACCGACGCGCCAACGCCGAGCTCCCGGCTCAGCAGTCTGGGCGATGCCCAGAAGTACATCGCCAGCGTGCGGCACTTGGAGCCGGCGGCGCTGCGGCGCGAGCTGAAGGGCGACCTCGACTGGATCGTCATGACGGCGATGGAGAAGGACCGCACGCGCCGCTACGAGACGGCAAATGCCCTGGCGATGGACCTGAGGCGCTATTTGGCCAACGAGCCGGTGGCCGCCCGACCGCCCAGCACCGGCTACCGCTTGGGCAAGTTCGTCCGTCGCAATCGGGTCGCCGCGGCCGCGGCGGCGGTCGTCGCCCTCACCCTGATCGTCGGCGCGGCGGTGTCCGCCGTGGGCATGGTCCGGGCGACCCGCGCCGAGGAGCGTGCCGCCAGAGAGGCGGAAGCCGCCCGTCAGGTCTCCGACTTCCTGGTCAGCCTGTTCGAGGTGTCGGATCCCGGCACCGCCCGGGGCAACACGATCACGGCCCGGGAGATCCTCGACGCGGGTGCCGAACGGATCGAGGACGAGCTGGCCGACCAGCCGCGCCTCCAGGCGCGCATGATGCACACGATCGGAGATGTCTATCACGAGCTCGGCCTCTACGATCGCGCCGTCGAGATGCTGGAGGCGGCCTTGGCCATCCGGGAGCGTACGCCGGGGGTCGACGACGTGGAGATCGCCGAGAGCCTGAACCAGCTGGCCAATCTCTATCGCGAACGAGGGCGCTACGACGAGGCCGAGCCGCTTTTCCTCCGCGCCCTGGCCATTTGGGAGCGGGAGCTGGGTCGAAATCATCCCCAGGCCGCCGTCGCCCTCAGCAACCTGGGGTCGCTACACATGGAGCAGGGGGACTACGCGGCCGCTGAGACTTTGCTGAGCCAATCGGTGACCGTGTCGGAAACGGCCTATGGACCTGACGATCCGCGGGTCGGCGCCAGTCTGACCAACCTGGCGATCAGCTTCTGGGCGCAGGGCCAGCTGAAGGCAGCCGAGCCGCTGCTGACCCGGGCGCTGGCCATCGAAGAGCGCTCGCACGGCGCGGATCATCCCGATGTGGCGGAAAGCCTGAACAACCTGGGTGCGCTCTACTGGACCCTCGAGCGTTACGCGGATGCGGAGCCACTGTACGAGCGGGCGCGGCGGATATTCGAGAAGGCGCTGGGGCCGGACCACCTGAACACGGCGGCGGTGCTCAACAACCTGGGCGAAACGTACTGGGTCCAGGGCAAGTATGACGACGCCGAACCCATGTACCGCCGCTCGTTGGAGATCAAAGAGAAGGTTCTGGAGCCCGACCATCCGTCCATCGCCATGACGCTCAACAATCTGGGTAACCTGTACCGGGACGAGGGGCGCCCGGACGACGCGGAAGCCGCTTACCAGCGCGCCCTGGCCATCCGCGAGAAGGTGTTCGGCTTCGAGGGTGGCCCGGTGGTGGAGACGCTGGAGGGCTACGCCCGGCTGCTGCGTCAGACCGGCCGCCCGGAAGAGGCGGCGGAGCTGGAAGAGCGGGCCGGCCGCATCCGGAAAGGAGACTGAACATCGAACGTCCAACGCCCAACGCCCAACGTCCAACGGGCGGCCTAAACGTTGGACGTTGGACGTTGGACGTTCGATGTTGGATGTTCAGCTCCCTCTTTTGTCGCGTGAGAGTGGTCTGTAGTTTAGGTCCACGCACACAACGCGTAGCTGCTCGAGTTCGGCCGTCCATCCACACGGCCGCAGCGCTCCAGGTATCTGTCCATCAACGAGCTGGAGGAGGGTATGCGCGGATCCGTACTGGCCGTCGCGGGCATGCTCGTCATCCTGGCGGGAGCCGGGGTTCCCGACCCGCAGGGTAGCGACGTACTGCTCGTCACGAACAAGAGCGAGAACACGCTTTCGTTTTTCGATTTGGGCACCGGCGACGAGCTCGCCCGGATCGAGACCGGACCGAACCCGCACGAAGTGGCGGTCACGCCGGACGGCCGCCTGGCCTTCGTCGCCAACTACGGGTCCAACAGTCTCACGGTGGTCGATGTGGCGAAGCGGGAGTCGCTGGGCGGGATCGATCTGGGTGAACACTCGCGACCGCACGGGATCGTGGTGTCGAGCGACGGCGGCTCGGTCTGGGTGACGACGGAGGGCTCGCAGCACTTGGTGGAGGTCGACGTCGAGAGCCGGGCGGTGAAGCGGGCGGTGCGCACGGGTCAGCAGGTGACCCATATGGTCGCCCTGGCCGAGGGTGCTGGAAAGGCATACACGGCGAACATCGGGTCGGGCACCGTCACCGCCATCGATATGCGTGACGGTACGGTGATCAAGCAGATCGCCACCGGGGCCGGCGCCGAGGGAATCGCCGTCACCCCGGACGAGCGCTACGTTCTGGTCACCAACCGCGAGGCCGGCACGTTCTCGGTCATCGACGTTTCGAGCGACGAGATCGTCCACAGCATGGAGGTGGGCGGCTTCCCGATTCGGGTGGAGGTGACGCCCGACGGCCGGCGTGCGCTGGTCAGCCAGGCCACCGCGTCCACCCTGCTGGAGATCAACGTCGCCGATTGGACGACCGGTCGTTCCCTGTCGGTCGGACGCATGCCGGTCGGGATCGAGATCTTGCCGGACGGCAAGGCCGCGATCATCGCCAACACGCGTGACGACGCGCTCACCGTGGTGGACCTCGAGAGCTTCGAAGAGAAGGCGACGCTGTCGGGGGGTGACGAGCCCGACGGCATGGCCTACACGGGGCGCTGAGCCGCCGGGCCGAACGGCGCGAGCGGCCAGTGGGACTCCTGGGTAGAGCTTCGTTCTGGTTGCCGGTCGCCCTTTGGCTGGCCGGTTGCACGATCGAGCACGGCGACGTGCGGACGCCCAGCGGCGAGCCGCCGGAGGCCGACAGCGTGCGGGTGCGAGAGACGGTCGAGGCGATCGCGGCGGCGCTTGAGGGCGGCGACCTGGTCGCCCTGGATTCGATCTATCACGACAGCGTTCTGGTCTACGAGGGCGGCGGTGTCGATCGCGGCTGGGCGGTCTATCGCGACGGGCACCTGAGACCTGAGCTCGAGGCGCTGACCGACCTGCGGTTCCGGTTCGACGACATAAGGGTCAGGCTGGCGGACGGCACCGCGTGGGTCACCTGTCGCTACGCGCTCGATGCCCTGCACGACGGTCAGGCCGTCTCGGCGCGCGGCGTGGCGACCCTGGTCTTCCGCGAGCTCGGCCGCCGCTGGCGGTTGGTCCACATCCACACCTCATCGGCCAGGGAATGATGGTTGACTACGTTAAGGCGCGGCCCGGGGAGAAGCTGGCATGAGCGGCACGCAGGCGAACGTGCGGCGCGAGCGGCTGGTGTCCCGGGATCCGCTGACCGGTGCGGAGCTCGGCGACTACCCGGTGATGTCCGCCGTGGAGGTCCGGGGCCTGGTCGCGGCGGCGCGTCGGGCCCAGGCCGACTGGTCGCAGCGCCCGCTGCACGAGCGGGTCCAGGCGATGCAGCGGCTGCGTCGGCTGGTCGCTGACCGGGCCGACGGCATCGCCCGAGCGATCCGGGCCGAGACCGGCAAGGTGCTGGGCGACGGCTGGTTCGAGGTCGTGATCGTCTGCGAGGGGCTGGCCTTCATCGCCAGACACGCGTCCAGCGTTCTTTTGGCCCGTCGCGCGGAGCCCGCTTTCTTCGCGCACCGGCGTGCCCGGGTCGCGTACGAGCCTTACGGCGTGATCGGGATCATCACGCCCTGGAACTACCCGTTCGTGATCGCGATGGGCGCGGTGACCGCGGCCCTGACCGCCGGGAACGGCGCGGTGCTGAAGCCGTCGGAGCAGACGCCGGGGATCGGCGCGCTGATCGTCGAGCTGGTCGCGGAAGCGACGGGGCACGAGGACCTGGTGCAGCTGGCCACCGGCGATGGAAGCACCGGTGCGGCGCTGGTCGAGGCGGGTGTCGACAAGGTGGCGTTCACCGGCTCGACGAGCTCGGGAAAGAAGGTGATGGAGACGGCGGCGAAGGTGCCGATCCCGGTCGTGCTGGAGCTGGGCGGCAAGGACGCCATGATCGTCTGCGCCGATGCCGACCTGGAGCGGGCGGCCCGGGGCGCGGTGTGGGGGGCGTTCCACGGCTGCGGCCAGGTGTGCATGGCGGTGGAGCGGGTCTACGCGGTGGACGCGATCTACGACGACTTCGTGGGTGCGGTGGTTCGACAGGCGCGTCGGGTGAGCGCGGGCGACGAGCCCGAGGCCATGGTCGGTTCACTGATCGCCGAGTTCCAGCGCGATAAGGTGGAAGCCCACGTGCGTGACGCCCGGGAGAAGGGTGCGCGCGCGCTGCTGGGCGGCCGTCCGCTGGAAGGACCGGGCTACTTCTATGCGCCCACGGTCCTGACCGATGTGGATCACGAGATGGCGGTCATGCGCGAGGAGACGTTCGGCCCGGTGCTGCCGATCATGCGGGTGGCCGATGAGCGTGAGGCGGTTCAGCTGGCGAACGACACCGCGTTCGGTCTCGACGCCAGCGTCTGGACGTCGGACCGTGGGCGCGGGCGCCACATCGCCCGACAGCTGAAAGTCGGCGCCGTGCTGGTCAACGATCACCTGATCAACTACGCGTTTCCCGACCTGCCCTTCGGCGGCATCGGCGCCAGCGGCTTCGGACGCGTCCACGGCCTCGAGGGGCTGCGCGAGTTCGTCAGGCCCAAGGCGTGGGTCGAGGATCGCTTCCGGTTGAGTCGTGAGATCTACTGGTTCGAGGAGGGGGGCAGCGGTATCGAAATGTCTCGGGACGTCCTGACGTTGAGGCACGGACAAGGTCCGCTGCGACGGCTTCGTGCCGGTCTCCGCCTATTGCGGCGCCTGACACGATGACCGAGGCTCGTATCCCGACCCCGCTGGCCGACCAGCTCGACGGCATTCTCACCTGCGTTCACTGCGGCTTCTGTCTGTCGGCTTGCCCGACCTACGAGGTCCTGGGTGACGAGAACGACTCGCCGCGGGGACGGCTGTACCTGATGCGGGCGGTGGCCGAGGGGAGGCTGGACGCCGGCAACCGTTCGTTCGCCCTGCACATCGATCAGTGTCTGGGCTGTCGCGCCTGCGAGCCCGTCTGTCCGTCGGGCGTGCGCTACGGCGCGCTGCTGGAGCACGCACGCGCGGCTCGTGGCAGCGAGGCCGGCCCGGTCTCGCGGCTGTCGGGCTGGGCGCTCAACCTGGTCTTCGGGACCCCCTGGCTGCAGAAGGTCATCTGGGCGCTGCTGCGCTGGCTCAGGTTCACGCGGCTGCCGGCTCTGATCGCCCGCCTGGGGGCCGCCGGCCGGGCGCCGGGCCGGCTGCGCTTCGCCATGGCCATGCTGGCTGCCAGCGTACCGCGCCGGGTGGCCGGATCGAGAGGCAGCCGCTGGCGGTGGCGGCACGCCCCGGCGGACGCGCCGCCTGTCGAGGGCGAGCGGCTGGCCTTGCTGGAAGGGTGTGTGATGTCAGGCCTGTTCGGCCACGTCAATCGGGCGACGGAACGGGTGATCCACGCCCACGGCCATCCGACCGTCGGCCTGCCGGCGGGCCTCTGTTGCGGGGCTCTCCAGGCTCACGCGGGCGAGCTGATAGCGGCACGGCAGGTGGCACGCCGGGTGATCGACGCCTTCGAGGCTACCGGCGCGGACGTGCTCGTCACCAATTCCGCCGGCTGCGGCGCGGCCCTGCGCGAGTACGGAGACTGGCTGCACGATGACGACAGGTACCGGGAGCGAGCCGAGCAGCTTTCGGCTTCTGTCCGCGACGTCAGCGAGTGGCTGGCCGAGCGCGAGAGTCCGGAGCTGCGTCCCGTCTCCGGCCGCGTGGGTTACGACGCGCCCTGCCATCTGCTGCACGCGCAGGGGATCGCTGACGCGCCGCTCGAGGTGCTCTCCCGGATCCCCGGCCTGGAGGTGGTGTCTCTGCCACGCTCCGAACGCTGCTGCGGCGCCGCCGGCATCTACGGTTTGGCGCAGCGCCAACTCTCCGAGGACCTGTTGGAGCGCAAGCTGTTCGAGGCGGGCACGGCGGAGGTCCGTTGCGTGGCCACGGGCAACCCCGGGTGCCTCATGCAGATCGGAGCCGGCGCTCTCGTCCATCGGGTGCCGCTGGTCGCCGTCCATCCCGTCGAGCTGCTGGACGCGCGTCTGCGGCGGCGGGAGCGAGAGCCGGGCGAGCCGGCGACTCCGGTGCCGTGAAGAGGTGAAGAGTGGGTAGTGGGGTGTGTGGAGTAAGTAGGAGTAAGGGTAAGGAGTACGGAGTAGGGAGTGGGGGATGGCGATCGACGAGATTCCAAGAGGGTATCCGGGCCCGGGATGGAGGCGGACGCTCCACGAGGTCATCTTCGAGGCCGAGACGCCGGCGGGCAAAGGATTCGATCTCGGACTCTTGCTGGCGATCGTGCTCAGCGTGGCCGCGGTGGTGCTGGAGAGCGTCGCCGGTATCCGTGCTCGCCACGGCGCCGCCCTGCGCGCCGTGGAGTGGTTCTTCACCATCCTGTTCACGGTCGAGTACGTGCTGCGGCTGATGTCCGTGCAGCGGCCGCTCCGCTACGCCCTCAGCTTCTTCGGCATCGTCGATTTCGTTGCCATCGTCCCCACCTACCTGAGCGTCCTGCTCCCGGGCGCCCAGTCGCTGATCGTCGTCCGGGCGCTGCGG
>JABAHQ010009873.1_pt1 | contig 17083 bp, 19 predicted proteins | sample 7062091 | NCBI WGS metagenome assembly JABAHQ01 (sample SAMN14534359, study PRJNA622989) | marine sediment metagenome | biome: marine biome [ENVO:00000428]; feature: marine pelagic biome [ENVO:01000023]; material: deep marine sediment [ENVO:00002113] | place: India: Gulf of Kutch | collected...
TCACCGCCGTCGCGGAGGTCGCCGACGTCGCCGCCCAGCACGACGTCCCCGTCATCGCCGACGGCGGCATCCGCTACAGCGGCGACATTGCCAAGGCCATCGCGGCCGGTGCCAGCACGGTGATGATGGGCGGCATGTTCGCCGGCACCGAGGAGGCGCCGGGCGAGGTCGTCCTCTACCAGGGCCGCACCTACAAGACCTACCGCGGCATGGGCTCCATCGGCGCCATGCAGCAGGGCAGCGCCGACCGCTACTTCCAGGAAAGCAGCACCGGCAACCCCAATGCCGACAAGCTCGTGCCCGAGGGCATCGAGGGCCGTGTGCCCTACAAGGGCTCGGTCGTGGCCATCCTCTTCCAGTTGGTCGGCGGCGTGCGCGCCAGCATGGGCTACTGCGGCTGCGCCACCATCCAGGACATGAAGGACCGCGCCGAGTTCGTGCAGATCACCGCGGCCGGCATGCGCGAGAGCCACGTGCACGACGTGCAGATCACCAAGGAAGCGCCGAACTACCGGGCCGACTGAACGGCTTCGCACCGCAGCAGAAACGCCCCTTCGCAGGGGCGTTTTTCATGGTGCATCGGTGTTCAGGCCATCAGGCTCACGTGGGCGCTGACCACCCGCCAGCCCTCGGGCATGCGCACCCAGGTCTGGCTCTGTCGGCCGATGCGATCGCTGCCCTCGCGGCGGAACTCGATGTTGGCAACGGCCATGTCACGGCCGAAGCTGGTGACCTGGCGCGCCGTCACCGTGCGCGCCAGGCCCGCGCTCGGGCGCGCCTGGCGAAAGGCCTGGATGGCCTGGTAGCCGTAGAGGTTCTCGCCGGCGCCGTAGCGCAGGGTCAGTGGCGAGTTCCAGAACAGCTCGTCGAGCACGGCCACGTCGTTGCCGACCAAAGCCTTCTCGTAGGCGTCGAAAGCGGCGTTGACCTCGGCGAGGACCTCGGGGCGGTTGATGTCGGTGATGTCGGTCATGGTGGGGTCGTGGTCAGGGTGGATCCGGCGCATGCAAGAGGCTCGCCAGGCCGGGCCACGCTGCCTTCGCCGCCCAGGCTGGGGAATTTTGGTCCATAAATCTCTGGTCCATAAGTGGCGGTTTCTGGCACAATGCCGGGTTTTCCAGCCGCCGCACCCGCCATGCTGTCCGTCCCCATCCACCAGGCCAAAGGCCAGTTGTCCGAGCTGATCCGGGCGGCCGAGCAGGGCGAGCAGGTGGTGCTCACGCGCCACGGCAAGCCGGTGGTGCGCCTGGTGGCCGAGGTCGCCGGTGTCGACGAGGCCGAGCGCGAGCGCGTCTCGGCCCAGGCCCTGGCGGACCTGCGCGCCTTTCGTGCCGCCTGGTCGGCGGAGGACACGCCGTGAAGCCCTGGGTGATCGACACCAGCGTGGCCCTGGCCTGGCTGATCCCCGAACACCAGCACCCGCGCTGCGACGAGCACTACGGCCGTGCGCGTGGACAGGCCGGCCTGTACCACGCCCCCGCGCTGTGGCACTGGCAGGTGGGCCAGGCCCTGTTGCTGGCCTGCCGCGGCGGGCGCCTGCCGCGCGCCCACTACGAGCGCGGCCTGGAACTCGTGGCCCAGGCCCAGGTCGAGATCGACCCGCCGCCCAGCCTGCACCGGCGCAGCCAGGTGCTGCGCCTGGCCGAGGCCCACCAGATCAGCTACCTCGACGCCGCCTACCTCGAACTGGTGGTGCGCCTCAACGGCACCCTGCTCTCACGCGAAACCGCGCTGCTGCAGGCCGCGCGCGCCTGCGGCATCGCCGTCGAACCGTTTTAGTTCTTCCGAAAGCCCCCCATGCAACACGACAAGATCCTCATCCTCGATTTCGGCTCCCAGGTCACCCAGCTCATCGCGCGCCGCATTCGCGAGGCCCACGTGTATTGCGAAGTCCACCCCTGCGACGTCAGCAGCGACTGGGTGCGCGAATTCGCCGCCGACGGCCGCCTCAAGGGCATCGTGCTCTCGGGCAGCCACGCCAGCGTGTACGAGGTGGACGACAAGGCGCCCGAGGCGGTCTATGAGCTGGGCATCCCGGTGCTGGGCATCTGCTACGGCATGCAGACCATGGCGCAGCAGCTGGGCGGCAAGGTCGAGGGCTCGCACACGCGCGAGTTCGGCTACGCCGAGGTGCGTGCCCGGGGTCACACCGCGCTGCTCAAGGACATCGCCGACTTCACCACGCCCGAAGGCCACGGCATGCTCAAGGTGTGGATGAGCCACGGCGACAAGGTGACCGAGTTGCCACCGGGCTTCAAGCTCATGGCCAGCACCGAGAGCTGCCCCATCGCCGGCATGGCCGACGAGGCGCGCCGCTTCTACGGCGTGCAGTTCCACCCCGAGGTGACGCACACCGTGCAGGGCCGGGCCCTGCTGGAACGCTTCGTGCTCGAGATCTGCGGCACCAGCCCCGACTGGGTCATGCGCGACCACATCGCCGAGGCCGTCGAGAAGATCCGCGAACAGGTGGGCGACGAGGAGGTCATCCTGGGCCTGTCGGGCGGGGTCGACTCCTCGGTGGCCGCCGCGCTGATCCACCGCGCCATCGGCGACCAGCTCACCTGCGTCTTCGTCGACCACGGCCTGCTGCGCCTGAACGAGGGCGACATGGTGATGGAGATGTTCGCGGGCAAGCTGCACGCCAAGGTGGTCCGTGTGGACGCCAGCGAGCTGTTCCTGGGCGAGCTGGCCGGCGTGAGCGACCCCGAGCAGAAGCGCAAGATCATCGGCCGCCTGTTCGTGGATGTCTTCAAGGCCGAGGCCGCCAAACTGACTTCAAGTGGTGCATCAACAAAAGGCGCCAAGTGGTTGGCACAAGGAACGATTTATCCGGACGTCATCGAGTCCGGCGGCGCCAAGAGCAAGAAGGCCGTCACCATCAAGAGCCACCACAACGTGGGCGGCCTGCCCGAGCAGCTCGGCCTGAAGCTGCTGGAGCCGTTGCGCGACCTGTTCAAGGACGAGGTGCGCGAACTCGGCGTGGAACTGGGCCTGCCGCACGACATGGTCTACCGCCACCCGTTCCCCGGGCCCGGCCTGGGCGTGCGCATCCTGGGCGAGGTGAAGAAGGACTACGCCGACCTGCTGCGCCGGGCCGACGCCATCTTCATCGAGGAGATCCGCAACGCCGGGCTGTACGAGGCCATCTGGCAGGCCTTCGCCGTGNNGCCGACGCCATCTTCATCGAGGAGCTGCGCTCCACCATCGAGCCCCACAGCGGCAAGAGCTGGTACGACCTCACCAGCCAGGCCTTCACCGTGTTCCTGCCGGTGAAGAGCGTGGGCGTGATGGGCGACGGCCGCACCTACGACNNCAACGAGGTGGCCGGGGTGAACCGGGTGACCTACGACGTGAGCTCGAAGCCGCCGGCGACGATCGAGTGGGAGTGATCCAGGGCCTGGCGTGATCCGCCAGGCGCCCGCCTGCGTACATCTCACTTTGTCGAGGTGAACCGTCATGGCACAACCCATCAGCAAGCGGCGCTGGCGCGTGCTGGCGCTCATCGCGTGCGCGGCAACGGCATTGGGCGCGTGCGCCAGCCGCGGCGGCAGCGCGTCCCCCCGCGCCGCCCCGAGCATCCCCACCGCCGGCCCCATCGACCTGGCGCGCTTCATGGGCGACTGGTACGTCATCGCGCATGTGCCCACCTGGCCCGAGCGCGCGGCCTTCAATGCGGTGGAGTCGTATTCGCTGCGCGAGGACGGGCGCATCGCCACCCGTTTCCGCTACCGCCACGGTGGCTTCGACGCGCCGGTGAACACCATGCATCCCGTGGGCACGGTGCGGCCCGGCTCCGGCAACGCGGTGTGGGACATGCAGTTCCTGTGGCCTTTTCAGGCCGAGTACGTGATCGCGGAGCTGTCGGCCGATGGGCAGCGCACCCTCATCGCGCGCTCCGACCGCGACTACGCCTGGCTGATGGCCCGCACGCCGCAGATTTCGCCGCAGGCCTACGACGAGGCCATGGCCAGCCTGCGCGCATTGGGGTATGACCTGCAGAAGGTGCGGCGCGTGCCGCAGCGCTGGCCGGAATAGCTGGGCCAACGCCATCGAAACGCCTCGCGCACAGGCACAGCGCGGGCAGCACGATGGCCCACTCCAGCGAGAGCCAGGCCAGCGCAGGCCCCGGATCCAGCAAGGTGGCAGCGCCCAGCCGCGCACCCGAGAAGAAGGCCAGCGGGCCCGCCACCGCACCAATCAGGGCCGCCAGCCACCACCGGGCGTGCAGCCAGCGCAGGCTCAGGTTGAGAGAGGTGGCGAACACCGCCCAAAGGGCGCTCATCCACAGCGGCGGTGCGGCGGCAGCCCATTGCCCACTGGTGTAGGCCAGCACGCCTTGCGCCAATACCAGCGCGTCGGCGGCCGTGCCCAGTACCACGGCCCCAACGATCAACGCAGCCTCCGACGACGGGCGCGGCGCCAGGCGCAGGTGCCACAGCACCACCACGAGCGCGGGCACAGCCCCCCAGCCGGGCAGGCCGTGGGCTGCGCCCAGCACCGCCGCGAACCACGCGAGCTGCGAGAAGAGGAAGTTGCCCCAGATCCAGCGGCGGCTGGGCGTCGGGTCGTCGGTGTGCATCGCACTTGTACGGCGCGGACGGCGGTCTGGATGAGTCCGGACGACACCGCACACGCACAACGGGCGCGCGCGGCACACAGGCACTACAGTGGCACATCGTTGGAAGATGCCGCCCATGACCATGAACCCGTCCCCGCGCCAGCCGCGCGCCCCTCTGCAGCCAGGTGATTCGCCCGACACCTACCTCCTGGCGCTGAACGATGCGCTGCGCCCGATCGGCAAGGCCGGGGACATCGTCATGACCGCCAGCCGCATGCTCGGCCAGTACCTCGGGGCCCAGCGGGTCGCGTACTTCGAGATGCGCGGCCGCGACTATTTCATCGAGCACGACTACGTCGATGGGGTGCCTTCGCTCGCAGGCCGGCACCCCGCCGCCTCGTTCGGCCAGAACCTGCTGGCGCGGTACCGCAGCGGCCACACCGTGGTGGCCACGGACGTCGCCCGCGACGACTCGTTGTCGCCCGAGGAACGCGCCTGCTTCGCGGGCGCCTCGGTCGGCGCCTACATCGGTGTGCCCCTGGTCAAGAACGGGGAGTTCGTGGTCGGACTCGGCGTGCACGCCAGCGGGCGGCGCGAGTGGACGCATGCGGAGGTGGCGCTGGTGGAGGAAACCGCCGAACGCACCTGGGCCGCCGTGGAGCGGGCCCTGGCCGAAGCGGCGCTCGCCCGTTCGGAGCACCATTACCGCACCCTGTTCGACTCGATCGATCAGGGCATGTGCCTGATCGAGGTCCTGTTCGACGAGCAGGATCGGCCGCAGGACTACCGCTTCCTCCAGACCAACGCGGCCTTCGAGCGGCAGACCGGTCTGGTGAACGCCACGGGCAAGCGCATGCGCGAGCTGGCGCCCGCGCACGAGACCTTCTGGTACGACGTCTACGGCGACATCGCGCGCACCGGCAAGCCGCAGCGCTTCGAACACGCCGCCGACGCCCTGGGCCGGCATTTCGATGTCTTCGCCTTCCGCGTGGGGGGCGCGCTGGACTGCAAGGTCGCCATCCTGTTCAGCGACATCACGCAGCGCAAGCGCCAGGAGGCGGAATTGCACGCCGCCCACGAACGCAAGGACGTCTTCCTGGCGACGCTGGCGCACGAGCTGCGCAACCCGCTGGCGCCCATCCTCAATGGCGTGCACATCCTGCGCCAGGGCGGCACCCAGGGCATGAGCCCCGAGCGCGTGCACGAAATCCTGGACCGGCAGGTTTCCCACCTGGCGCGGCTGGTGGACGATCTCATGGAGATTTCGCGCATCACGCGCGGCAAGGTCGAGTTGCGCCCGGAGCGGGTGAACCTGGCCCGCGCCGTCCACCACGCCATCGACACCAGCCAGCCGCTGATCGACGAGGCGGGACACACTCTGTCGGTGGAGCTGCCGGACGAGCCGGTGGTGCTGCACGCCGATCCCGTGCGCCTGGCCCAGATCCTGTCCAACCTGCTCAACAACGCCGCCAAGTACACCCCGCCGGGCGGCCACATCCGGGTCAGCGCCCGGCAGGAAGACCGGGAGGCGGTGGTCTCGGTGCGCGACAACGGCATGGGTATCGCGCCCGACATGCTGCAAAGGGTGTTCGAGCCGTTCACGCAGGCCGACCTCGCCCCTCACCGCGCTCCCGGCGGCCTGGGCATCGGCCTGACCCTGGCGCGCAGCCTGGTGCAACTGCATGGGGGCAGCGTGGAGGCCCGCAGCGATGGACTGGGCCAGGGCAGCGAGTTCGTGGTCCGCCTGCCGCTGGCGGCAGTTTCTGTCACGGCCCATCGGAACGATTGGCCGACGAAGCGTGAAGTGGCAGGTACATCGTCGCTTCCACCTCCACCAGCAGCTCGTCGCCGGGCAGGAAGCGGTTGACCTCGACCACGGTGCTGGCGGGCGGCTCGCCCGGGTAGAACAGGCCGCGCACACGGTTGAAATGCGCGTAGTCGGGCAGGCGGCGGAAGTACTGCACCAGCTTGAACACATCGGCCATGGAGCCGCCGTGCTCGGCCGCCAAGGCCTGGATGCGCGCCAGCACGAACCAGCTCTGCGCCACGATGGGCGCCTCGAACACGTCCACCGACAACTGCCCCGTGACGTAGCCCAGCCGGCGCAGATCGGCCTGCGCCGCGTCGGGCAGCTCGTCGTAGCGCGCCACGGCCTGGCGCGTGGCGGGGTCCATGGCCACCACGCCACTCATGAAGACGAAATCACCGGCGCGCCGGGCCGAGGCGTAGCGCGCCATGGGGGTGCCCATGCTCATCGCACGGCCTCCGGGGCCGGCCAGCCGCGCAGCTTGCCCGGGTTGAGCAGGCTCAGCGGGTCGAAGCGTGCCTTCATGGCGAGGGACGCGGCGGGCAGCTCGCCCCCGGCCTTGCCGTCTTCGACGATGAAGGTGTGGGGGTTGTTGATGCGCACGCCGTACGCGCGGTGCTCGTCGATGATCTGCTGCAGCCGCTCTTCCGTGGTGAAGCGCACCAGTTGCAGGGCGCTGCAATTGAGCTGGCCGTCCAGGTTGCGCAGGAACTCGGCGTGCATGAGCACTTCGCCTTCGTAGCGCCGGCTCAGCTCGGTGATCTGGCGCACGTACTCGCCCGGCGTGAAGGTGGTCTGCAGGTAGGTCAGGCTCTTGTCCACCCGCAGGGCATGCAGGGTGGTGTGGTTCCAGGTGAACTCCATCAGGGTGCGGTGGCTCTTGGCCACCTCCTCGGCGGTGCGGCGGTAGCTCACACGGCCGCCATGGGCCGCCACCAGGGCGTTCAACTCTTCTTCGCCGGCTTCGGCGACCAGCGACAGCACGGCGTGACAGCCCTTGGGCAGGTGTTGGGCCAGCTGGGTCAGGTGGTCGGGCACGGGGCTGGCCAGGAAGGCGACCTCGCGCTTGGCCAGGCCCGGGGCGCGCGCCAGTGCGTCGGCAAAGGCCAGCGCGGCGTCGAAGTCGTCGAACACGCTCAGCGTTTCCAGCCAGGGCTGCGCGGGGGCCAGGGCGATCTCCAGCTCCAGCACCAGGCCGTTGGTGCCCCACAGGTGGTGCATGTGCAGCGCCTCGGCGCCGCGCAGCTCCGCCACCTGCGGCTCGGTCTCGATGCTCATGGCCTTGAGTCCGACGACGTTGCCGCGCGCGGCCAGCGGGCCGTAGTTGATCGAGCCCACGCCGCCGAAGCCGCCACCGAACAGCCCGCCCAGGGTGGCGCTGCGAAAGGTGGAGGGCATGCAGCGCAGCTCCTGGCCCTGCGGCTGCGCTGCCTTCTCGATCTCGTGCAGGCGGATGCCGGCCTGCGCGCGCGCCACGCCGGGGCGCACCCACAGCAACTGGTTGTAGCCGGTCATGTCGAGCACCACGCCGCCGGCCAGCGGGGTGGTCTGGCCGTAGTTGCCCGTGCCGCTGCCGCGGATGGTGAGCGGCACCTTGAGCCGCGCGCAGGCGCTGACCACGCGGCGGATGTCCTCCTCGGTGCGCGGGCGCACGACTGCGTCGGCAACCTTGCCTTCGAGCTGGCGCGTCAGCACGGGGCTGAACCAGGAGAAGTCCTGCGACAGCCGCTGGATGCGGCTCGGGTCGGTGACCCAGTCGAGCTCGCTCAGGTCCAGCCGCAGCTGTTCGATGGGGGAAAGGGGGATGTTCATCGTGTCGGTTCGTCGTTCAGTCGTGCGAGAGTTCGCTCGCGTGCCAGGAGCCCAGCGCCGCGCGGCTGGCCCAGGCCATCAGCGCGAACAGGGCCACGCCGGTCAGCGAGATGAGCAGCAGCGCGGCGAACATGCGCGGGATGTTGAGCTGGTAGCCCGCCATGAGGATCTGGTAGGCCAGGCCGGTGGCGGCACCACCGGTGCCGGCGACGAATTCCGCCACCACCGCGCCGATCAGCGCCAGGCCGCTGGAGATGCGCAGCCCGCCGAAGAAGTAGGGCAAGGCGCTGGGCACGCGCAGGCGCACCAGCGTCTGCAGCCGGGTGGCGCGGTTCAGCTTGAAGTACGCCTGCAGGTCCGGGTCGACGCTGCGCAGGCCCAGCGTGGTGTTGCTGATGATGGGAAACAGCGCCACCAGCGTGGCGCAGACCACCAGCGAGGCCGTCGGGTCCTTGACCCAGATGATGATCAGGGGCGCGATCGCCACGATGGGCGTGACCTGCAGCAGCACGGCGTAGGGAAACAGCGCGGTCTCGATCAGGCGACTCTGCACGAACACGAAGGAGATCAGCACGCCCAACAGCGTGGCGACCAGGAAGGACAGCACCGTGATCTTCAGCGTCACCAGCAGCGCGGTGCCCAGCATCGCCCAATCGGCGATCAGCGTGTCCCACATCAGGCCCGGCGAAGGCACCAGGTAGGGCGGCAGTTCCATCCCCACGACCAGGGCCTGCCAGGCACCGATCAGCAGCAGGCCGACCAGCACCGGCAGCAGCACGCGCTGCACGCGCGGCTCCAGCAGCAGCGGCGTGCGCACGGGGCGGGCGGGCGGCAGGGGGGCCGGGGTGGCCGCTGTCTCGGGCCCGGGGGCGGCGGCAGAGGCGGCGTTGTTCCAGGTCGTGCTCATGCCGAGGGCTCCTCCTCGTGGTGCTGGCTGGCGGCCAGCAGGCTGCGCTGCAGCTGCCTGGCGTGGTGCTGGAAGCCGCTGGAGACCATGAACTCCGGGCTGCGCGGGTACGGCTCGTCGATGCGCACCTGCTCGACGATGCGACCCGGGCGGGCGGCCATCATCACCACGCGGCTGGACAGGAAGACCGCCTCGTGGATGGAGTGGGTGACGAACACCACGGTGAGCTTCTTCTTGCGCCACAGCTCCAGCAGGTCGGCGTCGAGCTTGTGCCGGGTGATCTCGTCGAGCGCGCCGAAGGGCTCGTCCATGAGCAGCAGGTTGGGCTGCACCACCAGGCCGCGCGCAATGGACACGCGCATCTGCATGCCGCCCGACAGCGCGCGCGGCAGGGCCTTGGCGAACGTCGACAGCCCCACCAGCTCCAGTGCCTCGGCCACGCGTGCGTCGGCCTCGGCGCGGGGCACCCGGGCCAGGTCCAGCGGCAGGCGCACGTTGGCCTGCACGCTGGCCCAGGGCATCAGCGTGGGCGACTGGAAGACGAAGGCCATCTTCTTGCCTTGGCCCTCCTGGGCCGCCGCCACCGGCTTGCGCCACAGCAGCAGGCGCCCGTCGGTGGGCTCCAGCAGGCCGGCGATCATCTTGAGCAGGGTGCTCTTGCCGCAGCCCGACGGGCCCAGCAGCGTGACGAATTCGCCTTCCTGGATGGTGAGGTCCACCGGCTGCAGGGCGACCGTGCCATTGGGGTAGGTCTTCTGCGCCGACAGGACCTCGATGGCCGGGATGGGTGGGGTATCGCTCATGGCATCCACGCGAGGGACCGTGCCGGGCGCGCCCTCAGGGCAGCACCTTGATCGACTGGATGATCGAGATGTCGTAGGCCTGCGCCGTGTTCACCTTGGCCGGGTCGATCAGCTGGTTGGACACCAGGAAGTCGTAGCTCTGCCGGATGCGCGCCTCGTCGATGGAGCCGATGCCGTTCGTGGCCGCGCCGCCGCTGACGACGATGCCCATTTCCTTGAGCTTGGCCACGCTGTAAGTGAGCTGCTCGTCGGTCATGTTGGGGTTGTCCTTCTTGATCAGCGCGTTGGCCGGCGCCGGATCGGCGAAGTAGGACTTCCAGCCTTCCATGGTGCCGCGCACGAAGGCCGCCACGGGCGCGGCGCTCCTTCACCGTCTTGTCCATGCAGGAGATGGTGGCCGCGTAGCTGGGGTAGCCGTGGTCGGCGAACAGGAAGGTGTTGGCCTTCACGCCGGCCTTCTGGATGGCGAAGGGCTCGGAGGTCAGGTAGCCCTGCTGCACGACGTTCTTGTCGGCCACGAAGGGCTGGATGTTGAAGGTGTAGGGGCGCGTCTGCGCGTCGGTGAAGCCGTACTTGCCCTTGAGCCAGGCCCAGTAGCCGCGCGTGGCCGTGGGCGAGATCAGGATGGTCTTGCCCTTCATGTCCTCGAAGCTTTTCACGTCTTCGTGGGCGATGAGCACCTGCGGGTCTTTCTGGAACACGGCGGCGACGGTGGTCACCGGCAGGCCGCCGCTGCGCGCGATCATCATCTGCAGGTCGCTCGAGCCCATGATGCAGTCGGCCTGGCCGGCGCCCATGATCTGCAGGATGTTGACCTGCGGGCCGCCCATGCGGATGGTCACGTCCAGGCCGTGCTTCTTGTAGATGCCGGTGGCCACCGCCTGGTAGAAGCCGCCGTGCTCGGCCTGGGCGTACCAGTTGGTCATGTAGGTGAATTTCTCCTGCGCGTGGGCGCCGCTGGCGGCGAGGCCGAGCACGGAGACGGCCAGTGCCAGGGCGGCACGGGCGGCGGGGCGGGTGGGGCGGGTGTTCAAGGCAGGGCTCCTGGTGGGGTCGGACGGATCGGTGCAGGGACCGGGGGCGGAAAACACGGAGGCGGGGTGGGCGCTCGGTTCAGTGGGGCGTGGCTTGCACGTGGCCCGTGTGGTGGCCGCGCTCCCAGGTGGCTTCCTCGCGCACCAGCCAGCGCAGCTGGTAGAGCTCGGTGAGGGCCTGGACCCAGCTGTCGGCCAGCGTGTCGAGAATTTCCTCGCCTTGCGCGCGCGTGGCCGAGGTGGGGTCGCCGATCACGCCCGAGGGACCGAAGTCGCGCGCCGTCCAGGCGCAGGCCGGGCGGCCGTCGGGCGAGAGCAGCTTGATGGGGAAGGGCGGCGGGAAGTTGGCGGCCGCGCGGTCCATGCGCACCGTCTCGGGCGCCAGCGCGAGCATCAGCGCGGTTTCGGAGTGGCCGGCGTGCATCGCGAGCTTCTTCTCCTGCTCGCTGACCTGGCGGCTGGCCGCGCTGGGCAGGCGCGACACGCCATGCGGCACCACCACGAAGTCGCCGTGGCGCAGGCGCAGCTCGCGCGCGGCCATCTCGAGCACCTGAGGCTGGCCGCCGTGGCCGTTGGCGAACAGCAGCTTGCGAAAGCCCGAACGGTAGACCGACTCGCCGACCTCGACGATGGTGGACAGCAGCGTGGTGCCGCTCAAGGTCATGGTGCCGGGGAAGTGCAGGTGCTCCTCGGACTTGCCGTAGGTGATGGGCGGCAGCGCGAAGGCGCGCACGTCGGCCGGCAGGCGGCGCAGGGCCTCGCCCATCACGCCGGAGGCGATCACGCTGTCCACCGAGCAGGGCAGGTGCGGGCCGTGCTGTTCGATGGCGCCGCAGGGCAGCACGATCACGGTGTCCTCGCGCTCGGGCAGCTCGTTGATGTCGGTCCAGCTCAGGTAGGGCAGGAAGCGGTGGGGCGGGATGTAGCCGTGCAGCATGGGGGTCTCTCGGGGTTCTTCAGGAATGGGCCGGGGCGGGCGCTGTCGCGCCCGGGGCGTTTGCGCCGGCGCTGGCCAGCCAGGCGGGCGGTGGCGCCCCGTGGGTGAGGCAGCCGTCGCGCAGCACCACGCGGCGCGCGGCGCGCGAGGGGAAGCCGTGCGCGTCGGCGTCCACGAACAGGACCAGGTCCGCCGCCGCGCCGACGAGCCCGCGCCCGCCACGGGCCCCGTGGTCCAGCCAGTCGGCCCGACACAGCGCCTCGGACCAGGTGTCGAAGGGATCGGGCAACTGGCCCACCAGCGCGCCGACGGCCAGCGCATCGATCGGGTCATAGCTGCCCAGCCGGCAGAACGGGTCTTGCACGTTGTCGCTGGCCAGCAGCAGGGGAATGCCGCGCTCGCGCGCTTCCTTCACCAATGTGAGGCCGCGTTGGCGCGGCGTGCGGCCAGTGACGGCGTCCTGCAGCAGCAGGTTGGTGGCGGGCAGCGACACCAGCGTGATCGGTGCGCCGGCCACGGCGTCCAGGGTGCGCAGCGCGCTGGCCTCGTCCTGCGCGGCCAGCGCGCACACGTGGCCGCAGACCACCCGGCCGTCGAAACCGATCTCGCGCAGGAGGCGGGCGATGGTGGCCAGGCCCTGCGCCGAGGGCGTGAGTTCTTCGTCCACGTGCAGGTCCACGTCCAGGCCGTGGCGCTGCGCGGACAGCAGCAGGTGACGCAGCGCCGGCTCGTTCCAGTGCGAGCTGTGCACGAAGCCGCCCAGCAGCGCGTCAGGGCCGCTGGCCGCGATCTCGCGCGCCAGTCGATCGGCCTGCGCCGCGTCCTCGTAGAGGCCCAGGCGCATGAGGCTCACGCGCTCCAGGCGAATGCGCCCGCGCCAGGCCTCGGCCAGGTCGCCCAGCACCGGCCAGGCCACCGGCACGCGATCGGGCTCCCACCAGTCCACGTGGGTCCGCAGGCGGGTGCTGCCGGCTTCCCAGGCCCACTGCAGCGCGCGCTCGGCGCGCTGGCGCACGTCGTCGGCGGTCCAGCCCTCGCGGTCGGCCAGCATGGCCTCGATGGCCCCGAGCAGGCCGGGCTCGATGCGCGCCATGCGCGGCAGGGTGAAGGTCTTGTCCAGGTGCACGTGCGCGTCGACGAAGCCGGGCAGCGCCAGTGCGCCGCCGAGGTCCCAGGATGGTTCGCCCGGGGCCGGGGCCTCCCCGGCGGGCCATAGCGCGCCGATGCGGCCCTGCTCGATGAGCAGGTGCGCCAGCGCCGGCTGGCCCTGGCGCTGCGGCCACGCCTCGGGCAACAGCCAGCGGGGCAGCCGGACGTGGTGCAGGTGCGTGGGCGCGTGGCCGTGGACGGGGAGCCTCATGACGTTGACCAGTTAATCAGAGCAACTGGTCAACTTACGCAATAGGCATGCCAGGGTTCGGGGGGCTCGCAGGCGCCCGGCTGCCCCGCGCTGGTGCGCAGGGGCCTGGTCGGGGTGCATGAAAAGCCCGGGGCCGGCCGGCCCGGGGCGAGGGATCAGCCGCGTGGGGCGCAGCCGGCGAGCACGAAGTCGATCAGCTCACGCGCCACGGCTTCGCGCTCCAGGGGCACGTCGTCGGGGATGTTGGCCAGCGCGCGCGCCTGCAGCGCGTAGTCGGCGTGGTACTGCGTCATGGCCCAGATGTGCTGGAGCAGCAGCAGCCCGTCCACCGGCCGCAGGCGACCGCGCGCGATCCAGCCGTTGATGATGTCGATCTTTCGCTGCGTCCACTGGCGCGACAGCGGCCAGAAGCGCGCGAGGTTGTGCCCGCCGTCCAGCACCTCGCGCGTGAAGAGGCGCGAGAGCTCGGGGTGGTCGAAGGCGTGGTCCAGCTTCTGGCGGATGTAGTCGCCCAGCACCTTGGCCGGGTCGTCGCTGTGCGAGTCGAAGGCGAAGCGGACCTTCCAGTCGTTGAGCACCTGCCCCAGCAGCTCGTTGTAGAGCTCTTCCTTGCCCGTGATGTAGTAGTGCAGCTGCGGCTTGGTGAGGCCCGCGCGGTCGGCGATGGCCTGCGTGGACGTGCCCTTGAGTCCGTTGCGGCTGAATTCCGTGATGGCCGCCGCGCGGATGTCCGCCAGGATGCGCTCGCGCCCCTGCCGGACCCGCGAGGCGCCGCCGCGCATGGCGGGCGGGCCCGCCAGGAAGGCATCGGTCGTGTCGTGGGCGGCGTTCATGGCGGCAGGCGCCGAATATAAGCGTTGCGGGCGTTCGCCACGCCTGGGGCACGGCGCCCGCGGGGTGCCCCGACCGGTCGCGCCGGCCCGGGGCCAGCTCTCACTCCGTCTTCAAGCCCAGCCGCTTGACCACCGGCTCCCAGCGCTTCATCTCCGCGTTCATCACCTGCTGCGCCTGCGCGCTGCTGCTGCCCACGGCCGTCAGGTCGTAGTTCTTCAGGCGCTCGCGCACCTCGGGCTGCTTCATGATCTCGGCGGCGTGCTTCTCGATCTCGGCCACGACGGGCGCGGGTGTGCCCTTGGCGGCCTGCAGCACCAGGCGGAAGCTCACGTCCAGCCCCGGCTGGTTGAGCGCCTTGGCCAGCGTGGGCACGTCCGGCGCCAGCGCCGAAGGCGACTCGGACGACACCGCCAGCGCCACCAGGCGACCGCTCTTCACGTGCGGCAGCACCGTGGGCGTGGCCAGGAAGCCGCAGGCCACCTCGCCGCCCAGCACGGCCTGGGTGGCCGGCGCCGGGCCGCGGTAGGGCACGTGCTCCATGCGCACCTTGGTCTGCTCCAGCAGCATCTCGGTGGCCAGGTGGCCCGGCACGCCGGGGCCGCCCGAGGCGTACATCAGCGGGCTCGACGCCGCCTTGGCCTTGGCCACCAGCTCCGCCACGCTGCGCACGCCGGCGGACGGGTTGCACACCAGCATCTGCGAGAAGCTGGCGATGACCGAGATGTTGACCAGGTCGCGCGCGGCGTTGAAGTCGCCCGTGGTGTAGACCAACGGGTTGACCGTGAGCACGGTGTCAGGACTCAGCACGAGGGTGGTGCCGTCGGCGTCGGCGCGCGCGGCGGCACCGGCCGCCAGGTTGTTGCCCGCGCCGGGGCGGTTCTCCACCACCACGGGCTGGCCGATGCGCTTGCCCAACTGGTCCGCGAAGGTGCGGGCGGTGATGTCCGACGGGCCACCGGGCGGCGAGCCCACCAGCAGGCGGATCGGCTTGGTCGGCCAGCTTTGCGCGTGGACGGGGCCGGCGGCCAGGGCGATCATGGCGGCCGAGCCGAGGGCGCCGAGCAAGCGGGGGAACGTCATCTGTCAGGTCAGTCTCCAGGTCAAGGGTTCGTGGTGCCCCAGGGTGGGGCCCGTCACGAGCTTAGGCGGGTTGGAAGCATCCGTAAAATTGAAAATCGCTCGCCAAATATAAAAATTCCTATGGATCCAAGGCATTTGGTGCAGCTCGCGGCCATTCTGGAAAAGGGCTCCATCACCCAGGCCAGCCGCCACCTGCACCTCACCCAGCCCACGCTGACGCACAACATGCAGACGCTGGAGATGCAGGCTGGTGGGCGCCTGTTCGAGCGCAGCCGCTACGGGGTGCGCAGCACGCCGCTGGGCGAGATGCTGGCGCGCGAGGGCCGCGCCATCGCGCGCCGCCTGAAGGACGCGGCCGAGGTGAGCGCGCGGCACCGCGGCGGCATCCGCCACCAGGTGCGCCTGGGCGCCGGGCCGGTGGTGGGGGCGGCGGTGCTGGGTGAACTGGCGCCGGTGCTGCTGCGCCACTTCGCCGACCTGGCGCTGGCGGTGCAGAGCGACCGGCCGCACCTGCTGCTGGAGCAGCTCATCGACGGCGGGCACGACTTCGTGATCGCGCCGTCCTGGCTGGAGCACCCGCCGCCGGGCATCGTGCGGCAATTGCTGGCCGACGACGAGCTGGGCGTGTTCTGCGGGCGGCGCCACCCGCTGGCGCGCCAGGCCAGGCTGAGCGCCGAGGACGTGGACGACCGCGCCTGGATCAGCCTGGGCACGGCCTCGCCCTTCGACCAGGACGTGCGCGGCAAGCTGGCCGCGGTGGGCGTGCAGCGCCTGCGCGCCGAGATCACCGTGCTGGGCGACGCGTCCATGCTGCTGGACATGCTGGCCCAGGGGCAGCACCTGGCGGTGTTGCCGCGCTTTCCGCTGCGTCGGCTGGCGACGCGCTTCGACCTGGTGGAGCTGCCCATGCCGGGAGCGCCTATGCCCCGGCCCATCTACCTGTGGAGCCGCGCGGCCATGGTGGAGGACCCCGTGATGGGAGAGGTGTCCGAGCTGATCGTTGAAACGGTGCGGCGCTGGGTTCATGCGCCCGACCTATAGAATGCGAAACATTCTCATTCACAAAGGCCCATGAACGCACCGGGCCCGATCAGGAGCCCTGCGTGTCCGCCGCCGACTTCAGCCTGCGCGAGGAAGTCCATGCCCTCTACAGCAGCCACCACGGTTGGCTGTACGGCTGGCTGCGGCGCAAGCTGGGCTGCCCGCACCACGCGGCCGACGTGGCGCACGACACCTTCGAGCGCGTGCTGGCCGCGCGCGACGCGCTGTGCGGCGTGGAACAACCGCGCGCGTGGCTCACCACCACCGCCACGCGGCTCATCATCGACGAGGCCCGGCGCGAGCGCCTGCGTCAGGCCTACCTGGCCGAGCTGTCGCTGCCTGGGCAGGCCAGCGAGGGCTATCCCTCGCCCGAGCAGACCCTGGTCGCGCTGCAGGCGCTGGAGCAACTGAGCGCCGTGCTGGAGGCCGTGTCGCCCAAGGCCCGCGCGGCCTTCGTGCGGCACTACCTCGATGGCGAGGCCGTCGCCACGGTGGCGGCCGAGCTGGGCGTGTCGACCCGCATGGTCGGCAAGTACCTGGCACAGGTGCTGGTGTGCTGCGCGCAGCGGGCCGTGCTGCCGTGAGGATCGCCCGGTGACCGCCGAGGACGAACGCATTGCGCAGGCGGCGGCGCAGTGGTTGGTCCGCCTGTCCGCCGACGATCCGCAGGAGCGACGCGACGCGGGCGCCGGTTTCGAGGCCTGGAAGCGGGCCGATCCGCGGCACGCGGCGGTGGCGCGCGGCATGGAGGACTTCATCGGCCACGCCCGTGGGCTGCGCGGTGACGGTGCGCCCAACCCCGCCCGCGCCGCGCTGGACGCGGTGCTGGACACGCCGCCACCGCGCCGCGCGCGCTCGCCCGGCCGGCGCGCGGCCGGCCTGCTGGTGCTGGCGGCGGCGCTGGCCCTGC
>JABAHQ010004466.1_pt2 | contig 17081 bp, 18 predicted proteins | sample 7062091 | NCBI WGS metagenome assembly JABAHQ01 (sample SAMN14534359, study PRJNA622989) | marine sediment metagenome | biome: marine biome [ENVO:00000428]; feature: marine pelagic biome [ENVO:01000023]; material: deep marine sediment [ENVO:00002113] | place: India: Gulf of Kutch | collected...
TCAGTGCAGCCCAGATGTGCTGGCCCCGCTCGGCGCTTTCGACCGCGCGCTCCAGGTCGGCCGCACCGGCCTCAGCCACATCGGCCAGGACTTCGCCGTTGGCCGGGTTGATGCTCTGGAAGGTCTGGTTGCTGCTGGCGTCGACGTAGCCGCCATGGATATAGAGTTGCTGCCGTGGAAAACGGGCCATGTTCTAGCTCCTGTGATCGAGGCGACAGCGGATCGACGCTGCCGCGACGTGAATGGAACGCCCGGGGATCGCCCGGACGTGTGTGGTCAGGGCGTCGGTGTCGCTCCCGGGTTGGGCATGCCGCTTTCACCCCCACCGTTCTCGCGCTGCAGATGCAGGAAGTGCATGTGGTGTTCGTAGTGGTCGAGGACGTCCTCGATCAGCTGGCGCCGCGAGTAACCCATCAGGTCGTAACCCAGGCTGCCCTGGCGCAGGTGCACCTCGAGCCGGTAGTAATCGGCCTTGCTGCTCTGGGTGCGCATGGCGAACGACGGCATGGTGCTGCGCACCGGCCAGATCTGATAGGTGAAATCCTGTTCGCTGCCCAGGTTGACGTTGAGGATCAGATGCTCGTTGCCCGGCTCGCCCTCGAGAATCTCCACCGGTACGCCCTTCTCGCCCAGCGCCTTCTTGATCTCTTCCATGGCCGGCCTGCCGACCTCCTTCAGATAGCGGCGAATCTGCGACAGGCTGGGGAAGCTCATCGCCCGCGAAAGACGCTGGCTCCAGTTCATGTGGGTGTGCTCCAGCGTGGCTCGCCCGGACAGATATCCGGCAAGGCTCTTCTGGTAGCTGTCGGCCATTACCCCTTCAACATGCAGGGCCTTGAACAGCCCCACCATCATGAACAGCAGCACGATGGAGAACGGCAGCCCCATGATCACCACGGTGCCCTGCAGCGCCGTCAGGCCACCGGCGATCAGCAGCGCGAGGGTGAGCACGCCGATGATCGCGGCCCAGAGAATGCGCATCCACACCGGCGCATCGCTGTTCACATCCTTGAGGATGGAGGTGAAGTTCGACAGCACCAGCGAACCGGAGTCGCCCGAGGTGACGAAGAAGACGATGGCCAGGATGGTCACCACGATGGTGGTGATGCCCGACCACGGCAGGCTCTGCAGGAACAGGTAGATCGATGAGCCAGGGTTGTTCATGGCCTGCTCGCCGAACTCCAGCGCGCCGCCCATGACCATCTCGATGGCGCTGTTACCCATGATCGACATCCAGGCCATCATGAAGGCCAGCGGCAGCAACAGCGTGCCGATGACGAACTCACGAATGGTCCGGCCGCGGGAAATGCGCGCCAGGAACAGCCCGACGAAAGGCCCCCAGGCGATCCACCAGGCCCAGAAGAACACCGTCCAGGCGTTCAGCCAGTCGGTCGGACGGCGGTAGGCGTACGTGTCCAGCGACAGGCTGATGAAGTTGGAGAAGTAGTCGCCAACGTTCATCACCAGCGCGTTGAGCAGGAACACCGTATCGCCGACCACCAGCACGAACAGCAGCAGCAATACCGCCAGCAGCATGTTGAATTCGGAAAGCCGGCGAATGCCGCGCTCGACCCCGGTCGCCGCCGAGATCGCCGAGAACACCACGATCAGCACCACCAGCACCGCCTGGGTGAAGGTGCCTTCCGGTACGCCGAAGATGTAGTTGAGGCCGAAGTTCAGCTGGATGATGCCGATGCCGAGACTGGTGGCTATGCCGAACACCGTGCCGAGCACCGCGGCGGTATCGACGGTATGTCCAATGGGGCCGTAGATGCGCTTGCCGAAGATCGGATACAGCGCCGAGCGGATCGACAGCGGCAAGCCCTGGCGGAAGCTGAAATACGCCAGCGACATGCCGACCAGGGTATAGACACCCCAGCCGGAAAGCCCCCAGTGCAGAAAGGTCAGCTCCATGGCGTGGCGTGCGGCCTGGGTGGTTCCACCCTCGCCTACCGGCGGCTCGAGAAATTGGGTGATGGGTTCGGCGATACAGAAGAACAGCAGGTCGATGCCGATCCCGGCGGAAAACAGCATCGCCGCCCAGGTCACCACATTGAATTCGGGTTTGGAGTGATCCGGCCCGAGGCGGATCTTGCCGTAACGACTGGTGGCGACGATCACCACGAACAGCAGGTACAGCAGCACGGCGAGAAAGTAGAACCAGCCGAAGCTGTTGGATATCCAGCCGAGTACCGTGTTGATGACCGCCAGCGAGCGATCGGTAAAGAACATCGTCCATACGGCGAATACCACGATGGCGATGGCGGAACCGTAGAACACTACGGGATTGATTCGATCAGCGGGCGCTTCGGAATCATTGGGCGAGAGCTCAGCCTCGTTCATCAGTTCTATCTCCTGAACTTGTTCTGGCTTTACGACATCGCAGTGCGACGTATTGCGGCAGGTAGCGTGCAATTCCATGGGAATTGCGCGGGCCTGATGGCGGGGCGGGCATGCAAGACGTGCTGTGCTGATGACAGCCATACCCTTCGGCGACAAGAGCGCCGACAAAACAAAAGCGTTGATTTGCTCCGATCAGATGAAATAAGCGAGGCATCCTACACGATAAATGCCAATCCCGCGAACAACGCGAACCACCCACAGCCTGCTCGGTGCCGGCCAGCGCCTTCGCTACCCCGGCGTTCGACAATGCGCAGCAGCGAACCGGTGAGCATCGCGGCGTGGCTGCGGCTGCATTTTCAGCGGTACGGACGCTGGCTTATGATCGGCCCCGCGTAACCAGGCGCTCCCTTCAACCTGCAGAGATGAACCCATGTCGTCCGATCCTCGTTTCACTGCCATGCCCGACGCCAACGGCTACTTCGGCCCCTACGGTGGCCAGCTGGTGCCGCCGCACCTCAAGCAGGCGATGGACGACATCAACCTGGCCTACGAAGAGATCCGCCAGCGCGAGGATTTCCAGCAGGAACTGGCAGCCCTGTTCGCCGACTACGTGGGCCGGCCGAGCCCGATCTTCCATGCCCGGCGCCTGTCCGAGCAGCTCGGTGGCGCGCAGATTCACCTGAAGCGCGAGGACCTGAACCACACCGGGGCCCACAAGATCAATCACTGCCTGGGCGAGGCGCTGCTCGCCCGGTTCATGGGCAAGACCAAGGTGATCGCCGAGACCGGCGCCGGCCAGCACGGCGTGGCGCTCGCCACCGCCTGCGCCCTGGTGGGCATCCCCTGCGAGATCCACATGGGGCAGGTGGACATCGAGAAGGAGCACCCCAACGTCACCAAGATGAAGATCCTCGGCTGCAAGCTGGTGGCGGTCACCCGCGGCACGGCGACCCTCAAGGACGCCGTGGACAGCGCCTTCGAGGAATACCTCAAGGACCCGCAGCACTTCATCTACGCCATCGGCTCGGTGGTAGGCCCGCATCCCTTCCCGAAGATGGTCCGCGATTTCCAGTCGATCATCGGTCAAGAGGCGCGCGGCCAGTTTCTCGCCAGGCATGGTCGCCTGCCGGACCAGGTGGTCGCCTGTGTCGGCGGCGGTTCCAACGCCATGGGCATTTTCACCGCCTTCCTGGAAGACGCCGCGGTCGAGCTGGTGGGCGTCGAGCCGGCCGGCGAAAGCCTGGACAAGCCCGGCCGCCATTCGGCGACCCTGTCCAAGGGCAAACCCGGTGAACTGCACGGCATGGCCTGCTACGTGCTGGAGGACGAGGCGGGCAACCCGTCCGCGGTGCACTCCATCGCCTCCGGCCTCGACTATCCCGGCGTGGGCCCCCAGCACAGCTACCTCAAGGACATCGGCCGGGTGAACTACCAGACCGCGACGGACCAGGAGTGCCTGGATGCCTTCATGACCCTGTCGCGCGTCGAAGGCATCATCCCCGCCCTGGAAAGTGCCCACGCGGTGGCCTGGGCGATTCGCACCGCGCCGAGGCTGGGCAAGGACAGCCACATCCTGGTCAATCTGTCCGGCCGCGGCGACAAGGATGCCGACTACGTCGCCAAGCTGCTCGGCCTGTAAGCCTCCGGCACCGGGCCGCCACCTCCCGAGAGGACGCGGCCCGACGTCGCGCAGCGCGGCGCCATAGCGGGTAAGATGCGCAGCCGCCCGTCCGTATCCAGGCCTGCCCCATGCAACACAGCGTCTCGCCGATCGGCTACGTCCGTTCCTGCTTCAAGGAAAAGTTCGCCATTCCGCGCCAACCCAGCCTGGCCCCGGCCGCACGCGGCGTGCTGGAACTGCTGCCGCCGTTCGACAAGGGCGATGCGGTGGCCGGACTCGAACAGGTCAGCCATGTATGGCTGCTGTTCCTCTTCCATCAGGCGCTGGAAAGCACACCGCGTCTCAAGGTGAGACCGCCGCGCCTGGGCGGCAATCGCATGGTCGGCGTGTTCGCCACCCGCGCGACGCATCGCCCCAACGGTATCGGTCAATCGGTGGTCAGGCTGGACCGCGTCGAAGCGGATCGGCTGTTCATCTCCGGCATCGACCTGCTGGATGGCACGCCGGTGCTGGACATCAAGCCCTATGTGCCCTACGCCGATGCCCTGCCGGATGCGCGCAACGACATGGCTGCGGACGCGCCGACACTGATCGAGGTGCAGTGGACGGAAAGCGGGTTGCTGCAGGCCCACCGCGAAGCGCTGCGCCTCGGCGAGCCACTGCTGGAACTCATCGAGCAATGCCTGGCACAGGACCCGCGCCCCGCGTACCAGAAGCCGGAGCCCGAGCGGCGCTACGGCGCGCAGTTCTGGGATGTCGACGTGCGCTGGCACTACCCTGCGCCGGACACGATCCGCGTGCTCGAGGTGATACCCGCGNNCCTGACGCCGGCGCGGGGCGACCTCACTTGCCGGCCGGGGTCAGCAACAGACGCTGCGTGCCATAGACCTTGTCGAGATTTTCCGTCTTGAACGGGAAGCTCAGGTACTGCGCCTTCAGCCACGCCTCGATGCCGTCGGCGTAGTGCGGGCTGGCCGGGTTGCCGGATTGGCCCGAACTGTTCAGCCCGATCATCGGTTCGTCCAGTCCGAAGTCGACGATGATGCGCATTGCCGGGATCAGCCAGGTATCGAAGTCCGTACCCAGGTGATAGGCCGAGGCATTCAGCGTGCTGTGATCGCCGCCCATGGCATAGGGACCACGATCGAGGTAGTTGCCGATGGCGTGGATTCTGCTGCGCTGGCCGGCCGCCATGTGCGGTGCCAGCTGCGTCGCGCCGGAGGTCCAGCGAGCGGTATGCAGCTTGCCCCATTGCCAGGCGCTGCGCTCGTTGCCCAGACGGGTTTCCAGCAAACTCACCGCAGCGGCCAGGCTGCGCGCCAGGATCGCCGGTTTGTCTTCGCTCTGCGCGGTGCGCTGGTCGTTCCAGAACGGGCTGTCCTCGCGACCGAGCAGATGGTCCGCCTGGGCCGAATAGGAAGTGTTGGCGGTCTGTACCAGCGCACGCCAGGCCGGCGAGTCCTCAGGCCCGAGCTCGTCGAGGAAGATGTGCCGCGCACTCTCGTGCAGGAAGGCGCCATACAGCGCGGCGTTGGCCGAATCGGCCGCGAGCTTGCCATCGAAGGCGAGCAACCGATCCAGCGCCTCGCGCGCCTTGCTGCGTTCGGCGGCCGGCAGGGCATCGATCGCCTGGCGCAGCGGCCCGGCCATGCCCGGCGCCTCGAACATCGCCCTGAGCTTGGCGGCGAACGGCGTGACCTGGTCGTACTGCATGGCGATGGTGCTGCGGGTGTCATGCTTGCCCCGCCCAGCCAGCTCCGCCAGTCGCTCGTAGCGCTCCGGGCCGTACCAGGAGCTGGATAGCTGCATGCCATAGCCACGCGGCACGCTGCGCTGGTTGGCGGTGCCTAGCCAGCCCTGGAACGGGTCCTGGTCGTAGGGATGCAGCATCGGGTCGGCATAGCCATCCCAGTCGTAGCGACCGTCCCAGCCCGGCGACGGCACCAGCCCCAGCCCCTCGCGACGGTTGGGGAAGCGCCCGGTCACCTGCCAGCCAATGCCCTGCTGGTCGGCGAACACCAGATTGAGCGCGGCGGCGCGAATCTCCCGGGTCGCCTCGAAGGCCTGGTCCACCGACTGCGCGCGGGACAGGTCGAAGAAGGCGTCCAGCGTGCGATCGGCTTCCAGCTGCGTGGTCTTCAGTGCCAAACCGTAGCCACTACCGAGCTGCAACGGTTGCAGCGGGTGCTTGCGCTCGCCGAGTACGCTGTTGAGCAGCGGGCCGTTGCGGGTCTCGAAAATGGTCTCGCGGATCGGCCGCTCGCCCTTGACGAAGTAGGTCTCGTGGCGCTCACGGGCCGGCAGCCATTTGCCGTCGGCCAGGTACATCAGCCGCGAGCCTTCGCGACGCACCTGCTCGAGATAGAGGTCCTGGTTGTCGCCCATGACCATGGTCATGCCCCAGCCGAGCTTGCCGTTGAAGCCCGCCACCACGGCGGGGACGCCGGCGATGGTGACACCCGCCGCCTGAAACTTCGGTGCGCGGATCTGCATGAAATTCCAGTACGAGGGCATCGACAGCGGCAGGTGCGTGTCGTTGGCCAGGATCGGCTTGCCGCTGCGCGTGTTGCTGCCGGCGATGGCCCAGTTGTTGGAAGCCGCCATGCCGGCCGGCGTCAGAGCCGCCAGCGGCTGTGTGGCACGTTCGAGTGCCGCCAGCCCGGGCACATTGCCACCCAGCTTCAAGCCCTTGAGCTTGTCCACCTCGTCGAACGGCAACACCTCGTCCGGGTAGATGGGCAACAGCCAGGCCAGCTTGTCGCTACCCACTTTCTGCGCCATCAGCAACGCGGCGACCTCTTCCTGCAGGTTCTGCGAAAGGCCGAAATTGAGCAGACAGAACACCAGCACCGAATCCTCGGGCTTCCAGTACTCCGGTTTGTAGCCGGACTCGGCGAGGTCCATCGGCAGTTTGTCGCGATGGCGATACAGGTAGGCGTTCACGCCACGGGCGTACACGTCGAAGAACTTTTTCATCCTCGGCGAGGATTCACGGTACAGCAGCTCGGCGCTCTGGCGCAGATTGACCGCCCGCATGAAACGGTCGGTTTCCAGCACCCCGGGGCCGACCATTTCCGCCAGGCGACCCTGGGCCATCAACCGCAGGCTGACCATCTGGCTCAGTCGGTCGGTGGCGTGGACGTATCCCATCGCAAACAGCGCATCGTGAAACGACGAGGTCTCGATCAGCGGCATGCCCAAGGAATTGCGCCGGATGCTCGCACTGCCCGCCAGGCCGGTCAGCGGTTGAATGCCTTGTGCCGGCGGCAGACTGGCGCTGTAGCGGTTATCGAGATAGGCCTGACAACCGCCGAGGCCGGCCAGGCCGAGCGCGGCCCCCAGCGTCAGGCGAACCAGGGCGTACGGCAGACGCAGAGACATCGAAGACTCCTGTGCGGGCTTGGCGAGGATGGTGCTAACAGATTAGAGGGCGTACGGCGAAGAAGGTCGGTCAGGCCGCGTCGCGCGATTTTGGCAGAGCCTCGTCGAGCAGCCAACGGGCCGAGCGGCGCGCCTCGGCCTTGTGCCGCAGTTCCAGCGCGCTGAACTGCGCTTCGTGGCGACGGCGCTCGCTCTTGTCCAGGGCCTTCCAGGCGGCATGGGTCGGCACCTGTTCGGTGGCCTCGAACAACTGCTGGAACACCTGACAGCGCGGATGTTGTCCGAGCTCGGCGTCGTAATTGTCGAGCAGCACCTTGATGCGGATGGCGCCCTCGATGAGCGGCAGCTGCTCGTCCAGCAGACAGCTGGCGAGAATCCGCAGATCCTCCGCCAGCGCCGTCTGCTGTTTTTCCTTCAGCTCGGCCTGCTGCCGTTCATTGCGCCAGACACGGCGCCAGAGATACAGCGCATAGCCCGCCAGCGCGGCGATCAGCAGCGTGGCGGCGGCGAACAGGCTCATGGAAAGTGTCATGACAGGCTCAGGCGCCGTGGCACTTCTTGTATTTCTTCTGGCTGCCGCAAGGGCACGGGTCGTTGCGTCCGACGTCCTTCAGCGGATTACGCACCGGCTCGTGGCCATGATTGCAATGCGGACCGTGAACGTGGTGATGGTCATGGTCGTGATCGTGGTTGCAGTCGGGACCATGCACATGGGGCTCGTGACTCATCTGGGTACTACTCCGGAATAAAGTTGCCCGGGATTATCTCGCCATTGCTGGAAATGTGCACGCGTCGCCCGGCCATCAGCCCGGTCTTGAGCTCGCCGGCCAGTCGGTAGTTGATCGGTCGATCCGGCTTTTCCAGCAGTCGCACGATGTACTTCATGTGCCGCCACAGGTTGGTATGCACCGGCACTTCGTAATATTCGAAGCTGTTGGCGGGAACGGTCAGCCAACCGCTGGACTCGCCGCTGGCCAGCTCCACGTCGTTGAGATGGACGGTGTAGATGAGGCCGCGTACAGGCAGGCTGCGATCGTTGGGGTTGTCGATGCGAAAACGCAGCATGAACTGCTGTTCCAGCAGCCGCGCCTTGATGATATCGACCTTGGTGAGTTCGACTTTCGGGTCCTTGAAGTTACCCGAGAACCAGGTCGAACAACCGGCCAGGCCGCCAAGCAGCGTCAGCAACACGACCGTTCTTAGAATTCTTATTGTGTGTGCCTGGCAAGACATTCCGGTACTCCAAAGGACGGCCAAGTGTAGCAAGCAGCATCTTCACCGCAATGGGGTGCCGCCGCAAAAATACCAGTCTCAGGCCGCATTATGACAACGTCGTGGCAGGCAGCCGCCCGGACCGCGCGCACCTGCCTGAAGAGCAGTCAACCGGCCAGCATCCGCGCCAGGACCAGTCGGGCCTTGCCAATGCCCGCGGCGAGTGCCGCCTCGATCTGCGCCATGGTGATCACCCCGCTCGCCTTGCCCGCAGCCGGATTGACCACCAGCGCCAGGCAGGCATACGGCAGTTCCAGCTCGCGGGCCAGAGCCGCCTCGGGCATGCCGGTCATGCCCACGATGTCGCAACCGTCGCGCTCCATCCGAACGATCTCGGCCGCGGTTTCCAGGCGCGGGCCCTGGGTACAGCCGTAAACACCGTGACTGCTGAAGGCGAAACCCTCTGCCGCCAGCGCGCCGATCAGTCGTTCGCGCAGCGCTTCGTCGTACGGGTAGCTGAAATCGATATGCGTCACATGATCGATGTCACCCTCGAAGAAGGTCTGCTCACGACCATAGGTGTAATCGATGATCTGGTGCGGCACGCAGAAATGTCCGGACTCCATCGCCGCGTGAATGCCACCCACTGCATTGACCGCGAGCACCGCGTCAGCGCCCGCCTGCTTCAATGCCCAGAGGTTGGCGCGATAGTTCACCTGGTGAGGCGGCACACGATGCGGATGGCCGTGCCGCGCAAGGAACAGCACCTCGCGACCGCCATACTCGCCCCGCAGGATTTCCGCAGAGGGACGTCCATAGGGCGTATCGATCAGCTGTGCGCGGTGCAGCTTGAAGCCGGTCAACTGGGTCAGGCCGGTGCCGCCGATGATGGCATGGACAGTCATGGGGATTCCTTGAAAAGAGAACGATCAGTCAATCAGATCGGCAGCCTTCAGCGCGCCGATGGCGTCCAGCCAGCGAGGGTTCTGCTTGTAGTCCGCCGGGCAACCCGCCCGACCACGCATTCCCGCCAGCGCGGTCGACGGCGTGACCTTCAAGCGCTGCAGCGCAGTCAGCGCCAGCTCTGCGGCCGCACGATCGTTGCAGACCAGCCCCATGTCGCAACCAGCGCCCAGAGCGGATTCGATCCGCTGCGCCGCGTCGCCTGCGACATGCGCTCCGGCCATCGAGAGATCGTCGCTGAAGATCACGCCTTTGAAGCCCAGCTCGTTGCGCAGGATGTCCTGCAACCAGCGTCGGGAAAAACCGGCGGGCTGCTCGTCGACCTGAGGATAGATGACATGCGCCGGCATGATCGCATCGAGCGTGCCACTCAGCGCCATAAAGGGAATCAGATCACAGCGGCGCAGCTCGTCGAGGCTGCGCTCATCCACCGGTATCGCGACATGCGAATCGGCCTCAGCCCAGCCGTGCCCGGGGAAGTGCTTGCCAGTGGCGGCCATGCCGGCGGCATGCATGCCGCGAATAAAGGCGTCGATCAGCGTCACCGCGACCTGCGGTTCACCCTCGAAGGCGCGCGCACCTACCACCGCGCTGCGCTGATGATCCAGATCGAGAACCGGCGCGAAGCTGAAATCCAGGCCCACCGCAAGCACCTCGCTGGCCATGACCCAGCCACAGGCTTCGGCCAGCCTGGGAGCGTCGGTGCAACGCGCTAGTTCGCGCATCGCCGGAAGCCGTACGAAACCCTGGCGCAGCCGCTGCACGCGGCCGCCTTCCTGATCCACCGCCAGCAGCAGATCGGGGCGCACGGCGCGGATCGCGCGGCACAGTTCCTCCACTTGTCGCGGACACTCGATATTGCGAGCGAACAGAATGAGCCCACCCACTTCGGGTTGGCGCAGCAGGTGCCGATCCCCGGCAGTCAGCCAGGTACCGGCGATGTCCAGCATCAATGAACCGTGCATACAGACGCAGATCCTTATTCGAGTTCAGCGGCAGCCCAGCTCGGGCAAGGTGCCTCGGTGATGCGCACCTGACAGTGAGGCGGCACCCTGGGGAAAAGTTGCAGCAGATCGGCATTGCGCATACGCACGCAACCGTGGGAAAGCGGCACACTCATAGGTTCGCAATCGGGCGTGCCGTGGAGGTAGATGTAGCGGCGGAACGTGTCGACCTGCCCCATCCGGTTGACGCCCGGCTCGCAACCGCTGAGCCAGAGGATGCGGGTCAGGATCCAGTCGCGCCCGGGAAACGCCGCATGCAGCTCGGGCGTCCAGATTTCACCGGTCCAGCGGCGCCCGCGCAACACCGCCCCCTCGGGCAGGCCATCACCGATGCGCGCACGCACCTGATGCACGCCGCGCGGCGTACAGCCGGAACCATTCTGTTCGCCGACACCGTTACGAGCGGTGGACACCGGAAAGCGCAGACGCAGTTGCCCGCCGGCAAAGCCGTAAAGCTGCTGGTCAGCGATGGAGATATGCAGAAGATCGAGAAAAGCCATGGGCGGCTAGCTTAGCCGATCACCCGGCAGGCTTGTAGCTCAAGCCTTCGCCGGGATGGCCACGGCGTTGCGCCGCGCGATCGGTTGCGCCGCCGCCAGGGTATTGTCATCGATACCGCTGTCGGCACGCATGCCGGCCGCCAGGAACGGCACCATCATGCGCATCACCTGCTCGATGGAAGTCCGAACGCCGAAATCGTTCTCGGAGATCGCACGCAGCGCCTTGATACCGGACATGCTGAATGCCGCAGCCCCGAGCATGAAGTGCACGCGCCAGAACAGCTCGATGGGCGGAATGGCCGGCGCGGCGTCGTGAACCTTGAGCATGTAACGACGGAACACCTTGCCGTACATGTCTTCCAGGTAACGCCGCAGGTGGCCCTGGCTCTGACTGAAGGACAAGCCCAGCAGGCGCATGAAGATCGACAGGTCGTCGCCGCTGCGCGGTTTGACCGCCAATGCCTGCTCCACGAGGATTTCCAGGAGCTCCTCGAGCGTGTCCTTCTTGTCGGTGAGCGCCTCGCGGCGATCCAGCTCACGCTCCAGGCTGGCACAGAACGGCCCGAGAAAACGCGAGAACACCGCCTGGATGAGCGCCTTCTTCGAACCGAAGTGATAGTTGACCGCCGCGAGGTTGACCCCAGCCTTGCTGGTGATCAGGCGAAGCGAGGTCTCGGCGAAGCCTTTTTCCGCGAACAGCTGTTCCGCTGCATCAAGAATGCGCTCAACTGTTTCCGACTGCGCCATGCCCCCTCCGAAAGACAAACAACTGTTTGAAACTTACGTTTCACCGACCGGCAAGTCAACCACGAAACGCCGCGTGGCACTAGCGTCATTGTCGCAGACGCACCGTCCAGCGCGCCGGCTGACCCGACATGAAACATTCATTGCCAAGGCCGGATCACTGTATATAATCCCAGTCACTGTATAAAAGAACAGAGACCGACATGATCAAGCTGACGCCTCGCCAGACGGAAATCCTCGCCTTCATCAAGCGCTGCCTGGAAGACAACGGTTATCCGCCAACCCGCGCGGAGATCGCTCAGGAGCTCGGCTTCAAGTCGCCCAATGCCGCGGAGGAGCACCTCAAGGCGCTCGCCCGCAAAGGCGCCATCGAGATGACGCCCGGCGCCTCCCGCGGGATACGTATTCCCGACTTCGAGCCCGCACCTGCCGAAACCGGCTTGCCCATCATCGGCCGCGTCGCTGCTGGCGCACCGATACTGGCCCAGCAGCATGTCGAGGAATCCTGCCAGATCAGCCCCGCCTTTTTCCATCCGCGCGCCGATTATCTGCTGCGTGTGCACGGCATGAGCATGAAGGACATCNNCATCGGCATTTACGACGGTGACCTGCTGGCCGTGCACACCACCCGTGAGGCCCGCAACGGCCAGATCGTGGTGGCGCGGGTCGGCGATGAGGTGACCGTCAAGCGTTTCAAGCGCGACGGCAAGAAGGTCTGGCTGCTGGCGGAGAACCCGGAATTCGCCCCCATCGAAGTCGACCTCGAACATCAGGAATTGGTCATCGAAGGCTTGAGTGTCGGCGTCATACGCCGCTGAGGAGAAGGTTATGCAGTACCAGACCAGCACTTCCCGGCCCCAACTATCGCTGTTCGACGGTGTCATCGCACAAAGCCTGGCACCGTTCGGCAGCCTTGCACCGCGCAGCAAACCCGAGCAGGAGAAAAAGGATCACCTGAGCGAGTTGAGCCTCAGCGGCAGCAGCCAGCACTGTCATCTGCTGCTCACGCCGATCCTGCGCGAACTCGGCGACGCGACGGACAGCCGCTGGCTGACACTGATCGCGCCGCCCGCCTTCCTTTCACAGAGCTTCCTGCGCAAGTGCGGCCTGAACCGCGAGCGCATCATCCTGCTGCAACCACGCAACGCGGAAGGCGCGCTGGAACTCGCGTGCAAGGCGCTGGCGTCCGGCTGCAGCCATACCGTCATCAGCTGGCTCGGCCAGATCGACGACGCGACGCGCAGCAAGCTGCGCAACGCCGCCAGCCTGGGCGAGGCGCAGAGCCTGAATATTCGTCTGGGTTGTTGAGTGGCGGGCACAGGGACGTGCTGCCTGTTGTGAAGTGAAGGTCGAGCCTCGGAGCAGCTGCGCTCAGTGCAGAACGCGCGGCTCGTCTGCATCGTGGTCGAAATCGCCTTCTGTCATCCGACCCGCCATCTGAACGCCAACATTGAACATCGCCTTGGCAATCTCCACATGCTGCCCCTGCAGGAAGAGCTTGGCGTCGTCGGAAAAGTCGAGCGTGACCAACACCTCTTCGTCCTCGGCACGACGAAGCACGATGCGCCCGTCTGGTAGCTCGACGATTTCCAGAAAAGATGTAGGCATGGATCAGCTCCGCGTGAAAGGCCGCCATTGTAGCAGCCGGTCGCCGTCGCGGCAGCCTTTGGCGCTCCAGGCCACCAGTCCGGCGCGCTGCTGGGCGCACACCTCGTGCGTTGCGCCCCGAAAATGACGTGCCCAAGGCGGATCGGCAACGTAGCATGCGCTGAAAAAAGCGCGCGCATCTCTGCGCCGGGACAAGGAATCGTGCATGACCACCCGCACCTTGCTGCTCACCGCTCTGGCCATGCTGGCGTTCGCCGGCAACTCGATCCTCTGCCGGATCGCGCTGCGGGACACCGCCATCGATCCAGCCAGCTTCACCGGCCTGCGGATAGTCGCCGGAGCGCTCACCCTCTGGCTGCTGTTGCGCGCCGACAGGACCGACCAGCCCCTAGGGGGTGACTGGGTCGGTGCCATGGCGCTGTTCGTCTACGCGGCCTGTTTTTCCTTTGCCTATATCGACCTGGACGCTGGCGCCGGCGCACTGCTGCTGTTCGGTGCCGTACAGCTGAGCATGCTTGCCTGGGGCTTGCTGAGAGGCGAGCGTTTCAGCGCCGGGCAGCTCGCCGGCCTGCTGCTGGCGGTCAGTGGATTGGTGATCCTGCTGCTCCCGGGGAGCAGCACCCCGCCCCTGGATGGCGCTTTGCTGATGATCCTGTCCGGCATCGCCTGGGGCGTCTATTCGCTCCGTGGACGAGGTGCAGCCACACCGCTTGCAGCCACTGCGGGTAATTTTCTCCGGGCGGTTCCATTGGCGGCGGTGCTCTGCCTGCTTTCGCTAGGCCAGCAGACGTGGGATTGGCCGGGCGTGGCCTACGCGCTGCTTTCCGGGGCGCTGACGTCCGGGGTCGGCTATGCCATCTGGTACGCCGCCCTGCCCGGTCTGGCGGCGATCCAGGCCGCCAGCGTGCAACTCAGCGTTCCGCTACTGGCGGCCTTTGCCGGTGCCGTGCTGCTGGGCGAAGCGGTGACCACAACGCTACTGTTGGCCGGCACCGCGATTCTGGGCGGCATCGCCCTGGTCCTGCGCATCAGGCATCGCCATTAGCCCGGCGTCGCCGGTCACCACTCGGTGAGCGACTCGCGAAAGCGCAGCGCCAGCCCCTTGAGGTTCTGCCGCCAGGCTTCCAGCTCGGCGCGGGTCAGCGGCGGAGTCTCGTCCTCGACGGTGACCGCCTCGATCAATGGCTGACGCGGATCGGTCTTGGCCTTGGCCGGGGCGCGCGGCGGCTGGAACAGCTGACGATAGGCGGCCAGCAACTGCCCGAGCCAGGTACTGGGCTGTTCCGACAGTTCCAGCAGCTCGGCGAGCTCCGGACTCGGCGCGGCCTCTAGAACGCTGCGCGTCAGGAACGCCTCCACCACCGGCGCATCGGCGCCCGGCGAGCGATAGTAGCCGGCGATCTCGTGGCAAAGGCCGAGCAACGCGCCGTACAGGTGAAACAGACACGCCTCGCGCTCGGCCTGGATAAGCCCCTGAGAGTTCATCGAGGCAGTCTCTTCGGCCTTGCGCCAGCTTTCCAGCGAGAGGCCTGCAAAGAAGATCTTCTGGTTGGTACGGGTGTAGAGCTCGTGAGCCATGGCATGCTCTCCGGAAGAGAATGTGCAGAGAATGGACCTTCGACGAACGCCGCACCAGAGCGAACGACGAACAGACAGCGTGGCCGTGAGGCAATCAATCCGACCGACTCGCACGGCGAGTCGGTCGAGCCAGGATCAGCGCTTGTCTTCGACCTGCCACTTGCCGCCGTCGTAGAACGCCTTCCAGCCGGTGGGCTTGCCATCCACTTCGCTCTGCACGTACTGCTCCTTGGTCTTGCGGCTGAAGCGGATCACCGCAGGGCGGCCGTCCGGATCCTGCTGCGGTGCCTGGAGCAGGAAGTGGTACTTGGGATCGATCTCATCGCGGTGCGGCTTGAGCTCCGAGACCAGCGGTGCACGGGTCTCGCGATTCTTCGGGAACTGGCTCGCCGCCAGGAACAAGCCGGCGGCACCGTCGCGCAGCACGTAGGTGTCGTCGACCTTCTCGCAGCGTAGCTCCGGCATCGGCACCGGGTCCATCTTCGGCGGCGCGGGCTCGCCGCTCTTCAGCAGCTTGCGCGTGTTGCGACAGGTCTCGGCGGTGCAGGCGAAGTACTTGCCGAAGCGACCGCTGCGGAGCTGCATCTCGGCGCCGCACTTGTCGCACTCGAGCGTCGGGCCCTCGTAGCCCTTCAGGCGGAACTCGCCGTGCTCGACCTCGCTGCCGTCGCAGTCGGGGTTGTTGCCGCAGACGTGGAGCTTGCGACGCTCGTCGATGAGATAGCTTTCCATCGAGGTGCCGCACTTCGGGCAGCGCCGCTTGCGCCGCAGCGCCTTGGACTCGGCCTCCTCGTCGGCGTCGACGTCGACCGCCTCCTCCCCCGGCACCAGGTTCAGGGTCTGCGTGCAACGCTCCTTGGGCGGCAGCTGGTAGCCCGAGCAGCCGAGGAACACGCCGGTCGAGCCGGTGCGGATCTGCATCGGCCGCCCGCAGCTCGGGCAGTCGACGTCGCACTCGGTGGGCGTGTTCGGCCGCATGCCGTCGTCCGGCTCCTCCGCGGCCTCGAGACGCGCGCGGAAGTCGGCGTAGAAGCGATCGAGCACGGTCCGCCAGTCCTCGTGCCCCTCGGCGATCTCGTCGAGGTGCTCCTCCATCTCGGCGGTGAAGTCGTAGTCGAGCAGGTTCTCGAAGCACTCGACGAGACGATCGGTGACGATGTCGCCGATCTTCTCCGCGTGAAAGCGCCGGTGGCGCAGCGTCACGTAGCCGCGCTCCTGGATCGTGGAGATGATCGAGGCGTACGTCGACGGCCGGCCGATCCCGAGCTCCTCGAGCGTNNGATGATCGAAGCGTAGGTCGACGGCCGGCCGATGCCGCGCTTCTCCAGCTCGCGCACCAGGCTCGCCTCGCCGTAGCGGGGCGGCGGCTTGGTGAAGTGCTGCACCGGGTCGAGCTGCAGCAGCCGGAGCGCCTCGCCGATGTGCAGCTCCGGCACCTCGGCGTCGTCCTCCCCGCGCCCGGCCGGCGGCTGCACGCGGGTGTGCCCGTCGAAGCGCAGGATGCGGCCCTTGAGCTTCAGCTCGAACTCGCCGGCCTCGACCGTGATGGTCGTGCTGGTGTACTCGGCCCGCGGCATCTGAGACGCGACGAACTGGCGCCAGATCATCTCGTAGAGCCGGGCCGCATCGCGCTCGACGTCGCGCAGCGCGCCCGGCCGCCGAGTCACGTCCGAGGGCCGGATCGCCTCGTGCGCCTCCTGGGCCTGCNNGCCTGCTCGCGGCTCGCATAGACGTTCGGCCGCTCCGGCAGGTAGCGCTCGCCGTAGTCCCGGCGGATCAGCCCGCGCGCCGCGTTGACGGCGTCGGCGGAGAGGTTGGTCGAGTCCGTGCGCATGTAGGTGATGTGACCGGCTTCGTAGAGGCGCTGCGCCAGCGTCATGGTCTTGCTGACGCTGAAGCCGAGGCGCGTGCTCGCCGCCTGCTGCAGCGTCGAGGTGATGTACGGCGCGCCCGGGCGGGTCGAGGTCTGGCGGTCCTCGCGGTTGGTCACGTGGTACTCGCGCGAGCCCAGGCGCTCGAGCGCCTCCTCGACCTGCTCGCGGTTCGACGGGCGGAAGCTCTCCCCGCCGTCCCGGCTCACCTGGAACCGTGCCCGCACGACCTCGCCCAGCGAGCCGTCGCGGCCGA
>JABAHQ010012524.1_pt6 | contig 17071 bp, 15 predicted proteins | sample 7062091 | NCBI WGS metagenome assembly JABAHQ01 (sample SAMN14534359, study PRJNA622989) | marine sediment metagenome | biome: marine biome [ENVO:00000428]; feature: marine pelagic biome [ENVO:01000023]; material: deep marine sediment [ENVO:00002113] | place: India: Gulf of Kutch | collected...
GCCGAGGGCCAGAATTTGAAATAGTCCTTAATGCGGCTAAACGACAAAATCAGATAGCGAGCCGGGTCTGCTCGAATGAAACTCAGGCCTCGTTTTAACAAGGCCTGGTCCAGCTCCGCTTCGTTGAGGACTAGCAAATTGGGCGGAATTAAAGCCTGGTATGAGGGGCCATCGGCGGGCAAGATAGCTATGAAGTCATAGCCATGGATGGGATGATTGCCCCAAAAAAAGGCGAAGCCGGCGTTGGTATTGAGCAAAACAAAACGGTCAAAGGCGCGGTAATTGCGGATGGTCCAAGGGACAATGGCTAATACCAAAACTGCTGTGGCAACCAACAAAATGCCCATCATTCGCCCCACGGCTCTGGTCTGATCACGGTAACTCTGCCACAGTAGCCAGCCAAACAGAATGGGGATGAAGAGCAGAAAAACTTGCCGCAAGAGCACCGTTACCGCCAGGGCCAGCCCCAAGAGCAGGCTTTGCCAGCGTGTCTGAGAGAGGGTTTTACCTGACTGCCCCAATTGGCCAGCCAGGTCCAGGGCCCATAGGATGCCAATAATGTAAAAGGTTTCGGTCATCAAAGTAGCAGCATAGTAAATGAAATAGGCGTAGAAAGCCACCAGGCCCGCCGCCGTCAAACCCACCCGGGGGCCAAAATGGCGGTGGCCCAGCCGGTAGACCAGCCAAGGCATCAGCAAACCGGCCAGGATTGCCTGGATCAAGCGGGCGATTAAGGGATGATAGCCGGCCAGACCGTAGACGGCGACCAGATAGAGGGTATACAGGTAAGACCAGTGCGCCGTCGGCTCCCCGGCCGGGGTGGCCGGCCACCAATTGGAGGCAAAGGAGAAGCCCTGACCGGCGAGGACTCGCTGGGCCAGCAAATCGTAGGAAATCTGGTCTTGGGTGCCAGGTAATTCAACCACCTGATCTCCCAGATAGAAGGCCGCAGCAACCCGCAAGATGGTCGCGATAAAGATGATGATGAGCAGCCAATGACGGCTGGGTTGAGTTAATTTAGATATCGTAAGCATCTTTGAGCAGCCTACCGACGATTCTTTTCGCGGCCTGGCCGTCCCCATAGGGGTTAACGGCTTGGGCCATGGCTTGATACGCTTGCGAGTCGCCCAGAAGACCGAGCGTCTCGTGGACTATATTGTCAGAGTCAGTACCAACGATGCGCACCGTACCTGCTTCTACGCCTTCCGGCCGTTCGGTGACTTGGCGTAGCACCAGTACCGGCACGCCTAAACTGGGCGCTTCCTCTTGAATCCCCCCTGAATCTGTCAAGATCAGGCTGCTGCGCTTCATGAGATGAACCAGAGATAGATAATCAAGGGGGGGCACCAGGGTGATATTGGGTATGTCGCCCAATAACTGGTGCACTGGTCCGTGAATATTTGGATTGAGATGAACTGGATAGATAAGCTCTAGCTCATCGCCACCTTGCCTGGCAATCTCTTTTAAAGCGGCACAGATATTCTGGAGGGGACGGCCAAAGTTTTCCCGCCTGTGGGCCGTAACCAGAATAAGCCTGGGCTGTGGCGACTGGCCGTTGTGCTGACTCCATTGGTAGAGCGGGTGGCCCAACTCAGGCGTCCAGGGCCGGTCGGCGATCTCAAGCAACGCATCGATGACGGTATTGCCCGTAACGACAATAGACGCCTCGGGGATGCCCTCGCACAAAAGGTTATCACGACCGCGGGCCGTTGGGACGAAGTGTAAATCACTAATGGCATCCGTGACCACCCGGTTCATCTCCTCCGGGAAGGGATTCAAGAAGTCGCCGGTGCGTAGTCCCGCCTCGACGTGGCCTACCTTAACCTTTAGGTGGCGCGCCGCAATGGCCGCAGCCATGACCGTCGTCGTATCTCCCTGGACCAACACCCAGTCCGGTCGGAGATCAGCCAACAGAGAATCCAACTTCAACATCACCCGTGCCACCACCTGGGTCGGGGTCTGGCCAGGGCGCATAAGATCCAGATCGTAGTTCGGGACGATGTCGAAGAGGTCCAAAACCTGATCGAGCATCTCCCGGTGCTGGCCGGTGACACAGACGTAACTGGTTACCTGGGAGCAACGTTCGAGTTCCCGAACTACCGGAGCCATTTTGATCGCCTCCGGGCGGGTGCCGAAGACGGTCAAGACCTTCAGTTGTTTCATCGCTCTCCTCCATGAGCCGTGCGGACCCATATGACCGGTCGCCCCCCAAAACGGGCGCTCAAGGCCAACCAGGTACGCCAGACGATGAAAAACGGCCCCGATAAAATGACCAGATAGGCCTTAAGTGGCGCCCGCTCCAAGGCCAACCCCACGAGCGGATAGGCAAACAACGCACCCGCTATAGCCATCCAGGCCCCAACTAGTATCCACGGGAAAAGCGGAGCGACTAGCCAGTTAATTAGCAACTGTACCAACAGGAATACAACGCCAATCATGGTCAAGGTTGAGTAAGAAGGAAAATAAGCCTGGATCGCTCCATCTAGCAACGCTGCCTCTCGACGTTTGAAACCCTCGATGAGCAGACGCCGGGCAAACTGTTGGCTAGCCTGGTGGGTGCCGCGCAACCAGCGGGCCCGCTGGGCCCGCGCCTGGGCCCAGGTCCGGGGAGCTTCCCCGTAGCCGACCGCCCCCGGCTCATAGGCAATGGTGACGCCTTCCAGGAGGAGCCTTTGCCGCAATTGGTAATCCTCGGTCAGACCTTCTCCCCAACCTATTTTCCGCAAGATGTCCGTCCGGAAGCAGATAGAGTCCCCCATATTTTTGGCCGACCAGCCAAGATTGGCCCGGCCTAGATTCTGAAAGCGATTGTCCACCAGGAACATAGCCCAGGTCAGGGCTGGAAACCAGCCGCTATCGCGGTTACTGATGCGGTGCTGCCCCTGGATAACCTGATCCCCTCGGGCCAGACGAGCATCCATAACGCGCAGGAATTCGCGATCAACTTTGGTATCAGCATCAAAGACTACCACAGCGTCATATGCCTCGTTGTGAAGAACTCGCTGAAACAACCAGGAAAGGGCGGCTCCTTTACCGGTTCTGGGGCCATCATAGCGCTCGTGCACCAAGGCTCCAGCCTGGCGGGCCGCTGCCGCCGTATGGTCCGAACAGTGATCAGCGACGACATGAATGCTGAAAAGATTCGATGGATAGTCTAACACCCGTAGCCACTGAATTGTGGTGGCGATAACACTTGCTTCATTGTGAGCCGGGATAGCAATGATGAACCGACGAGCTGGCTGCCGTTTGACAGTGCTAGTTGACGACGTTGGGCGTGCTGAGGCCAACGCAAGCAGCATCAAATATCCGAGGGGTAAAGCACATATGACCAAGCCGATGAGAGAAATAATCGCCACTTTTGGGTAGTCTCCTTGCTAACTTTTATAAAGACTGAAAAGAATACACATTTTGGTGTTTCAGTTGGCAGTGATATAATCCGACTCGGAAATCAATTATTTGGTGAGGGATGGGATGCCAGAGGAAACCATAGTTGCCAGACGGAAATCATATCAGCGCGCCTTAGCCAAGGCCTTACAAAATATTGTAGCTGCCCTGGCCCGCAGACCCGAAGTGGAACGAGCGATCCTGTTTGGATCATACGCCGAGGGTCGTCGCGATTTGTTCACTGACCTGGACATCCTGATCGTGATGGAATCACCGCTCGATTTCGTCACCCGGACAGCAGAGATGTATCGCTATCTGGCCAGCCCGGTGGACATGGATTTGCTCGTTTACACGCCTGAGGAACTGGAACGCAATCGCGAACGTGGCTTCATTCGCCAGATTTTAGAAAAAGGAAAAGTGTTCTATGAGAAACAAGCCTCTTGAAGAAGGACAACGCTGGTTGCGACAGGCTCAAGAAGATCTACGCTGGGCTCGCCACCTGGCTGAGCAGGGGGCTTACCATCTGGCCTGCTTTCTGGCCCAACAAGTGGCCGAAAAAGCGTTGAAGGCCTTTCTCTATGCCCAGGGTGAAGAAATTGTTCTCGGCCACTCGGTCGAACGCCTGTGTGCAGCGGCAGCGGCCATCGAACCTGAATTTCAAACACGTGCTCGCTCGTGGAGTATCCTGGACGGCTATTATATCCCGACCCGTTATCCTAACGGTCTGCCCGACGGTATCCCGGCCGACGTCTACACCCAGCAAGCCGCCACCGATGCCGTTGATCTGGCCAAAGAGGCCGTAGACTTTGTAGCGACCAGGTTGACTGATGTAGATGCTAAAGATGCTTGAACCGGCTCAACTTGTGGCCGATGGTAAGTTGTTAATGCGTCTGGTCATGGGTGGCGGCGTCACGCCTGGCGCAAGACACATTTGCAGGATATCCCAATTTGACCTTAATTCAGACCGCGACCGCTCGCGCCAACCGGGCCAAAGGTAGGTTATTGCCCAAAGCGGTAACTTCAACGCACTGACACTGGCAAACATCATCCGCAGCACTGTCTCTTGCCAACGGGGGTAGTGTTTGCGATAGAAGAGGAGATAGCCGCGATAGACCATCTTACGCCGGCGCCAGGGGTTTAAACTCTTACCGCCAAAGTGGATCGTTTGGACATCAGGCAGATAATATAGCTTCCAGCCGGCCTGATGGAGCCGGTATTGCAGATCGGTCTCGTCGCAGTAGATAAAGAACGTTTCGTCAACCAACTCGATGGCTTCTAAGGCTTTCCGTCGAAAGAGCATGAAGGCGGTACTTATCCAATCTACTTCACACATCTCGGCACCAGGCGGGTGGGAGGGATAATAGGGCCTGAAAAGTTGGCCGACTTTGGTGACTATCAGCAACTCCTCCCACAATGAAGGAAAGCTTACAAAACCTGATTGAAAGCTGCCATCCGGGTTGAGCAATTGCCCGCCCACGCCGCCTGCCTCAGGGTGTTCATTCAGGAAAGTGACCACCCGATCCAGGGCCCCAGGCAACACTAAGGTATCATTGTTGAGTAGGAGGACGTAGCGTCCCGAACCGGCGCGAATGCCCAAATTGTTGCCGCCGGCGATGCCCCGGTTCTCCGGGCTGTGGACCAGCTTAATGTGCGGATAGTGGGCAGCTAGCCAATCCGGGCTGCCATCAGTGGACGCGTTGTCGACCACCACAATTTCATAGCTACAGTGGGGCGGATGCTCTGCAATTGAGTCCAAACACTGGGCCGTGTAGTCAGGCGTATTATAGTTGACGATCACGATCGTCAGATCAACTTGGTTCTTCATTAATAATTTTCCCCCTGAAACTTTCTTTTTCCCTTAAAGCGTATTCGATGGAGATCAAAGTTCCCAGCAATAACCATGAGTAAACGCTGTGCCGAAAGCCCCTGATCGTGATGTTATAGACAAAGGGGATCAACCAGTCGGCGAACCAGAAAGAGCCGATCAGCAGGGCGGCGAATCCACACATGACGCCGTAGGTGTGGGCTTTCAGGAAGCCGGGCGGCAACTGGCGCCCCAAACGCCAGCCCAAGCGAAGGGTCAAAACCGCAAAAACGAGGAACATCAGCAGGCCCACCAGGCCAGTCTGGGCCAACAGATCAATCCACATATTGTGTGAGGGTATCCTCATGCTGAGACCCAAATCAAAAACCAGGGAAGGATGCTTGCTAATATAGTCTTGATAAGCCAACGAATCCACCCCGAGTGTGGGCCAGTAATACATATAGTTGACTGGTCCCAGACCCAGCAGCCAGGATTGAGAGGTCATCTCGATGACATCACGCCAGACCAAAGGTCGATAGCCGGTGCCGGTGGCCAACTCAGCCCCGATCATGGTCTCAACATAACCGGTCACAACCAGGATGGCCAAACCTGTCAGGCCTAATAGGGCAGTTAACTTGAAAGAACGTAAGGCAAAGAGAAAGCCGATGGCCATAACGGCCAGAGCCCATTTACCCTTCGTATTGAAAATCCAGGGCCCGAAGAGAAACCAGTAGGCCCATAAACCCACAATAGCCCAGCCCAATATCTGCCATTTGCGCGTCCTGAGGGTTGGATTGAACAGCAGTTGGGCCGTTAGCAAGACAAAGGGCCACATATGCATGGCCCCGATGGCCGCCGGCAGCGGGTGGGGCCTGAGGCGCAACAGATCGCTGCTAATGGCCACCACGCCCAGGAGCAGGATGATCCCGCTCCACCATTTGAGCGTGGCTTCGTCGAGAGGGTGATTGGCCGCAAGCAGTAGAGCAGCCGCCGCCAGGGCAAACATGGCGAACTGTCCGGCCTGAACCTGGAGGGCATTACCGGGCAAGTTAACGCGCCAGTCCAAAATAGCATAGCCGGCCAGCCAGGCTAGCCCGGCGACAATGATAAAGCCCAGTAAGGGCCAGTTTATCGCCGAGGGCACTAACCGAACTTGCTTGTCAAGCACCAGCATGCGGAAGATCCAGAGCCCCGTCAGCCCAGCCACGGTGAGGATGGTCAGATTAATGGGGCTGCTCGTCCCGGTCGAGATAGGCAGATCGACGACCACAGAGGTGGCGACCAGGACTGTTAGGGCCAGAGGCATGCGTTGGATGGCTAGTACCCCAAAGACGATCGCGACAGGCCCGCCGAATAAAGCCAAAGCCCACAGGGGCGGCCGCCTGAAGTTGGCCAGTTGATAGGCTCTTGAGCCAACCCAGGCCGAGAGGAGTAATACGCCAGCAACAACGGTCCAGTTTATCAGGGGAGGCTCGAATAATTTTTGTAGTCGGAGCCCTGGCCAGATACGCTTTCGGATCAACTGCACCGGTAGTACCTCAGATAACCACCCTTAAGATCCGGCTCAAACCGGCCAACCATACCGTTTCATCCCTTCCTGAAAGCCGATCAATTGATAGCTGCCGATAATCTTCCAGTATAAAAATTTCAACAGGCGGGGTGAAGTTACTCTAAGGCCGAGAAATTCTATTGCTTTCTCCATCATCCACAAAGCTGGCCGCAAAGCTAACAAGCGACGGATAATCTTACGAGCGATCAAGCCGGGCGAGTCAGCACACCAATCAATCGGCTCTTTATCTCGGAGGTGCATGATCTGTCCGCGCAGTTCAGGATGCTTTTTTAATAATAAAATGGCCGAACACTGGTAGTTTTGTTCATGCCGACAATACTGCTGCATCGTCTGGGGATGATTATGGTAAGCCAGGGCCTTCGGGTTGAGGATTATCTCAAATCCCAGGCGAGTAGCTCGATAGGCAAACTCCACGTCCTCAAAGCCAGATCTGGGAAACTGCTCGTCGAAGCCACCAGTGGTTGGCCAATGGCAAGCGCGGAGGGATAAATTGCAGGTAAAGGCTTCCTGAAAGGTGAAAGATGATTTGCCAAGGCGTACATCTGCTCCATCTGGCCTGCTCTCAAACCAAGTTACGAGGGGATCTCTCTGAGCCTCTGGCCAAACCTCACGTAATCCCGTGACCAAGGCTTGCTTATGTTTGCGGTGGCTCCTGACGTGTTCCACCAACAAATCAGGCGTGGTGATCATATCAGTATCTAAGAAAAGCAGGAATTCCCCTCGGGCTTGGCTTACGCCTAGATTGCGCGCACTGGCCGCCCCTTTGTGGTCCTGATACAGAAGGCGATGTTCAAAAGGTAGTTCTAAGCCGACAAGCATCTGCGCCACATCATAATCGGAGCCATCGTCAACGACGATCACTTCGAACTCATCCGGTGGCAGTGACTGTCTGGCCAGACTCCTCAGCGTCTCTCTCAAAGCGTCAAGTCGATTGTAATGAGGAATGATGACACTAACCTGTAAAGCTGTTTTGTCTGATTGCCGCATATGACTGATTACCGTTTGTTCATTGTCATAATATCCTGGCGTTGCCGCCGTTCCGGCCAATAAATGATTGTTCCCAATATGAACCCTACCAGGTTCATAGCAGCCATCAGCAAGATTTTGGCATAATCCAGGGCATCGCTGATATCGACGGGATTCGAATAGCGCTGCTGCAGACGGGCGTGGTATAAGCCGTAGCGAAAAGCGCGGCGAATCATGCGCTTGCGGCCCAGCTTGTGCAAGTGAATAACCGGGGCTTTGTCGAGCTGCATCAGGCGATACCCCTCAGATTTGAGCCGACAAAAGAGCTCGGTATCTTCGGCCCAGCGGAAACTCTCGTCAAACCTGGCCCCATTCAGCGCGCTGCGGTGGCAGGCCAGGTTAGACATATCCCAGGGGGTACCGGTGATTTCTAAGCCTTTGACAATGGTCTTTTCATCCGATACACTGTTGACTAATTCTTCCAACCAGCGTTCGTTGACCGGCGTGGCATCTGTTTCGGTGAAGACCAGAATGTCGCCTCGGGCTCGGTCGATAGCCCGGTTCCAGGCTTCGGGAATGGTGCCGCCAACCTCGCCGATAAACTCGAAATCTTGAAAGGTCTGCCGGGAAAGGGTTTGGCGCACTGGGTCAAATTCTTCGGGAGAGAGCGCAATCGAGATGACAGAAACGCTAGGCATAATATTTTCCTCTACCATTCAGTTTGACTTGATGAGCCACGACAGTGGCCTGATAAGCTTCTTCTAACTGCGGAGCAATGACTTGCCAATCGTAACAAGCAGTGACGGTCCGCCGGCCCTGTCTGGCCAAATCGCTGGCCTGATCGGACTCTTCAAGGAGTTGCAGTACGCACCGGGCAAAGCTGAGGGGATCGTCGGCAATGAGTAAGTCTTGTCCGTCGACCAGCTCCAACCCTTCGGCGCCGATCGTCGTTGATACCACCGGACAACCGGCGGCCAGCGCCTCCATTTTGCTCAGATCCCCTCTACTAATAAGACGCGGCGGTTAGATTGTTTCCAAGTATTTTGATCCATAACCGAAACCATTAGACAACCCGGAGTCCTATATAAGGAGACAGGCAGCTGACAGTGTAATTCGGTTGAACTTACGAACTTGGTAGGCACAGCCTGTTCGTCGATCAGAACGACACAATTGGAGGTCAAGAATTGACCCTGTATATGCAGTTTCCCAGATACTTCTCCGGAGTAGTGAAAACCGGTATCAATTCGAATTGCTGATGGCTCCAGTTCTAATATCAATGGAGGGGACAGGCTCGACCCTTGTAGGTTGGAGGGCTTCGGCTGTATAGACGCCCGTACAGTTGTGTCCGTTTCTTCAAAGAGATCGCGAATCGCACGGTCATAGTCTTGGAAGCGTTTCTCCCATGTATAGTTTTGTGCGAATTCTCTACGTTGCTGTTGTTTAACTTCTGAGTTTTCAGCTAAAGCTAAATCGATGAGTGATTCAAATGAAGATGAAGAGTCAGCCAGATAAATCACGTCACCGTAGGGACGAAGTTCCGGGAGGTTTGTCGCTACTACAGGCTTGCCAGCTGCAAGATACTCATAGAGCTTGACAGGATCCGTTGCTGCGGTCACAGGCAATACTTTGAATGGGATGATGCATACATTGAATCTGCTTAGATATTTTGGCAATGACAGATAGGGAATCTCACCCAAAAGCCTGACATTAGTTAACTGAGATAAGCGCTGCGTATTTGCCGTTCCGCTGCCAATTAAAACAAATATCCACTCAGGATGCTGTCTTGCAATCGTGTGTACCAGCTCAATGTCAAACCAGGGAGCCAAATTGCCAAAATACCCAATTGTTGGAGCCTCTTCGTCCGGGCTCTCAGCTAGGTTGCCTGAAGCAGCTTGGGCGAAATGTTCCACCTCAGCGGCATTCGGAATGAGTAAGATGTTAGAGTTATAATCCCTGGCCTCATCTTGAAGCAATCTGGCTGTAGCCACGACCAGGTCTGCTTCTCTTAACAATTCCGTTTCCTGAGCGATCATTGAATGAGCTTTTGGGTATACACCATAGTTACGGTCTATAAAATCGTATATCATCTTCCATCCGAATTGTTTTCTAAGCGTGAGTGCAAGCGGGGCCCAGAAGGGCAATTCCACCACACTAACTCCCGCCTCAATCTGGAAATCTCTTTGTAAAGCTTCACAAGCTTTGATAAGCTTTTGTAAATCGGAGGCAAACATACGCTTGTTGCGAGGTAAGAGTTCACGGGGCCCGGCTAAATGAACTTCGAACACTGCCTCTCTTACCCAACGAATCGTGTAAGGCCTTGCTGGTTTCATATAAGCAGGATTGACTTGAGGCCGAAATTCGGGGCTTAGAAAGAAAACGCGGTGACCATGATCTGCCCACTGATTGGCCAGATGTTGCGGACGCTGGTACCGCCACTGCCAATCACCACAAGACATGAATACCACATCATAGGCTTGACCCTGCAGTTCCTCTCCTGGAACAGGAGGGATAATCGCCACTTGATCTATTGCGTCTTGCTTGGATATTGTTTTCCGTCTTGCTAGGCGTAACAATCGTTCAGTTATTTGATGGCGCATGCGGCGGTATAGATTGAATAGACGAATCAGCCTCAAACCATACAGACCGTTGAATGCAGAGGCAAGATCTGCGACTTCTTTGCGTAATATCTCAATCTCGCGCTCCGCTGTGCCAGGTCTCGTTTGCACCAAACACTGTTCTGTGGTTTTCATGCGTTGATGTTCTTTCTGCCTGTTGCAAGGGGTAGATAGCATTTCATTTTGCATCTGAGGTGTAATCCATAAGATCTCTATTTTCGAGACACCAATTGTAGCAATACCGACTATACCTTCCGGAGCCAGATTGAACTACCCGAATCCTCCAAAACTTGGGATAGGGACTTTTGATAATACTCTCTGAACCGATGGACCAGATAGTCGTTGAACTGCAATATCTCGAATTTGTTATTATATTGCAGAAAGGCTCGAAGCAGGTAGGCTTCGTTCCAAGATATGCCTTCTGCTATCCACTGTTCGGGGTATTCGAAAGGCCAGTAAATGTCGTGAATGTGAATGATGACACCAGACCGAAGAGTAGGTAGGATTTCGAAGAAGATGTGGTTGACATCACTTCCAACTTTGGACACGTGGGATGAATCCACGAAAAGCATGTCGCCAGGTCCCAATGTATCAAACGTTGAAACCGGTACGTTCTGGACGATATCTTCAATTATACGACATCGCTTCCAGTCGTCCTCGCGCAATAGTGAAGTTAAACGTGCAGGGTTTGGTTCGATGAATACGAATTCGATCTTACCGTCCAGGAATCGGTCGTTGGTGTCGAGCATGAGGGCTGAGGTAAAACCAGAGCCTATCTCAATTACACGTTTGGGCTGGAATTGCCGCAGCATCGCATAAAGACTAAAGGCGCTACCGTGACGAAAAAAGCCATTATCAATGTAATAACGCTTTTCTGGGGATACCTTTTCGGGCCAATTGAAATCTTCGGCAAAGGTCAGCAATTCCTTTAACAATGCTTCTTGAAATGCTTCGCGTAGCTTGATGGTCGGGCCAAGGTCAACGTTTTTGCAAAAAATCAGATTCGCCCTGGCTCGTACCCAGGCGACATCTGACAAAGGCGAGTAAAAATGACCCCGAGGAAATGGTTCGCGCCTTTCATTAGCGTAACGATTGCGGAGGTAGTTGTCCACGATGCGAAAGCCTGGAAACCGTCTAATTATGCTCTTGAATAAATTCATGGTATCTACCACGCGGAATATGATATCTTTAATATTACCGATTCAGTTTTCTGCCACTCTTGAACCCTACTTGCTTCGATGCAAGTTGACATTAACTGGGCCGAAACTTAGGTGATTAACCTTACGCACCAGAATGCCCCGGATGTACGACCAAACATAGGGTGAAGTTGGATCTAAAAGCAGTGCAATAAAGAGGAACTGCAAGGCCAGACCTCTATTCAGCGTTCTAGCCCCAGCCGACCACCATACATATCGCTGGGCCAGCCAATGACGGTCTGTCGATTTTACCCACTCAGGTATTCTCGCCTTAGATAACCCGAATCGTCCTCTGCCAAAGGCCAGACGGCGACAAATGGCAGCCTGTCGGGCTAAATGCAGATAGTGCTCCTGATCTGCTTTACGTTTGGCTGTGATCGTATCTTCGTGCTGGCGATGCACATAAAGGATATCGGGCAAATTGGCCATATCCCACCTCTCAGAAACGCGTAAGAGCAAGTCACAATCCTGGGCCACAGGTTTGGTTTCGTCATACCCTCCCCCAATGTCAGACAAACTCTCTCGTCGAAACATGAAAGTACCATGAAGGAAAGGTATCGAGAACAGAAGAAGCTGCTGAATCTCTGAGGGGTCAGTGAGAGGGACCCACTCCCGGGTTACTACATCCTGATCGTCAATCCATCGACTGCCTGAACCAACCAGACCTATATTTGGATGAGCATCCATATAGGCAACCTGGCGCGCCAACCGCTCAGGCAGCGAAGCATCATCCGCATCTTGACGAGCAATGAGACTGCCAGATGAAGCCCGGATGCCGCGATTAAGTGATTTGGTCAACCCCACGTTTTGGCCGTTCTCGAGCAGCACAATACGTGGATCTCGATAAGAATCCAGAATTTCTCCGGTCTCATCAGTGGAACCATCGTTGACGAGCACAAACTCAAAGTCGGTAAATGTTTGGGCTAAGATACTGTCAATCGCCTGGTGCACATATTGAGCGCCGTTATACACAGCCATGATGACGCTTACTTTGGGGGTTGAGTTGATATCGGGAGAAGGACGTCGAGACAAAACCATCAGCCAAACCGCTTGCGAAAATGTAATTGATAAGTCAAGTTGCAGGCGCGATCACGGATATAACGTGCGGGTACCCCGCCCACAACAGTATAGGGAGCCACGTCTTGGGTTACTACAGCACCTACTCCCACCACGGCCCCCTCTCCAATGGTAACGCCCGGTAGAATGCGGGCGTAGGAACCAATAAAGACATAGTTCTTAATGATTACTTGCCCCCCCTGCAAAGCAAAGTCTGGATCATCCACATCGTGGCCTAGAGTAAGAATGACAGAGCCCTCAGATATACTGACATTATCGCCTATCTGCAAACTACGTCGACCATCAAGAAGAACACCATAATTAATAACAGAATGGTTGCCAATCTTAATTTTATAAGGATGATACATTCGACACTGCCGGTGGATGCTGGAGTATTGACCTACCTGCACCCGGCAAACGTGACGATACCACCACATCCGTAGGGCATGTAATGGCATATGCCCAACCAGTTCCGCCGAGTAGTCTTGAAAATCTTCAATAAAGGCTTTGAGTGGCCAGTAGCAGCGTAACAGGAAAGGTTTGAAATGACAAGGCAACATGCTCGCCCAATTGCGCCAGTGTTTAATTGAAAATGATAGCTTCTCAGTCATTTGTTAAACTAAATTTTTATGAACAATCCAGTCTTTTCCACGGTTGATAACTTGCTAGTAACTCAGCCAATTTTTGTCCATTATCTAGGCTGGCAATAATACCAATGATCGATTACTTTTACTGGCCTTTCAGGAGCTATAGTTTTCTCCCCTTGGGTACCCTTATAGACGGACATGACGACACTTACTTTGGGTGACGATATTTTTTTGGCATCCATCAAATGGCTGAGATATGACCGTTCTCAGTTACTACTCAACATACCCAAGCGCGGCCAATCGTTGTAACACGGCCGACTCGTCAAAGTCGCTCGTGTCAATCGCCGGCCCTCGAATGGCGCTCTGATACAAGGTCTCAACTGCGGCCCGTAAGTCAATCGCCTCAGCCGGGACATCTTGCTGCCAGTGATGCGGCTCAAGCTCATCTGGGTCGGCTTGAAGATCGGTCCAATAGAGTTGGCGACAGGTTGCTCGATCCTCAATGAAATGGGGTTCTTGTGCCTGGCCCAGCTTCCGTACTAACTTACGTCCAAGACGGTGAATCCTATCTTGCCAACTCGAATAGCGCTGCATAAGTACTGGCCCATCGTGGCATAGGAGTTTGTAGCCATTACCACGAACGCAGCGCTGGTAGAGATACTGGGGTGAGGGTTGGGCCAGGGTAAAATCCGGTCCTCCCTGACAAAGCTCGGCGAAGTGTAACGGGGGCGGTCTGTCATATGCTTGTCCGTTCACTCTAGGTAAGAGACTGTGACCCCCCAATTCATGTAGTCCGCTGTCTCCGAGGCTTTCAGATGGATCAATGCCCAACAGCTTGAGGACCGTCGGGACCAGATCAACCAGCGAAACCTGCTCATCAATGATCTTTGGGGTTGTATCCGGCAGTCCATGGACCAGCAGTGGCACACGCAGCACATCATCGAGTAACGATTGGCCGTGGTTAAAAACCTTGATCCCATGACCGTCAGGGTGAACTCCTTCACCATGATCCCCGTAAACAAAGATAATCGCATTTTCCCACAATCCGGATTCTTTGAGTATGTTTTCTACAACCGGCCAACGGTGACGGTCAAACCAGGTTACGCCCTCCACATACCAATCGAACAGCATCTCAATCCGTCCCACCACATCGGGAATACGCTCCGCCACCCGGCGCTGGAAATCCATCATTATCTTTTCAGAAAGGAGACTTGGCTCCGGCGGGTCTATCCCCCATTTCTCGGCTAACGAGGAGACTTTCAGCCATAGGGCATCCAAGCAACCATTTTGTTTGGCCCAGTTTGAGTACAGGTACGGGGCGTGAATATCCCACAGGTGTAAAAAGGCAAACACCGGCCGGCCATCGGCCATCGCCTGTTGGCCTAATGTGGTTAGGTGTCTCAAATCGTTAATGGTGGCTTCAAACCCGCGCAATACATCTACTTTTTGCAGGATGCCGGGCTCGCCGGGATCTTCAGCTTCCCGCAGAGTAACGGTCAGGTACCCCGCCTCACCCAACACTTCCGCCAGAGTTTTTACTTCCATTGGCAAGCGCTCATAGAAGAAGGAGCGCACCCCGTGCTGCGGCGGAAACAGGCCGGTCATAATCGAGGCGTGAGAAACCGTGGTGTGGGGTGCTGAGGCCAGAGCTTGGGTAAAGTAAACGCTCTCGGCGGCAAAACGGTCCAGATTTGGGGTATGCAATTTTGAGCTGAGCCCGTAGCGGTCAAGCCAGTGCTTGTCGGGGGCGGGGCCAAAGGCGTCATACCGCCAGGCATCTATGGTGATAAAGACAATGTTGGGTCTATTAGTCATCAGGCCATACCTCGTTCAGGACTCTGCCAGGCATGTGATGGTGACACATCAAGAGAGCCCTGCCTAATGCGAGTCTCGTCATGCCAGCCCAGTGCGGGCAGCGGGCGAAACTGCCACGGTACACCCGTAAAAAACTGGCCGGGATAACGAGCGCTGATTACGGCCAGGCCATAGGAGCGGAACCAGGTGGACCAGAGATCACCTTGGCGAATGTCATAGGGCATTTTTTTCCAGCCACTATAGTGCCAGATCTGAACTGGAGGGAGATAGGGCTTACGCAAGAGCCGGTCCAGACCGAAAGCTTCAGCCAGGCGGCGTTTTCGACTTTTAGGCGGCAAAGGACGATGGCGAGCCCGGCAAAAGCCCCCCGCATCATCCTGATTGCTCATAAGACCCTCGAAGACCCGGGTCAAAGCCAGTTGCACTTCATCAGCGCGGTGCGGTGTCAGCAAGCTACACTTGGCCAAGATGTCCGCTGCATCCACATCCAGGCAAGCATCGCCACCAATATCAGGGTGAAACAGGCCGTCTGGTTGTTGTAATGACAGGGTACTGTCGATCATCTGCTCGAGGCAATGCAAAGGTCTACCCAAACAAAAGTAATAAGGCAGGAAATGATAAGCTCCGGCCATCGCGTTGAGCACCGAAGCTCCCTCTTTCAAGCCCCAGAAACCCGTTTGGGGGTCTTGACGAGAATCAAGCCAATCCAGAAGGTGGTGTAGAGACTGCTGGGCCGTATGATCGTCTGTCCGCTGCCAGGCAGCGTATAAGGCCGTAGCCACAAACATTATCCAGTTGCTTTCTCGCCAAGGATTGGACCAATCCAACTGTTCTTCCAGCCACATTTGCATATAACTCGGATCATAGAAGCGTTCGACGAAATGCAGAGGATACTTAGGCTCGTACCCCAGCGCATCAAGGGCGTTCAGGGCGAAGTAGGTGGTTTGGTAATGCAGGTAATCCACGCCAGGACTAGTCGGAGTTAAATCATTGGCCGAGAGCAGTGGATCTATAAAGAGTCCTGTTTTTGGATCTTGCAGGGATAGGAGGAGATATTGCCACTCCTCACTGTGAGCATCAGGGAGCAGGTCATAAAGCTCCAAGGTCAGGACGGCGAAGCAAAGCGCCATCACGGTTGGGGTAGAGGCCGCGGCCCCCATAACATAAGTAGGTCCCTGAGGGCCTGTCCGGCGACATTGCTGCGTCCAGTTTAAGACCTGGTCTCTAAGTATTTGTATTTCCATGGAATTTCCTCTGTGATCGAAATTTACTAATGATGACAGGCCTGGGGGGCTAAAATTCAAGGTAACCAAGCGCTACCAGGCGTTCTCTAACCTCTTCTGCGATCTCAAATTCAAAGTCGTCTTGGAGGGGAGGGCATGGATCGAAAGAGGCCAGCCATTCGTCGAGGCGACGTTGCAACTCGGTGGAGAGTTGTGGTACCTTAGCGGTGAGATTAATCTGCTCTTCTGGGTCTTCTACAATGTGGTATAATTCCGGATCACCCTTGGACCTCTGGATGTACTTATACTCACGCCAACGCCCTGCACTCTGGAAATAGTCATACTGGCCGGCATCGAAACTTGGATCAGCCCGGGCAAAGGCATCGGAATGCGTATCAAGCGACTCGATGATCACCATTCGATCTTCTAGATTCTCAAGCTGATTCGGCAGCAAGCTAAGTCCCTGCAACTGATCCCGCAAGCAACCCTCCCTATTGCCAAACATGTCGGCAATCGTGGCATAAATGTCTAGGACCGAAACTGGACTGGAGACGAGTTCTCCCGCAGAATAAATAGGCGGATATCGAATAATAAGTGGAACGCGCACGGCGGGTTCATATAAACTAGGAGAGGCATGGCCAATCCAGCCGTGTTCACCAAAACACTCACCGTGGTCTGCCGTAATGATGATCATCGTATTGTCCAAGACCTGATGACGTTTCAAAATCTCTATGAGTTCACGCAGGCGAGAATCAAGATAGCCAAGCTGGCCATCATATAAATCTTTGAGCACCTCAAAGTCCGCCTCAGTGAGCCGCACCCGTTCGGTCAAAAAATCATAAGCCCGCTCTCCCC
>JABAHQ010023199.1_pt1 | contig 17055 bp, 34 predicted proteins | sample 7062091 | NCBI WGS metagenome assembly JABAHQ01 (sample SAMN14534359, study PRJNA622989) | marine sediment metagenome | biome: marine biome [ENVO:00000428]; feature: marine pelagic biome [ENVO:01000023]; material: deep marine sediment [ENVO:00002113] | place: India: Gulf of Kutch | collected...
ACGACTCGGCGCTTGATCCACGACACCGAGCTTCAGGTCAAATCCATCTGGGCGTGGAACGCGGACGCGAACGAGTACGCGTTCGGCGTGACGCGCACGGAGGACGTGGCTTCGGTGGAGGTCGCGTACTTCGAGGGCGACCGCGCCACCCCCGGGGATGGTGACGAAGCATATATCGACTTCAGGATGAGCGACGACGGCGGCAACCAGGAGAATGTCGCCCGCATCCTGTTCTACCAGAACGACGTGAACCCCTCCGCGGATGGCCGTTGGAGGCTTCAGGCCGCTGTCGCGGGCACCCTCACGGACGCGATCGATGTGAACGTCTCTGCGGGTGGGACTGGGACGATCACGGTCGCGAACTTCGACCTGATCCTGAACGACAACGTAAACGCTGCCTTTGGCACGGGTTCTGATGCCACCATCGATTGGAACGGTACGAACTGGATCTTCGACTACGACGCGCAGAATGCAGGGAACGACTGGATCGTCCAGGAAAACGGAACCGAACGCTGGCGCACGAACACGTCTGGACAGGTGATTGTGGGAGACGGCACGAAAACCTCAATGGACGTGCAGACCGGGCCGGGGTTCCTAATTGACGCCACGAACTCGACGGTGGCGGATGAGATATTCACCGTTGCGGACACGGCAATCTCACATGGCGGCCTGACGGGGCTGTTCGGTACGGATGCGCTGTTCACTGCCTTCCAACGCAACGCGACTGATGGCGGAATCCAGATACACGGTATTCAGTCCAATGACAACGCGTCAGGCACTGGCGATGCAGCAATGCTGCTTGAAGCCGACACGGAAAAGGCGTTCGACACCACGAAAAGCACCTCGGGACGTGCCGTAGCAGAGATTCACGGAATTGCTATTGATGGCGCGGGCGCACGTGCTAACTCCACGGCGGACGGGAATGTGTTCGGGGTGCGCACGCAGCGTGGGGGAGGCGGGACCACACTGCTCCTACTGGACGAAGACGGCGACCTCTGGCTAGATGGGGGCACGATCATCATGCCAAACCTCNNGGCTAGATGGGTCCACGGTCATCATGCCGAACCTTCAGTCAGCGGCAGCAGAAACCAACGTCAGCTACAACGCCACTTCTGACGAGTTTCAGCAGGACTCCTCATCTCGACGCTTCAAGACCAATATCGCCGACTACGAACTTGGCACCGACATCCTTCGTCAACTTCGGCCGCGTTCGTTCGACTGGCGCAGGGATGTCGAGGGATTCAAGCCGCCCGAGCAGGCGCACATCATGCACGACCACAACCTCATCGCAGAGGAAGTGTGGGAGATCGCGCCGCATCTGGTGAACCTCGATCACGACGGCATTCCGCACGATCTGCGACAGGGGATGTTCGTCGCACCGCTTCTCGCCGGGTGGCAGGAGCATGATGGCCGGATCGAGTCTCTTGAGGACGACGACGAGCTTTTCCGCCGCATCGAGGAATACGTGAACAGCAAGCCCGAGGCCAAGGCACGTCTCAAGGCGCTGGTGGAGGATTAAGCCATGCCCATTACCTACGACACACCCAAAGAGGTCGAGGGAGCAAAGACCACGGAGGAGACCCAGGTCATTCGCTCGGTGGTCAACACACCTTCATCCCACATGGACCCGGACGCATCCGACAACGTGACGGTGATCCTGGTCCACTTCGATGCAAACGGCAACAAGACCGGTGAGGGACGATTCAAGGCCAGCTTCACGGACCTTGCTGCCAAGTATGGCGCGAAGTTCACGGACGCGGTGACCGCGCTGAAGGAGGTCACATACCAGGAGGCCGTGGATCAGGGCGCGACGCCCTCGGGCGGGACGGTTTCGTGATGCCAAAGAACACCATCAAGCCCAGCGTGGAGCAGAAGGGCAGCCTCCGATTCGTCCAGAGAAGGCTTCTGCATCACCGTAGCGAGGCGCAGAAGTGGGAAGGTGAGTTCAGGGACCTCGTGGGCGAGATCCTTGCCTCTCAGGGCGTTCAGAATCATACTGGCAACATCCAGCTTACGGACGATCTCAACCTCGTGCTCGAAGGGAGTTCAGCAAATGGCGCCAGCAGTCAGTCAGCGCCAAAGAAGAGCCGCGGGCGCAGAGCTAAGAAGGCGGCGCAAGGGGGCGAAGAAAAGTAAGTCCCGGCCCTTCGGCACCGCGTCCCGCCAGGCTTTGAAGGACTTCGCCAAGAAGAAGGGGAAGTAGCTATGCCATCCCATACGGCCAAGGAACGGGAGAAGCGACGCAAGGAGTCCAAGAAGACCAAGCGCCAAACGAAGCCGTCCAAGGTGATGCGCAGGAGAAGGTGATGAGCGGGAAGAAGGACGAGCCGGCCGAGGACGAAGCGCCGAAGGAACCCGAAGTCGTCCAGGACGAAACCTCGGAGGAGCCGATCACGGCGGAAGAATTCACCGAACGCGTGGGGGAGCTGGTGAATCGCGCACGCGACGCGGGGCTTCGGCCCGCGCGTATGATGGTATCGTCTTACATGAAGCAGGGACTCCGCGTCGTGGACGGTTTGCTCGACGCCCTCGAGGGCGGCAATGGGGAGGAGGAGCCCCCCAAGAAGGACGGCAAGGGGAAGAAGAAATAGAATGGGCTGGCTGGTTGGATATACACTCGCCTCGATGGTGTCCGCGTTCGTCGTCGTGCGCGCCTTCGATGCCGCCGTCTCGGGCACGACCGAGAACGCCTCCCGGGGGATCGTGTTCGTCACCACCTGGGCGGGCGTGACGGCGCACTCGGGGATGAGGAATCTGTCGAAGGCGGCGCGGCAGCTGCGGCGGCAGAACATGGACCGGCTGGACGCGATGGAGAAGGAGAGATCGGAATGAACGAGTGGGTGATGGTCGCGATCGTCGTCGGGGCCACGGTTACCCTGATGGGCGGTTTTGGCTGGATGACCGCGGTGCTCCGCGGAAGGAACAAGCAAGACAAAGGCTAAGTCGTGCCTGTCCCTGAATGGGACGCGCTTCAGACACTAGGCCCCCCTGCCCGGAGGTTCGGCAACCGCCTCAGGCGGCGTCTGCTCTGGGCGTTCCTCGCGTTCGGCATCGGAGCCGCCTCGACGTTCTGGTTCCGCGAGACGGTCTTCGACTTCCTGCTCATCCCCGCGGGCGGAGCGCTCTCCCCCCATGACGCCATGCCGGTCTTTACGGCGCCGACCGAGATGTTCGGCGTCACGGTCCGCCTCGCGCTCCGAGGCGGTCTCGCCGCGGCGCTCCCCGTATTGGCCTTTGGTCTCCTGACCCTCCTACGTCCGCTGCTCGCGCCTCAGCAGCGGCTGTTCGTGACGATCATGCTGCCGCTGACGGCCCTGTTCTTCCTCGGTGGGGCGGCGTTCGCCTACTTCGTGATGATGCCGACCGCGATGCGGTTCCTCCTCTCGTTCGGGGCGGGAATCGCCGTGCCGGTGATCACGATTACCGAGTACATCTCCCTCGTCTCGGCCCTCATGTTCTGGCTCGGAATCGTCTTTGAACTGCCCCTAGTGATGTTCATGATCGCGAAGATGCGGGTGGTCTCCTACCGGCGCTTCCGCAACCTGAGACGCTTTGTTCCCGTCATGGCGTTCATCCTGAGCGCGATCATCACGCCCACCTTTGATGCCGTGAACCAGACGATGGTCGCGATCCCAATCATCATCCTCTACGAGATCGGGCTGTTCCTCTCGTGGCTCGCGTGGCCGGAGGAAGGGGACTACATGATGATCGGCCGGACGATCTCCCTCGTGAGGAGGGTCGTGCGGAGGATCCGCGCCGGGATCTCGAAAGTGAGGCGTCTGATAATATCGGCCTATCGCTGGATCGTCCGCCTGCTTCTGAGGGCCTGGAGATGGCTACGAGAGCTGCCCTCCAAGACGTGGCGGATGGTCCGAAGACTAACGGCTTCGCTCTGGAGGCGGCTACGAAGGTGGCGTGCTATGAAGCTTCTCATGCGCTTCGCTTGGTGGATCGTCCGCCGGATTCCCCTCAGGGTGAAGCGCGCGGTCTGGGTGCGCTTGGGGAAGGCTCTGGGCGTTTATGAGGAGAAGCGGTGAGGCTCAGACTCACGCGGTGCGATGGTCGTGCGAGCCTTGTAGATTTCACTGATCCTCTGGGGGCTGATCTGCTCGAACCCCTCGTCCACCAACTTGAAAGCTATCTGAATGAACGAAAGCCCGGAGCGTCGGAGTTCTACGATCCGATCATTCCGGGCTTTCTTCTCTCGTGTCGGGTTCATCCTAGAGTTCGACGGCCTCGATCTCTTTGAGAAACGCCCCACGATCCTGCTCAACGATCTGCATGAGATCGAAGATGCGCTCCGAGAAGCCGGCCAACAAGAACACGCCATCGGAGAACAGCTTGTTCCCGTATCCCCTCAGATCGACCGAGTATATCTTGGCCTCGGGATTGATCTTCCGGTACTGTTGGAACAGCTTGTTGAAGTCGTTGCCGTGCCGACCGCCCCTGTCGTACCAGGTACACCTNNCTGGTCCGAGAAGATCATGACGCGATCCACGTTGCGCCGATTCTTGACCAAGTCCTCGAGCGCGTCGAAAATGCCTTCCTCGGTTGCCGGGCCAACCCGGCTCCCCGCTTCGTTCACGGCCCTGAAGTTCTCGAAGATGCCCTGAGATCGATCCATCGTCGGCTCAATCAGAGTGTCTCCGAACACTCCAACCGCCGTGTTCTCGGCGCGCGTCCAATAGAGCACCGCGAAAAGGTTGGCGGCATCAGCGGTCGTCCTATCAGATATCGCCGATAGAAGCGATGAGCCTCCTAGATCACCGCGCATTGACCCCGAGTTGTCCGAGAGGATCAGCGTTCGGCCCGGAAGGAGCGGAATGTTCGCCACCGAGACGTTCGCGGCGTTGGTAAGCGCGGACTTTACCTCTGGGATCAAGTCCACGACTTCATGGGATGGCTTCTCGTCCTCGAACGTCAGCGCAGACTTCCTGGATGCCGATGTCTTGGATCGCCCATCGACCATCTTGTTGATCTCGATCCAAGCGGACAGGAATCTGTACGGAAGTTGTTTGGACCGTCGCACCGCTTCCGGGTCTTGAATCCTCGCGATTGCCGCCCTGATCGTGTCGGGGTCGGACTGGGTGAGGATGTTGCGAAGGTTGCGGAGCAGCGCCATGTACCCAAGCTTCCTGGGCACCATCTCCGACCAGACCGTCTTCTTGTCCTCACCCTTGGAAAGCCGCGACTCCCACGTCTGATCTTCTCTCAGCTCTCCGTTCACCAATGCAGTCAACGCCTCGGCGTTGGCCTGCGTCGGCTTCGGGTGGACAAGGTTGACCACGTCAACCAGCGACGGGCGCTTCCCCTCCATGCGGTACTTGGCAAGCTGGTAGCGGTCGAACTTGCCGAGCGCGTCGGCGACCCCGTTCTTCACCCCGTTCGGGAGGGGACGGCCAACGAATCCGACAAGCTCCACCAGATCATCCGGCCTCTCTGCGAACGCTTTGATGGCGCGAGGAACCAGGGAATCCCCTCTGTGGGCTCTGGAAAGCGTGCCGATGAGAGCTTGGGAGATGGAGCGAAGGTGGAACTTCGACCGGGCGTATACGGCGAGCTTGGCGACGAATTCGGGATCGGTCTTCTCAACAAGACCCTTGATCCGGTCCAGCCGATCGGACGCCTTCTCGTAATACATGTTCTCCACGAAGGTCGTCAGGACGGCGAAGGCAAGCTCTTCCTTGGGGGGCTGCTGGAAAGCCGCTCCACCCATGTAGTTGGTCGTGCGGGTGGAGCCACGGGAAGCGGTAGCAAACTTGGACATGATGACCTCCAGGAGAAAACCGATCAGCGGGGTTGTTCGTTTTCAAGGCGAAGTAACCGCCGATCTCACTACCTAGATTCACATAGTGACGGACGAAGCTGGAAAGGGTGTTAGTGCTCTTCCATTTGAGCTATTCGGCGGATCACCGAATCAGGACTTGAACCTGAAACCTCTCGCTTAGCAGGCGAAGTAACCCTTGTCCTCAGTACCGTCTCGAGCATCTTTCCACAGTTGACAAGGCGTTGTCAAGTGCCTTTTCGCCCCTCACCGCCTCCTCACCCATCCTCCCCGCTGCGAGCACCAGTAGTCGCCCGTCTCCGTGTCCGTCTCGTGCGCGAAGCACGTACACTCGGGCGGATGGAGCAGCGCGTAGAGCACCACGACCACCAGCAGCGCGCCGAGGATGGCGAGGAGGACGATGGCTTCAGCGGGCATCACGACCCGCCCAGCTTCCCGCCGGTGCCCTCTACGGCGCTGGCTAGCGCAGCGAGCACCGCTTCCAGCATGGATGCGCCATGAAAGTTCTTAGCCCGTACACCTACCGCGCGACCGGCTTCAACTGGCAGCCCCTTATTGGACTTAGCCCACGTCTTTACGTTGAAGCTGCCTTCCAGGTACAGCAGTGCCTCTAGCCACGTCTCAANNTCGCACCCAGAGCATCGTGATTGGCCGAACTCGCCCTTCCATGCGCGGTGGTCTTTGTGACGTACGGAGTCGCCTGGGTAGGCACCTCGAAAATCGCACGGCGCCCGCACGTTGTCGGGGAAGACGAACGCGCGGCCGGTGCCGTCGCATGTGGTACACGCGCCGTTAGGCCCGGTTCCGGCAGGTTGGCACTCCCGAGTCGCCCCCGCCAGTGCCAACGCTAGGTCTGTGTTCGTGGTAGTCATTCCCCGGGAATCTCCCTTCGCGAATGCTTGTGGACAGCTTGCTCGCCGTGGATTTGGAATGGCGGCCACGGGACCCGAATTCTGCTCATGGGAAGGCACATCGGACGGGGACAGAGGCTTTTATCCAGCGTCCCGTGAGACCATCTACCCACGCTTGGTGTGCTAAACCACTGGAACCCATGATCTCCCGCCGTGACCGCCGATAGATATGGCACCCGAGGCCGGACTCGAAACCGACTCCCCGTTACGGCCCACTCACAAAGTGATTCGCCTTCGGACCGGGATGGCCTCCGTTTCAAGCACATGCGTGTCCTTCCACGCCGCTCGGGTGCCGCGATATACACCCCCGCCAACTCCCCCACAGCGGCGGGGGCATGAGATCAGATCGTGATGCGTGCAGCTTGGAAGCTTTCGCCGTCCTCATTCATCACGGCGGAAACGAACTTTGATGTCTGATCTTCCGCTGTATTCGATTGGCACCAAACCCTATCGCCCCACGGACTCCAAGGTCGACGCGGGCGCTCGAACGGAACCGGCAAGATGCGGTCGTGAACAGGTGGGTAGATTTCGTTCAGCGCGTCCCGAAGCTCCTTTGCCTGCGCTGGCGTGAGTTCGTGATCCTCGTCGCCGATGGTGATCGTAATCTTCTTGATGGCGTTGCTCATGCCGTATTCCTTTCGGCATTATTGTGTTCGGCGTCGCAAACAGCTTCGTCACATCGCTCTCCTGGACGATCATAGCCATCGTATTCGCCATTCGCCTTCCAGAAGTGGACCACGCCATCTGCGTCTTCGATTACAGATGCATAGTTCCCCGAAGGCTTTGCTCGGGCTGGCATTGCTAATTCCAGCATCTCTCTAGGCATCATTCAATCCTCCCGTAGCACCTGAATCCCGCGGGCGATCTGCGACGCGATCCTGATCCGCCCCTTCGCCTCCAACCGCTGTAGCGCGTAGGTCGCGGCCGAGGACGTGGCGAAGCCCGCGAGCCTCGCGATCTCGCGCCTCGTGGGCACGTAGCCGTGGTCGTCGCGGAACGCGACCACCGCATCCAAGACACGCCTCTCCCTCGCCGTGAGTTCGTCCATGCGATCTATCTTAGCACAAACGGTCAATCGCCCACCATCTCCAACGTGATCTCCTCGATGCGGGGACGCCAGACTCGGAGCACACCACCCCGTTTGGCCTTCACCTTACGCCAACTCCATACTTCCGCCTTGCCCCCGGACCTGAGCCATTCCGCCGTGTTTTCGCTTTCCAACAGCTTCCGCCGGTGCGCCGCGTGGCCGTGCTGGCCCGTGCATTGGATGCCCACGATGCCCTTGTTGGGCGTTGCCGCGATGAGATCGAAGATGCCCATGAAGTCCTGTCGTACCCCGTGGGGGCCGATGTTCGCGTTGAACCGCTCCACGATGTCCACGAGCGTGCCCTCCTGTCGGAGTGCGCGGAGGGTTCTCTGGGTGGGTGATAAGCCTTTCATGGAAGTGGCGTGTACGCGTGCTTTTTGATCTTCCCCATGGCCGGTGATGAGTCCTTCCCGTGATGTTCCACGTTGGCATCGAACTCCATGCCACACATGGAGCATAGGTCTTCTTCTTGGCATTCGGGGCAGAAATGGAAGCCGTTCACCTCAATCCAGCCCTCACGCTCGATCTGACTCGGCAGCGAGCGTAGATCAAAGCTGCCGCGTGCGAGTGGCGTCATGTACGCTTGTATGCTGTCGAGGCATCCCGGACCGTCACAGTCGATGTTCACGATAGGCTCGCTGATACTCACGCCCTCACTCCTTCCTTAGCCGGTCCCACTGGGCACCGCAGTATGTGGTGCTTGAGATCGCTGGTCCGCATGAACCGCCCACAGACGCACCGGAACCTCAGGCCGCAGTGAACACAGGCTCCGGTCCCGCGGAACTCGTGATCGCCGGTCCATTCGCATCCCGGCTCGGTGCCGACGTCGATTCGGCGCGTTTGTTTGATTGTTCGCGGAAACTCGCCGCTTGGGTCAACGCCAAGAATGTATTCGTCGTTCCATCGCGCTGAATAGCTCACGCCCTCACCGCCTTCCTGGTGGCCCTTATATCGCCAAGTCCATCGCCAGTTGACTCATGCGCTTGGCAGCGATCTCGCAGTAGCGTTCCTCAATCTCGATTCCGATTGCGCGACGGCCCAGATCCTTCGCGGCGCGGAGCGTNNTTCGATGCCTATCGCCTTGCGCCCCAGGTCTTTGGCAGCGCGGAGCGTGGTGCCACTGCCCATGAAGGGATCGAGGATAGTTTGTGAAGGAGTCGCCGCAATAATCTGTTTCATTAAGCTGAGTGGTTTGGGACACGGATGGCCATTTTGCCGCGCAGTGTTATGAATCCAGACATCTGATAGATGCCAATTGGGTACCCTTCCAGCATCGCCCCATACGTGACCGTAGATCAGACACGGCTCCCAATGCGGCAAGAATGGCGATCCGCCCTGTCTTGGAGCAAATGCCATTGGTTTGTTCCAAACAGCGATATGCCGAGGTTGCCTTTTACCANNTACAAATACCGGTCCTAATGCCGTCAGCTCAAGATCGTCAATAATCGGAATCAGCCAGTTAAGGTATTCATCCCACGAACGGTTATCGTCGTATCCATTTCCATAGTCCTTCCTGGCGTTGTACGGCGGGTCGGTGAGCACCAGGTCCACCTTCGGCATGAGCGGCAGCAGATCGCGACAGTCGCCGTGGTAGATCGTGACAGATTCGTCCTCGTAGTATGGCCTCACACCGCCCTCCACTCCCGCGTCACCACCGTCCCCGGCTCGGCGACCAGCTCTGGGTATCCGAACGTCTCCCCGTGCCGCCTCCGGTATCGCCGGCAGTGATCGCACTCCTGGCCCTCGAAGCCCACCACGAACGTCGCCTCGCCCCACGAGGGAAGGGGGAGGCCGCATATCGTGGTGAGCCTGGGCATGGACGCCGAGACGTAGTGCGTGAGAGTCGGCTGGTGCATCCTTCCGCGATCCCAAGCGAGCGGCGTGTAGAGCGGGAGCGGGGTGCCACCACCCGGGACGCTCGCCGGCCGGCTCGAGTGCGGGCACGCGATGCACTCGATCAGCCCTTCGCCGGGATACCAGTACGCGCCGCGGCCCCTGCAACGCGGGCAGCGAGCGTTCGGGACCACGCGGCGGTTGGGAAAAGTGGCTATCTCGGATTTGAGCTGGTCCCAAGCTGCCTCGGCGTCAGGCCATGGATGAGTCATAGTGATCCACTCTACGGGGCGAGTTCCTTGGGAACGAGAGCCGCAAGATTCGTTACTACCATCTCGTAATCCGCGAGTCTGGCTTGGTTTCGCTCCAACGCTGCTCGACGCTGTTCGTCATCCATCCACATGAACCGGAATGATGGATTGCCTTTGGTGACTATTCCGGATTGCGCGAGAACGTGGAGGGCGTGTTCGGCCTGTTCACTGTAAGGACGTTCCGGATCCCTCTGGTCAAAGGTGACGTATTTGAAGAGCTCGGGATACTGATCCTTGGCGCGTAAGACGAATCGATGCCAAGCGGTCGTGTCCCCGCTGAAGCGGGACTGATCAGATCGACCCAAAGCCCACCGCAACACGTCAATGTAGTCGACTTCCCACTCACGCACTACTACACCTCGCGTTCAAAGCTGATCACCCAGACCCATGTTGAGCTAGTTAGTCCTATGCTCATTTCCATGACAGATAGTGCATAGCCACTCAACATAGAGTGGACGTGAGTAGTCCGGATGGTGCGCGTTGATCTTTCGAGCCTCACCACAGCGTGTGCAGTGTGTCGGTCGTATAAGTTGACCGCGTCTGATGGCGAGGTTGACTTGATACCGAGCTTCGCGTTCTGGGCTCCACACACGCTTACGAGCGGCGACACGGTCGCGTTCACGGAACTTCTCTGGGTCGCGGGCACGCTGTCTGGACATTGATTCACGGTTCGTTTTTCGTGCTTTTTGTTTATTGCGTGTCCGAACGTTACCGGCACCATGACACTTCCGACACTGACCGCCAATGCCGTTCCAGCTACGGGCACGAGCGTAGTAATCACGTCGAGGTTTCCATTGGCGGCACGTCGGGCACAGCCAACACTCTTCGCCGTTGATGATTCGCGGGTAGCGTCTTTGCATTGGGTCATATTACCCAATTACGCGCTGGAACTCAATCACGAACACCCATGGATTCATATCCCAGCCGTATCCTCGCTCGGCGTTGAGATCATCCCAGACACCCGAGAAGACGCGCCTAGGGCTCTCCGTCTCGGCATCAATCGTCAGACTGTTGGCGAACGGCCCGATACCCTCAGCGATGGCACCTGCATCGGTTATCTCCTGCANNGCCACAGGCGTGCGACCCACTTGGGCATGTGGATGGAAGGTGACCACCTAATGGCACCGGGAAAAAACGCCTCGTTTCCATCACCGTCGTCGATCCACCATCCATCACGCTCGCCTGAATCGTCTTGAAAGGCGTGGGCTCGGTAGTAGGGCACGCCCAGCATTTCAGTCCATGCTTCTCGAACATAAAGCAGATCGCCGGGCTGGCCATAGGGGGATGGAACTCGATGCAAGAGGCCATCATCAAGCCACAACTCGCCTTCATCATCTACGCTCCACTGTGGATGCCCATCCTCCATTTCTCGACAGATCCGCCGCGTCTGCGTCTTCGATCCAGAAATGATGGCCCTGACCATGGGACCGCTGAACAGGATCGGCCGCTGCTTGGGCTTCACCATTGTCGTCATTGCGGTGCCTCCCATCGCTCCTCGCGCTCGCTGTCACCCTCCCGCCGCTCGCCGCAGGCCTTGCAGAGGATGAACGCGTCAGGCGGACACCCCTGCTCACCGTGGAGGCACGACTTGTCGCCGTCCACGCCGTAGCGCCGCGTCTCCATCCCGTCCCAGCGGTCCATCAGGCGAAGCAACGTCGCTTCATCGTCGCTGCCCAGGCCGTCCTCGCCCTGGGCCAAGAGATCGGCGTAGCGTTTGGAGAGACGGCGCTGGCCGCGGATGAGGCTGGCGCGCAGATTAACCTCTACCATCCGTCATGCTCCTCCCTGGAATCCGTAACACTATCCTCTCTTTCCGAGTCACGGGAAGCCGTAACAACAACCCCCTCTCTCCCGTAAGGGAGAGGGGTTGTTACGGTTCCCTGTGTAACATTGTTACGCGTAANNACGGATCATCCTTACCGCCGTCCGTCCCTCGTACCGCGTGTCGATCAGTCCCTTTTCCCGGCATCGCCGCACCACCTCGCGAATGTTGGCCTTGGGGATGTACGTCTGATCGGCGATCTGCGCGTCCGTCGCCTCCCCGACTTGCTCCAGGTACTCGACGAGTTCGCGATCCTGCGCCGCCCCGCCGTGGCTCTTGCGAAACTGGCGAACGTCCGCGGGGTCGATGGCCTGGAAATGGATCGGCCATGAGCCGAAGTCCATGCGCAGCCCGATGGGCTGGCGAAGCTTGGTCTTATTGGCCTTCCGATGGACAAGCTGTAGGTTGACCACATCCGATCCAAGGTCGGAGTGACGCTCTAGCGACCAAATGTTCCGGGCAAAGTTCCACCAAAACGATGATCCAAAGGGCCGTTCGTGATCGCCGTTCTTCGCCACGTGAGCGATGTTGATGGTCGCCACGTTCAGCGACCGTATGGCGCGAGCGTAGGCGTCCACCGTCTCCTGCTTCTCCAAATCGCCCCCAGCGGCCCAGGAGAGCGAGTCGATGATGACGAGTTTCGCTTCCACCCGATCTGCCTCGGCCTTCACGTTGTCGATGATCTCCGCGAGGGGACCGGCGCATTCCATGTAGTGGAAGCTGCCAATATCGACATCCGCCACGCTTGCGATACGGCTCACCGTGACCTGCTGCGGTTCTTCCGTATCCTCCCAATCGCACATGAGCACCGGGCCGGGATCATCGACACGGAGCTTCGGCACGAACTGATAGCCCGTTGCGACGGAAAGACCTATGCCCATCGCCAGCGTGGTTTTGCCAGTCCCGCCGTCTGCGGAGAGGATGCACGGCTGCTGTCTGGCTAAAAGCGGCTCGATGGCCCAATCCACGTCGACGCCCCTGTCGACACGGGAGAAATGGACGGCGGGCTTGGTTGTCCGGGAGTGCTGATCGACGGCTATGACCAGTTGTTCGAGGATTACCGGCCAGTCTTGGCCGGGGAATCGCTCGGCAAGTGCCCGTCGTACTGTGGTGATGGCCGAATCGGAAAGAAGGTTGATTCGTCGTGGGGCCATCTGAATGCCCATGTGTTCGATATAAAGGCGAAGCTCGCACCTAAGCTCGCCCCGCCGTTTGTCGATGGCGGAGACGTTCGCCGTCAGCCCGTTCCGCCATTCGATGTGAAGCCGCCCATCCGTCATCGCCTCGACGCTGGGAGATGGGGACACTGTTTCCGTATATTGGTCTGGGCTAGGGTAGATGCCGTCTGTATCGCTCAAGCTGCCCCGTTCTCCTAAGCAGATCGATGACGTCGCCCCCATCGTTGCACGCGCCAAAACATCGCCATTGCTGCGAGCGGTAGAACACGTAGAAGCTGGGCGTGCGTTCGGTGTGGAATGGGCACTTCCCCTTCTCGCTGTTCGGCCCAGCCGACTTCATCTCGGTCAATTCTTGCGCGATCCGCTCCACGGACATCAAACGCTTGACCTCGCTGTACGAGATGAGTCGTTNNGTGGACGATTCGCTTTCGCGCGGTCAATCGCCTTGCATAGCCACACCAGCAAATGTGCGAGCTTGCGATCCAGTGAGGTGCGGAAGTTGGGGGATGCCCAGCCTAGGTATTCCCAGTCTGGAAGCGGGGAACATGAGATTCCCTCCCCGTCTGAGGAGACATCCCACCACGGCTTGGCGCAAAGGGAACAACGTTGTTTTGGACTAGGTCGTTCGTTCATGGCAATAAAAAAGCCCCCGGCTGACCAAGCTACTTGCGAGATAACTGGTGCCGGGGGCTCATTTGCGATGGGCTCGCGATATGTGATTGTACCGCAACTTGATCCCAGTTATCTCGCATCGTTTACTCTATCCGCCCCCGCCGCCGCGGTCAACTGGCGCGTGGCGGTCAGTCCAGCGACTTTCGCGTGGCGCGCCAACGGCCATCATCCATATGCTCGAAATCGTCGCTGTAGTACCGCATGGCGGATTCGATACGGCCCGAAGCGTTGACCGCTGCGCCGTCCTGTACGATGCCCATTGATACAAGAACATCCTTGATCTCCTTCGGTCTCATTGGTCCTTTCTGAAGCAACACCTCACGGGCAAATACAGCCAAGCGAATGCCGTTCCCGATCTCCTTCGTCTGGCCGCTCTTTGATTTCTCGAACAGGTCGGGGCGGTTCTCGCGCAGTTCGTCCTCAAACTCCTGGTCATGCCAACCGCGCGCCGGAGTATCTGGAAACGCGTAGTTAAGGATGTTCTGCACCGCTCGAAGCCATTGCCTTTTTCGCGAAGGCTCCATCGTCGTACCTTCGACGGTAGGCAGCGCGTTGATGAGCGCCAACATCGGCGGAATGGACTCGTATCGGCCGTCCCAATTCACGCCATTGAGCAACGTCTCCAAAATGTTGTCGGCGGTGAGATCATTGTGTCTCATGTTGCCGCTCATCCTCGTGCCGCAGCGCGTTGCCGTGCTCGCTCACCGGCACGTCAGCCTTGCAGTGCTGGCAGCGGCCGCGGAGCCAAGCAAACCGGCGCTGCGCCTCGAAGTCGCCCGCCACGGCGTGGGTATACAGCGTCTCGGCGGGCAGGCCGATGCCCAGGCACAGCCTAGCCATCGGTGATCTCCTCGACGGACTCAAGCCGAAGCCAGTGTCCGTTGTAAACCATGCCTTGAGCATCGTGCTCGCGAGCGTCTTTACCCTCGTCCACCAGCACCGCCCGGTAGCGTTTGGGCGCGGGCGCGGCGCGTTCGAGGATGGGACGGCCAAGCCATTGGCCGTAGCACTTTTTCGCGGAACCATCAGGCAGCATGATCACGACTCGGCATGTGGTATCTGTGATGTCCAATGTGTGAACTTCGTGTATTTCCCTCGTAAACCGCCAGCCTTCGAGCGCAGTGTAGGGGCGGACGACGAGCATGGGGCTATCGTATTTGGCTTCGTGATCTGAATTTGCTTCCACACAATCAGCCTTTCCGGCCCCAAAGATCCAATATTTCTCACCTCGCCGTGGCAGGCGCGTGCCTACGATCTCATGCCACTCGAACTCCTTGGTATCGCGTCGGCAGTGGAAGAAGCCAAGCGTCGTGCTAGCCTGCTCGCGCATCGCAAGCGAGCCGTATAGATCGTCCACGAGGTCGTGCAAGGCATCTTCTGGCACGTTTAACAAGACGGGATGGACCTTGTTCTGGTACTCCACCCAAGCGTCAAGCTTCCGTCTCAACGTCTCTTTGTCCATATCGCCCTCCTTACCATCCTGTTCGCTTCGTGTTCGGTGGCCATGGAAGCCCATGTTTTTGCGCGTAGGCTTTTTGTCTATGTAGCTCGTTGTGGCAGGCTCGACACTTCCGGCCCACCGTTTGACCTGACCCCACAGGCATGGTGTTTTCGGGAGTAAACTCGTGACCCCGCTTGCAGTGGGTTTTCCGGCCGTTCCGTGCGGTTGGGCCGATGCCGCGAGCAACATTGACTCGAAACGGGACGACTTCCATGTGCCACGGATTGATGCAAGCCCGATTGCCGCATAGGTGATCTATGAACTGTTCAGGTGTTAATTCTTCTCGATACACCGAATAGCTAACACGATGGGCCAATGCAGATTCGTGGTGTCGCCATCGCGTTGTTCCGTACCCACCCTTATTCCGGCATCCCGTCCACTCCCAACAACCACCTCGGGTAGGAATCACCCACTTAGTGAGTCGTGCCTGTGTTTCTTCGGGTAATTCAGTTCGAATACTCATGTCGCTATTCTACCATGGCGACACTCACCATGGTAGCGTATCGCCGGTCGCCGCCTCTTCCTGCCCGAGCACCGCTTCATCGTCCTCGGAAACGTCCTCAGGAGGCCTGGAGAGCGGCGCGTCGCCCGTGAGACGCCTTGCGGTACTCCAGAGTGTGTCGATCATGCTGTACGCGTCTTTCACGGCTTCTTCCGACTGGAAGGTGGTTGCCATCGAGACTTGGGCTGTCACCGCGGACTGCATCATGATCCAGCCGTTGCGCGCCCGGTGGAACTCGTAGCCCATCTCCCACTCGGGCGCGACGCGCTCGGGCTTGCCGGTCCTCCCAGCGGCGCGGTCCCACGCCGCGTCCTGTCGCTCGGCGTACCGCTCCTTGTTGCCGCCGCCGTTGCGTGAGGGCTGGGCGGGCTGCTCGGGAATGTTCGGCTCCTCGTCCGTCGCCTCCAGGCGCAAGATGTCCTGGTAGTAGCCCGAGCCCTTGACCTTCGGGGCCGTCCCGAGGATCATCCGGTAGGTCTTGCCCTCCTCGGGCTGCTGCAAGTCCTCCTTGCGCTGCCAGAACCCGGGGAGCCCCTCGATCCGGTACTGGTGCCGGTTGTACTGCGACCGGCCGGCGATCCGGCCTACGATCGTCTCGTACACCGTGCGCCGTTCGGAGGACTGCTCCTCGTTCACGGGCAGGTTAATCATCGCTGCTTGCGCCATCTTTGCCCTCCTTCGCTGGCGAGACGGTCACGAAGAACTCCTCCGCGACCACGATCTCGCCCTCGCGGTCGAATAGCGGTCCTTGGTGGACGACGCGCACAACGCGTCCGTCCGGGAGTGTGACTTGCTTCTGTCCGCCGCGTTCCTCTACGAAGTAGCGGAGGGAGTCCTGAAGCTCGTCGCGGCGGATTTGGAACGGCCTCATCTCTTCGCGTACGGCCTGAAGCTGGTTGGCGAGGGCTGCGACCTTCTCGATATCGATCTCACGCTTCACGGTCGCCATAGCCCTCCTCCTGGCGCAGGTCCGCCGCTTCCGCCCTCAGATCCTCGCAATGATCGCAGAGGCGGACCGTTGTTGAGATAATCCAATAGGCGAGTGGCCTGCCATTTTCATAGCCCGTACTCCTCCATCTTCGCCTCCCACCGCGCCTCGCGCTCGTGGGACTCGCAGTAGCGATGCGGTCCCTCGCAATCCTCGTTGCAGTCCGAGCACCAGTCGCAGTGCTCGCCGTCGATGTGACGGCGGATGTCGGCCTCGGTGACTCCCGGGGGATAGCCCATCACTGCCTCTCCGCGTCCGTGGCGGCGCGCATGTAGCGGCCGTGCTCATCGGTCACGACGTTGTTGCCTCGGTCGTTCTCAAGTTCCGCCGCCATCTTCAACGCGCCGTCTGCGATGTACCGCAGGCAAGTGGCGCACATAGGGAAGATGCGCACGGATGGGCCGTGTTCCGCGTAATGCTGTGTGCTGATGTCGATATATGTCGGTTCCATCCAATCCATGCTAA
>JABAHQ010022632.1_pt2 | contig 17050 bp, 13 predicted proteins | sample 7062091 | NCBI WGS metagenome assembly JABAHQ01 (sample SAMN14534359, study PRJNA622989) | marine sediment metagenome | biome: marine biome [ENVO:00000428]; feature: marine pelagic biome [ENVO:01000023]; material: deep marine sediment [ENVO:00002113] | place: India: Gulf of Kutch | collected...
CAAAGCAGTGAAGTCCGAACAGCTAAAGCAGGTGGATTTCGCCCCTGGGGAGATAACCTTTGAAGCGACGAGAAGAAATAATTTGGTGGGCTTTAGGCCTGGGCGTAATAATTGGTCTGATACTGATTCAAGATCAGTCTGATGTTATTGGGCGTGACTGGCTGACGATCTATAGACCGGCCACCCTGTCCGATGATTTTTTGCACTATGCGACNNCTGGGTGTAATAATTGGTCTGATGCTGATTCAGGATCAGTCTGATGTTATTGGGCGCGACTGGCTGACGATCTATAGACCGGCCACCCTGTCCGGTGATTTTTTGCACTATGCGACGGTGGCCAATCCCCTCTATATCTTATTCATCTTTCGCCCCCTGGCTCTACTTCCGCCCCTGGCCGGATATTTTATATTGATGTCACTTTCCATCATCACTTTTCGGTTAATAGCCTATCTGTCATCGGTCAACAAGTGGCTCATCTTCCCCAGTTTTCCGGCCCTTTGGATGCTGGTATACGGCCAAATTGATGCTTATGTCGCTTTAGGTGTTGGTCTGGGGGCCTGGGCCATTCGATTCAAGAGACCCTACTGGCAGGGCGTGGCGATTTTGCTTTTGTGTCTGAAACCTCATGTTGGAGGTATTTTAGCTCTGGTCTACCTGGTTTGGCAGCGAGATTGGCGCGCTTTCGTAATTGGCGTCATCGTTGGCCTGCTCTCATTAGTCTTTTTTGGTCTCTGGTGGCCAATAGAGTGGGTCAATCGCCTGCTATTCGAGTCAAGCGTCGCCGCACAAGGGGCGGGGTTCAGTAATCAAGACAATAGTTTTAACAACATTGGCCTTTTCCCCTTCGGCTTATTATTTTGGCCCCTAGTGTTAATCCCCTACTCAAGGACACAAAAGATCCCGGCCATCATTAGCGCTTCGATCCTATCATCGCCATACGGCGGCAGTTATTCTTTGGTGTCAACGATGGCCATGCCATTGCCAATTTTAATTTATCCCGTGTTATCACTCCCCCTATTAGGTCCCTTTGGCTACACCCTAATTATCGCCGCCCCGATAGCCTTGATACTTTGGCCTCTGGTAAAAAAATTTGGCCTGATTCACCTGGCCAGCAAAACTGCTTTAAAAATTTGGGGTGTTTTCGCTAACAAATCGGTGAAACGTGAACTGTGATGCGTCTTGGAGGATCCCTTATGTCTGACAGGCTAGTCTTGGGTATACTTATAAGCTTGCCAGACTAAGCCCAAGGTCACTAGCGCCCATAGTGGAGTATATCCTCCAGTCACGTAAATCAGGGATACTACCCAGGTTAAGATCCACAGCCAAGCAGAAACGCCCACTGTCAGGGGCAAAGCCAGAGAATAAATAGCATAATAAGGCATGACCAGAGGTGGTATGACTAACCAAACCCTGGGTTTTTTCCGGAAAAACCAGAGTCCTGGCAAGATGGCCAGACCCCATGGATAAAAACTAGCGTTCCAGGCGGTTTCACTTAACCCCCCCCCACTCGCTCTTAACGACGCGAACCATTCTGGCATCCAAATTCCCCATTGCAAGAGTGAAGCGATAAATATAAGGCCAGGCGCCACCAACAACTGCCAGTGAAATCGCCTTAAGAGTACATAGAGGCCAATAAAAAAGGTCAACTGTGGTTTAATGCTTAAAATGGTCAGGCCAAAACCGGCAATTAAGGGACTGGCAGCGAAACTTAACGTAACCCCAAAAGCGATCAGGCCCTCAATTTGACCATTACCAAACATATACAGGGTGGGAAATAGAAGAGCCAGTAATAATGGATTGACGCCCCACCGCTTGCATAACAGCCCCAACCCGCAGGCATTAGCCAGATTCCAGACCGCCAGGGCAATACTGGGTGGAAGCAGGGCAAATGGCATAATGAACCAGTATCCATAATAGGGAAGCCAGGTAGTCAGCCCATACTCACCACTTAAAGTGCGCCGCCGATAATGCATAAAAAAGTCGTGACCGTGGCCAAAGGCGATTAATGGAACTAGAGAGACCAACAACAAGACTACCCAGCCTATTCGATGATCTTGCAGAATAGGTGCGAGCCGTGAATAGATAGACAAAGCAGATAGTTTTAACGGCCTGACAAGATTAACCGCTGTTTTCAGATCACTCCTCATTTTGATACCTGTTCGGTTTTCGGGCCACAAATAAGATACTAGTCCCTAAGGGTAAAGAGCCAAACCTGAGCCAGACCAATTCCAGAGAAAACAGGTGGAGCAAGATAGCATTAAGCCAGGCCGGTAAGGCTTGCACATCTGAGGTCGGTGGGCTATGCTGGGCAACGGTGCGTTGCAGCCAACGACGTAAAAAGGCAATGGGGAACAAAAGGGCGTAAACGTAACTTTCTTTGTGAATGTCAAAGCCACGTTGGACTAACTTAGCCCGCATTTGCGGCCGGGTATACCGTCGCGCGCCCAGGTTGGCCGCGTCGTGCGGTCCCCGCAAAAAGGCGAAGGCTGAGTCGGTTAGAATAAGCAGCCCGCCCGGCTTTAAAACCCGATAAATTTCGGCTAAAGCGGCCCGGTCGTCAGGGATCCATTGGTGATACAATACATCCAGGATGGTAATCACCTCAAGGCTATGATCGGCCAGAGGCAAGCGCAAAACATCGGTCTGGCCGAGGTGTCCCTGGTGCTGACGTTTAGCAAACTTGAGGGCTTCAACCGAAAAATCGAAGCCAAACGCCGCAGAGGCTAACGACCGAAGCTGAACTAAATTAGCCCCGGTGCCACAGCCAATATCTAAGACATAGCCTGTTGAAAGATCGGGTCTCCCCTGCGGCCCTGGCGATCCAAACTGTTGCAGGCATTGTTTAACCAAACGTCGTTTATTGACGAACCACCAATAGGTGCTTTCGTGAGCGGCTAAATTTTGATACTCCTTCGATTGCATCTAAAATTGCACCATAGAGGTTACAATCTCTATATAGTCTAATCTATACGCCGATAAATTTTCTGTGCTTCGATGATTGTTTCCAGGGTATAAGCCTTAGCCACTTCTTCATATAACCACGTTGGTGTGGTACCAACATCTCCGGCAAAGACTTGTCCCAAGACAACATATTTTGTTTGAGGCGTAAAAATTCGCCGATATGAGCCGGTGGCCTCGGCATATCTAGGCCAGATGATATCAATAGGGGCACGTCGATTGGCAAGGTAGTAAAACTCTACGTGGCTAGACCAGTAGTAGATATAGTCATCTGGCGTGGTTCGCTCTTGAAGGTAGCGGGCCAGTTCTTCCGCTATGAGGGTGCCACGATCAGTGACCGGCTCACCACTCAAGACAAAATCTTCGTAAGTCCCCCGACCGAGTTTATAGCGAAGATATTTTGCGTAATGATTAAACTCTTGCCGGATGCCTAAAGCCAGCGCAGCCAATAATAGAGCGGCCAAAACGCCCTCGGCAATGGGCCAGGTGGCTGGTTGTATCCGTTTGAGGCTGCTGTATACTTTAATCACCATCCAGGCCGCTAACAGAGCTGTTGGGGGCAAGAGGATTAAGTAATAGTGGGCGAAGTATATATGTGTCACCAATGACTCGCCAAATGAAAGCACATACCAAATGAGGATGTAAAACAGTAACAATGGTTTTCTACCCTGGCCAAGGATTAACATCACCATAGCCACTGAACTAAAAGCAAGCAGCAAGACATTGGCGCGAAACAAAGCGACAACAGGAAAAAGAAGTGGTAAATAGCCTAAACTTGACCCCGTATTGCGGAGATCAACATACTTTCGCCCAATCGTAATCACCAAAGCCAGGCGCGGCAACAGCCCAAGCCAGGCAAAATAGGCTGTCACGACTAACAGAACACCCAAAAAACCAGCCCCAAGCCATAGACCACGTATTATAAAGGCTCGCCAAATACCCGGGCTGGTTCGATTTTGCCATAACTGCACCAGTAGCACACAACCTGCCATCGCCAGAGGTGATAAATAAACTGGCTTAAACAAAAAGGCTAGGGCGCTCAATCCTCCTATCAAGGCAAATTTCCACCACAGTTTTGCTTGATGCGCGACAACCGGATAAGCTGAAGTAAGCTGCAACAAAACTAAAATGGCCGCCGTACGCGGCAGGTTGGCAAATAATTCTATCTCCCCTGTAGGTCCCATTACAGAACGTTGTGAAGTAAGCACAGCATAAAAAATTGCTGCCAGTAAGCCGGTACCTCTGCTCACCAGCAATGTGCCTAACCGGTAAATCGTATAAGTTGTGCTAAGTACCCAGAAAAAGACCATTACCTTAACTGATTGCGTATTATCGCCAAACAACCAAAAAGCTAAGGCATAAGTGTAGTACACGGCTGGTAAGTGATGCCCGGTATGATGGGTGCTGTATAGTGGCTCACCCTGCACAATTAGTCGGGCATGATAAGCTTGTGCACCACCATCATTGGTAAAGGGCAAATCTAACGAAGGCAATCGTAATAATAATATAAACAAAACCAAGAGGACCAACCAGTGTTTGTCTTGCATGATTTTGGCAGCAGGGGCTTTTGTTATCTTACTTAAAACTTCCCTCATATAAATTCCAGTGTTTGGCAATTTAAAACAGGTTCTTAACGTGCAACGGGTGTAATTTTTATCAAGCCAACCTGAACCTGGTCCCCAATGCGGCTGTGTTCATTAGTAACTGGAGCAAAGACGCTGTTGCTGTTATACCAACCGACTTGCAAGGGATAACTACCGACAGGAATGTCCTCTGGCAGCACAATTTCGAATGACTCGTGGACCAGGTGATCCTGTCGCCAGCTTGGTGTTGGGTATAAGGCCCGCGTTGGTAAATGGATAATACGGCCATGAGGAACGCCAACCAGTTCGCTCACTGCAAACAAAGGTGGATCCACTTCTAATGAACGAAGAGGAAACCAGTCAAAATGGAGACGAAAACGATTTCCCCCCAGAGGTTCAATCTGAGCATTAACCAAGCCTATGGCATCACCGAAGCGTGCCTGTATTCTAGGCGTTTGTGTCGTTAGTTCTGTTTCGACTTGTTGAGCCAGGCCGATCTGCTCGCGTCCGAATAAGAGTAATCCATCTTCTGCTTTTAGTAAATTGAACGTTGGATCTTGAAGTAGCAGGCTGATGGCATCAAGCTCATAATTAACGCCGCCAACTGAAACTTGTTCTGCATTCCCCACCACAAAGTCAAATAAGGCATCTACGACAACGTACTCGACTTGAGGTAAAAGTTGGCTCAAAGTCTTGGGAGGATTTTTACTTGGATGACGGGTAAGATATAAGATTTCGCGATTGACTAGATGTGGAGCCAGGAGATTATCGGCCGCTAGAGGAGCATTTGAGGGAATATTTTCCATAAGCCAGGTATCCTTGAATCGGTCTCGCGGAGTGATTTTGTAGCCGGAAACTTCCAATCCTCTAGCACTTCCTATTTGGGGGGTGTAAAACTGGCTGTTGAGAGGGGTATCGACAAATAAAGCATTTATCAAAAATGTTAAGATAAATGTGAAGGCCAGATACATGAACCAGGGTAACCTGTTACTCTTATAATCGCCAGGTATCTGTCGTCGTACTCGTAAGGTTTCGGCACCGTACACGACGGCAGTCAGAAGAAATGGAACTGCCAGGGCATAATGATGATAACGATAATCATATGAGGAACCAGGGCCGGTACTCAGTAGGGTAGGTATAGTGATAATACCGGCCAGGAACAACCATATTGGCGCACGCCAACCTAGGAGTAGAACAGGTAGAAAGACAATCAGGGCGATAACTGCCCGAATACCAATAGTATCTTTAATGTTTTGCCAATCGCCAAAGTAATGACTGACATAACTGGCGGTGGTAGCTTGCAATTGAGCTGCTTCAGGTGGGGCAAAAAAGGATCGGATAACCCAAAAGGTCGCTATACCCCATAACAAACCAATCAGGGCAGTCATCAAGCCTATCCGACGTTGACCTCGCAACCAAAGCAAACCTCCCAGAGCAGCCACCAATCCAGCAATATAAAACTTGCAACTGAGTGTCAATACTAACCAGACTGTATAACTGCGCCAAGCTTTGCGGTCCAGAGCTTCGATGACAAAAAAGAAGAGGGGCATGGCCAGAGTATCCCCATGTATATCGAAGAGAACGGCTGTTTGGGCTACGGGATAAAAAAGATAGATCAAGGCAATGACAAGAGCAGCACCACTACTTCGCAATCGGCGGAGGGCTAGAATGTAAAGCGGAAAAGTACCGGCAACATACAGTAAGGATTGCGCCACTAAAAGCGTTTGAGGTGTAGGCCAGAGTGCGTAAAGTGGGGCCAATAAGAAATAAATGAATTCCACATGGCGAGCTAAGCGACTTAAAGCAATTCCTTCAATGGTAAAAACTAAAGGATGGCCCTGTGTGGCACTCCAGATTGCCTGACTCATGATTCCCAAATCAAAGGCTCGAACATTGTATGCTTGGTAGCGAGCTATACTAAGCCAGGTTGTTTCCACAAAGGCCAGCAGGATAATACTTACCAGTAAGGCTAGTTTCCAGGGTGATGAGAGAATTGCAGTTTTGTCATCCATCAAGGATCACCTTGTTGCTAAAGACTTTCCCATTTAATTATAGTGTGCGGCACTGGATCCCTTAAATGGGATTTAGGTAAGGTCAAGTGTAACCAGTGCGGCCGGTCGGACAATTAGGCTCGGTGAGGGACATACCAGCTCCCCTTTTTGGTATGAGATGAACGCCAGGAGGATGAGCCAAAGTAAACCGCAATAAAACCAGAATGGCTGCTGTCCGTGGTAGATTGACAAACAATTTAGGCATTTGATCCGGCATCATTGGTAAAAGGTAACTCCAGCAAAGGCAATCTTAGCAATAAGACCAATAAAGCTAAGGCAAGCAAGGTTAACCACCGTTTGGCTTGAACGATTTTGTCGATGAAGTTTTGTCTGATCACTTGAAGCCCAAACCTTTAATCCTCAATTCCTTTGTCCGGTTCTCTGTCGAATGACCAGGCCCTTTACAACATAGCGCAAGGGCAAGAACCTATGCGGAATGGCTCTGATTTCATCAAGATGCAAAACATTAGCTGTAACTTGCCGGAGTAGAGCCAGATCAAAGCTGTGCAAATGCCATTCATCTGTCATTTTTTCGGGAGAGTTATAAGTATTTTGATGACCCTTGAGCAACCACCTTGCTAAGCCTAATGCTTTTAAAAATTTCTTGACCCGATCAATCCACACTTCATTAGGAATACTAATAACAATGACGGCCTCAGACCTGGCCACGCGGCTCATTTCTTCGACCACTTGACGTGGATTAGCCACATGTTCCAAAACCTCAGTGCAAATCAGCTTATGAAACTGCCCATCAGCAAAAGGGAGGCGTTCAGCATTCCCTTGGGATAGCCCAGCCCCGTTGTTGGCCAGACGTCTCTGGGCTTTTTTCAGCAAAAATACAGATAAATCCATACCATGTAAATAATTTGACGGAACTTGCGCTAATACATTCCCTGCACCACACCCTACTTCAAGAACTGAATCTTTTTGACCGGCCCGCAAAAAATGCAAAATCGTTCTTACCCGACGACGCTCAATCCAACGAATGAGAAAATTCGAGTGAAGGTGGTAAGCCTCCGGATCATATTTGTGGGCCATAGCTTCATTCCATTGCATGAAGCTGTTTTCATTCTCAAATCTGGTTGGCATCAAATCCCCTCGAATAATTCGTTATACGCTAAGCCTACGCCTCGACCTCAATATATTTGTGATACCACATTTGAAACATCAACAGGGTCCACAACATCTTACGATTATCCCGCCGCCGGGCAAAATGCTCATCGAGCAAATGCTTTACGTAATCGTAATTAAACAAACCTTGCCGCCCAATTCGCTTTTCCGACATCATATCCAGGACCAAATCTCGCCATTCATGGTTAATCCAATGAGCAACCGGCATATTGAAACCCTTTTTAGGCCGCTTTATCACGGCTTGGGGCAACTTTGAGGCCATACTTTTTTTAAGTAAATACTTAGTCGTAATCCCTCTCAGTTTTAACGCCAAGGGTAACGCAGTGGCAAAATCGACTACTCCTCGATTGAGGAAGGGGACCCGCACTTCTAAAGAGGATGCCATGCTGGCCCGGTCCACTTTGTATAAAATATCACCTTCAAGGTATAGCTTCAGGTCATTGTAAAGAATTTGGTTCAGCGGCAAACGAGCATCACTTTCACGGGCATGGTAGTAAGATGGGGTGTAAGTGTCACGCAAAACCGGTTTAAGCCAATCTTGAAAGAGCAATTCTTTCTCTTCGTCTATAAACGAGCCTAACCAACGCTGGTGTCTGACTTGAAGGGGCACCCCTCGCCCGGCGAGGAAACGACGAAGCTTAAAATCAAAACTGATGTTGTTAAACGATACAGGCACCATATCTAACAACTTTGGGGCAAGATAAGACCGTATCTTCCAGGGCACGATCCGTTCATAATACTCAATCATCCGATGGGCCACCAGGGTAGGATACCCCGCAAATAATTCATCGCCACCGTCGCCCCCCAAGACCACTTTCACGTAACCCCGGGCAAACAAAGAGAGAAAGTAAGTAGGGATCAAAGAAGAATCGCCAAAGGGTTCATCTAAAAAATCGGTGACCGCCGGAACCATTTCGGCCACCATTTTACTGGTGAGCATCAGTTCATTATGCCGGGTGCCGAGATGGTTGGCCACCAGGCGAGCGTAGTTAGACTCATCAAAAGAGGGTTCTTCAAAGCCAATGGCAAAACTATCGACTGTGCCAGAGTAAAGCTCAACCATCAGGGCAGCAATGGCGCTAGAGTCGATGCCGCCACTGAGAAACACCCCCACCGGCACATCGCTGACCAATTCTTGCTGAACGCTCTTCTGCAACGTTTCCTGAAGTGCATCAGCGTAATCACGCCAGTGGACGGGAGGACGGCTTTCACTCCGAGCCAGGCTAATGTGCCAATAGGCTTGTTTGCTTAAACCCTGGTTGTTATAGCGCAAAATATGCCCTGGCTCTAAGCGGTAAATATGGCGCAAAATGGTTCGCGGGGTGGGAACGTATTCAAAAGTGAGATATTCGTTTAGAGAAATTAAGTCAATCTCGCGGCAGACAGCCGGATGGGTCAAAAGCACCTTAAGTTCTGAGCCAAAGATCAATTGATTAGCCAATTCGGTATAATATAATGGTTTGACCCCCATGCGATCACGGGCCAGGATCAACTCCTGGCGCTTCTCATCCCAGATAGCAAAAGCAAAGATACCATTCAGATGTTGTATGCTTTCCAAACCCAGTTCTTCATAAAGATGCAAGATCACTTCTGTATCAGTCTGTGTGCGAAAGATATGCTGTTTTTTTTCCAGGTAAGTTCGCAATTCTCGATAGTTGTAAATTTCGCCGTTGAAAACAATCCACATGCTCTCATCTTCGTTGGCAATGGGCTGGCGACCACCGGCCAGATCAATTATTGATAAACGACGCGAACCCAACCCAACATGGTCTTGACAATAGACGCCCTGCTCATCTGGCCCCCGGTGTTTCATGGCCTGGGTCATATAAAGTAAAACGTTTTCCTCGATAACTTGTCTTCCACTCAAGTTAACTATGCCACAAATTCCACACATAATCTATCCGACAGTTAATTTACCTATTTTGAGATGTCATTAGGAGGAGTGAAGCGACGAAGAATCTTGTTTCCAGGCGACGTTGCAGGCATTGTTTAACCAAACGTCGTTTACTGACGAACCACCAATAGGTGCTTTCGTGAGCGGCTAAATTTCGATACTCATTCGATTGCCTAAAATTTGTAGACTGGCCGCTTTGCCACCCGTACTTACCGGGTCGACTCGTAAGCCCGTTGTGTCGCGTCTACAATGTAGCGGATTTCCCTTTCGGTCAAGGAGGAAGCAGAAGGATAGTAGAAACCACGTTGGCAAAGCATCTCGGCCACTGGGAACCGTTGTCCCTTGAAGGTTTCGTAATAAATCGGTTGAAAATGGAGCGGGATGAAAAAGGTGCGGGTTTCAATCCCCTCTCTGGCCAGGAAACGGCGCAAGCGGTCGCGGCTCATGCCGAAGTCATCTTCGACTAATACCGAATACATCCAGTAGACATTTTTGCATCCCTTGGCCTCGGGAGGGGTGACAACGCCAGGTATATGGGCCAGCAAGGCGTTGTAGAGGGCGGCGTTACGTCGCCGCTGGGCCACCAACTCAGCTATCTTTTCCGTTTGGGCCAAGCCGACGGCTGCTTGCAGATTGGTCATGCGATAGTTAAAGCCCAAATATTTATGCCAGAAATGGCGTTCCGGCGAAAAAGCGTGGTCTCGCAGGTTGCGAGCCAATTTGGCCAGAGCTTCATCGTTGGTGGTGATCATACCCCCTTCGCCGGTGGTAATATTTTTATTGGCATAGAAACTGAAACACCCGGCGTGTCCCAAGCCACCGGCGTGAGTACCGTGATACACGGCGCCATGGGCTTCGGCGGCGTCCTCGACGACCCACAACCCATGTTTATCGGCCAGGGTCAGCAAAGGATCCATGTCAACCGGGTGGCCATAGGTGTGGACCGGCACGATCGCTTTGGTCTTGGGGGTAATTTTATCGGCCACCTGACTGACATCCATGTTCCAGGTTTCTGCTTCGGAGTCAACTAAAACAGGCGTCGCCCCAGTATAGATAACGGCATTGATGGTAGCAATCATGGTAAACGTGGGCAAGATCACCTCATCACCAGGACCGATACCCAGGGCCGCCAAAGCCAGGTGTAAGGCCACCGTGCCATTAGCACAAGCGACGCCGTATTTAGCATCACATGCGGCAGCAAAGGCTTCTTCAAAAGCGTGGATAAATCGCCCGGCGGAGGAAATCCAATTGGAATCCAAACACTCGTTCACATATTTCTTTTCGTTTCCGATTAACGTCGGCTCACAGACGGGGATAATGCGGGGCGAGTCGTCCTCTTCCCGCACCGGAATACGTTTGACCGGTGGGGCGGTATTTGAAACATGCAACTCCGGGTCCCGACCGGGGATGATTTTGGCGATGTCCTCCCCCATTTCTTCAGGGGTTATTTCAACCGGTTGTAGTAGTTTCATGAAATATTTCCTGGATGTCTTAGCTCGTCTTAGCCCCCAGGGTTGTCATTCTGAACGGAGCGAAGCGAAGTGAAGAATCTCTGCGAAATTAAAGTGGCGACAATTCAGGATCGTAGGACAAAAACTGTATTCCCTGCTCGGCTAAAATTTTGGCGTAACGATCGTCTGGGCCAACGACCAGATAAGTGTACAGCCAGCTTTGCTCAAAACCAAGATAGAGTTTATAAGTATTTATTTCACGGATTAGCTGGCCCAATGAGGGAATCGTCGTCCTGACATCAAAGAAAAAGACCTTGCTGATGGTATCCCCTGACTCATCTGTCCGCTCATAACTGACGATCATATCGACAAAACCGGCGATTTCGCCGGTTGGTCCTTTAATCGGCTGCTGCCAATTTTTCTTGATTTCGGCCGGATTTTCCAGATAGCTCTCAATTTGCTCGTCGGTCAGATCGGGATAGATCAGCTGATTCAAAATGCCAGTCATATTGGCATCTAGCCATAATAACATTTCATCATGTTGCGGCTGGCGTAAGTCCTCATCTTCAAATGACCTGCTCTGCTCATAAGCGGCCTGGTTTTCTTGAGACATGTGAGATGTGGCTCTCCTTTAGGTGTCTAATCGCAACCGGGAGACCGTTTTGACGTAATTGACCCCCCGGTTTAAATACCCCCAAACATTGGTGGCGGTTTTACTTTCGCCCCTTTCACGCGGCACACAAATATAGGGGACCTCTTGCAAGCTAAATTTGGCTTTTTTGGCCCGGTAGAGCATATCGATGCAATACTCGCCATAATCCCCTCGCAGTTCAACACGCTCAAAAACTTCGCGCCGCGCTAAAATAAAGCCACTGGTATAATCTTTAAGCTCCCAATCGAGTAAGATACTCGCCGTCAAGTTGATGACCCGGCTCAAAAATCGGCCGGTGAAGGAATGGGCCACATCGGCACCGCCGGGGACATAGCGGGAACCAATGGCCATATCAGCGCCATTTTCCAGAGCCTGAACCAACCGGGGCCAGGCTTCAGGGGGCATGCTCAAATCACAATCCATCCAACCGACCCAGCCCCCCCGCGCCTCACGAATGCCCCGCCATATAGCACTGGTCAAACCGCTCTCGGTCGTCCGGCGGATGAGGCGCACTCGCGAATCAGCCTCGGCCATGGGGGTCACCACCTGCCAGGTCCCATCCGGCGAATCATCATCCACCACCACAATTTCCAGCTCGTAATCGGCCAGCGCCTTTAAAGTTCGCGCAATAAGCGGACCAATGTTGTCACGTTCATTAAAAGTTGGTAACACAATTGAGATAAACATGCTCACAAACTAACTGGAATCGAGATAAGGCGGCTAGAGGTACTGTTCAGAGGTACCGTAAAATCTTAAAACATTTGCGCGTTCTATACCAAAACGCTAACATGATTTAAAATACATTATAAATCAGCGGCCTAGTTGTTGGCAATCTGATAAAGATTTCTCAGCTTAAAATGCGTTTTGGAGTTTATAATGAGTGACTATGAATCCTGGGGGCGATATGACGAATTTAGCAAATATCGCCACCAGGTTCAAACAATTACCTGGCCTTCAGACCAACTGAATGGTTATAATCAATCGCTTTTACCTTACGGCCTGGGGCGAAGCTACGGCGATAGCTGCTTAAACGATGGCGGCATTTTGCTCGATACCTCCCGTCTCAACCGTTTTATCTCCTTTGACCGCCAGAACGGCGTTTTGTGTTGCGAAGCGGGTGTTACGATTAAACAGATTGTTGACCTCATTACCCTCCAAGGTTGGTTTTTACCTGTTAGTCCTGGCACCAAATACGTCACCGTTGGTGGCGCGATCGCCAACGATATTCACGGCAAAAATCACGCCGCAGCCGGAACCTTTGGCTGCCATGTCCGCCAATTTGAGCTTCTGCGCTCTACTGGGGAACGCCTGCTTTGTTCCCCAACCGAAAATCCAGATTGGTTCCAGGCTACGATCGGCGGTCTGGGCCTGACGGGCCTTATCTTGTGGGCTGAGTTTGAACTCAAAGCGATTCCCAGTCCGTTTTTCGATGTGGAGACCATCAAATTCAGAAACCTGGAGGAGTTTTTCGACATTGCCGCCCAATCCGACGCCGCCGGCTACGAGTATACCGTGGCCTGGTTAGATTGCCTGGCCACAGGTAAATCGCTGGGGCGGGGGTTGTTTAACCGGGGTAATGTGGCTTACCCCCCCTTTGACCGCACCCTACATCTGCCTAAAAAGCATCGTATTACGATCCCTTTTGACGCGCCCAATTTCACTTTAAACGACTTCACCGCTCGGGCCTTTAACCTGCTCTATTATAATCAGCAACGCCGGCGCATCAAACGCAAGTTGATGTATTACGAGCCTTTCTTCTATCCTCTTGACGCCGTTGCCCACTGGAACCGCATTTACGGCAAACGCGGCTTCTTCCAATATCAATTTGTGGTTTCCTATGACGATGATTACCAGGCTATCAAAACTATTATCCGCAAGATCGCCGATTCCGGTACTCTGCCCTTTTTGAACGTCTTTAAGACCTTTGGCGATATTCGTTCGCCGGGGATGCTCTCTTTTCCCAGAAAAGGGGTTACCCTGGCCATCGATTTTCCCAATAAGGGGCGGCCAACCCTCGACTTGATGGAAAAGCTGGACCAAATCGTCAAAGACAATGGGGGCGTCGTTTACCCGGCCAAAGACTCGCGTATGTCAGCCGAGAGCTTCCAAACGTTTTACCCCCAGTGGAAAGCGTTCAGCCAATATGTTGACCCCAATTTCTCATCCAGTTTCTGGCGGCGGGTGACGCAAACACACACGAAGGATTATTCATGAAAAAAGGGTTTATTATCGGGGCTGCTTCAGCCCTGTTAGCCACCGTCGTGGCCTGGATTGCCAAATCAAGATTGGATCAAGCCCAATCCACTGACCTTCAAGCGGCCATCAAAGCGACGCGAAAAGTCTTAATCGTCGGGGCCACATCGGCCATTGCTCAGGAAACGGCTAAACTTTTTGCCGCCGCCAGGAGCGAGATTTTTTTAGCCGGGCGCGATGAAGCCAAATTACAAGCCGTCGCCAATGACTTAGCCGTCCGGGGAGCCAGGAAAGTTGATTTGATGGTCCTTGACTTGAACGACTTTAACCGGCATCCAGCCTTAATCAGTCGTGCCACCGAGTCTCTGGCCGGCCTGGACACGGTCCTCATAGCCCACGGCACGCTGGGGGATCAGGAAGCGGCCCAAAAAAGCTTCGCTTTCACCGAAAGTGAGCTTAAAACCAATCTGTTGAGTTACATCTCCTTGCTAACCATTCTGGCCAATCTGTTTGAAGCACAGCAATACGGGACCATCGCCGTCATTTCCTCGGTGGCCGGGGATCGCGGGCGGCAGAGTAATTACGTCTATGGCACAGCCAAAGCGGCCCTCAGCACCTTCACCCAGGGTCTACGCGGCCGTCTGAGCCGCTCTAACGTAGCTGTGGTGACCATCAAGCCCGGTTTCGTTGATACCCCCATGACGGCTCACCTGAAAAAAGGCCCCCTTTTTGTCGGGCCGGAGGTGGTTGGCAAAGGGATTTACCGGGCCATCCAGGAGCGCCAAGATGTGGTCTATATCCCCTGGTTTTGGTGGGGGATTATGACTGTTATCAAGCTCATTCCTGAGCGTATCTTCAAGCGAATGACTATCTAGAACGGTTGCACGGGACTAAAGCCCCCTGCTGAAAGGGCGAAGCCCGTTCGGGCTAACCATTCTCCCTAAAGGGTGTTGTAACATCCTTGGCTCTTTCAGCGTAACGACTTTAGCCTCGCGTTCTCCCGTAAAGCCTGACTCTTTCGTCCAAGTTATGCAAGCCAAGAAGCTCTCCTTCCCCTCAGCCGATCTCCTCATTCCCTTGCTGATCATGCTCCCCGCGGCCTGGGCCCTGTGGCCGTCCGGCCTCCCCAACACCGCCGATGGGCCGGTTCATTTCATCCGGGCCGCCGAAATGGTCCACGCCTGGCGCGAGGGACTTTTGATCCCGCGTTGGTCGGCCAATTTGGGCTATGGTTACGGCCTGCCCCTGTTCATTTATGCCCCCCCACTCCCTTATTTCCTGACCGCAATCCTGCATATCCCCGGCCTATCGTTGGAGGCCGCCTTCAAGGGGATGCTGCTGACCGGCCTGGCCATAGGCAGTTTTGGGGCTTATTACCTGGCTCGCGATACCCTGGGCCTCTGGGCCGGCGCAGTCAGCACGGCCGCTTATACCTACGCCCCCATTCGCCTGCGCGAACTTTTCATTCAAGGCAACGCCGGACAATTCATGGCCTGGGCTTTTTTGCCCTGGGCCTGTTGGGGGCTGGTTCGACTTTACCAGACCGGACACAAACGGTATGCGGTGGTGATAGCCCTGGCCCTTACCGGGACGGTCCTCAGCCATAACGCCGTCGCCCTCCTCCTGGCCTGGCTGTTAAGCGCGCTCATGCTGACCTTACTGCTGACCAGCAGGAACATCGCTCTGACCGCCTGGGCGGTGATCGGTGGCCTGCTGGGTCTGAGCCTCAGCGCCTGGTTCTGGCTCCCGGCCCTATTTGAAGGGGCGTACATCCAACTCCACCACATCGTCGCCAGTGATTTCAGCACACGCTTCGTCCCTTTGGCCGAACTGGTCGCCCTCTCACCCCCTCTCGATAGCGGGGCGATCAACCCTTATTACCCCCTGACTTTGGGCGGCGGACAAATCGGGCTGGCGCTTCTCGGCAGCCTTGGTTTGCTGGCGGCCCTCATCGCTAGACTCAGTAGATCCAATTTTCGAGGAGTGAGGCACGCCCACGTGCCGAACGGAGCCGCACGTGGGCGTGCTGGCTCCTCAATTCGTGTGCCCCGTGTGCCCTCCGGGGTATCCGGGGTATTGGATCTATTGGGACTCGTCAACCGGCCGGAAAATGCCCGGCTGAACAGGTTGACCCTGACGATCAGCCTTTTTTTCACCGGGTTCAGCCTTTTTGGGGCTTTCATGGCCCTGGCCTGGTCGGAGCCCCTCTGGCGTGTCCTCCCCTTCGTTGATCTATTTGAGTTCCCGGCTCGCTGGCACGGCCTGACGATGGTTGGTCTGGCCTGGTTGGGTGGCCTGGCTATACACATGAGCGGGTCAATAAACAGCACTTTTCAACGTATCGCGGGAGCTGGGTCTTTGCTCCTTTTGCTAGGTACCGCCCTGGTCAACCTCTATCCGCAACACCTCCCAGCCAACTTTTTCCAGGCTGAGCCGGCCGATGTGGTCCGTTTTGAGGTTGAAACAGGGTCAGTCGGGACCACCAGCCTGGGCGAGTTTAATCCGATCTGGGTGACAGATACGTTCGATACTTCAACTTTGGTGGCCGATTACCTGGCCGGCCGCCCCATTAATCGCATCGATCACCAGACCCTCCCGCCTGAGGCCACCAGCACCACCGAATTGACCTCCATTCAAGCCCATCGTTTCAAGCTGAAACTCTCCACCCCCGCCACGGTCACCCTCAATCTCCTTTATTTCCCCGGCTGGCGGGCCTCCCTTGACGGCACACCCCTGGCCCTCAGTCCCCACCCTGGCAGCGGCCTGATTGATCTAACCCTGCCGGCCGGAGAACATACCCTGGAATTGATCTTTGGCCCCACCCCTCTGCGTCGCCTGGCCGAAATAATTTCCCTGCTAACCTGGTTGGGCCTTGCCGGGCTGGTCGTCTTTCAGTTGGTCGCCTCCAAGCGACCAGACCACCCGGACGCGGACTGTGGTCCGCTCAGAGCAAAAAAGCTGGTCGCCCCCAAACGCCCAGATCACTCCCCCCCTGACCCCCCAAAGGGGGGAATTCTGATAACGCCCGGCACGGCGGGCGTTCAAGGCCAAGACCTTTTGATCATAACCCTCATCATTGGGCTCATCTTAGGGGTGCGCCAGGCCTTTCCGGGCTGGTTTCGGATCGCTTCGCCGCC
>JABAHQ010003146.1_pt1 | contig 17037 bp, 14 predicted proteins | sample 7062091 | NCBI WGS metagenome assembly JABAHQ01 (sample SAMN14534359, study PRJNA622989) | marine sediment metagenome | biome: marine biome [ENVO:00000428]; feature: marine pelagic biome [ENVO:01000023]; material: deep marine sediment [ENVO:00002113] | place: India: Gulf of Kutch | collected...
TGATGGAGGAACTGGCCATCGTGCTGCTCACCATCCCGGTGTTCTTCCCGGTGATCACCGGCCTGGGCTTCGACCCGGTGTGGTTCGGCATCCTCATCGTCACCATCGTGGAAATCGGCATGATCTCGCCGCCGGTGGGCTTGAACCTCTTCGTCATCAACTCCCTGTTGCCGACCGTTCGGCTGACGACGATCTACCGCGGCGTGTGGCCCTTCGTTCTCGCCGACGTGGTGCGACTGGGCATCCTGATCGCCTTCCCGATCATCGCCCCTGTGGCTGCCGGGCTTCATGAACCGCTAGCGGCCGCCAGGCCGTCGCCCTCGCGCAGCACGTGCACCACGCGCTGCGGGAAGGGGATCTCGATGCCATTGGCGCGCAGCGCAGACAGAATCGCCAGATTGATCGACGAGCGAAGCGCGAGTTGCCCGTTCTCCGGGTCGCCGATCCAGTAGCCGAGCGTGAACTCCAGGCCGTCGGCGCCGAAGTTGGACAAGGCCACCGACGGCCCCGGGCTCTTGAGCACGCGCGGCTGCGCGGTGGCGGCCTCCAGCAGAAGCCGCGTCACCAGATCCACGTCGCTGTCGTAGGCCACCGACACGACCGTCGACTGCCAGACGTTCGGGTCGGCCAGGGAGAGGTTTTCCACCCGGTTGGTGATGAGCATCTCGTTGGGCACGATGGACTCGCGCCCGCTGAGGTTGCGGATCAGCGTGTAGCGGGCGTTGATGTCGGTGATGCGGCCCTCGAAGTTGTCCACGCGCACGTTGTCGCCGATGCGCATGCTGCGCTCGGCCAGGATGACGAAGCCGCTGACGTAGTTGGATGCGAGCTTCTGCAGCCCCAGGCCGATGCCCACGCCCACCGCGCCCCCCAGCACCGAGAGCGCGGTGAGGTCGATGCCCACGGCCGACAGCGCAACGATCAGGCCCACGAACATCAGCAGGGCCCGCGTGGCGTTGCTCACCGCCTTGCGCAGCGAGCGGTCGCTGCCGACGCTGCTGCGCAGCAGACGCGATTCGATGGCCGACGAAATCCACAGGGTGATGATCAGCACCGCGGACGCGGTGACGATGCCCTCGATGAGGGTGCGCAGGCTCAGCGTGGTGGCGCCCACCTTCCACTGGATGTCCTGCGCCTCGGCCAGCATCAGGGGCAGCAGGCCGCTCACCCACAGCACCATGCCCGCCCAGGCCACCCAGGAGATGGTGCGTTCGAGCACGCGCACCCAGGGGCTTTCGTCGAAGGCCACCTGCAGCACCTTCACGCCCAGGCGGATCACCGCCAGCGACACCAGCACCGGAATGGCAACATGGAACACGGCCAGGGGCACGAAGCGGGCCAGCAAACCGCGCGCCACGAAGCCCAGCACCAGCAGCACGAGGGGGAACAGGGCGCCGTCCACGATGCGCTGTCCGAACAGCACCGATTGCGGCTCGTTCTGCATGGCCAGCGCGCGGCGCAGGCCGGCGACGAGCGACCAGGCCAACAGGGCCACGGCCAGCAGGGTGGCCAGCTCGGCCAGTGCCGCCGGCTGCAGGAAACCATGCAACCAGGCGGACAGGTCGTCCACCGGACGCGGCGAAGCGGATGAGGAATTCATCGTGACAACGGATGACGGGAAGAAGAAGGGAACAAGTCAGACGCCCGCGAGCACGCGCAGGTGCGCCTCGACGCTGCGTGCCAGCGCGTCCAGCGCATAGCCGCCCTCCAGGCAGCTCACGATGCGCCCCTGGGCGTGGCGCTCGGCCACGTCCTTGATGCGTTCGGTCAGCCAGGCGTAGTCGTTCTCCACCAGGCCGAGCTGCGCCATGTCGTCTTCGCGGTGCGCATCGAAGCCGGCGCTCACGAACACGAGCTGCGGCCGGTGCGCGTCCAGTCGCGGCATCCAGCAGGTCTCCACCAGTTCCCGGATTTCCATGCCACGGGTGTAGGCCGGCACGGGCAGGTTGACGAGGTTGGCCGCCGTGGAATGCTCGCAAGCCGGATAGAAGGGGTGCTGATAGAAGCTGCACATGAGGATGCGCTCGTCGCCCGCGACGATGTCCTCGGTGCCGTTGCCGTGGTGCACGTCGAAATCGATGATGGCCACGCGCCGCAGCCCGTGCCGCTCCAGCGCGTATTTGGCCGCCACGGCCACGTTGTTGACGAAGCAGAAGCCCATGGCCTGGCGGCGCGTGGCGTGGTGGCCGGGCGGGCGAACCGAGCAGAAGGCATTGCGCAGTTCGCCTGCCATCACGGCGTCGGTGGCGTCGATGGCCGCGCCCGAGGCCAGCAGGATGGCTTCCCAGCTGTGCACGTTCATGGCGGTGTCGGGGTCGACCTGCGCGTGCCTGGGGCCGCCGGCGGCGATGTCGTCCTTGAGTGTGTCGGCCAGGCCGCGCAGGGCGGCCAGGTGCAGGCGGTCGTGCGCGAGTTCGAGGTCGGCCAGCGCGGCGGGGGTGGCCTCGCGGCGCTCGAGCGCGGCGTCCAGGCCGGTCAGCAGCAGCCGGTCCTCGATCGCATCGAGCCGTTCGGGGCATTCAGGGTGGCCGGCGCCCATCTCGTGCTGCCAGCATGCCTTGTGCGTGAAATAACCGGTGGCGTGGGCCATCTCTGATCTGCGGTGAGAATCGCGGCCAATATGCAAGCCCAGATGCAACAAGATTCGACGATCCGGCACCTGCTGAGCCAGCTTAACACGGTGATCGTGGGCAAGCCGCAGCAGGTGAGCGATTGCGTGGCCTGCCTGCTCGCGGGTGGGCACCTGCTCATCGAGGACGTGCCCGGTGTGGGCAAGACCACCCTGGCGCACGCCCTGGCGCGCAGCTTCGGCCTGCAGTTCGCGCGCGTGCAATTCACGGCCGACCTCATGCCCACCGACCTGATCGGCGTCTCCATCTACGAGCGCGGGCGCGAGGCCTTCGTCTTCCACCCGGGGCCCGTGTTCGCCCAGGTGCTGCTGGCCGACGAGATCAACCGCGCCACCCCCAAGACGCAGAGCGCGCTGCTGGAGGCCATGGAGGAGAAGCAGGTGACGGTGGAGGGCGAGACCCGCGCCCTGCCCGAGCCCTTCTTCGTCATCGCCACCCAGAACCCGCACGACCAGCTCGGCACCTACCCCCTGCCCGAGTCGCAGCTCGACCGCTTCCACATGCGCCTGTCGCTGGGCTACCCCGATCGCGCCGCCGAGCGCGAATTGCTGCGCGGCCAGGACCGGCGCGAACTCATCGAGTCGATGCCGCCGGCACTCACACCCGAAGACCTCGCCCGGCTGCAGCGCGCGGTGAGCGAGGTGCACACCGCCGAGCCGGTGCTCGACTACCTGCAGGACCTGGTCAACGCCACGCGCAGCGGCCGATGGTTCCTGCAGGGCCTGTCGCCGCGCGCGGCGCTGGCGGTGGTGCGCGCGGCCAAGGCGCAGGCCTACCTGCAGGGGCGCGACTACGTGGCGCCCGACGACATCGCCGCCATCCTGCCGCAGACCACGGCGCACCGGCTGATTCCCGTGCGCGACGCCGGGCGCGGGCCGCTGGAACAAGTGCGCGCGATGCTCGACGCCGTTCCCCTGCCCTAGATGAATCCGTCCTGGCGCAAGGTCAAGGCGCGTGCGCGGGCCTGGTTCCACAACCGGCTCAAGCGCACCGACACGCTCACGCTCACCCAGCGCAACGTCTACATCCTGCCCACGCGCCCGGGCTGGATGCTGGCCTTCACCCTGATGCTGCTGCTGGTGGCCAGCATCAACTACCAGCTCAACCTGGGCTACCTGCTCACCTTCCTGCTGGCCGGCAGCGCGCTGGTGGGCATGCACGTGTGCCACAACAACCTGCGCGGGCTCACGCTGCACCTGCACCCGCCCGAACCGGTGCACGCGCACCAGGCGGTGGTGCTGGAGGTGCGCCTGTCCAGCGAACGCCGGCGCGCGCGCCACGGCATCGGCCTGGGCGTGATTCCCGACGGCGGCGGGGCCCCCGCTTGGGCCTGGGCCGACGTGCCCGCGCAAGGCAGCGCCGAGCTGCAGGTGGCCTGGCAAGCGCCCGCGCGCGGGCTGCACGCCCTGCCCGCACTCACCGCCCAGACGCTGTTCCCGCTGGGTACCTTCCGCGTCTGGACGGTGTGGCGCCCGGCCGCCAGCGTCCTCGTCTATCCCACGCCCGAAGAGCAGCCCCCGCCGCTGCCGCCCGGCGAGCCGCAATCGGGCGGCGCCGGCAGCGCGCGCGTGCAGGCCACCGGCGAGTACGACGGCGTGCGCGCCTACCGCCGCGGCGACCCGATGAAGGCCGTGGTCTGGAAGAAGGCGGCCCAGGCCTTCGCGGGCGGGCGCCACGAGCTGGTGAGCCGCGACGCCTTGTCGAGCCAGCGCCAGGAACTCTGGCTGGACCTGAACCAGTGCGGCGGCGCAGGCGTCGAGGGCCGCGTGTCGCGCCTGACCGCCTGGGTGCTCATGGCCGACCGGCTCGAACTCGACTACGGCCTGCGCCTGCCGGGCCGCGAGATCGCGCCCGACCAGGGGCCGGTGCACCGCAACCAGTGCCTGGAGGCGCTCGCGCTGTGCTGACCGCCCTTCGCCCCTCCCGCGCCCCGGGCCTCGCGCGCGCACTGCCCCGCGAAGCGCGCGACACCCTGTTCGTGCTCGCCGTCATCGCCTGGGTGGTGGCCCTGCAGGCCGCGCACATCCCCTGGTGGACCACGGCGCTCACGGCCGGTGTGCTGGCCTGGCGCGCCCGGCTGGCGCTGCGCGCCGCTCCGCTGCCCGGGTGGCCCTGGCGCCTGGGGCTGCTGCTCGTCACGCTTGCCGCCACCTTCGCCAGCCACGGCACCCTGCTCGGCCAGCAGGCGGGCGTCACGTTGGTGGTGGTGCTGCTGGCGCTCAAGACACTGGAACTGCGCGCGCGGCGCGACGCCTTCGTGGTGTTCTTCCTCGCCTTCTTCACGCTGCTCACGCACTTCTTCTATTCGCAGTCGCTGCTCACGGCGGCGGGCATCCTGATCGCATTGCTGGGCCTGCTGACGGCGCTGGTGAATGCGCACATGCCGGTGGGCCGGCCCCCGTTGGCCCAGGCCGCGCGTTTCGCGGCGGGCATGGCGCTGCTGGGCGCGCCCATCATGCTGGTGCTGTTCCTGCTGTTCCCGCGCATGGCGCCCTTGTGGGGCGTGCCGAACAACGACCCGAGCGGCCGCAGCGGCCTGTCCGACGAAATGCGCGTGGGCGAGATCGCCCGGCTCGCACTGGACGACAGCATCGCGTTGCGCGTGCGCTTCGACAACCGTCGCCCGCCACCCGCCGGCCTGCTCTACTTCCGCGGCCCGGTCTTCGGCGGTTTCGACGGGCGGCAGTGGCGCCCGCTCGAATCGGGTTTCCCGCGCGCGCAGCGCCTGTCGGCCGACTTGCGCCCCCGCGGCGAGCCCGTGGGCTATGAAGTCACGCTGGAGCCCAACCGCCGACCCTGGGTCTTCGTGCTCGAAGCCGCCACCACCGCGCCCGAACTGCCCGGCGACAACCGCGTGCGCATGACCGAGGAGTTGCAGTGGATCGCCCAGCGCTCCATCAACAGCCTGGTGCGCTACCGGGCCAGCAGCCACCTGGACTTCGGCCACGGCCCGCTGCAACACGAGATCGGCCTGCAGGACTATGTGCAACTGCCGCCCGGCTTCAACCCGCGCACGCTGCAGCTCGCGCAGGAGCTTCGGCGCCAGCACGGCCCCGGCCCCGCCGCCGCGCCCGCCCTGGTCAACGCCGCGCTCGACCGCCTGCGCACGGGCGGCTACACCTACACGCTCGAACCCGGCGTCTACGGCCGGCACACGGCCGACGAGTTCTGGTTCGACCGCAAGGCCGGCTTCTGTGAACACATCGCCAGCGGCTTCGCCGTCCTCATGCGCGCCATGGACATCCCGGCGCGCGTCGTCACGGGCTACCAGGGGGGCGAGGTCAATGGGGTCGACGGCTACTGGACGGTGCGCCAGCGCGACGCCCACGCCTGGACCGAGGTCTGGCTGCAGGAGCAGGGCTGGGTGCGCGTGGACCCGACGGGCTCGGTCTTCCCCGGCCGCATCGGCTCCGTCCAGCGCCTGCAAGCACCTGCCGCCGGCTTTGCGGGCGCCATCGGCAACCTCAACCCCACGCTGGTGGCACAGTTGCGGGCCGCCTGGGAAGCGGTCAACAACGTCTGGAATCAGTGGGTGCTGGACTACACGCAAGGCCGCCAGCTCGACCTGCTGCGCGCACTGGGCTTTGCGTCGCCGAGCTGGCAGGACCTGGCCACGGTGCTGCTCGGGGTGGTCATCGTGGTGAGCCTGTCGGGAGCCTTGTGGGCGCTGTGGGAACGCCAGCAGCACGACCCCTGGCTGCGCCTGCTGCGCCGGGCGCGGCAACGGCTCGATCGCCTGGGCGTCGCGTCGGACGAACGCACGCCGCCACGCGAACTGGCCCGGCGCGTGAAGGTGCATCTGGGCGACAGGCCGGCGACGCGGGCCCTGGCCGACTGGCTGTTGCGCCTCGAAGCCCAGCGCTACGCGCGCGACAGCGGCACCACCCTCACCCAACTGAGACAGGAATTCCGCCGGCTGGCCTGGCCGGGCCGCACCATCGCGTGATCCAATCGCACGCAATGCAACGCCGATCGATCGCCCTGGCCGCCCTGGCCGCCCTGTCCCTTCCCGCCGCCCTTGCCCAGGCCCAGTCGCCCGCCAAGCAGCGCCCCACCAAACGCCCAGAGGCGCGCCCCGCCTTCTTCTACCGCGACCACCCGGCCGCCATGGCCTTCGCCGACGACCTGGCTGCGCGCCGCCAGCTAGACCCCGCCTGGGTGCGCGCGCAAGTTGGCCAGGCGCAGCGGCTGGAGGCCGCCATCCGCGGCGTCACGCCACCGCCACGCGGCGTGCCCAAGAACTGGGCCGCCTACCGCGCGCGCTTCATCGAACCCACGCGCATCGCCGCCGGCCAGCGCTTCTGGCAGGTCAACCGCGAGGCCCTGGCCCGCGCCGAGGCCGAGTTCGGCGTGCCGGCCTCGCTCATCGTCGGCGTGATCGGCGTGGAAACGCTCTACGGCCGCCACACCGGCACGCACAAGGTGCTGGACGCGATCACCACGCTCGCCTTCGACTTCCCCGCCAGCCACCCGCGCGCCGCTGCGCGCACCGCCTTCTTCCGCGACGAGCTTGAGCAGTTGCTGAGTCTGTGTCAGCGCAACGGCACCGACCCGCACAGCCTGCTGGGCAGCTTCGCGGGCGCCATGGGCCTGCCGCAGTTCATGCCCAGCAGCTGGGCCCGCTACGCGATCGACTTCGACGCCGATGGCAAGGTCGACCTGTTCGACAGCCCGGCCGATGTCATCGGCTCGGTGGCCAACTACTTCAAGGCCTTCGGTTGGCAAACGGGCATGCCCACGCACTACCCGGTGCGCTTCGACCCGGCCACGCTGGACCTGGATACCCTGCTCGCGCCCGACATCCTGCCCAGCTTCGGCGTGGCGGACTTCCAGTCCAAGGGTGCCGTGCTCGAAGGCGCGGCCTTGCAGCACACCGGCAAGCTGGCGCTCGTGGAACTGGAAAACGCGGGCGCAGCGTCCAGCTACGTGGCCGGCACCGAGAACTTCTACGTGGTGACGCGCTACAACTGGAGCAGTTACTACGCGCTGGCGGTGATCGAGTTGGGGGAGGCGGTGAAGGCCGGCCTCGGCCCCAACTGACGAGACTCAGGCAAAGCGCTCGGGCCGCGGCCCTGGTGGAGAATCCCTTGTCTCGGACGCTGGCGCGCCCTTGCCCGCCAGCCAGGTGTGCAAATCGGCCAGCAGGCTCTGCAAGGCATCGAACGCCGCCAGAAAGCCCTCGTCGGTGAGCGTTGCCCAGAACAGGCGCCGCGCCACCACCACGTTGGGCGGCGAATCGCCGTCGAGGCTGATGGTGGCTCCCTGCGTATCGCGCCAGCCAAAGTTGCCCTGAAGCAAGTCAATCAGCAAACCCGCATCGACTGGCATGGACAAGGCACCGGCCACACCGAACAGCAGGAAGGCCTCGTGCTCGGGCTCGCTGGAAAGCTGCATCGACAGGCCATCCCCGAACTCGAATCCCAGTTGGTCGTGGTCGTCCATCACCAAGGGGTCGAGACCGATCGCCACGCCCAAGGCGGCCACGCGCGCGTGCATCAATTCCGGAACAGTCGAGTTCATGCGAGGGCCGCCGCGTCGTGCGCGGGCATCAGTTGATCGAGCGACATGAGCACCTGCAGGACGGCGCGCGGATCGCTCACCACGCGCTCCTGCGACGACGACTGCGCCTCGAGCCAACCCCAGCGCGGTTGGCGGAAACCATCCAGGTCGAGCAGCAGGCGGCCCCCATGCGGCCACAGGCCTTCGCGATGCACGGCGCCCGCCTTGTCCAGGACACGTCGCATCAGCGAGAACATGGCGCTCACGCGCTCCTGCGCGGGCACTCCCGGGCCGGGCAAGGTGGTTACGCGCAAGCGCAGGAAAAGCCCCAACTCAGGGGTGGCCACCACCACGCGCATCACCAGGCTTTCCAACCCGTGACCTTCCATGGCCACCAAGGCGCGGGAAGGCAGCGGCTCGGCGAGCCATTGGTCGACGCAGTCGCGATGGGCCTGCGGCATCTCCCAGGCCGACGTTGTGAACACGGCCCGCGAGCGTTGTACCAGCGAATCCGCCAGCGCCCCCGGCAAAGGCGGCGTCGGCAGGCCACGGCCGGCCAGGGCCGCGCGGCAGCGGGTCCAGCCCAGGCCCGTGGGAGGGTGCGTCGGTGACGTCGCGCCGTGCATGTCAACTCCCGGCGGTAGTGTCCCGACGCAGTTGGTCCAGATCGGCACGCACCTTGTCCGGGTTGAAGATCGGCGCGCGCTTGAGGGGATCCGTCGAGTTCTTGTTCTGCCAACGCGTGTCCACCCAATCCGCCCGATCGCGTGCGAGGTAGCCAATCTTCGGGAGATCGAACACCTCGGCCTGCGTCAGTTCGCGATCGCCAGGATTCACAACGCCCAGACGATTGTTCACCTCAATCGACAGCCAGTCATCGGAGGAGTGAGCCACCAGAACGGCATCGTCGCCAGTCTTGTTCAGTTCCGCCTGAATGAGGTGCAGGCGCTTGATCATGGCTTCCACCTCATCCTTCTCGACATAGTGCGATACAGCTTCGCGCAACGCATCGTCTCCAAGATGCAAAAGCGTTTCGCGAAGTTCGAAGGAGATGACCCGAGGAAGGGACGGGCAATTTCCCCGCCCTTGCGTGGTGGCCGCACCGAAACTCAGGTCGTTGTCGATGGCGTGCAACTTCTTCTGGTCATCCACGAAGTAGTTGCCGGCGTTCCGGTCGAGCTGGCCGGTGAGGAAATCTTCGAACTGGAGATCTGTCAACTGCCTGCGCACGAGGGAATCGTCAAAATCGGTTTCGACCAGAATGGACCGGCTGCGCGGGTTGTCACCCAATCGATTCAGGGCCAGAACGTCGTCATCGCCAAGCGACGCGCTGGTATAGCCCTGAGCTGTCGCATATTCCTGCAACACCGTATCGGGCTGCTCACGCAGCCAACCGGCCAATCCGGAATCCAGAGACACACGCACACGGTCCATTGCCATGGGTGAGCGACCTGGTGCCAGTTCCATCACTGTGCCAATTCCTCCTTCGTCGTCCATGGCCATGAAGGTTGGTGGCACGAAGTTCAGGCCCAGCAGTTTGTCGACCTGATACGCAGCCACTGCTCGACCAGCCAGATTTGGTCGCTTGTTCTGTCCCTGTCCGTCAAACACCAACGTGCCGTTCTTCTTCGGGCTCGGATGACAGCCGATGCCATCGCGGCGATACACGAACTCCTCGATCGGAGCGTCCAACTCGGGCTTGAAAACCATGGGGCGGACAACACCGGTCTGCGGGTCCCGATAGCGCGTCAACCACACCGTGTTCATCGCACCGCTACCCAGTCGCTGCTTATCCAGCACATTTGCGTCGCAGAACAGCGCGCTCGGGGCGGTGTGCGCATTGAACGGAATGCCCAATTCGATGTAGCGATCAGAAATCCGTCGAATTTCGACGGCACTCATTCCACAGGCCATGCCCATCAGAATCGCCTCGCCACACAAGCCATCCTGAACGAGGCCCATGAGTTGCTGCAAAGGCAGGTCGACTGCGATGCCTTGCTTCTGCGCCGCCTCAACCAGGCCTCTGACTGTGTCCAGATTCTTCAGTTCGTTGGCAACCTGACGGCGGATTTCGTCAATGCTCCTCGCGTCGCCACCTGCCGCTCGGCTGTCGAGAATCATTTCCGTGCCACCCAGAAAGCCTTCGCGCTCGTCGATTCGATCGAGAAGGCGGGTGATAGGCGCTGGCACCTCATCGTGCTGACTCACCCTGCCGTTGTAGACATTGAGGCTTGCCATCACGTCTTCCAGCAGCGGAGGCGTGGGAGCAAACCGCTTCACAAGTGCGTTGGCCAGCGTCTTTACCCAACCCGACTTGGTCGGCAGGTCGCGAGAAGCGTTCTTGCGTGTCAGCGTGGGACGGGTGGGTGGCGTGCCGCGCAATGTCCGGTTAGCCCCTGGTGCCTTCAGTTCGTTTCGAGCGGGAGACCGGGTCAGTCGACGCGACGGGTCCGCAGCGGTCTCAATGTCCAGCGAGCCGGTTTTGCGCTGCCTCTTGACCAGCGTCTTTCCATAGGACAGTGGCGGCAAGGGGGCGGAAGTACTGCTTATGTGGTTCTTGATCATGGGAAACGACGCATCGAGCACGATGTGATGAAAGGGTGACGGCTAAGTAACGCGGTATTGACGGGCGTTGTCGTTCCGATGGCCGACGACCTGCCGGCCCACAGGGTCAGCCCTTCCCATTCAATTGATCGATAGCCGTTCTTCCACGGAACACGGCACAAGCGCTTCGTCACGCATCACCCGCCACTGAAGGCGCCCTGCCCTTGCCGGCATGGCCATGTGAACGTCTGTTGCCACGCGGAGACCCCCATGAACACCGACGAAGTCATCCAGGCCATCGCCACGGCCCTGGAAGCACCCGACCTCAAGCTGGACGATCAAGGCTGCGCCCGTTTGCGCGTCGACGACACCATCGACGTGAATTTCGAAGCCAGTCGCAGCAGCCATCTCCTGCACGTGTACTGCACGCTCGGCCCCGTCCCCACCGATGACCGCGAGCGCACCTTCGAGCAACTGCTCACCGCCAACCTGTTCGGCGCAGACACCGGCGGCGCCACGCTGGCCATCGACGCCGGGTTCAACGAGATCGTGCTGTGCACGGACATCGGGAACCACGGGTGGACGGCTGAATTGATCCTGTCGCGGCTGCAGCGCTTCATCGACGCCGCGCTCGGCTGGCGAGAGCGGTTCGCCGCCCCGCAGGCTGCCGACGCACTCCCCCTCTCCAGGAACGAGGTGCCCGCCAGCAGCGGCACCTTCCTGGCCGTTTGAACCAGGACCGGAACCGCCATGCCCAGCAAAGTCAGCCAAGCCGCCCAGCCACCCATCGCACTCAACCAGCCCCTCCCCCGCCACTCGAAGCAAAGGTACCAGTGGGTGCCGGCACTCGAACCGCGCACGCCCACTCAGCGCGTCGCACATGCTTTCCGCAGCCTGGGAAAACAGATCGTTCAAGTCGTCAGGCCGAACAGCGCGCGCGCCGATGTAGCGCGTGTGGACAGCCTCAAGGCCGCGGACAAGGCGATGGTGAAGCTGATGGGCCATGTTCTGGAGGGCACCACGGACATTCCCACCCTGGCCGGGAATATCCAGCGGTTCTCCGCGTCGGCCGACCCCATCCTGGGGGCGGACAAGGATGAGAACGTCACGCTGGCTGGTCTGATGGACATCCGCGCCAAGGTGCACCTCGAGCACATGAGCCTCCAGGACCTGCAAAAGCTCGCCACCGGGTTGGACAAGGCCATCGCGGCCAGCGCCGAATCGGACAGCGCGCACAGCCTGCAGGTACTCGGCACCCTCACCGGCATTCTTCGGCAGTTGATCCGCGAGCAGGCGTCGCGTGCCGTGTTCAACGCCTGCAAGGCAACGCTGCAGGCAGCGCCGCAAGGGTCCGAGGCAGCCTCCGACCAGTTCAAACAAGCCCTCCGTACGGCCGAGGATGCGCTGACAAAGCTCGGCGTGCCGCAGGACGGTTCCGAGGCGACGAAGGCTCGCCCCTATGCCCTCGTCAAGGAACTCCTGAACGAGCTCCTGGAGAAAGGCGACCTGCAACCGAAAGCCGGCTTGCCGCGCGAGTCCATGCGGGAGATGTTCCAGGTCTTGCCCAGCGTCATCCAGAGCGAATTGCTCGCGTCCGACAAGAACAGGATGCCCATGTTCAATGCCACGGGATCGGTCGACACGCTGCTCAAAGATTCGATCGCACAGCAGTGGCGGGACATGAGGCAGGCCGTGGCCGGGCATTGCCAAGGGGTGAGCACGACGAGCCCGTCGAACGATCTGCCCCGCTTCGCCGATCACGTGACGGGCCTGGCTCGCCAGTGGTCGGCCCTCGAGGAGCACACCGCGCAACACAGGCTGCCTGGCGACCGGGTCCTTAAAGAAGAGAGTGTCTCGAAGGCCCTCGCCAGGCTTTCACGCCTTCAACCCGATCAGCTGCGGCCCCAGCTCGGCCGGCTCAAACCCGAGCAGCTCGTGAGCTTCGCGGCCGCCTTGCGGTCCCTGGGCATCGAAGGCGATTGCCTTGACTTGCTCACGGCAGAGATCCGAAAGGGGAAAAGGGAAAGCCTGACGACACCAGGCAACTACCTGCTCGATGCCTGCGACCACCTCCGCCTTGGGCAACTGCCCAAGGCGCTGGACTGGCTCGCGCACGCCATCGACGCATGCCCTGCTTCGATCGAGACCCAGGCGGCCTTTGGCAACACCCAGTGGAAGAACGGGGGCGAAGGCTATACCGCCTTTCAGAATCACCTGATCAAGAGCGCCCTGGACAGGTTGGACGAGAAGGAACTTGCGCATTTGCACGCCAGCCTGCGCGCGCCCCGGTTCGCGGAGCTGGCTTCGCTATTGCAACAGATCGGCGTCACGTTGGAAGACATGCCCGATCCGAAAGGTGATCGCGTCCGGAAGATGGGTATGGCGCTAGAGACGCTGATCACCGAGCTGGAGCGGCGGGTGCAGTCCACCAGCACAGGGCCGAAAGACGACCAACCGCTGGACGGAGCCACCCTGGAGGCCTTGAACCAACTCACGGGGATGAAGGTGTTCTCACCGGGGCACCTGGGCGTCGTCCATGACGCACCGAAAGCCGCGTTTCAGCGCAACCTCGACGCCATGCTGGCAAATCCGGCTTCTGCCTTCACCCCGCCTGCCAAGAAGAGCAGTTCAGGCGTGAGCGAAGTCATGTACCGTGACCTGAAGCGGTCCAAATATGTCGTCGAGTACCCCAATGGCTACGCCGAGCCTTTGATCGGCAACGACGAGGCTTTCCGGATCGATCAGTTGCGCACCAATGCAGGACTGACCGCGGACGAACTGCTGTTGTTGTCCCAGGTGGCCAACCGGAACCTCTGGGACGGCGTCATCGCACCCGAGACCTCGCCCCATGACAGCCCGATCCGCTTGCCGAATGGCACCCCTGTCAATCTCGTGGGCCAGCCAACGAACACGTTCGCCGTGCGCCGTGCACAGGATGGCCGCTTGTTCGTCCGCTGTGAGCAGGCATTGGCGCCCGTTGTGGCCCTCGACCCGGCCACCGGAGAGACGACTGCGTTGGACCTCTCGAAAAGTGGTTCCTGGTTCAGCGTGGAACTCGAGATCGGCAAGGACGGCCGGGTGTCGATCTCGAAATCCCTGACCTGCAGCTACGCCATCGTCCCCGCAGCCGCCTGACCCGGTCTCACCCCGCCGGCACCAGAAAATCCTGGCTGATCCGCCAGCCCAGCTCGTTCACGCGGTCCAGGAACTGCGTGAGGTAGGCGTGCAGGCCGGTGGCCAGGATCTCGTCGATGCGGCCGTACTGCAGTTCGGCCTTGAGCTTGCCCGCGCGGCGCAGGGTTTCGCCGCTGTGGTCGTTGGCCACCACGCTGAGGTTGTTCACCACCTCGTTGAGGCTGGCGGCCAGGCTGCGCGGCATGTCGGCGCGCAGGATGAGCAGCTCGGCCACGCGCTCGGGCGTGATCACGTCGCGATAGACCTTGCGGTAGACCTCGAAGCCGCTCACGCTGCGCAGGATCGCGCTCCAGTGGTAGAAGTCGTATTCCTGATCGAGCTCGCTCGCGGCACCGAAGAAGTCGCTGTGCACGGCGTGGAATTTCACGTCGAGCAGGCGCGCGGTGTTGTCGGAGCGCTCCAGGAAGGTGCCCATGCGGTAGAAGTGGAAGGCCTCGTCCTGCAGCATGGTGCCGATGGCGACGCCGCGCGAGAGGTGCGAGCGGAACTTGACCCATTCGAAGAACTGCCCCGGGTCGCGCTCGAAGGCCTTGCCCTGCAGGGCGCGGTTGAGTTCCAGCCAGGTCTGGTTCTGCATTTCCCACAGCTCGGTGGTGAGCGCGCCGCGAACGGCGCGCGCGTTCTCGCGCGCGGCCTTGAGGCAGGAAACGATGCTGGACGGGTTGTTTTCGTCGCGCACCATGAAGTCGAGCACGTTGCGCGGTGTGATGGCCTCGCCGTACTTGGCGCGGTAGGCGGGCATCAGTTCGCTGATGGTGAGCAGGCCTTCCCAGCCCACTTGCGCCACGGCGGCGGACTGCGGCAGCAGCGAGGTCTGGTAGTTGACGTCGAGCATGCGGGCGGTGTTTTCCGCGCGCTCGGTGTAGCGGGACATCCAGAAGAGGTGATCGGCGGTGCGCGACAGCATGCTTGTCTCCTGTGTCAGTCTTCCAGCACCCAGGTGTCCTTGGTGCCCCCGCCCTGCGAGGAGTTGACCACCAGCGAGCCTTCCTTGAGCGCCACACGCGTGAGGCCGCCCGGCACCATCTGCACCTCCTTGCCAGAGAGCACGAAGGGCCGCAGGTCGATGTGGCGCGGCGCGACGCCGCTCTTGACGTAGGTGGGGCAGGTGGACAGCGACAGCGTGGGCTGCGCGATGTAGCCATCGGGCTTGGCCATCACCGCGTGGCGGAACTCCTCGATCTCGGCCTTGGTGGACGNNGCCGGCCCGACCAGCATGCCGTAGCCACCCGCGCCGTGCACCTCTTTCACGACCAGCTCGTGCATGTGGGCGAGCATGTACTTCAGGTCTTCCGGGTTGCGGCCCATGAAGGTGGGCACGTTGCTCAGGATGGGCTTCTGACCGAGGTAGAACTCGATCATCTTGGGCACGTAGGGGTAGATGGACTTGTCGTCCGCCACGCCGGTGCCGACTCCATTGCAGATGCTCACGTTGCCACTGCGGTACACGCCCAGCAGCCCGGCGCAGCCCAGGGTGGAGGTCGGTCGGAACACCAGCGGGTCGAGGAAGTCGTCGTCGATGCGGCGGTAGATCACGTCGACGCGTTTGGGACCGCGCGTGGTGCGCATGTAGACGAAGTTGTCCTTGACGAACAGGTCCTGCCCTTCGACCAGCTCCACGCCCATCTGCTGCGCCAGGAAGGCATGTTCGAAGTAGGCGCTGTTGTACATGCCGGGCGTGAGCACCACCACGGTGGGCTCGGCCGTGGTGGCGGGGCTCACGGCGCGCAGGGTTTCCAGCAGCAGATCGGGGTAGTGCGCCACCGGCGCCACGCGGTTCTCGCCGAAGAGTTCGGGAAACAGACGCATCATCATCTTGCGGTCTTCGAGCATGTAGCTCACGCCGCTGGGCACGCGCAGGTTGTCTTCCAGCACGTAGTACTCACCCTCGCCGTCGGCGTTGGGGGCACGCACGATGTCGATGCCGGCGATGTGCGAATAGATCTGGTGCGGCACGTCCACGCCCATCATTTCGGGGCGGAACTGCGCGTTCTGGAAGATCTGGTCGGCCGGGATCACGCCGGCCTTGACGATCTCCTGCTCGTGGTAGACGTCGTGGATGAAGCGGTTGAGCGCGGTCACACGCTGCACCAGGCCTTCTTCCATGCTGTGCCACTCGTGCGCGGGGATGATGCGCGGGATCAGGTCGAAGGGGATGAGCCGCTCGGTGCCGGCGCCTTCCTCGTCCTTGGCGCCGTAGACCGCGAAGGTGATACCCACCCGGCGAAAGATCATTTCCGCCTCTTCGCGGCGCGCCGCCATGGCGTCGTCGGGCTGCTCCGCGAGCCAGCGGGCGTAGTTCCGGTAGTGCTCCCGCACGTCTCCAGCCGGGGCGTGCATCTCGTCGAACATGGGTCGGCTCATGGTGTGCGTTCTCCTCCCGGCAGGATAGCAAGGACCGGGCCAAGCGATTCCGTGATTCGGTGGTGCCAGTATCGGCGACGCCGCTCGCGCTCGCAGTACAGCTCGTTCGGACGTTCGCTGCGCCAGCTTGCCGCCCCGCAGCGCGGCGAGTCGATCCAGGCGATGCCGCGTTCGTCATACCGAGCGGTCACCGCCGCGGCCGGGTGGCCGAAGCGGTTGCGGTAGCCCGACTGCACCACCACCCAGCGGGGTTGCAGGGTGTTGAGCAGCACGGGGCTCGATGAACTCGCGCTGCCGTGGTGCGGCGCCAGCAACAGCGTGGCGCGATCGTTGGGGCGGGCCAGGGCCAGGCGAACCTCCTGCGCCGCCGGGATGTCGCCCGTGAGCCAGGCGCTGGCGCCCCGCCGGCTGGCGATCCGCAGCACGCAGGACATGGCGTTGGTGGACAGGCCACGATCGGCCCATTCCTGTGGCCCGGGGTGCAGCACCTCGAAGTCCACGCCGTCCCAGGCCCAGCGCTGGCCGGCCTGGCAATGGCGCGTGGGATCTTCGTCGTAGGACGACAACCAGCGCGCCCGAGGGTACGCCGCGCGGACCGCCTGCGCGCCANNGTCACTGTCGCGGTGGCTCACCACCACGGTGTCGGGGCGCTCGCCCAGGGCGCGCAGCAGGGGCAGCACGATGCGATCCCCCGCGTCGGCCTCCGGGTTCCAGCGCGGGCCGGTGTCGTAGAGCAAGGTGTGCCGCGCCGTGCGCACGAGCACCGCGCCGCCCTGCCCCACGTCCAGCGCCATCAGTTCGAACT
>JABAHQ010010602.1_pt3 | contig 17033 bp, 19 predicted proteins | sample 7062091 | NCBI WGS metagenome assembly JABAHQ01 (sample SAMN14534359, study PRJNA622989) | marine sediment metagenome | biome: marine biome [ENVO:00000428]; feature: marine pelagic biome [ENVO:01000023]; material: deep marine sediment [ENVO:00002113] | place: India: Gulf of Kutch | collected...
GCTGCGGGCGCTGGTGGCGGCCTCGGGCCTCTCGCTCGGGGTGTGCTGGATGGTCACCGCGCCGGACGGACGCAGGGACGGCAGGCGCGCCGCCTGCCTCGCGCACCCAGGGCGTTGGCGCGCGCCGGATCCGGGGCTCCACGACGCATTGCGCCGGCCGCGCGCGTCGCGTGCGGCCTGGGATCCGCTGCGCCGCGGCGGCCCTATATCGACGAGATCGTGCGCGGCTGCGGCGAGCGCCTGGGCACGTCCCGGGTCCTCGTCCGTCGCGCGGGGCACGTCGTGTTCTTCGTCATACCGCAGCCCGCGCACCAGTCCCGGGTGGCCGGGCTCGAGTGCGCCGTGGCGCGTCGCTGGGGCCCGGAGATCGAGCCTGTGCGCCGCCGGCCCCCGCGCAGTCGCTCAACGCCCCCGCCCACTCCATCCGAGCACGAGCAGGATCACGCCGACGACCGCGACGAGACCGGCCAAGACCGGCACCTCGTGCCAGGCTAGCGGCGTCTCGACCTCGAGCCCGAGCAGCAGCGCGGCGCTGACCAGCAGCGCGCCTCCGGCGATCGCCCTCACGGTGCGCCGGTTCGCCCGTCGCACCTCCGCCCGCAGCGCCTCGAGCTCCGGTGCCTTCCACTGCACCTCGAGCCGCCCGGCGTTGGCACGGCGCACGAGCTCGTAGGTCATCGCCGGCAGCGCCGGCGCCTGCTCGCCCCAGGCGGGCAGGTTGCGTTGCAGGTTTCTCATCAGCCCGCGCCAACCCACCTGCTCGCTCATCCAACGCTCCAGGAAGGGCTTGGCCGTGCGCCAAAGGTCGAGGTCGGGATAGAGCTGGCGGCCGAGGCCCTCGACGCTGAGCAGGGTCTTCTGCAGCAGCACCAGCTGGGGCTGGACCTCCATGTTGAAGCGTCGCGCGGTCTGGAACAGCCGCACCAGGAATTGCCCGAAGGAGATGTCCTTCAGCGGGCGGTCGAAGATCGGCTCGGAGACGGTTCGGATCGCCGCCTCGAACTCGTCGATGCGAGTGCCGGGCGGAACCCACTCCGATTCCACGTGCAGCTCGGCCACGCGTCGATAGTCGCGCCGGAAAAAGGCGAGGAAGTTCTCGGCGAGATAGCGCTGATCGGTCGGAGAGAGCGACCCCATGATGCCGAAATCCACGGCCAGGTACTGGCAGCTCGCCGCATCGACGAAGATGTTGCCGGGGTGCATGTCGGCGTGGAAGAAGTTGTCGCGAAAGACCTGCGTGAAGAAGATCTCGACGCCGCGCCCGGCGAGCACTTTGAGGTCTACGCCCGCACGGCGCAGCGCCGCCACGTCGGCGATCGGGATGCCGGCGATGCGCTCCATGACCATCACATTGACCCGGGTGTATTCCCACTCGATCTCCGGTATGTAGAGCAGGTCCGAGTCTTCGAAGTTGCGGCGCAGCGTGGTGGCATTGGCGGCCTCGCGGATGAGGTCGAGCTCGTCGTGGATGGTCTTCTCGAACTCTTCCACCACCTCGCGGGGGCGCAGTCGCCGCCCTTCCCGCCAGTACATCTGGGCGAGCCCGGCGAAGTACTTGAGCAGCGCTACGTCGCGGTCGATGATGCGACGGATGCCGGGCCGCAGGACTTTGACGACCACCTCGCGCCCGTCATGCAGCCTCGCGGCGTGCACCTGGGCGATCGAAGCCGAAGCCAACGGTTCCTCGTGAAACTCGGCGAACGCGCGATCCAGCGGATGGCCGTAAGCGGCCTCGATCAGCGGTCGGACCTGCTGGCTGGGGAACGGCGGCACACGGTCCTGCAGGCGCGCGAGCTCGTCGGCGATATCGTCGGGCAACACGTCCCGGCGCGTGGACAGCAGCTGGCCGAACTTCACAAAGATCGGCCCCAGATCCTCCAGCGCACGGCGGATGCGGACCCCGCGGGGCACGTCGCGGCGGCGCAGCCAGTACCAGGGTGTGAAGTATTGGACGAAACGGATCGGGCGAAAGATCCGGGTTGCCAGGATGATCTCGTCCAGCCCGTGGCGCAGCAACACCAGGTTGATCTGGACGAGACGAAAGACGTTCCGGGCCGGGATCACCGCCGGCCTCCGGTCGCGCGCCGGGGACCGCCGCGCACGGGGCCGGCCGCGGGGCGGGTGGGCAACACCATGGGCGCGCGCCCCGCCGGGGGTGACGGCCGCCCTCTCACCGGCGGCGGCGGCCCTGTTCCGCGCCGGCCCCGCCCGCTACCGACTCCAGCCGCGCGACCCGGGCCTCGAGGCGATCGGCGTCGAGCCGCAGCGTGTCCACCGCCTCCAGGAACGCGTCGATCTCGGGGCGGGTGGGCAGGTGACGCGCCTCTTCTTGCAGGTAGTCCGCGAGGTCGCGGGAGAGATGATCCGTGGCGCTCGTCCAGTAGTCGCGTGCGCCGCGGGCGAGGTTGCCCACCTGATGGGCGACCACATCGCCGGTCAGCCGCGAGATCTGCTCTTCCCAATCGATCTCCACGGCCTGCAGGATCGCCTGCAGACGCTGGCCGGTCTCGATGTCGCCCTCGATCTCGACGTCGCCGCCGAACAGCTGGCGCGCACCGCCCTCACCCAGCCCCATGGACAGCAGCCCGAGCGGCGTACCGCGCAGACGGGTGTCGGGGGCTGCCTCGAGCTCAGTGAGGACGCTCAGCCGAGGAGGGCGCACGAGAATAAAAAGCGTGAGGTCGAGACCGCGCAGATCGAGCGCGATCGCCTTCGCCTGAATCGACTCTAGGCGGTGCGCGCTATCCGGATCCATGGCGAGGTAGCGGTTGAGCGCGTCCTCGATGACCGAGCCGATCAGAGCGGGCAGCCTCACGTCAGTCCTCTCTCCAGCGTCTCCAGAGGCAGTTGCGACTCGTCCTCTATGACCACCACCGTGTTGGCGAGTCTGTCGTGAAACCCTTGTTTCCGGTCGCCCCACGCGATCCAGAAAAACCCTAGCATCAGCGGCAGCGCCGAGACAAAGTAGCCGAACAGTCGCAGCAGGGCCTGCTTGAGCGTGGCCGGCCCCCCGCTCTGCGCATCGCGGATATGACAGCCGAGCAACAGCTTGCCGGGCGTGGCGCCCGCCGTGGTCCAGAAGGCGAGCACGAGACACGGCGGCAGCACACGGTTGAACAGCAAAGCGCTGGCCGCGTAGCTGTCATGCGACATCGCGGGGTCGCGTGACCACGCGAGATAATCGGGACCGTGGAGGAGATAGAGCACGGCCGTCGAGGCGAAACCGTAAATCACCAGGTCCAGCACGGCGGCGCCCAAGCGCCGCCAGAAGCCCGCATAGCGCACCGCCGCCGTCACAACCGGTATCCCCGGTGCACGGCAACGATACCACCGCTGAGGTTGTGGTAGGTGCACCGCTCGAGACCCGCCTCGAGCATCATGTGCTGCAAGGTATCCTGGTCGGGATGCATGCGGATGGACTCGGCGAGGTAGCGGTAGCTCGCCGCGTCGCGGGCGATGAGCCGACCCAGCAGCGGCAGCACCTTGAAGGAGTACAGGTCGTAGAGCTTGTCCATGCCGGGCAGCGGCGGATGGAAGCGCGAGAATTCGAGGATCAGCACCCGGCCGCCGGGCCGCAGCACCCGCCGGATCTCCTCGAGCGCCCGGGGTATGTGGGTCACGTTGCGCAGGCCGAACGCCATCGTGACGCCATCGAAGCTGGCGGTCTCGAACGGCAGCGTCTCGGCGTCGGCTCGCACGAAATCGATGTTGCCCACGCACCCCGCGTCGGTGAGCCGGGTGCGGCCCCGGGCGAGCATGCGCTCGTTGATGTCGCTGAGCACGACTCGTCCATGTCGTCCGACACGGGGCGCGAGCCTCGCCGTGAGATCCCCCGTGCCGCCGGCCAGGTCGAGCAGCCGCTCGCCGCGGTGCGGCCTGAGCAGCTCAACGGTGTAGCGCTTCCACAGGCGATGAATCCCCAGCGACATGACATCGTTCATGACGTCATACCGATCGGTCACCGAATCGAACACCGCCTCGACCCGACGTATCTTCTTTTCCCACGGGACCTCTTCGTAACCGAAGTGCGCGCCGCGCGCCCGCTGCTCCCGCTTGCTCATCTCACCCCTCCGGCACGCCGTGGGCCCGACTCGGCGAGGCCGACGCGCCTACGCCCCGGGCGGCGTCCATTTCTTCGCTCCGCCCGCCGCCTCCGGTTCCCGCGCGGGCTCTCGGCGGGAGTACCCGGCCTGCTCGAGCCGCCGCAAATAATCGGTCCAATATCGCTCGTGGTTCGCTCCGAGGTCGTAGAGCGTTTCCCAGGCGTAGAGGCCCGTGTCGTGGCCGTCGTCGAAGACGAGCTTGACCGCGTAGTTGCCCACCGGCTCCACGTTAGTGATATTCACGTTCTCTTTTCCCGTGACCAGCACCTCCTGGCCGGGGCCGTGGCCGCGCACCTCCGCGGACGGCGAGAAGACCCGCAGGTATTCGCATGGCAGGCGAAAGCGCGCGCCGTCTTCGAACGCGATCTCCAGCTGCCGCGATTTCTGGTGCAGCTTGATGTCCGTGGGTCTCGGCATGGGCCTCACCTCCGTGGGATCGGCGCGCGCGGCGCGTCCGTCAAAGAATGTAACGGCTGAGATCCTCGTCGGTCGCCAGCTCGCTGAGGTGGCGGTTGACGTATGTCTCGTCGACGGTCACGGTCGCGCCCGCCCTGTCCGCCGCTTCGTAGGAGAGTTCCTCCAGCAGGCGCTCCATCACCGTGTGCAGGCGCCGGGCGCCGATGTTCTCGGTGCGCTCGTTGACCTCCCAGGCGATCTCGGCGATGCGCCGAACCCCGTCGTCGGTGAGCTCGAGCTCGACGCCCTCGGTGGCGAGCAACGCCCCGTATTGCTTGGTGAGCGCCGCGTCGGGCTCGGTCAGAATGCGCACGAACTCTTCGGTCTTGAGGGCCCCGAGCTCGACACGTATCGGAAAGCGCCCCTGCAGCTCCGGGATGAGATCGGCGGGCCGGCTGACGTGGAACGCCCCGGAGGCGATGAACAACACGTGGTCGGTGCGCACCATGCCGTGCTTCGTCGACACGGTGGAGCCTTCAACGAGCGGCAACAGATCGCGCTGGACACCCTCCCTGGAGACGTCGGGTGCGCCGCGCTCCGCGCCCTTGGCAATCTTGTCGAGCTCATCGAGAAAAACGATGCCGTTCTGCTCGACGTTGGCCAGGGCCTTGAGCTTGAGGTCCTCTTCGTTGATGAGCTTCGAAGCCTCTTCGTCGGAGAGGACTTTGAACGCGTCGCGGACCTTCAAGCGACGGGTACGGGTGCGCCCGCCCGTCATGTTCTGGAACAACGATTGGAGCTGGCTGGTCATCTCCTCCATGCCCGGCGGGGCCATGATCTCCACGTTCGCGGTGCTCGCGCTCAGCTCGACCTCGATCTCGCGCTCGTCGAGCTCGCCCTCGCGCAGCTTCTTGCGGAATTTCTGCCGGGTCTGGGTGTCGCTCTCTTCCTGGGGCTCGCCCGCGAAGCCGACATTGCGACGTCGCGGCAGCAGCGCGTCCAGGATCCGCTCCTCGGCGCCCTCCTCGGCGCGCGTGCGCACCTTTTTCATCTCGGCCTCGCGGCTCATCTTCATCGAGACGTCGACCAGGTCGCGGATGATCGACTCCACGTCCCGGCCGACGTAGCCCACCTCGGTGAACTTCGACGCCTCGACCTTGATGAAGGGCGCGTGCGCCAAGCGTGCGAGGCGGCGCGCGATCTCGGTCTTGCCGACGCCGGTGGGGCCGATCATGAGGATGTTCTTCGGGGTGATCTCGTTGCGCAGGCCCTCATCAACGTGCATGCGGCGCCAGCGATTGCGCAGCGCGATCGCCACCGCGCGCTTGGCGTCGTCCTGGCCGACGATGTGCTTGTCCAGCTCCTGGACGATCTCTCTAGGGGTCATCTCGGACATAGCGGACTCGTTAAGGTACGGCGGCGCCGCGACGGGCGCTCAGCGCGGCTCGGCCTCCAGCTCCTCCAGCACGAGCCGGTCGTTGGTGTAGACACAGATATCGGCGGCGATGCCGAGCGCTTCCTCCACGATGGTGCGCGCCGGCAGCGTGGTGTGAGCCAGCAGGGCGCGGGCGGCGGCCTCGGCGTAGGCGCCCCCCGAGCCGATCGCCATGAGATCGTGCTCGGGCTCGATGACATCCCCGTTGCCCGAGATGATGAGCGAGGCCGTGCGATCGGCGACCGCCAGCAACGCCTCGAGGCGGCGCAGCATGCGGTCGGTGCGCCAGTCCTTGGCGAGCTCCACGGCGGCGCGGGCGAGGTTGCCGGCGTGCTTCTCGAGCTTGCCCTCGAAGCGCTCGAAGAGGGTGAAGGCATCGGCGGTGCCGCCGGCGAAGCCGGCCAGCACCGCGTCGTGGTAGAGCCGGCGCACCTTGCGGGCGTTGCCCTTCAGCACCGTGTTGCCCATCGACACCTGCCCGTCGCCCCCCATCACGACCCGCCCCTCGCGCCGGACCGCCAGGATGGTCGTGCCCTGCGGCTGCTCCACCGACAATGCCCCGTAACCTGCGGATGGTAAAAGCATTGTACACGATCTCCCCGGACGCGATGGAGCGCCCGGGGCGGCGGTCACCCGTCGTCCCGGCGCCGCCGCGCGCGAGGGTGAGCCTCGTCGTACACTCGCGCCAGGCGCTGGAAGTCGAGGTGGGTGTAGACCTGCGTGGTGGCAATGTCGGCGTGGCCGAGCAGCTCCTGGACGGCGCGCAGGTCGCCGCTCGATTCCAGGAGGTGCGTGGCGAAGGCGTGGCGCAGGCGGTGGGGGTGGACCTCCCCGTCGAGTCCCTGGCGGCGACCCCACTCGCGCAGGCGCGCCTGCACGCTGCGGGGGCTCAGGCGTCGCCCCGCGCGGCTGACGAACAACGCGGGCTCGGTGGGCCCGGCCAGCTCGCCGCGCACCTCGAGCCAGGCCCTCAGGGCCGCGCGTGCCATGCGTCCCAGCGGGGCGACCCGGGTCTTGGCGCCCTTGCCCGTCACGCGCGCGCTGGCGTCGCGCAGATCGAGGTCGTTGAGGTCCAGTCCCACCAGCTCCGCCAGCCGCAGGCCTGCGGAATACAGGAGCTCCATGATCGCCGCGTCACGGCGCACGAGCGGCGCCGCGCCCTCGATCGCCAGCAGGCGGCCCATCTGATCGACATCGAGCGCCTCCGGCAGCCGCCGCGGCGCCCGCGGGGCGGTCACTGTCTCCGCCGGGTTGCGCACGGCCGCCCCTTCGCGCAGCAGGTAACTGTAGAAGGTGCGCACCGCGGACAACGTCCGCTGGAGGCTGCGCCCGCGCAGCCCCGCGCGATGACGGGCGGCGAGGAAGGCGCGCACGTGGCGGGCGTCCAGCCCGGCCCAATCGCACACGCCCTGCGCTGCGCAGAAGGCGGCGAGGGCGCGGACGTCGCGGCGGTAGCCGGCGACGGTGTGGGGCGAGACACGGCGCTCGAGACGCAGGTGCTCGTCGAAGCGCGACATCCACTCGAGCGCTTCCCGGGCCATGACGGGCCCCTTCGGATCGGTGCCTTCGCCGCTGGCCGCCGCCACTAGGGCGCTCGCGTCGCCGACTCCCGGAGGTAGGGTCGTAAGGCCTCGCAAATGAGCTGGCCGAGGAACGACAGCACCATGGTGTCGAGGCTGGGGTGGAAGCGCTCTTGGTCACGGCTGCCCACAGCCAGCATGCCGATCTCGGCGTGCTCGCCGAGCGGGACCAGGGCCGCCGAGCGGATGTCCGCGGCCGCGGTGGCGAACAGGAACTTGAGCTGCTCGGGCTTGAGGCGCCCCACCAGCGGACGGCCGCTCTTGAAAAAGTTCTCGAAGCGCGCGAGCTCCGGGTCGCGCCGGTCGAGCCGGCGCACGCCCGCCCTTGCGCCCTCCGGCAGCTCGCAGAAGAGATGCAGCGCCAGGGCATCCGCCTCGAAGTCGCTGCTCAGCCGCTCGCGCACCGTCTCGAGCACCCCGGACGCGCCGTGCGCCCCCATCAGGGCGAGGGTCAAGCGATGGACGCGCTCGTGGAGGTGGTCGTTGTCGCGCGCCACCTGAACGAACTCCTGGAGCTTGCGCCTGAGCTGGTCGTTTTGGGACCGCAGCACCTCCACTTGGCGCTCGATCAGCGATACCGCCGGACCCACCGGGTGGGGGATCTTGAGGGCGGCCAGCAGCGAGGGGTGCTCGACGAAGAACTCCGGGTGCGCGCGCAGGTAGGCCGCGACGTCGCTCTCGGTCAGCCCTTCCTCGCGAACTTCAAGATCCCGCTCGGTGCTCATAGCTCGACCCATCCCTCGAACACGGCGGTCGCCGGGCCCGTCAACCAGACCGGGTCGCCGATGTCGCTCCAGATTACCACAAGTCGCCCACCCGGCAGATCCACCATCACGCGCTCGTCGAGCCAGCCGCGCGCGCGGCCCACGGCGACGGCCGCGCAGGCGCCGCTGCCGCAGGCCAGGGTCTCCCCCGCCCCGCGCTCGTGAACGCGCAGGCGGATGTGCGTGCGCTCCAGGATCTGCATGAAGCCCACGTTGGCGCGGGCGGGAAAGCGCCGGTGGTGCTCGATGGCCGGGCCGAGGGAGGCCACGGGCGCCGTGTCCGCATCGCTCACCCGCACGACCGCGTGAGGATTGCCGAGCGAGACGACGCCGACCTCGATGGTGTCGCCGTCGACCTCGAGCGCATAGGCCTCGGCCCGGGCCGGGGTCTCGAACGGGACGGCGTCCGGCGCGAACTGCGGCACTCCCATCTCCACGGTCACCCGACCGTCGGCCTCGTGTGCCAGCCGCATCGCCCCCGCGCGCGTCTCGACCACGAGGCGGCGGCGCTCGTTCAGCCCCCGATCGCGGATGAACCGGGCGATGCACCGTGCGCCGTTGCCGCACTGCTCGGCCTCGCTCCCGTCCGCATTGAAGATACGATAAAAGAAGTCGACCCCCGGGCGAGCGGGCGGCTCGACCAGCAGCACCTGGTCGCACCCCACGCCCCGGCGCCGTTCCGCCAGGAAACGGACCTGTCCGGGTGTCAGGCTCACGGGATGGGTCACCGCGTCGATCACGACGAAGTCGTTGCCGAGCCCGTGCATCTTGGTGAAGGGCACGCGCATGGGCGCAAGACTACCGGCTGCCCAGGCACTTGCAAAGGCGGTCGGGAACGCGGCGGGCGGATCGTCGTCCAAGTCCGCAGGCGGCGTGAGGATGCGAAGGGGTCGTGATGTGCGGGCGTGCTCTGGTCGTGGTCCTGTGGCTCGTCGCCGGCGGCGCGGGCGCCGGGGCCATCCCGTTCGACGAGTACAAGCTGCTCCGCGAGGGCATGTCCGAGGGCGAGATCCTGCGCCGGGTCGGGCCGCCCGACCACGAGCGGGTCGTCTACCAGGACCACGGGATCCACCGTGTCATCTGGTACTACATCCCGGACGGTCGCTACTCGGGCGACTGGAGCACCGAGATCCACTTCGACGCGCACGGTCGGGTCATCGAGCTCGAGCGCCGCAAGGCCTTCTGAGCGCACGAGGCCGGGCGCGGGGGATCGCGCCCCGGGCCGCCGCGGGTGAGCCACGTCTACTTCTTGTCGATCTTGGTGAATTTGGAGCCCTCGAGGGTGAGGTTGTACATCAGGCCCTTGTTGCCGAACACGAAGCCCACGATGGGTTCCTGGATATTGGTGGTGTCGATGCTCCCGCCGGCCCCGAGCTCGATCAACGCCACTGAGCCGTCGACACCGACCTTCCACCCTTGGCTCTCGCGGAACTCGCGCAGCGCGCCCGCATCGAGAAAGACGATGGCGATCGTCTTGACCTGCGCGCCGAGCTGGAAGCCGATGGAGGCCCCCGCCACGTTGTAGTAGTCGACGGTCCGGCCGTTGATGCGCAGGGCCCCCTCGCCGTACTCCCCGCCGATGCCGAGGCCGGCCTTGACGACTCTCGGAAAGACCAGGACGCCCTCGGCTTCCTGCACGAAACGCCGCCCGCCGCCCACCTGCTCGTAAAACTGCTCCAGCGCGGCGTCGACCTTGATGTCGAGCTCCTTGGCCGAGGCGGGGGCCGCTGCCGGGCTCCAGGTGAGCAGCGAGACCATCGATGCGCACGCCAGGGCGGTGGCGAAGGCACGTAACGCTGTCATTGCTTCTCTCCGGACGATGAGACGATCACTTCGTATTGCTCCAGTCGACCTTCGCCGGCGAACGCCTCGGCCGGCAACGGATCCGCGTGGGCGACGCGGAAGTCGTCGCTGTGCACCCACGCCCGGAAGTCGGACTCCTCGCGCCACGCCGTGAGCACGACGTACGGGGCCCCGGGGGTCTTGGGCCGCAGGACCTCCATGCGCACGAATCCCGGCTGCCGGTCGATCTGGCCGGCGCGCCGCCGGAAGCGTTCCTCGAACGCGCCGCACCACTCCTCGGCCACGTGCACACGATTGGCGACGACGAACATGACCGCCTCCTCGGGGCTGCCTGTATGCGAGCATATTCGCGCGCGGATGTCATCCGCGCCACCGGCCGCCCGCAACGCCTCACGCCGCCAGCTGCCCGCGCACGAGCAGGTGACGGTCGCTCACGACCGCCACCTCGAGCGCCATGCCCGCGCGCGCGAGCTGGGCCTCGACCTCCTCGGGGCGGAAGGCGGCGAGCAGGGAATTGTAGAGATCGCGCCGCAGCACGTCCGGCTCCCCGGCCGCGTAGGCCTCGACCAGCGCCCCGGCCTCGGCGCGGTCCTGGGGGCGCATGAGATCCATGACGAAGATCCGCGCGCCCGGGGCGGCGTGCAGGCGTAGCGCCTCCCACAGGTGCATGGGCTCGGCGAGGTGGTGCAGGAGGCTGTTGGAGATCAGCGTATCGTAACCGGTATCCGGGGGCGCGCCGTGCGGCAGGCGGGCACGGGTGAGCCGGATCCGGTTCTCGAGCCCCGCCGCGGCGCGCGCCCGTCGGGCGTGCTCGAGCATGGCCGGCGCACCGTCGATGCCGTCGATGAGGCAATCGCCATGCGCGCGGGCGAATCGAGTCGTGATGTCGCCCGGGCCGCAGCCGAGATCCAGGACGCGTTGTGGGCGGGCGCCCGGGAAGGCCTGCGCGAACAGCTCGATGAAGCGCGAGTGCGGGGCCTCGAAGTCGGCCTCGGCGTACGCCCGGGCCTGCGCCGGGTCGTCCATCAATTCGGGCTCGGGAATACGTTCCATGGCGCCTGATCGGTCGCTTGCCCTGTGCGAGGCAGGGGTGCCCGCGCCCGTGCGGGCGGCGCGCGACGACCCGCTAATCGTGGTCCCGCGGCAGCCGGTGCTCGCCGCGGACGAGATCGTCGACCGTCTCGCGCGCCCGGACCAGGAACATACGGTCGCCGTCCACCATGAGCTCCGGGGCCCGGGGACGGCTGTTGTAATTCGAGCTCATGACGAAGCCGTATGCGCCCGCCGAGCGCACGGCCAGGAGATCGCCCGCCTCGATGGCCAGCGAGCGGTCCCTGCCGAGAAAGTCGCCGGTCTCGCACACCGGCCCGACGATGTCGTAGCGCACCGGCGCCGCCTCGCGTTGCGCGACCGGCACGATCTCGTGCCAGGCCCCGTAGAGCGCGGGCCGCAGCAGATCGTTCATGGCGGCGTCGACGAGCGCGAAGTCCCGCGACGCGCCGGGCTTGATGTGCTCCACGCGGGTGAGCAGCACGCCGGCGTTACCGGCGATCGCCCGTCCGGGCTCGAGCAGGATCTCGTAGGGACGGTCGCCGAGCGCCTCGGCCAGCGCCGCCGCGTAGTCGCCGGGCAGCGGCGGGCACTCGTCCCGGTAGCGGATTCCCAGCCCGCCGCCGAGGTCGAGATGGCGGACGGCGGTCCCCTGCGCGGCCAGCGTGTCGGCCAGCTCGAGGACGCGCCGCAGCGCGTCGACGTAGGGTTTCACGTCGGTGAGCTGCGAGCCGATGTGGCAGTCGATGCCGACGACCTCCAGATGCGGCTGCTCGGCGGCCCAGCCGTAGAGCCCCGGCGCATCGGCAATGTCGATGCCGAACTTGCTGTCTCGCAGGCCGGTGGCGATGTAGGGATGGGTCTTGGGGTCGACGTCGGGATTCACCCGCAGGGCGACCGGCGCGCGGCGATCGAGCGAGGCGGCGACGCCGTGCAGGCGCTCGAGCTCGCTGCGCGACTCGACGTTGAAGCACCGAATCCCTGCCTCCAGCGCACGCCGGAGCTCGTCGACACGCTTGGCCACACCGGAGAAGACCACCCGCCCCGGATCCCCGCCCGCGCGCAGCACCCGCTCGAGCTCGCCCACGGAGACGATGTCGAAGCCCGAGCCCAGGCGCGCGAGCACATCGAGGACGGCGAGATTCGAGTTGGCCTTGACCGCATAACATACCAGGTGGGGCCGGTCGCCGAGCGCCTGGTCGAAGGCGCGCCAGTGCCGCTCCAGGGTGGCGCGGGAGTAGACGTAGCAGGGGGTCCCGTAGGCCTCGGCGATGGCCGCGAGCTCGACGTCCTCGGCGTAGAGCCGGCCATCGCGGTATTCGAAGTGGTCCATGGGGCGGTTCGGGGCGGCGGGCCGCCGCGGCTAGGCGTCATCCTGGCTCTGCTCGTCGCTCCCCTGCCGGTCTTCGGGCCGGTAGAGATCGCCCTTCTGTCCGCAGGCGCTGAGCGTCCCGAGGGCCAGCAAGGCCGCGACGCAGGCGGCCAGGACGCGGCGGTTGCAGGTGCGGACCACCATCACCTCACGGATCGGGCGACGGGCGACAGTATAAACGCCCGCCCCACAGGTGCCTACGGGCGCACGGACGCCGGGGTCGCGAGAGCGCTACACTGAGCCGGGCCCTGACGAGATCGCCATGACCGCGCTCACGCTGCTCATCGCCGCCCTGACCGCGGCCGGGCTGGTTTTGCTCTGGGGCGGGGCGCGCCGCGTGCGCCGCCGCCGGCGCGTGAGCGGGGCCGGCGAGGCCGCGGCCGGCGCCGGCCTCCTCGCCGTCGGGGTGCTGCTGGCGGGGATCGCCGCCAATCTCTATACCTACCAGCGCCTCACGCAGGAGCGGCCGGCGGCGGAGCTGACCTTCCGCGCCGTGGCCCCGCAGCGCTTCCAGGTCTACATGGCCCCGGCGCAGGGGTCCGCCCGGAGCTTCGAGGTGCGGGGCGATGAATGGCAGCTCGATGCCCGGATCCTCAAGTGGCGCGGCTACGCGCTGGTGCTGGGGCTCGACACCGTCTACCGGCTGGAGCGACTGAGCGGGCGCTACCGCGACGTCGAGCAGGCCCGCCGCGCCCGCCACACCGTCCACGCGCTGGCGCGCGATCCGGGACCGGACCTGTGGCGCCTCGCCGAGCGCCACCCGCGGTGGGTGCCGTGGGTCGACGCGCATTACGGCAACGCCGCCTATATGCCGATGGCCGACGGCGCGCGCTTCGCCGTCGCGGTCTCCGCCTCGGGGCTGGTGGCGCGGCCGCTCAACGCGCCCGCGCGCGAGGCGCTCGCCGGCTGGTCGCGCTAGAATGACCGGAGACCGAGNNCTGGTCGCGCTAGAATGACCGGAGATCGAGCGCAGGCCGCCGGGCCTGCCCAGACGTCGGACCGTGCGCCTCAAGACCGCCATCTTCCTCTGGATCTTCGTGGCCACCGTGCTCCCGCTCACGGCGCTGGTGCTGGCGACGACGAGCTACAGCGAGCGGCGCTACTGGCGGGAGGTCGACCGCGAGGTCCAGACCAGCCTGAGCAACCTCGCCTCCGAGCTCGAGCGCCGCCTGCTGTTCGAGCGCGAGGTCGTGCGCGCGCTCAGCCAGGCGCCGGCGATGCGCGCTTACATCGCGGTGCTCGCCGCCGACCCCGGCGGCGCGCGGGGCGACGAGCTCGAGCGCCGGGGTGCGCGACTGGCCGCCTTTCTCGAGGGCTTTCAGGCGATCCTCCCGAGCCTCTCCACGTTCCGGGTGCTCTCGGCGGAGGGCCATACGTTGCTCAAGGTCCAGGGCGCGGCGCGCTCGCCGGCGATCTTCGAGGGCATCTCGCCCTATCCCCTGGTGGAGCCGGAGCTCACGCCGCCGGCGCTCGGGCGCCGGCTCGAGGGCCTGCCCGCGCGGGAAGTGAGCTTCGTGACGTTGCCCGCCGCGCGCCGACCCCAGCGCGGCCAGGTCCAGCCGGCGCTGATGGAGGCGGTCGTGCCGTTTCGGAGCGGGGCTCGAACGGCCGGGTATCTGGCCGCCCACCTGCGGGGCGAGCAGCTCGACCGTATCCTCGACACCGTCCCGCGGGTCTACGACGGCAGGCTGATGGTCGCCGAGATCAATCCCGACGATCCCCGGCGCAACGGCGTGCTGCTGTACGACGACGCTCGCGGGCTGCATTTCGCCGATGCGCGTTTCTCGCGCGCCCGGGTGCAGTCTTTCGACGACGGCCGGTTGTGGCGCGCGGTGCAGGGCGACGCCTACGGGGCGGTTACGACCCACGACGGGCGCTACCGCGCCTATTATCAGGAGTACTTTCCCTACCCGAACCAGCTCGTGAGCTGGCTCATCGTCACGCGCCTGGACCGTGGGGCCCTGAGCGCGCCGTTCACCCGCATTCGCCTGGGGATCGGTGTGCTCGCGGCCGCGGCCCTGGCCTTGAGCCTGCTGCTCGCGCATGCCGGCGCGCGCAGCATCACGGCCCCGGTGAGCGTGCTCGCGGGCCGGCTCAAGGCCTACGGGCGGGGAGAGCGGGCCGGCGCTCTCGCGCCTCGAGGCCCGCGCGAGGTGCGTCAGCTCACCGAGTCGTTCAACGACATGGCCGAGAGCCTCGAGCGTGCCGAGGCCGAGCGCGATCGCGCTCAGCACGCCGCGGTGCAGAAGGCGAAGCTGGCGAGCATCGGAGAGCTCGCCGCCGGCGTGGGGCACGAGATCAACAACCCGCTCAATAACATCCTGTCGCTGGCGAAGCTCGTTGAGCGCGGGTTGCCGCCCGAGGCGGCGCGCGGGCGCGCCGACCTTGCCTCGTTGCGTGAGGAGGCCCTGCGGGCGTCACGGATCGTTCGCGGGGTGCTGAACTTCGCGCGCCAGGTGCCGCCCGAGCTCGCGCCCTTCGAGATCCGCCCCTGGCTGGAGGAGACGGTGGGGCTGGTGCGGCGCACCGCGGCCAAGCGGGGGGTGCGGCTCGAGCTGTACGCGGGCGCGGAGGGGGAGATGGAAGGCGATCGCGCCCAGCTGCAGCAAGCGCTCATTAATTTATTGTTGAACGCCGTGCAGGCCACGGCCCCCGGGGGCCGCGTGGAGGTCGGGCTCGAGGGCGCGGAGACGACGCTGGCGGTGACCGTATCCGACGACGGCGCGGGCATCGATCCCCGCGTGCTCGACAAGGTGTTCGATCCGTTCTTCACGACGAAGCCGGTGGGTGAAGGCAGCGGCCTCGGTTTGTCGATCGCGTTGGGCGTGGTGCAGCATCACGGCGGCTCGCTCAGCGTCGGCAACCGACCCGAGGGCGGCGCGGAGGTGGTCATGCGGCTGCCCCGGGGGGAAGCCCGGTGGGCGGGCGAGGCGCTGGGAGGGCACGGGGCGTGAGCGCGCAACCCACGCTGCTGTTTATCGACGATGATCCGAAGGCCGGCGAGCTGATGCAGCGCTTCAGCGAGGGTGCCGCGCACCGCTGCCGGGTGTTCGACAACGCCGAGTCCGCGCTCGATCACTTCCGCCTCCACGGCGCCGAGCTCATCATCACCGACCTGCGCATGCCCGGGATGAGCGGCATGGAGCTGCTCGCCGAGGTGCGCCGGGACGACCCCGACGTGCCGGTGATCATCGTGACCGGCTACTCGAGCGTCGACAGCGCGATCGAGGCCCTGCGCCTGGGCGCCACGGATTTCATCAAGAAGCCCTTCGACATGGAGGAGCTGCTGATCCTGGTCGAGAAGACGCTCGAGCGACACCGGCTGCGCCTGGAGAACAGGCTGCTCAAGCGCCAGCTCGGGGATGCGCGCGCGCGCTACGGCATGATCGGCGATTCGCCCGCCATGCGACGGGTGTATGGCCTGATCGAGAAGGTGGCCGACATCCGTTGCAGCGTTATCGTGGAGGGCGAGTCGGGGACCGGCAAGGAGCTCGCGGCGCGCGCCATTCACAACCTCGGCCAGGACGCCGATCAGCCGTTCATCGTGATCGACTGCGGGGCGCTGACCGACACCCTGCTCGAGAGCGAGCTGTTCGGCCACGAGAGGGGTGCGTTCACCGGCGCGGCCCACACGAAAAGGGGGCTGCTGGAGGCCGCCGCCGGCGGCACCGTGTTCCTCGACGAGATCGGCAACGTCTCGGTCGCGATGCAGACCAAGCTGCTGCGCGTCGTGCAAGAGCAGCAGATCACGCGCGTGGGGGGCGTGCGGCCGATCGATATCGACGCCCGCTTTATCGTCGCGACCAATCGCAACCTCGAGACCATGGTGCGGGAGGGGCGGTTCCGCCACGACCTCTACCACCGCCTCAATGTCGTGAAGATCGCCATGCCGCCCTTGCGCGAGCGTCGCGAGGACATCCCTTTGCTGCTCGCGCACTTCGTGCGCGAGCTCGCCGAGCGTTATCGTCGTGAGGTCAGCGGGTTCGAGCCGCGCGCCATCCAGGCGCTGCGCGACTACGAGTGGCCCGGCAACGTGCGCGAGCTGCGTAACCTCGTGGAGCGTCACGTGGCCCTGGCCGAGGGTCCGGTGCTCCGGCTCGAGCGACCCGACGGCGCCTCTGCCGTGCCGGCCGACGGGACGATCGACGCGGACCTGCCGAGCCTGGAGGAGCTCGAGCGGCGCTACATCCTCAAGGTCCTCGAGCACTTCGGCGGCAGCCGCGAGCGCACGGCACAGGCGCTCGGCATCAACAAGTCGACGCTGTGGCGACGGCTGCAGCAGTACCGTCCGAGCGCCGACCGGCGCGATGCCCGCCGGGGGCCCCACGGCTGACCATGCCCGATTGCCGGTTGCAGCATGCAGCTTGCATTATGCACGATAAACACAGGCAAGAGACCAGCGGAAGAGTCTATCGTTTTGTTTTTTAAAGATGTTTCGTTTTGGTACGCATTTTGCTAAAGGCCAATGACAATCAGCGATTCGGAGGAGTCGGCATCATGAGCATGAAGCGCAGGACGTTTTTGAAGGGG
>JABAHQ010006988.1_pt4 | contig 17032 bp, 20 predicted proteins | sample 7062091 | NCBI WGS metagenome assembly JABAHQ01 (sample SAMN14534359, study PRJNA622989) | marine sediment metagenome | biome: marine biome [ENVO:00000428]; feature: marine pelagic biome [ENVO:01000023]; material: deep marine sediment [ENVO:00002113] | place: India: Gulf of Kutch | collected...
AGAGATGAGCGCGTTCGAGTTCAAGCTTCCCGACATCGGTGAGGGCGTCACCGAAGGCGAGATCGTCGAGTGGCACGTGTCCCCCGGGGACGCGGTCGCGGAAGACGATCCGATGGTCGAGGTGATGACCGACAAGGCGACCGTCACCATCGGCGCCCCGAAGGACGGGACGATTCAGGAGGTGAAGTACGGCGTCGGCGACATCGCGGCGGTCGGGACGGTCCTGGTCGTGATCGACACCGAGGGGGCGACCGCGGTCGGCGCGCCCGCGGCCGAGCCGGCTGCGGCCGAAGCGCCGGCGAAGAAGGACGACGGCCCGGCGGCCACCGCGGTGGGCGACATCAAGGAGGCGCTGCCGGGCGCGAGCCACTTCGAGAGGCCGGCGAGCGGCGCGAACGGCAAGGGCGGCAACGGCCACGCGGCGCCCCAGAGCGGCTACTTCAGCGAAAAGCCGCTGGCCACACCCGCGACCCGCAAGCTCGCGCGGGACATGGACGTCGATCTGCGCAAGGTGCCGCCTTCGGGCGCCAAGGGGCGCGTCACGAAGCAGGACGTGGTGAGCTTCGCCTCGGGCGGCGGCGGTCTACAGACGGTCGAGCCCTCGCCGCCGCGAGCGAGCGCGAAGGCGCAGGTGCCCGCCCGCGCCCCGACCGCCATCCGGACCCCCGAAGAAGAGGCGGCCCTCGAGGACCGAAAGCCCTTCGTCGGTATCCGGCGAAAGATCGCCGAGCGGATGCAGGCGACGAAGAACACCGCCGCTCACTTCACCTTCGTCGAGGAGTGCGACGTCGGCCGGCTCATCGACTTGCGCAAGCGGCTCAAGCCGCGCGCCGAAGCCGAAGGGATCAAGCTGAGCTATCTGCCCTTCATCGTGAAGGCGGTGGTGGCGTCGCTGAAGAAGCATCCGGCGCTCAACAGCGCCCTCGACGAAGCGTCGAACGAGCTCGTGACGCGCCGCTACTATCACGTCGGTATCGCGGCGGCGACGGACGCCGGGCTGATGGTGCCGGTGATCCGGAACGCGGATCAGCTCTCGCTCCTCGAGGTCGCGCGCGAGATCGCCCGCCTCGGCGAAGGCGCCCGCACCGGCAAGCTCACGCCCCAGGAGCTGAGCGGCTCCACGTTCACGATCACCAGCCTCGGCAAGCAGGGTGGCCTCTTCGCGACGCCCATCCTGAACCACCCCGAGGTGGGCATCCTGGGCGTGCACCAGATGAAGCAGAAGCCCGTCGTGCGAGACGGCGAGATCGTCGTCGGCGACGTCATGCTCCTCTCGCTGAGCTTCGACCACCGCATCGTGGATGGCCACGTCGGCGCGGCCTTCGCCTACGACGTCATCGACTACCTCGAGGATCCGGGGCGGTTGATGCTCGAGATGGTTTGAGCCCGCTGGGAGTGATGCGGGAAGGCGCCGGGGCAGGGTGGCGTATGCTCTCGGGCATGCGATCCCTCCACGCCCTCGCCGTGTTCGCGCTCCTCGCAGCTGCGTGCTCCGACACGACCCCGCCGTCGTGGCCAACGACCGCCGTCCTCGAAGCCGAGCCCGAAGCGACGCAGATCCGTGTCACCTGGCCCGACCCCATCGATGACGACGTCCTCGTCTTCGCCGTCTCGGTGAACGGAGAGGAGCGAACGCGCGCGACGACGAGCACGCACACGGTCACCGTCGGTGAGCTCGAGGACGAGACGGCGTATGCCGTCGAGGTCGTCGCGATCGATCACGACGACAACGCCTCGGCGCCCCTCACCGCCAGCGTCGTGACCCTCGACGGCACACCGCCCGAGTGGCCCGAGGGGGCCGAGCTCACCGCGACCTCGCCCGATCCGAAGGACGCCGAGGAGCGCCGGGTCGACCTCGCCTGGCCCATCGCGCGGGACGCGACCGTCTATCGCGTCTCGCGCGAGGCGGTGGAGGTGGGCCGCGTCCAGGTGGCGAGCGACCAGGTCGACGCCGCGCCCCTCGCCGCGGACACGACCTTCGAGGTGCGCGCCATCGACGCGGCCGGCAACGAGAGCGAGCCCCTCACGATCGATTGGGGCGAGACGGAGCAGGCTGAGCGCGAGGCCGAAGAGGACGCCGTCGCCGAAAACGGCGAGGGCGAGGGCGACGGAGACGACGAGCGCCGGCCTCCGCCGGCTGGTGAGTCGAGGCTCGTCGGCTTGCTGACCGCGGAGAGCGCCAGCGGCACCCTCGAAGACGTGCTCGCCGGTGGGGCGACCGGCGGCGGCACGATGGACGGCACCGGCATCCGAGGCGTCGGCTCGAGCGACGACCCCAACTGACCTCTCGTCGGCGCAACCCCTTTCAGCCGCGAACCGCCGCCCGCGCCGCCTCGACCTCCGCCTGAAGGATCGCGTCGAGCTTCTGCATCGCGCGGTCCATCCGCTGGGAGGCGTCCTGCGCGTAGTCGTTTGCGTCTCGGGCTGCGTTTCGACCCGCCTCCTCCACCACGCCGTCCAGCTCCGCGTCGGCTTCGGCCTGGGCGGCGAAGTAGCCGAGCACAGCCGAGTCGGCGGAGCTTCCTCCCTGCGCGGTCGTCCCGGCGGTCCCCCCGGCGGCGCTCGCCGCGGTCCCCACCCCGCTGACCACGGAGCTGGCGAGGTTCAGCGCCGCGGCCTCGCGCATCTCGCCGACGCGATCGCGGGCGGCCTGGTTTTGCGCGTCGCGCGCAGCGCGGCGTCGCGCGAGGGCTTGCGAGCGCTGTTCGTCGAGCATGGCCACGACTTGCATCAAGAGCTCTTCGTTGGTGCCAGCCGGAGGTCCGCAAGCAACGTCCACGTCCACTGCATGAAGAGGAACGTTCGCTCTGTCGTTGTCGATCGGTGCGGTCACTGTCTTCTCCTCGGTCTACGCGAACCGCCGGGTGGCGATACGCCGTGCCTCATCTCTCGCTTCGGCGGCTCGCGCGAGCCGCGCTACGACGCGACGAAAGCTCCGCATGAACTCCACGGTCGCTTCCACGTACTCCTCGACGCGGTCGTTGGCCTCGTTCGTCTCGACGTCAGCCGACATCGAGTCGGCCGACGCTTCTGCGGACTCGTGCTCGAGTGCCCCGCGGGTGATCGTTGCCGCGCCCGCAGCGATTCGCGCGGCGATTTGGAGCGCGTTGGCGACCTGCTCGACGGTCTCTGCAGCGACCTGCGCAGCGGTCTTCGCTGCCACCGCGGCTCCCTGCGAGGCGGCGGCGGTCGCCGTTCCCGCTGCGGCACCACCGAAGCTGCACGCGGTGCCGATCACGGACGCACCGATCCCGATCGCATTCGTGACGTCCGGGTCCACCCCACACTCGTCCAGCATCAGGCCGAGGTCGGCACCGAAGGCCATGATGATCAGGCCCACGGCCAGCGCCACCCCCGCGCCGCCGGTGAAGGCACCGGCGACCGCGCACGCGACGGCAGTGAGCACGGCCGCCACCCGGATCGCCACTTGGGAGAAGAGTCCCCACGCCTCAGCCTCCTCGGCCTTCGCGATGGACTCGAGGAGGGCGGCCGCGCGTTCAGCGGCGGCCGCTTCGGAGCGCTCGCTCTGAATCTCGATGCCCTGTTCCTGAAGGCTGACCTGCATGTCGCGGAGCAGCGACTGCGCGTACCGCTCGATCACGAGCGGGTCACACATCCAGGCCATCGCACCCGCGAGGATGTCGACGTTCGGTCCGGGTGATGCGGTCGGACCGCGCGACATCTCGATGGGGGCAGGGTCTCCGTTCGCGAGCACCAGGCCTCCGTCAGCGCTCACCAGCGGCCGCTCGGTGTCAACGAGGAGCTCCGCTGCGCCGCGGCGCCCGATTCCGTCGACGCCCATGGTCACGACGCCACCCTCGTCGCGCGCTGAGCGCGCATCTTCGCAGCAACCCGGGATGCGGACGCTGAGCGAGACGCATCTCCCACTCGGTCGAAACAGTCGGCGAGCTTGTCCCACGTCGTGACCCGAATCGGGTCGAGAACGATCGCGACTCGGAGGGTCTCGATGGCCTCTCGGAAACGGCCGGTGCGCGCCTCGTGCTCGGCGAGCTCGACGACACCGCCGACGTCGCTCGTGGAGAGCCCGAGCTGCTTGGCCAGGGATGTCGCGACGGGCCTCATCGGAGGTTCCCGATGATCGTGTCGGCGCTGTCGCCGATGCTCGCGAGGAAGTTGCTGGCGGCTTGAAGCACTTGGGACCGCTGCTGCATGGCGTTCTGCAACCCCATCATCTTCATCTCGTTGCCGGCATTGATGCGCTTCTGTTCCTCGGTCAGATTGTCGATCCGGTTCTTGATCGTGGTGAGGTCGAAGTCGGTATCCGAGTTGGCGATCTCGATCCCGTACTCGCTCCTGAGCAGCTCTCGGAACTCCGCACGCATCGAGGCGTCGTCGTCGCGATGCCGCGACAGGCCCAGGTCTCTGCGGAGCTCCCAGCTCTCGTTGTCGTTGAGGTGGTCCATGTTGATGCGGCCGTCGCTGTAAGCGTGGTCGTCCTCGCGAAGCAGCGTATCGAGCTCGCGCAGCGCCTTGATCTCCTCGCCGATCGCCTCCGCTCGGGAGTGCGTGCCCTGGATGTCGAGCATCGTCTCCCGGATCTGGCGATCCATGTCCCTGAGATGCGACTGCGCAAACCAGAGGATGAACGCCGGCGTCATCGGGATGTTCTGCGCGTCGAAGGTGGCGATCGTCGTCGCCGCCGGCGTGTCTTCGGTTCGGGTGATCCCTTCGCCGAGGTGCTCGTAGCCGGCGCCCCCGACCGTCGTCGATCCGTATTCTCCAATTCCACTCATGGCTTCCTCCTCGTCCCGGCGATCAGCCGCGGACCACGTACCCCCGCACGCCGAGGGCGGTGGCCGGCTCCGAGCCGGCCTCGTCCCTTCGGCGATCCATCTCCGTCCGGGCAGCCGCCAGCTCCTCGTCGGTCACGAAGTGCTCCCGCATCAGCGCGACGAAGACCTCGTCCTGATCGCGAAGCCCCCGCTTCACTCGCTCGAGCTCGAAACCGATCTTCTGGGTGCGCTGCCGCTCGTTCCACATGGGCGTTTCCCTCCGAACACCCCGCTTATCGGCCGGGCGAACGACGAGTTGCGTGAACGCGGCGAGAAATGTGGCGGTCGATCCGGGTGAGGCGGCGGGTCGCGCGGGGCGAATCGACCGGCGGTGCGCCCTCTGCGAGACCCTCGTGCGCATCCCCATGGCCGACATCGACTCGCTCGACGTCGCCAACGCGGCGAGCGTTCTGCTCTACGAAGCGCACCGGCAGCGAAATCCGCTGCGTCGACGCGTCACGCGGGGCTCCGGGCGTTGATCGGGTATTCTCCTCACGTGAGGTCCCTCGCGTACATCCTCTTGGCTGCCAATGCGCTTTGCGTCGGCTGCGGGGACGAGACCCACGAGCTCTTCGTCGACGTTCGCACCGACCTCGCCCCGGGAACGGAGTTCGACGAGATCCGAGCGGAGCTGCGCGATGACCGCGGGCGCCTCGGTGAGGTCCTTCGGACAGCGGAGGCGGGTGTCCTCTCGTCACACGACTATTCCGCCGGGCGGCGCGTCGCCGAGTGGAGCGACATCGCCAGCGGCGACTACGTCGTGCGCGTGGACATGCGGCTCGGGGGCGCCGCCGTCGCGGACATCGTGGCGGAGGTCGTCGTCTCGGCCGATCGCGCGATCACGATCTTCGTGAGCCGCGACTGCGCGGGGGTGACGTGCCCCGCCCTCGGCGGTGATCCCGGCGCGACCTCGTGCCTGGCAGGCGTCTGCGTGAGCCCGAGGTGCGTCCTCGACGAGAGCGCCGAGGGGTGCCCGGACGTGCCGATGGACGCGGGTGTCGACGCGCCGACCGACGCCTTCGTCGACGTCGGCACGGATTCGGGCTCCGACGCGGGTGCCGACTCCGGCGCCGATTCGGGCTCCAGCCTCGCCGCCGGCGACCTCTGTCCGCAGCTCGCGCGGGTCCTCTGCGAAGGTCGACAGACGTGCTGCTCGATGCCGACTCCCGAGGATTGCCAGATCACGATGCGCGACAGCTGTCTGGAATTCTTCGGACGGCTGGCGCTCGAGCCCGCCTCCGGGTGGGATCCGGCGCGCGGGGCCGAGATCCTCGCCAGGATCGAAGCCGCCGCCATTACCTGCTCTCCGGAGGTTCTGCCGCTCATCCAGTCGGGGGACGGAATCGTCAGCGCCTTCCGCGGCACGGTCAGCGAAGGGGGCGCGTGCGTGGCGGCGCCCACGGTCCCCCTGGAGCTCCTGCCTTACGCTCGGATCTTCAGCTGTACCGATGGCCTCACGTGCATGCGTCTGGGCACCGAGTACACCTGCCGCCCGCTCGGGACCGCCGATGACCCGTGTGTGTTCGACTTCCACTGCGACAGCGGTCTCTATTGCGGGGTCGAGGGGTTCAGCGGGAGGTGTGCGTTCAGGCTACCGACCGGTAGCGAGTGTACGGCCGGGTCCGATTGCGTGACGTTCTACTGCGACACCTCGTGCGGAGAACCGTCGGCGGACGAGGCCTGGTGCGGTGATCCGTTCGCGGCCTTCCTGCCCTGACGGACCGCCCGACTCGGCTCACTCGGAGGGTGGCGAAGGCTCGTTGTCGGGGGCCGGCAGGTTCACCCGCGGCGGGGGTTGCTCTTCGGGGTCGTCCTCGTTCGTCTCGAATGGCAGCTCGGGTGCCGGCTCGGGCGGTCGGAAGTTCACGGTGGGTGGTGGCTCGGGGGGCGGGTTGTTCACGGTCGGCCGCTGCTCCTCACGCGCGACCTCGTTCGCCTCGGGCAGCGACTCCGGTGCCGGTGTGTTCACCGTCGGCGGCTCGGGCTCGTTGATGGTCGGTTCGTCCTCGCAACCCGCCGCGCCCGCGGTCCCCACGAGGAGCGTCCCGCTCACGGCGAACCTGAGCACGCGTCCCCCGATCCCCCGCTTCTTCTTCGCGCTCATGGCTCCACCCTGCCGCGCACCACGCGCGCGCGTCAACGGTATACGCAGAGGAGTGGGCCGTGGGCTCACGGTTGGGAAAGTCCTTGCACACGAATCACCCGGCCGCGGACGCAAAACCGAACGTTCACGGCTATCCCCGATCCGTCGACGATCAACGCTCGAAGGCCGGGCTCTCCACCCGATGCCCACCGCCGCAGGTGGCGACGACGAAGCGATAGGTCCCTTCGGGCGCCTCCGCGCACTCCTCGCACGCGCACTGCGCGTCGCCGATGTCGCCGGTCCACGCCGGCGGATGGAGGGCCGCACCCGGGACGAGGGTGACGCACTCGGGCGTCTCGCTCTCGCAGTCGTAGCGCAGGGCGAGGCCGGAGATCCCCTCGACCGCGGCGAAGGCGTCGCCCTCCTCGCGCTCGAGCACCAACGCGCTGGCGAGCTCCACCGGCTCCTCACCCCGGTTTTCGACGATGAGCTTCTGCCCCTCACCTTCCGGCTCGACGCGAAGCCCGAGGGTCGGCGCGGGCCCGGGATCGACGGGGACCTCTCCGGTTTCCTCCGTCTCCTCGCCGCTCGTCTGCTCCCCGCCGCCGCCCGTCGTGCCGCTGGTGTCGTTCGAATCGCCGCATCCTTCACAGCTCGAGAGCAGTGCGAGCGCGAGGAGCGCGGTAGTGACGCGGCCGATGACGACCATGGGCGACAAGATACCTCAGTCGAGCGTCGCGGCGAACGGTGCGCCTTCGTCTATGCGGTGGGCCTTCGACGAGGCACACTCTCGTCTTCATGACGCAGTCCGTTCGCGACGCGCTCCTGACCTGGTACGACGAGGCCAAGCGAGATCTTCCGTGGCGTCGCACGCGTGATCCCTACGCCATCTGGGTCTCGGAGATCATGTGCCAGCAGACGCGGGTGGACACGGTGATCCCGTACTACCACCGCTTCCTCGAGCGCTTCCCCACGGCGGCCGACCTCGCGAAGGCCGACGAAGACGAGGTGATGGCGCTCTGGAGCGGCCTCGGCTACTACCGCCGCGCCCGGCTCCTCCACGCCGGCGTCAAAGAGGTGGTCGCGAAGTACGGCGGCGAGGTGCCGCAGGGTGCCGACGAGCGGCGCGCGCTCCCCGGCGTCGGCCGCTACACCGCGGGCGCGATCGGATCGGTCGCCTTCGGATTGGCCGAGCCGGTGGTCGACGGAAACGTCGCCCGCGTCCTGTCGCGTCTCCACGAGATCGACACCCCTCTCGGCAGGGCGGAGACGGAGAAGCGGCTGTGGTCCGAGGCGGAGAGGCTCGTCGCAGGCCCGCGGCCCGGGGATCTCAACCAGTCGTTGATGGAGCTCGGCGCCACGGTCTGCACCCCGACGAGCCCGGCTTGCCAGGAGTGTCCGCTCTCCGCGCGCTGCGGGGCGCGAGCCTCCGGGCGCACCCTGGAGCTCCCCGTGCCTCGGAAGAAGAAGAAGCCCAAAGAGGTGAAGCTCAGCGCCGTCGTCGCGAGTCAGGGCGAGCAGATCTGGTTGGTCCGCGGTGAAGGAAGCCTCTTCGGCGGGCTCTTCGGCGTACCGATGACGGAAGGCGAGGGCGCCGAAACCGCCCGTACGCTCCTCGACGCCCACGCGATCACCGCGCGCGTGCTCGACGAGGACCCGGCGCGCGTGAACCACGTCCTGACCCACCGGATCTTCGACGTCGCCATCTACCGCGCCATCGAGGCGAGGGGTCGTCCCACCGCGGTGCTTCGCCCCTTCGCCCCCGACGAGCTCGCCCAGGTCGGCGTCGCGACGCTCACCCGGAAGATCCTCGAAGCGGCCAACCCGGCTCAGCTCTCACTCTTGCGCTGAGCGCGGCGGGCGTCAGAGCTCGAACGCTTCGGAAGGTCGGGCTACCGCACCATCGAAGTCCCAGAACGAGACCTTCTTCGCTTCGAGGTCGACGAGCCCGAAGCCGGCTTCCCAGCCTCGGTGGAGGGTGCCGGGGTTGATGAACGTCAGCCCGGCGCCCAGGGCCCGGACCATCCGGATGTGCGTGTGGCCGCCCACGATGAAGGTGAGATCGTCGCGCCCGCGAATGGGCGTGAGGGCCGCCTGCAGGCCGTAGCCCCGCGTGTCGGGCCGCAGCACCAACATGTCGTCGTCGCCGACGCCGTGACAGAGCATGAGCTTGCCCAGTCGGGTCTCGAGCTCTCGCGTCGGCGGCAGGTCGTCGACCCAGCGGAACGCGTCCTCGGAGAGCGAGCACGTGGAGTCGTCGAGGTTTCGCATCTCCCCCGTCATGAACCAGCGCTCGTGATTGCCACGCACCGCCACGACCTCGCGCGCCTTCAGCAGCGCGATGGTCCGCTCGGCATCCCCGTAGCCATCCACCAGGTCACCCACGGCCAGGATCGCCTCCACCCCCTCGCCGTCGAGTGCCTCGATCGCTCTCGCCAGCCGTTCGTCCTCGCAATGCACGTCTCCGAGCACACCGAATCGCGTGAGGACGGGGAGCTCACCCACCCCCCGATCATATGTCAATTTGGGGACGTACCTCAGGCGTCAACTTACTCATCTGGCGGGTCGCCCCCATGTGGTTATCATCCCGCCCACCATGCTCGACCTCAGATTCGTCAGCGAAAACCTCGAAGAGGTGAAGAAGGGCCTCGCCCGTCGTGGCTTCACGGACGACGCCGCCCTCGACCGCATCGCCGAGGCCTCCACGACTCGCCGCGACCTCATCGGCGAGGTCGAGTCCCTCCGCCACACCCGCAACGAGGTCAGCAAGGCGATGGGCGCGATCGAGGACAAGAAGTCCGACGAGTTCGCGCAGAAGCGCGCCGAGATGCGCGAGGTCGGCGACAAGATCAAGGCGCTCGAGGCGAAGCAGAAGGACGTCGAGGCCCAGCTCGAGGAGCTGCTCCTCGGCCTGCCCAACCTGCCGCATCCCGAGACCCCCGACGGCCTCGACGAGACGTCGAACGTCGAGGTCCTCGTCCACGGCGAAAAGCCCGCCCTCGATTTCGAGCCGAAGGATCACGTCGACCTCGGCGTCGGTCTCGGCATCCTCGACTTCGAGCGCGCGGCCAAGATCAGCGGCGCCCGCTTCGGCGTGCTCAAGGGCGCCGGGGCCCGCCTCGAGCGCGCGCTCATGGCGTTCATGCTCGACCTGCACGGCGGCGAGCACGGCTACACCGAGGTCTGGCCGCCCGTCCTCGTGAAGGACGACGCCCTGCGCGGCACGGGCCAGCTCCCGAAGTTCGAGGAGGACCTCTTCAAGATCGCGTCGACCGAAGGCTGGGAGCAGCACCAGGAAGGCGCCGGCCACACCCTCTACCTCGCGCCGACCGCCGAGGTGCAGGTCACGAACCTCCACGCGAACGAGATCATCGAGGCCGAAGACCTCCCGATCGCCTACACGGCCTACTCGGCGTGTTTCCGCGCCGAGGCCGGCGGCTACGGCAAGGACACCCGCGGCATGATCCGCCAGCACCAGTTCGACAAGGTCGAGCTCGTGCGCTTCTGTCGCCCCGAGGACGGCGACGCGCAGCTCACGCTCCTTCGCACCCACGCCGAAGAGGTGCTCCAGCGTCTGGGCCTCCACTACCGCGTCGTCCAGCTCTGCGCGGGCGACATGGGCTTCGCAGCGCACAAGGCCTACGACCTCGAGGTCTGGCTCCCCGCCCAGGACGCCTACCGCGAGATCTCGAGCTGCTCGTGGTTCAGCGACTTCCAGGCGCGGCGCGCGAAGATCCGCTATCGCCCGGAGCCCAAGGGCAAGCCCCAGCTCCTGAACACCATCAACGGCTCGGGTCTCGCCATCGGCCGGACCCTCGTCGCGATCCTCGAGCAGTACCAACAGGCCGACGGCAGCGTCGTCGTCCCCGAGGCGCTCCGCTCATACATGGGCGGGCTCGAGAAGGTCACGGCGTCATAGGAAGCTCCCACTCGGTCGCCTCCTCGTGACCCCTGAAGCGGCGCGTGGGAGTGATACCCTGTCGCGGTGAAAGGCCTTCGCCGCGGATCGCTTCCTGACCGAACGCTGCGGGTGGTCTTTCTGGCGTCGATGGCGGTCAGCTCGGCTGCGTGCGGCGACGACGCCCGCCCGGCGGATGCGCGGGCGGACGCATCGGTCGACGCCGCGCCGCCTACCCCATCCGTCGACATCCCGTGGCTCGAGTCGGGTGTGCCGCCGATCACGCTGACGCCCTGTCCCTCGGGTTGGCGTGAAGTGCCGTCCGAGCACGGGATCACGACCTGCGACCCCTATCCCACCGACGGCCCCCTCGATTGCGGGCCCGGCGAGGGTCACTTTCACGGCGAGGACGCCTGTCGCCCGGTCGGCGACCCTTGTCCGGCGGGCCAATTCGCCGCCTCTCTCCCCACCGATGGGACGGTCATCTACGTGGATCCGGACGCCACCCCGGGGGGCGACGGCTCGCTGGCCCAGCCCCTGACGGCGATCTCCGAAGTGCGGTGGTCGTCGCTGGCGGCGGGCACGACCGTCGCGCTCGCGAAGGGCACTCATGCGGGGACGCTGCCCCTGAAGGCCGGCGTGCGCGTCGTGGGTGCGTGCGCAGCGGAGACCGTGATCACCGGCGTCGACGCGCCGGTTCAGGGCGTCGTATTCGTCACCAACGGTGGGGAAGGTGCCCTCGTGCGCAACGTCTCCATCGTGGATCCGCCCCAGTCGGGCGTGTCGATCGAGGGCGGACGTTCGCTCACTCTCGAGGGTGTGGTCATCGACGGCGCCCTGTCCTACGGCATCCTGGCTCTGGAGGAGGGGACGACGGTGGTCGCCACCGACACGGTGATCCGCGACACCCGACCCGATGCGAGCGCATTCACCGGCCACGCCGTTCACCTGCGCGGGGCCGACTTTCGCGGCGTTCGCGTCCTGGCCGAATACAACACAGAGATGGGCGTCATCGCGACCATGGGCGGCGAGACGACCCTGGAGGACTCGACGATCCGGGACATGCAGACGCGGCCGCGGATGGACGGGTTCGGCGGCGCGGGTCTCGTCGCGGATCAGGGCGCGATCGTGAGCGGCTCGCGCCTCTACTTCGCGCGGACGCGCATCCGGGCGCTCAGCGTCGCCGAGAGCGCCACGCTCCAGGTCGCGGACGTGCACGTCCGGGAGTCCGAGCCGTCTCGCCACCTCGGTTCTGGCGACGCCGTCGTGGTGACCTCTGGCGGCCACCTCGACGCAGCGCGAATGTACGTCGAGGATGTGGTCGGCGGGATCGCGCTCCAGCTCGATGCCAGCGCCGAGCTTTCCCACGTGTACTTCCGCGACATGAACCCGCGAGAGCGGGACGAGCGGGGCGGGGCGCCGTTTTCGCTCGATGAGCGATGCACGCTCACCGTCGACCACGGCTTCGCCGTCGGCGGCCACTTCATGGGGGCTGTCGTCCACGTCGACTCGAGCTTGACGCTCACGGACGTCGCGATTCGGCGCGTCGATCGAGAGCTCGGAAGGGACCTCGGTGGCTACGGGATCGGAGTCCAGGTCGGCTCGGAGCTCGTGGCGAACCGTCTCCTCGTCGAGGACGTCCACGAGCTCGGCATTCTGTCCTTCGGAGGCTCGACCGTTCACGGGGCCGACGTCGTCGTGCGCGACATCGGTCTGCCTGCGTGCGACTGTCCCGAGCGCCCCGTCGCTTACGGGATCGCCGCCGTCGCTTCCCACGTCGACCTCGATGGCTTCGCCGTCAGCGGAAGCGAGCTCTGCGGGCTCTTCATCGCCCCTCCGAGCCTGTCGGGGGACCCGGGAGCGTTCGAGTCCTATCTCGTGGAGCCGTCCCTGGACGTTCGGGACGGGATCGTGGACGGCGCCGAGATCGGCGCGTGCATTCAGGTCGCGGAATACGACCTGGCGCGCCTACAGGACGGGGTCGTCTATCGAGACAACGGGACGAACCTGGACGTGACGATGCTCCCGGTGCCCTCCTTCGAGCTCCCCTGACCTTCACAAGTAGTCCGCGACCCACGCCTCGCTCCGTTCCCAGAGCTCACGGGCGAGGTCCAGGTCGTCGGCGACCGGGTTGTTCTTCTCGCGCTTCGAGCGCTGGTAGTAATGACCCGTCTCCTCGGCGAGCTCGGGGGCCGTCGCGCAGTAGAGGCTGGTCTGGGCGCCCTCTTCGTTGGTGAGCATCGTCTTCTTCCAGAGCCAGGCGATGGGCTTCGGGATGCGNNAGCTCTTTCGCGAAGAGGACGTTGGCGAGCTTGGAGATGTCGTACTCGTGGAGGCCGAGGGTCGTCGCCGTCGGCCGTTGGACGGCGTCCCAGTCGATGCCCTTCGGCGCGAGGTGGTTGCGGCTCGCTACCACGACGACGCGCGCAGGCCTGCTCGCCTCGAGACGGTCCAGGAGCAGCCGTGTGAAGAGGTAGTGCCCGAGGTGGTTGACGCCGAACTGGATCTCGAAGCCGTCCTCGGTCTGGCCCTGGTGACCGGCGAGGCCGGCGTTCAGGATGAGAACGTCGATGCGTTCCTCGGTCTCCAAGAGTCGCTCTGCCGACTCGGCGACGCGCGCGAGGGAGGCGAGGTCCAGCTGGAGGAAGGTCGCGCTCGCCTGGGGGTCCCGCTCGCGGAGGGCCGCCACCACGGGCTCCGTGCGCTCCGGCGAGCGACCCGCGAAGACGACGTGACCGCCGCGCAGGGCCAGTGCCTCCGCGGTGGCCCGCCCGATCCCGGTGTTGGCGCCGGTGACGACGAACGTCTTCGCTTCGAGGTCGCGCACGGCTTGGCTATGACCTCAGCCGAGGGCCTGCGCCAGGGACATCGCGACGATCAGGCCACCGAGGACCACCAGGAAGCTGCCCACCACGAAGGCGACGCCGCGCTCGGCGGCTGCCCGCGCCTCCGGGTCCTTCATCGCGTCGAGCTCGCTCGGGCTCGCCCACCCCGGAGGGGCGAGGGTGCGCTTGGCGCCGAATGCGAAGGCGCCGCCGACGACGACCAGGGCGCCGCCGGTCGCCACCACCCCGGCGCTCTGCACGACGAACCCCGCCACCACCATCATGGCACCGCCGAGAGACGCCGAGACGTGGACCCAAAGAGCGGTGCGAGCCGAAACCACCGGCCCATGTTACCGTCTGAGCGCCTTGAAGCTCGACATCCGAGAGCATGTGCCCCTCGCGCCGCTCACGACTTTCGAGCTGGGCGGGCCGGCCCGCCATTTCGTCAGCGCGACCGACGACGAGGAGGTCCGCGACGCCATCTTCTGGGCGCGCGAGCTCAACCTCTCCGTGCTCGTCCTCGGCGGCGGCTCGAATCTGGTCGTCGGCGACGAGGGCTTCGGGGGGCTGGTGCTCTCGCTGGACGGGATGCGCGGCGTGTCGTTCCATCAGGGCAAGGAGCGCGTCGAGGTGACGGCGGCGGCGGGGGAGGACTGGGACCGGCTGGTGGCGACGTGCGTCGACGAGGGTCTCGCGGGGCTCGAATGCCTGAGCGGCATCCCGGGGTGTGTGGGCGCGACGCCGATTCAGAACGTGGGCGCCTACGGACAGGAGGTCTCCGAGACGCTGCGCCGCCTCCGCGTCTACGACCGCGCCCTCGACGCGATCTACGAGATGGGTCCCGACGATTGCGAGCTCTCGTATCGGAACAGTCGCTTCAAGCGGCTGCCGAATCGCTACGTGGTCCTCTCGGTGACCTACGCGCTCACGCCGGGTGGCGCGCCCGCCGTTCGCTACGCCGAGCTCGAGCGACGCCTCGAGGGCGAAGAGAGCCCGAGCCTCGCGCGCGTGCGCGAGGCGGTGCTCGAGCTCCGGCGAAGCAAGTCGATGGTGATCGATCCGGACGACGAGAATCGGCGATCCGCCGGGTCGTTCTTCACGAACCCGATCCTCGACGACGCCGAGGCGGAGCGGGTGATCGCCCTCGCCGTCTCGGAGGGGATCGCGAAGGACCCCGCGGAGGTGCCGCGCTATCCGGCGGGGGAGGGGCGCACGAAGCTCGCCGCGGGTTGGCTCATCGAGCGGGCGGGGATCGCGAAGGGTCATCAGCGAGGCGCGGTGCGCGTCTCGACCAAGCACGCCCTCGCCCTCACCCACCTCGGCGGTGGGACGACCGAAGAGCTTCTCGCGCTCGCCCGCGAGGTGAGAGACGCCGTCGAGGCGCGCTTCGGAGTGACGCTCGTTCCGGAGCCGCGGCTGGTGGGCTGTACCCTCTGAGCGTCGCCGGTCGCCCTGCGCTATCCTCGATGGGTGCGTCTGGTCGCTTTCGTGTCTTGCCTCGTGGCCGTCTGTGGCTGTGGTCTGGTCCTCGAAACCGACCCGCGCCAGTCGTCGAGCGACGCGGGCAGCGACTCGGCGATCGATCCGGTGGATGGGCGCGTCGACGTGTCGGGCCCCGACGCCATGCCGCCTCCTCCCGATGCGGGGGACGCGGCGAGCGGTGACGTCGGCACGGACACCGGTTCGATGGGGTGTGTCGATGGGGACGGCGATGGCGTCTGTGATCCGGAGGATCTCTGTCCCGGCTTCGACGATGCGCTCCTCGGCCCGGAGGTCTGCAACGGGGTCGACGACGATTGCGACATGGTGGTGGACGAAGGGGTGAACTCCATGCCGCTGAGCTACAGCGGAAGCGAGTACCTGTTCTGCAACAGTCCCGGGCTCTCGCGGCAGGATGCCCAGATCGCGTGCAACGCCTGGGGCGGGCACCTCGCGATCCTCGATTCCGACGAAGAGAACTGGCGGGTGGCGGAAGAGGCGCGGATGTACGGAGAGGCTTTCGGTCGCTGGATCGATCTCTACGACGCCGCGGAGTCGCCCACGCCGATGGGGCAGAATTGGATCTGGTCGACCACCGGTGCGCCGGCGTCCTACGTTGCGTGGAGCGCCACCGAGCCGAACAACCTCACCGGCGACGAGCACTGCGTCGAGATGGTCCCGTACATCGTCCCGCTCATGGAGCGCGGGAGCTGGAACGACCTCCGCTGCGCGGAGATGCGCGCGTACGTCTGCGAACGACCCTGACCGCCCGCGATCTCCTGCCCAAGGTCGCCCCCCGACCCGGTTCATCTACCCGTGGCGGGGCCGGGCGAGATTTTGGGTCAGAAAAATCGCCGCCCCCGGGAACAGACGGGTGTGGAGGCCACGGTCCAGGACGAGCTCGACGCTGCGGTCGTCGGGGAAGCGGAGGCCGCCAGCCCCGATCTCTCGCAGATCTTCCGCGATCACGGGGCCTACGTGGCCCGGGCGCTGCGCTGTCTCGGGGTTCGGGAGCGCGAGCTTCAGGATGCGTGTCAGGAGGTCTTCCTGGTGGTGCACCGGCGCCTGCCCGAATTCGAGGGGCGCGCCTCGATCCGCACCTGGCTCTACGCGATCTGCGTCCGCCGGGCGATGAGCGCGCGGCGTCGGGCGGCGCGGCGCAGAGAGGACGCGACGCCGGTGGTGCCCGAGCCCGATGGCGAGTCGAAGACGCCGCACGAGCACGTCGAGCGGAGGCGCGCGCTGGCGGCGGCGATGCGGATCCTCGAGCGCCTCGACGAGGACAAGCGCGCGGTCTTCGTCCTCTACGAAGTGGAGCAGCTCCCCATGGCCGAGGTCGCCGAGGCCGTCGGCTGCCCGCTCCAGACCGCCTATTCGCGCCTCTACGCCGCCCGCGACGTGGTGAGCCGCCACTTCGAGAGGAGGGTCCGATGAGCGACGATCCCCGCCGCTGGACCGACGACCCGGATGCCCCCGAGGGCGTCGGGGAGGCCCTGCGCATGGCCCGCGAGGACCTGCCCACCGAGAGCCAGCTGGCCGCCGTGGCCGCGGGCCTCGGCCCCCTCCTCGGCGGCGGTGGAGGGGGCGGAGCGGCCGCTGCAGCGGCGGGGGCCGAGGCCGCCGCCAAGGGCTCGGCGGCCGCCGCGGGGGCCGCGGGCGGGATGGCGAGCGGGACCAAGGTCGTGATCTTCCTGATCGGCGGCACGCTCCTCGTCTCCACCCTCGGGACCTGGGCCGTCATCGAGGATCGACGCGCCCGTCCGCGCCAAGTGCCGGTAGATGCCGGTGAAAACACCGGTGACGGTGGAGCGACACCCGCCGCGGACGACGGTGTCGATGGGTCGACAGGGGGGGATTTGGGGGCGGTGGAGGGTGATCCGGGGGCGTCTCCGTCTCCGTCTCCGTCTCCGACTCCGTCTCCGACTCCGTCCCCGTCCCCGTCCCCGTCTCCGTC
>JABAHQ010015343.1_pt5 | contig 17024 bp, 20 predicted proteins | sample 7062091 | NCBI WGS metagenome assembly JABAHQ01 (sample SAMN14534359, study PRJNA622989) | marine sediment metagenome | biome: marine biome [ENVO:00000428]; feature: marine pelagic biome [ENVO:01000023]; material: deep marine sediment [ENVO:00002113] | place: India: Gulf of Kutch | collected...
GGCCCCGATGTAGGCGGAAACCAGCCCGGCCGAGCCGGCACCGATCACGATCAGGTTGTAATCTTTTTTAGCCATCGCTGCTCCTTGAAAATCTGCGTCTGCCGAGAACCGGTCGCATTCTTTCCCTTTCGGCCCTCCCTTGTCAACGAAACAGGTAACGCAACCCGGCCTGATCCAGCCGGCTGAAATGACGGTGGTCGGTGCAGCGCACCAGGAAGAAACAATCCTCCGAGGTCACGTCACACAAAAACTCCAGGTGGAGTTTGGGGTCGCCGCACTGGGGGCACCCCTGCCGGCCCACATGAGCCTGCACCCGCGGCCAGATTTCCTCCATGGTTTTGGTGTCCTCGGTCACCACGAACGGGTACCGGCAATGACCGCAGACCGCATGGAAATCGCACGGGGACTGGGAAAGGTCGCAACGCAGGTGCACCTGGAACCGGGAATTCAAACAAACGGGACAGGGAATTTTTTGAACCAGGGTTTCAATCGTTTCCAGGGAATTCATGGTCCGCTCCAAATCTTTGTTTTCCAACTTGGTCGGCGGACTCTGAAAAACCCTACATTTTTTTTCCAAGCGGGGAATTTCTTTGAGGGCGGAGAGGTTGGGACGACGGCGTTCCCGGTCTTCGGAACGCTCACCCGCTGCGGGCGTACACGGGGAGCAGGAAGCGGTCGTGAAAATTGACGCCCGGAATTTCCGCCTCCACCTCCAGTTCCCAGAACCGGGCCGGACGCGAACTCAGGTTGGAGAGCAGCGACGGATCGTCGGGAAGGTTCCATTCCAGGTTCAAGCGGCCGTGCCGGGGAAGGGCGTCCGCCGCCAGCTCGCGGGAATCGGCGTACACCTCGTAACATTCCACCCGGGCGTCCCGGTTGCCGTACCGGCCGCGAGTCACGTACTTTTCCTCGATGAACCGCACATTCAAGCTCAGTCTTTCCAGTTTCTCGCGGGGAGGCAGTCCCTCCAGGGTCACCGCCAGGGATGACCCCAGGAAGAAGGGAAAACTCTGAAACAGAAGCCGGCTCCGGCCGTACTTGAAATATTGAATCCCCTTATAGACCCCCTGGACCGCCCCTCCCACTACCGCCAGGTCCAAAACGCCCACCACGAGTTGGGCCAGCAGGACGGACTCCGGGGAATAAAACGCGAACCAATTGAAGGGAACGAGGAAGCCGGTGAACACGAGCAGGGTGGTGAAATACCGGGCCAGTTCCATGCGTTGGTTGTTGGCGATGCCCCGCCGGTTCCAAGGATAATCCCAAAGCCAGGGGCTTTCGGGCGCCCGGCGTTTGCCCTGGCGGACGCGCAACTGCAACTGCATGCCGCGGGCGCCATGGAGGAGGAGGAACAACCCCGCCACCAGGAAAAAACCTGCGAACACCCCGATCATCCAGACGGGACCGCGAACTTTATCCGCCGGCAGGGGCAGAACCCCCAGGTACGCCAGGAGACCCACATGCCCCACCCCGGCAAAGGGGATTCCCAAAAGGATGGAAGGCAGACCGTGAACGGTGGTTTCGCTTTGTGCCCGGGCATTCACCAAACGCACCGGGTCGGCATGTTTCGTTCCGGAATTGCGGGTGGTTTGTTCCTTCATCGCCATCCCCGTCTCCTGACCCCCGTGGACGAGGAACCCAGGCGGTCCGTTTCCCTCGCCCAACCCGGCGGGGAAACAAACGCGCCGGCCCTCAGCTTCACTATAATTATATAATTTTCAATAACTTATGTAAACCCCGGGCGGCCGGGTTCGGTTTTTCGTATCCTTTATCGACAAGGAAAACCAATCGTGCTATGTTAAATTTAAACATGGATTTTTATTGAAAAGCCGGAGTTTCCAGCAGCCGGTTCGCCCATTTTTGATCAGAGCTTGTTTTTGCCGGGAAGGCGAATGCTTGTGACGCATTCGGGGGTTTTGACAAGCCTCATCCCGGGTCCCCTTTCGCATACCATCAGGAGGAGGATTATGGGCGAGCAAGCCATTCATCTGCATGAAGATCCTGCCCTGGAGCGACAGGCTCACGGCCGGTTGGGGGGGTTTTTATCCCGATTGGTGGAGAACGCTCCGGTCTCCTGCGAATTCCTTTTGCCCAACGGGGAAATCATCCGACACGGCACCGGCCCGCCGCAGTTCCAGGTCGTCTTTCGCAACCCTCGCCTGCNNCGCCTGCTGAATAAAATCCTCGATGAATACACCTTTTGCCGCGATTACGTTCAAGGCGAAATCGACATCGAGGGCGACTTGGTCCCCTTGCTGGATCTGCGCTTTCATCTTCCCGACCGATTTCACCTGTCCCGGCTCCGGTTCTGGGTTTCCACCTTGTTGAGCAACCCCGTCCGCACCAATCGGAAACTGATCGAATCGCATTACGGTCGGGGGAACGAGTTGTACCTGGATTTTCTGGATTCCCGCTACCGGTTGTACTCCCACGGATTGTATGCAAACGACGCGACCTCCCTGGAAGAGGCGGCGGAAGAAAAACTTCGGAGTTGTTTCGAGTCGCTTCAGCTGCGCCCGGGAATGCGGGTGCTCGACATCGGCGCCGGTTGGGGCAGCTTCATCGATTACGCAGGATCCCGGGGAGTGAAGGTGACGGGCCTGGTGCTGGCCGAAAACCAGCAGGAATTCATTCAGAATCTGATCCGGAAAAAACACCTTCCCGGCGAAGTGCGGCTCCAGGATTTCCTATCGTTTTCCCCCCGGGACCGGTATGACGCCATCGTCAACTTCGGCGTCATCGAGCACATTCCACAGTACCGGCAATTTTTCCGCCAGGTGTGGGACTGTCTGAGCCCGGGCGGCGGATTTTACCTCGATGCCTCGGCCACGCGGGAAAAATTTGACAAGAGCGACTTCAGCGCCCAGTTCATCTGGCCCGGAGCGCACACCTTCATGTGCCTGCAGAGCGTCATCCGCGAACTTTTATTCCACGGGCTGGACCTGCTGCGGGTGGAGAACGAAAGTCACGATTATGAATTGACCATGAAGCATTGGGCGGAAAATTTGGAGGCCCATCGGGACTCGATCGTGTCCCGGGTCGGGGAAGCCTGTTACCGGGCGTTCCGGTTGTTCCTCTGGGGCGGGCACCACGCCTTTTTCCGGGACCAACTGCAGGCGTACAGCCTCCTGGCCCGGCGGTCGGAACACCCCGGCCCCCGGCACGGCCCCCTCAAACGCCTGGTGACGGCGTTTCAAGAAGCGGGCTGAACGGCCCCGTCAAATGTCCCACCCTTTTCGCGTCGCGAGTTTCAGCATGGCCGGAAGAAAACTGACCGACGCCACCAGGCAGCAGCCCACCCCGATCGTCAACACCAAGCCCAGGCTGAATATGCCCTGGTGATCCGCCACCATCAGGCTGCCGAACCCGATCATCGTGGTGAGGCTGCTGAGCACCACCGCATCCCCCGTGCTTTTGGACAACACCGGGATATCCTTGTCCCGCTCCTCCCGGTAGCGATGCACGATGTGAATGCCGTTCACCACGCCGATCCCGATGATGAGGGGAAGAATCACCAGATTGGCCAGGTTGAAGGAAATCCCGAGGAGATCCATCACGCCCAAGGTCCAGATCGATCCCACCCCCACCGGCAGAAGCACCAAAAGGGTGGTGCGGATTTTTTTGAAAGTGATCAGGACGTAAAGGACGATCGCGATCATGGCATAAATGCCGCCGTGGATGTAGCCTTGTTTCATCAATTCGCTCGACTTGAACATGTGCATGGCGTTGCCGGTGACATTGGGATCGATGGATTGGAGCTGGTCCATGAATTTCTCTCGCGCCTCCCGCTCCCAGATATTGACGCGGGGGTAGACGGAAAGCAGGTATTTCCCGTTTTGACTGATGAAACGTTCTTTCAGGTTTTTCGGAAGCTCTTCGACCCGGACCGGCGAGGGCCGCGCGTTGCTTTTCAGCTCTGCGATCTTTTCCCGGTAATCCTCGAACAACCGATGGGAGTAGGCGGCGAGCCGTCGGGTGGCCCTTTCGGGGTCGGCGTTTTCCAGGGTCTCCATGAACCGTTTGACCCAGAAGGAAGCCTCCTGAACCGATCCCGGTTCCCCTTTTTTATCTTCCCGGCCCTGCAGTTTGAAGCGTATTTTCTTCAGGGTCTCTTTCAGCTCGGGCAGGGAAAAGGGTTCATCGAATTCCCGCACACGGATGGAGTCGAAAAGGGGGGCCAGTTGTTCCAGGTACTGGATTTTTTCCTCCTGGTTTTCGGGGAGGGTGGAGACAATGCTCTCCACTTCCTGGACGGTCGGCAGTTTTTCCAGGGCTTTATGTTTTCGAATGGCTTCTTCCAGAGAATCGGCCAAAATGGCGGCTGACCAGGCTGACCGGTGGGCGCTTTCGATGATCTTCATTTCATACCGGACCGCCTCGGTGCCCTTGGCCTGGAGATGGAGCAGGTTGTAATCGAACCGCACATCCTTCAGGGAAAAGGCGGCGGCGGCCACCAGCACCACCGACACGACGATGATTTCGCGGTACCGGTCGAACACCCGTTTCACCCAGGGATGATCGCCGGGAGCCCCTGAGGTCTTGGAATAGTCGAGGGTCCGCCATTTTTCTTCCACCCGGATCAACGCCGGCAGCAGGAGAAGCATGGACAGCATGCACAGGAGGATGCCCCCGGCGGCGATCCATCCCAGCTCGGCGATGCCGATGAAGTCGGTCAGCGTCATCGCCCCGAACGCCATGGCGGTGGTGACGGCGCCTGCAAAATTCCCCCGCCCGGTTCCCTGCACGGTTTTTTCCAGGGCCGGGAAAACGTCCAGGCCGGCGGTCCGTTCCTCCCGGTACCGCTCCAGAATGTGAATCCCGAAATCGATGCCCAGACCGATCAAGATGGTCGTGAACACCACCGAAAGGATGTTCAAATGACCGACGGTGAGCGTGGTGAAGCCCATGGACCAGCACAGGGCCACCACCAGGCAAAACACCGCCAACAACGGTTTCACCATGCCCCGGAAGGCGGCGATGAACAAAAGCACCACGCCGGTGAGCGCCAGGAGGGACGCTCGCCGCACATCCTTCTGGGTGGTGACCATCTCGTCGGTGGAAATGACATCTTCTCCCGTGAGGCCCACGCGGATGCCGGGAAACTCGTCTTCGGTCTCCTTAATAAGCCGCCGGGAGAACTGCACCGAATCTTTGAAACTGGTGAAGACCGATTCATCCTGCCGGGGAACCACCAGGATATAGAGAAGAGAGTCGTCGCCCGAGACCAGGTACCCCTCTTCCTTCAGGTTTTCTTCCCGTTGGGTCAAAAAGGATTGCCAGGGGGATCGGAAGGGGGGGGTTTCCTCCTTCACATGGGCGGTCATTTGTTTGAGCAAGTTGATGAGGAGGCTGAGATCGGCGACCTCGTCCTTTTTTTCCTCTTCCGCCGTTCCCAGAAAATCGGAGAGCAGCGTATCGACCATCCCGGTGCTGATTTCACCATTGATGCTTTTCATCAACTGGTTGAGTCCGGGAGAGGCATTCAGCTCTCCCATGAACTTCTCGTGAGAGCGGATCTTTTTCCCCAGGTCGGCCAGTTCTTCCATGTCCAGGTACAGGAGGGCCCGGTCTTGGAAGTAGCTGGTCTCGATGCGGTAAAAGATATCGGAAAAGGTCTCCGGGTGCTTCTCGAACTTGCGCACCAGCGCCTCGGTAAAAGCCTTCATCTTTTCCGGGGTATCATCTTCCACCACCACGATCATGCCTTCGTAATCTTCGAAGGCGTCCCGGTACTTCTGGTAATTCACGACATAGGGCATGTCCTTGGCGACCAAGTCGCCCCGGGCGGTGTTGAAGGTGAGGTAATTCAGGGTGACCCAGATGGACAAACCGGCCAGGACGCAAGAGACCAGGATGACGGGGAAGGAATGGTTGTAGGCGAAGCGTTCGATCCCGGCGAAAAACCGGTCCAGGATGCGAAGCGTTTCGGGGGTGTTTTTGGATTGCTTGAGGGGGACGTGCGGTGCCATGAGCCGTTTAGATCAACCCCATCTTCAAAATCCGAATCCGGCGGATCCTTCCGGAAAAAACGGGCCGACCCCCGGGACCGGACATCCCGCGTTCTAGACCCCCCTCCCCGCGCCGGCCACTCGGTGGGATAAGGGAACGGGAAACCGCAAAGGGAAATTCCCCCCGGTTCCCCGAGCTACAAATCACCGCGAACCGCCCCCGGGTTGGACGGGGCGTGCCGAATTTACGCGTGCGGATGGAGTTCAGAATTGAAACCCCAAACTGAACACATGCGAGTTGAGGCCGATGTTGGGGGATTCGATTCCCGCGTTGGAGACGTGAAAAAACCGGTAATTGATGGAATAAGACCCCTGATTCAAAAAGAACTCCAGCCCGGCCCCCGCGTGCAGCAAAAACTCGAATTCGGAGCCCAGTTCCCGTTCCGCCTGATCTTTCCAATTGGTGTAGGCAAACCCCGCTCCCGCCAGGATACTGGGGGCCCACCCCCGGTCCGGGCTCAGGAATTTATACTGCGCCATGAGCGGCGAAAATCCCACCAAATATTCCCCGTCCCGGTTGAGCAGGGTGGCGAAGCCCAGCTCGTTGTGCCAGTACAAAGCGCCGCGGTACCAGGAGTCGCCGATCACGCCCGTGAGGTTGTACTGGTAGTTGGGAAAAAAGAACAAAAAACTCAAATCCGAGCGATCGCGGCCGGGGGGGATGTCCTCGGTATAACCGAATCCGGCTTGAACGCCCAAGGAATCGGTTCCGGGAGCAAACCGGAGATTGAAATCCTCCGCCCAAATCGTCGCCGGGCCCATCCAAAATAACACCACCCCTATCCAGACAAGTCGCGGGAAATGCTTCATGATTTCATTCTTCTCCAACAGCGGGGGTTCAAAAACCGGTATCAGGATCAAAAATGGACCCACATATTATCATAAAAATTCAAAGAATGAATTGAATTCTCGGGTTTTATTGCACCCGTTTTCATTTGGATCGGGCGGGGGTAAATGCTATAATTTCCCCAATTNNGGGGTAAATGCTATAATTTCCCCAATTTCTTTAGCTTTTCCTTTATTAGGTGACCGTCCGATTTTTACCGGGGGATCGGTTTTCCCGAAGGGAGGATCTCCGGGTTCCAATGAAAGTCACCTTGCGGGGCGGGAAATCCCACGAGATCGGCCGCTCCTTCGGCCGGAGCCTCCACCACCTCAAGGCGTCGAAGGAGGAAACCGAAAGTGTGAGGGGAACGGCGAAACCGCACCAAGCCGCGGTCGAGCCAGCCCACGTGATTCTCTTGGACCCCGCGGCGAGGGCGCCGTTCCAAATGGCTTGAAAAATCAGCGGTTCTTTAGACTCGGACCGCAACCGAATCGAGCCCGGCCCCCCTCGCCTGGAACTGCTTGGGTATCCCGTTTTCAAGGGCCCCTGCCCGAATCCCAAAAGAATTGGGGGGCCTCCACATTCAGTTGAATCGCTTTGATTTCAAAGGCATCTTAATTTTCGATGGGATTCTGGGTGACCAAGCAAATCCGTAAATCCCGCTCAGGCGGTGTCCCCGAGAGGAGAGCGAAAACGCAAGGCTCCTAAACCTCCGCCGGAAGGAATTTCAGGATGGCTTTTACCCAGGACAAGGAAGCGAAAGAGCTCGAAGAAGCGCTCGTTCGAGATTTCCAAAATGGAAATTTGGACGCCTATGAAAAAATCGTCGAGCTTTACCAGAAAAAAATCTATGCCCTCAGTTTCAACCTGACGCGAAACCAGATGGATGCTCAGGATGTGACGCAAGAAGTCCTCCTGACCATTTTTAAGAAAATCAACACGTTTCAGGGAAAGTCGGCCTTTTCCAGTTGGGTGTACCGCATCACCCTCAATGCCACTTACATGAAATTGAGGAGCAAGAAAAAAGAACCGAGTGTTTCTCTGGAGGATTTGTTGCCCGCGTTTAACGGCGCCGGGTTCCAGAAAGAAAAAAGCCAGGATTGGTCAGAAAGCACGGAGTCGCTTCTCTTCAACAACGAAACCCGGGAAGTGATTCAAAAAGCCGTGGACCTCCTTCCCGAAAAGGAAAAGGTCGTTTTTGTCCTTCGCGATGTGGAAGGGTTGTCCACCGATAAAGTCAGCGAGATTTTGGATCTCACGATTCCAGCCGTGAAGTCCAGGTTACACCGGGCCCGGTTGTTTTTAAGAAAGAAGCTTACTCACTATTTTGAGGAGTATCACTCCCGGAGAGAAAAAAAATGATGTGCTGTAAAGAATGCCTGGACCTGCTTTATGACTACCTGGAAGGGGGACTGGATGCCAAAACCAGTGCGGCTTTAGACGAACACTTCCAAGATTGTCCTCCGTGCATCGCGTTTTTGAACACCTACAAATCCACCACTCTGGTTTGCCGGGAGAGTCTGGGAAAAATCGAAATCCCCGAGGTCGTGCAGTTCAAGCTGCAGGAATTTCTGAACCAAAACCTGCGGAAAAAATAGTTCTTGAATCCCCTTCCCCCCTTGCGAATCCAACCCCCCACGCGGGTGTTCCCGGCTTGCAGCGCGGCAGACTTCCATTGACAAAAAGCCTGTATTTAACTATATTTTGGAGATAGTTAATTTAATTCGGGTTCTCCAGAATAAGGGGTTTTTTGAAGCATCCTTCGGGATGAATTCATGCGTTTGGAGACACCCTTAAACTTTGAGGTGCGTTATGGTTGAGATGAAGGTCGAGGGGTTGACGCTGGATCCGCTCACCAATATGCCCATTATAATTTTGAAAGACTCCACGGGAACCAAGGCTCTTCCCATCTGGGTCGGCTACTTCGAGGCCAACGCCATCGCCCTCGAGATTGAAAAAATCACCACCCCGAGGCCCATGACCCATGATCTCATCCGCAACCTCATCCAGTCCATGAAGGCCGAAATCCATCATATTTTGGTCAACGAACTGAAGGACAACACCTTCTACGCGGTGATCTCGCTCGTTCAGGGAGGCCATACCCTGAGCATCGATTCCCGGCCGAGCGACGCGATTGCTTTGGCACTCCGAACCAAAGCCCCGATATACGTCGAAGAAAAAGTGATTGAAGCGGCGAAAAGTCTGGACCTGCCCAGCACAGACAAGACCAGCAAAGCCGACGAAAACCAACAGTGGAAGAAGTGGCTGGAAAACATCAAACCGCAAGATTTCGGCAAACTGTAATCCCGGTTCGATCCCCTTAAAACCGACCCTGTCCTACCGGCCGATCATGGGAACCCACCCGGTCCCCGCGGCATGTTCCGAGGATCCCGGGTGGGTATTTTGTGCCAACCCCATTCCTGTTCGACGACCTATCCCGCATCCCGGGGAACCCGAGGACCTAGTTAGGTGAAAAACATCGCTGTTTTCTGCAAGAAAAAACCTTCCATCGACAAAAAAGTCCTCGGCGAACTGGTCGACTGGCTCCGTGCCCGAAACATTAACGTGTTCATGCCGTCCGACACGGCGGCCATCGTCGGTCAATCCTCCCGCCTGGACCCCGCGGACATTCCCTCGAAGGTGGACCTCATCATCGTCCTGGGGGGCGACGGCACCCTTCTCAGCGTCGCCCGAATCGCCCACCCCTTCCCCGTCCCCATTCTGGCGGTCAACCTGGGCAGCCTCGGGTTTTTGACCGAAATCGCCCTGCCCGAACTTTACGGCACCCTGGAGCTGGTGCTCGACGATCAATACACCTTTGAGCAGCGGATGCTCCTGAACGCCACCTTGTGGCGCAACCGGAAAAAAATCGGCGATTTTCACGTTCTCAACGATGCCGTGATCACCAAGGCGGCGCTGGCCCGCATCGTCAACCTGAAAGTGTGCGTGGACGGTCAATACATGACCTCCTACCGCGCCGACGGGCTCATCATTGCCACGCCCACCGGGTCGACTGCCTATTCCCTGTCCGCCGGAGGCCCCATCATTCATCCCAGCATGCACGCGCTTCTCCTGTGCCCGATCTGCCCCTTCGCCTTGACCAATCGACCCATCGTCATTCCCGATCAATCGATCCTCGAGGTGGAACTGGTCACCGAAAATGAAAACGTGCTCATCACCCTCGACGGGCAGGAAGGCTGTGAGATGAAATTGGGGGACCTCCTGGAAATCAAGAAAGCTAAAAACTCGGTCAAACTGATCCAGGCTCCCGGAAAGAACTATTACCAGATCCTGCGACAGAAACTTCAATGGGGAACCCCAACCCACGATGACAAACCTGAGAAGTAGCCCCAAAACCCTTCACGCCGCAGAGGACCCGGAACCGGCGACCCCGGCCCCCGGAACCGCGCCGGAAGGAAACCAGGCCCTCGTGGTCTGCGGCCGCCGACAGGAGATCGGCACCCGGGTGGTGCTCTGGTCGGAGGAAGGCGGCTGGGTGTGCCCCAACAAACGCGGCCGCATCCGCTGCCGCCAGCACGACCCCGCTTTGAACGATCAGCCCACCCGTCCCGAATCGGCCTATCGCATTCTCGACCCCGGGCCCGCCTACGAGGACTTGACGCAAACCGTGCATCAACTCATCCTCCACTACGACGTGTGCTACTGTTCCTGGCAATGCCACCAGTTGATGAAAGACAGCACGTTCAAGGGCAGCCAATTTTACCTGGACCTGGACGGGACGATCTACCAGACCTGCGACCTTTATTGGAAAACCAACACCGGTCCGGGAGACGATCGCATCGGCAACGAACGGTCGGTCCACGTGGAAATGGCGAACCTGTCCTGGGAAGCGCGGGCCGAAGAGTCGACCTTGTACCGGGTGCCGGAGGACCAGTATCAACACCGGAACGGAGAGTGGCGGTTGATTCTTCCCGAGCCGTACCGGGACAAACTGCGCACCCCCGGGTTCGTCCCGCGTCCCGCCCGGGCGTATGGCAAACGCGGTTACTTCAGCCGGCGCGTCAACGGCAAGATCGTGCGCATGTGGGATTTTACCGAAGAACAGTATCAGGCCCTGATTCGGTTGTGCCTGGGTCTTCACCACCTGCTCCCGGCCATCGAACTGAACGTGCCTTACGACCCCGGTACCCGCCGGATTCCGTTGGACCGGCTGCCCGATTTTTCCACCTTCCGCGGGGTCCTCGGCCACGCCCACACCCAGAAGGGCTCGACCCCCGGTCTGGGTCCGAAATACGACCCCGGCGCCGCGTTTGACTGGTCCCGGCTCCGCCGCGCCTTCGAAAAAGAAAAAGCCCGGCAGGTCCGGGCCTTTTGAATCGATCGCCTCTCCCGTCCCCAGGACCGCCGGGACCGACCCCCTCGGCCGGGCTCCAGGGGTCCCTTCTCCGGGCTCGGCGGACGGGAAAAAAGGGTTGACCTTTGCGCCGGATTGAGGGAAGCTTTTAAGAGACCCTCAATCCCTGAAATTATGACCGCGAACCCAAAAAACAAAAACTTATTCCCCTTCTTCCTGCTGGTTTCCGCTTTGTTTCTGGGGAATTTTTTCTTCCTGGAAGGGACCCTCTCCGCGGAAACCCTGTACGTGAAAAAATCGGGCACCAAGTTGTATCAATCCGACACTCCCAAATCCCCGGTGGTGACCCGGCTGAAGGAAGGAACGGCGGTGAAGGTGGTCCAGAAAGCAGGGCGGTTTTACCAGGTTCGGGATTCCGCCGGGAAAAAGGGGTGGGTGTTCAAATTTCTCCTGACCTCCAAGGCCCCGCAAAAGGGAGGCGGGGGCGGGGATTTTCTCGGCATGCTCGGCGGGGAACAAAAAATGGCCGCCCGGGAATCCGCCTCCGGATCCAGCATCCGCGGCCTCAGCCCCATTTCCGAGGAACACGCCAAATCCAAAGGCATTCCCCAAGACCACATTCAGGCGGTGAAAACCATGGAATCCTTCCAACTGCCCCGGGGTGTCCTGGACGATTTTATGAAACAAGGCCGGTTGGGTGAATACGGGACCCAGTGAGGCCCCGGCCCGCGAAACCGTTGAACATCGGAAGAACCATGAATCCTAAAAAAATTCTTGCCGCAGCCTTTTTGATCATCATCCCCCTGGTGTGGACCACCTCGTCCTATTCCTTCCGACTGGACCAGCTGTTCAAACCGCCTCCCCAAGAAGAGGAGCCGGCCAAGGAACAAGAGCCCGCAGCCAAGGAGCCGACCCCGGAACCCCAGCCCACCGAATCTCAACAAGAACAACAGCAGGCGCCGCAAAAAGAAGAGAAACCCGGCGGCCTGATCGGCCTGGGTTCTTCTTTGGGCATCTTCGACGAAAAAACCTCCGATGTGCTCCAGAAGGGTGTGGGGACCCTGAAGGCATTTCAGCCCATCGGCTATGAAGAAGAACGCGCGATCGGCGGTTCCCTCGCGGTGCAAGTGTTCAACCGCTTTGGCGGCATGTATCCCAACACAGACCTTCACCTGTACGTCAATCTGGTGGGCCAGGCCGTGGCGCAGGTTTCGGACCGGCCGGATATCCCTTACCATTTCGCCGTCGTGAATAGCGAACACCCCAACGCGTTCGCCGCGCCGGGAGGGTATGTTTTCGTGAGCGTGGGGCTCCTGCGCCTTTTGGAAAACGAAGCGCAACTGGCGGGCGTGCTGGGACACGAGATCGCCCACATCACCCAGAAGCACGCGCTTCAAACCCTGCAGCGAAGCAAGATCCTGAAAGGAGTGGGCAACCTGACCACGGCGCTCATGGACAAAAACCCCGCCATGTTCGATCAAATCATCGACCAGGTGTCGGAAGTCCTGTTCACCCGGGGACTGGACAAGGAACTGGAATTCGAAGCGGACAAGCTGGGAACGGAGTTCGCTTACCGGATCGGGTATTTCCCCGGCGGGTTGAAAAATTTTCTCCAAATCCTGGGCAAAGCCCGGGGCCGGGAATCCATTTTCTTCAGCACCCATCCCAGCCCGGGCGACCGGCTTCGCCGGCTCACTCAGTTGATGCCCCGGTACCAGGAAGCCTCGCTGTTTCCCGTCCTGAAGATGCGGTTTCGAAGCATCACCAAGGGTTTATGAGTCAAAACCGGATTTTCCGGGAAGAACGCCCCGGGGAAAAGAAAAGCCTGATCAACGTTTTGATGACGGGCTACCTCGTCACCATCTCCTGCCTCGGATACGCGGCGTTTTACCTGTACATCCAGCTGAGCCAGGTCGAGCGGATCGTTCAGGCCATCCAGCCCGAAACCCTGACGGCGGAGCAGGTGGATCTCTTGAAAACCCGCGTGACCCGGGGAACCACCCAGCTCAGAAATGAAATGATCGGTCTCGCCGTGGTGGGCAGTCTGGTCGCCGTGATCGGGGGGATTTACACCTTCAACCTGGTCCTTCGCCCGCTTCGCAGGCTGGTGGATTACACCGAAAGCCGGGGCCAGGGCACGCTGCCGGAATTCAAATCCAACCACGAAATGAAACAGCTCGCCGAGGCCCTCTCCCAGTGGAGGGACCATCCTCCGGAGGCCGACGCGGCCCCGCCTCCCCCCCAGGAACGCCAGAAATCCAATTTCTGAACCCGCGGGATCCTGCGCGGCCCTGTCTTTTCACCCCTCTATTCGATTCCCGGGGAAAGCGGGGAGGTCTCACGAATCCGTAAAACCGGTGGTCATCCGATTCAATCGGGAAGGAAAGGGGAACACTTCTTTCCGGGGCAAGCCCAGGTCGTCCAGCAATCGAACAAAATAAAAATAGTTCAGATGGTTTTTTAACCGCTCGACGGATGCCCGGACCGCCTGCGGGTCGTGGCTGAGGGGGACCAGGTCCTCGCACAGGTCGGGGACCGGCTGCATCGACGGGACGGGTTTTCCGGTGAGCGCGGCGGGCCGCGACAATTCCAGCGCGTTTCTCCTGCGCCGCAGCTCCCGGCGTTCCTGCTTCAGGTACTGGATGCATTTTTCCCGAAGCAGGAGACCCTGCGTCCAGGCCCCGGCCTTCTTCCAGGCCTCCTCCAGCGTTTGCTCTTTTCGCCGGGTCCGGGCCTTCTCGATTCGGGTCCGTTCCTCGCGGTATTGCCGTTTTTTCTTTTCCCGGGTCCGCGCCCGATCCTGAAGCTCGCCTTCCCAGGCCTCGAACCGAAACTCAGGGTCCTCGTGCCATTGTTCCTTCAATTTCCGGTACCGAAGGAGCAACACCTCTTCCGCGGTCATTTCCTGCAGCTCATCATGAATCCGCAGAGCCTCCAGGAAATGGAACGACCGGATTTGTTTGACCAGGGCGGCAAAGCGATCGGGATCTTTCGCCTTCAACGCCTTCACCTGCGGGGCGTAAAGGGACCAAACCGTCGTGGCCCCCGCCGCCAGAACCAACCCCAGGAGCACCGCCATCCACCGCAGTTTTTTAAAACGTTTCCGACGCATCGGGAGGGAGACCCCGTGCCCCAGCGGGACGGGGTTCAGCCGGGACTTTTCCAATCAGGAAGTTTGACGATTTGAAACCAGTATTGGCCCAAAAGCCGGAGAAGGTGAACCAACTCCTCATAGTTTATCGGTTTTTGAATGAAGGAGTTGACCCCCAGCTTGTAGGTTTTGACCACATCCTCCTCCGATTTGGAAGTCGTGAACACGAGGATGGGCATCTTTTTCAAATGGGGGTCGGCCTTGATTTCCTGCAAAGCCTCCAACCCGTTTTTTTTGGGCATGTTGAGGTCGAGGAAAATCAACCGGGGACGGAAATTCTTGATCCCCACCGATTCCGGATGCAGCAGACACTGGAGCAGCTCTTCCCCGTCCTTCACCCAATGGATCCGGTGGGGCAGGTTCACTTCATCCCACGCTTCCCGGAACAGCAGCACATCATCTTCGTCATCTTCAGCCAGCACGATATCGATGGGACATCCAGAACTTTTCATAATTTTTACTCGATTGGATGGGACAAACGGGAGTGGTTTTCGGGGGCCTCGAGCCAGAACTTCCAAAGGGGGTCCATCAAAAAATATTACGGTTCAACCTAAATCGGTTTGGAACTCCATCAAAATAAACGCCGAAATGGGCACCTTGGAAAGCCCGGGTTCGGAGTTCCATAAATCCAATTAAGATTATGAATAAAAACAAGAAAAAGCAAGAAAGGAGTGAAAAAAATCGAAGGAGGGGAATAATCAGTGTCTGAAATGTCGGATACCGGTAAACACCATCGCCATCCCGTGTTCATCCGCCGCCTCGATCACCTCTTCATCGCGGATGGAGCCTCCCGGTTGGATGATGGCGGCCACCCCGCTTCGGGCGGCCTCGTCGATGGAATCGCGGAAAGGGAAAAACGCGTCCGAGGCCATCACACACCCTTGCAGCGATTGGTGGGCCTTGCTCCCCGCTATTTTGGCGGAATCGACCCGGCTCATCTGCCCCGCCCCCACCCCGAGCACTTCCCCGTCCCGCACGTAAACGATGGCATTGGACTTGACGTGCTTGGCCACGATCCAGGCGAATTTCAGGTCGTTCATTTCCCGGTCGTCGGGTTGTCGCTGGGTGACGGGCTTCAACCGGCCGGGGTCCCAGGTGGCTCGATCCCAATCCTGAACCAGGATTCCGCCCCCGATGCGTTTGAAATCGAGGGCCGGACCGGTGCGGGGGTTGGCGCCGGAGGCCATTTCCATGAGGCGGATGTTCTTTTTCGCGGCGAAAACCTCCCGGGCCCCCGGTTCGAATCCCGGGGCCACCACCGCTTCCACGAAATTCTTGGTCACCTCCTGCGCGGTTTCCGCGGTGACCTTCCTGTTGAAGCCGATGATGCCGCCGAAGGCGGACAGCGGATCCGTTTTCCGGGCCTTGATGAACGTTTCGCAGGGCTCCTCGCCCAAAGCCACACCGCAAGGATTGGTGTGCTTGATGATCGCCACCGCCCCCCCGTCAAATTCCCGGACCAGTTCCCAGGCGGCGTGCAGATCGAGATAATTGTTGAACGACAGTTCTTTGCCCTGCAGTTGCCGGGCGCGGACGATGTCCCCCGCCTCCGCGTCTCCCTGGCGGTACAAGGCCGCCGATTGATGCGGGTTTTCCCCGTACCGCAGGTCCTGGACTTTTTCCATCGGTTCCTGCAGGAGGGAAGGAAACCGGGACGCTTCCTCCAGGAAACGGGTGAGGTAGCGGGCGATCAACGCGTCGTACCGGGCGGTATGGGCAAACGCATCGCGGCTCAGGCGTTGCCGCGTCGGCCGCGTCACCGCGCCCTGGTTTTGCCTCATCTCCTGCACCACCCGCGGGTAATCCGCGGGATGAACCACCACCGTCACGTCGCGGAAATTCTTGGCCGCCGAACGCACCATCGCCGGCCCCCCGATGTCGATGTTTTCCACCGCCTCTTCCAGGGTGCAGCGTTCTTTCGCCGTGGTCTGTTCGAAAGGATACAGGTTGATGACCACCAGGTCGATGGGCCGGATGTCCTGGGTCTCCATCGCCCGCAGGTGCTCGGGCCGGTCCCGCCGCCCGAGAATGCCGCCGTGGATTTTGGGGTGAAGGGTCTTGACCCGGCCCTCCATCATTTCCGGAAATCCCGTATAGTCCGACACGGCGACCACGGGAACGGCCTGGGAACGCAACAACTCCGCCGTCCCCCCGGTGGAGAGGATTTCCACCCCGAAATCCCGGAGCGTTTGGGCGAATTCCACCACGCCGGTCTTATCGGAAACGCTGATCAGGGCCCTTTGGATGGCGGACATGGAACCGTTAGATACGAACTTTTTTCTTTTTTTCCGGAGTCTTTTGGACCAGGCTGCCCGGGGTGATCAAATCGATGATCTTGAGCAGCCAAACGGGAAACGTCCCGATGGTGTCGAACAGTCCGGGTTCTCGCTTGGGAACTCCGGGCGTTTGGTCCGGAGGGTTTGGAGTTGGAACGTCTTGCGCCATGAATTCACCTCTTTCATTGATCCATCTTAGTCCGTCTTGGAATCGGTCGCGAACCCCGGTGCGGGGATCATACACTATTTTTGCGGGCCGGGGGAACTAAAAACCCGGTTCGGGCTCGGCCGCCCTCCCCCGGGGTTCTCTTTGGAGGCATAAGCCGCGGGTATATTTCCATTCGATGTCGCCCTGGGGATCCAGCCGTCCGAACTCCCCTTCCAGGTTCCGCGTCAAATCCTGGAGAAGGCCTTGCAGGAAGCGACGGTCGTCTTCCGTCCAGGCCAT
>JABAHQ010022331.1_pt2 | contig 17010 bp, 19 predicted proteins | sample 7062091 | NCBI WGS metagenome assembly JABAHQ01 (sample SAMN14534359, study PRJNA622989) | marine sediment metagenome | biome: marine biome [ENVO:00000428]; feature: marine pelagic biome [ENVO:01000023]; material: deep marine sediment [ENVO:00002113] | place: India: Gulf of Kutch | collected...
TATGGCTGGCTTTTGCATCATCAATGTTAGTTTTTTGTTAGAATGGATCAGCCCTAGGGTACATTCGCTCAAGCATTGCTTTACGATATAAAATTAAGTATACTAACATTAAAATTTACGAAGCTTAACATTTAAAGGGTTAGCGCCCGTGACAATTTTAGAAGTATCTGCCGACTTTGACATTTGGCTGGAAGAACTTAGTCATTCTCTTTTGGCCACAGATATTGCCACCATCAAATGGGCTTATGAGATAGCCTCCGCGGCCCACGCGGGACAAACGCGCATCTCCGGGGAACCCTACATTACCCACAGCCTGGCTGTCGCTAAAATATTAGCCGATTTTGGCTTGGGTGCTGAGGCCATCGCTGCAGGCTTGTTGCATGACGTTCCAGAAGACACAAATATAACATTAGACCAAATAAAAAAAGAGTTTGGAAAAAAAATCGCTGAACTGGTCGATGGCGTCACCAAAATGAATGAAGTTGAGGACTTTGACCGTATAAATAGCCCTTTCAACAGTCAGAATCGCAAAGATGTCCAACGAGCTGAAAGTTTGCGCAAAATGTTTTTGGCCATGGGTGATGATGTACGGGTGGTGATGATTAAACTGGCTGATCGACTGCACAACATGCGTACTCTTAGCTCTATGCCAGATCACAAGCGGAAACGAATTTCCAAAGAGACTTTGGAGATTTTTGCGCCCCTGGCCAATCGGCTAGGTATTTTTCAAATCAAATGGGAGTTGGAGGATCTGGCCTTTAAGCATTTGGAGCCCGAAAAGTATCAGAACATTGCCCGCAAGCTAGACCAACACCGTCCAAGCTTAGATCAGTACGTTACCAAAATTGCTGCTGAGGTGGAAACAGCGCTGCAAGAAGCGGGCATCAAAGCCAAAGTGTCATGGCGTACCAAACATATCTACAGCATTTACCGCAAAATGCAGCGTAAAGAGGTCGATATCGAACATATTTTCGATGTCAGAGCCCTACGCGTCATCGTTAAAGATGTCAGAAGTTGTTATGCTGCCTTGGGCATTGTCCATGCCAAATGGCGTCCCATTCCAGGTGAATTTGACGATTATATTGCTGCCCCAAAAGAGAATGGTTACCAGTCATTACACACCGCAGTCATTGACAACAATGGCGAGCAGTTTGAGATCCAAATCCGCACTGAATCTATGCACCAACAGGCAGAATTAGGGATCGCCGCTCATTGGCGTTACAAAGATAATACCAAGCCTGATCAGGCCCTTGACCAGAAAATTGCTATTATGCGTCAGGCTATCAAGTGGCAAGCGGAAGTTATGGACGCCAGTGAATCCCTGGACCCCAATGAGTTTGTGGACGCCCTCAAATCGGATGTGATCGAAGAACGGGTCTACGTCTTCACCCCTCAGGGCGACATTATAGATCTACCAATGGGTTCGACCCCTATTGACTTTGCCTACTACATTCATACCGAGGTCGGGCATAAATGCCGGGGGGCCAAAGTCAACGGTAAACTGGTTGGTTTGGATTATCAACTGGGCAATGGTGATAAAGTGGAAATTTTAACAGCTAAGCGAGGGGGTCCCAGCCGCGACTGGTTGAACGAAAACCTGGGTTACATCAAAACGAGCCGGGCACGCAGCAAAATTAAATATTGGTTTAAGCGTCAAAATTATGATGACAGCGTGTCTCAGGGTCGTTCAATTCTAGAGCGCGAATTAAAGCGCCTAAACATCGCCGATGCTAAAATTGATGATCTGGCTACAACTTGCGGTTACAATAAAACCGACGACTTTTTAGCTGCTGTCGGTTACAACGATATTCCTATTCAGCAAGTTATCCGTAAAGCACTAAACCATCTTCCGGTTCCAGAACAACCACAAGAAAAACCTCTGACCACTACGCCACCCCTCACAAAGCCTGTCACTACGGATAATGTTCAAGTGATGGGGGTGGGTAATCTACTTACAACACTCGCTAATTGTTGCCGGCCGGTGCCGGGAGATCCCATCATTGGCTACATTACCCGTGGACGTGGTATCACCGTCCATCGCCGCGATTGCCCCAATTTTTTGAGCATCACCGATCGAGAGCGGTTAATCGAAGTTGAGTGGGGCCCGGGGTCCGAAACTCAAGCGGTTGATATCCTAATCCAGGCCTTTGATCGCCCCGGCCTGGTCAGAGACATTACCCAAATCATCGCCAACGAACACGTAAACATCAATAATATTGATGTAATTACTTTGCGCAAAGACAATCGGGCTGAACTGCTGGTGACCATGGAGGTCACCAGCCTCGATCATCTGATAAAACTCATGGATAAAATTGAACAATTGCCCAACATCATTGAAGTAAGAAGAAAGGGCTAAATGCCTATGAGTGATAGCCTAACTATCGCTGAAAATGAACGCCGTTTCGTAGCTCAAGAACTGCATGATCACGTAATCCAAACCATTCTGCAAATCAATATGCAGGTTAGTATTTGCAAGCGTTATTTGGAACTGGGTAATATTGAAGAAACAACCAGCGAACTTAACAATTTGGAAGCCCAGATTACAACTGTCTCTCAACAGCTTCGAGATTTAATTGCCGACTTACGTCCACCGCTTAGTGATGAGGGAACCTTTCAATCTATGTTGCAAAAACAAATTGAAATTCATCACCGTCGAGGTGGCTCTCCAGTCACGTTAATCCAGGTTGACTCAAGCCCTATTGAACCACTAGGCCCCAAGAAGCTTGCTCTGTCCCGGATTATCCAAGAAGGTTTGCTCAATATTCGAAAACATGCTCAAGCCACTCATGTCACCATAAGCTTGGAACAAAAAGATTCGCAATTGGAATTAACCATCGCCGATGATGGGATTGGCTTCGATGATGCTTTAATTCCCAATCCTTTCGCTGAGAAAGGGGGGGCTGGTATGGTCAACATGCAAATCAGAGCCAACGCCATCGGCGCTAAATTTAATATCGAATCTCAACCCAATCAAGGTACAACGCTAAAAGTAATTGTCCCGTTATGAACCGAGTTTTAATCATTTTCCTGGCTGTATTGATTGGTCTGTTCGGTTTCAGACTGCTGCTAACCGGATTCAGAACGATAATTATGTTCATAAAAATGGAGAGTGTGCCGGTTAAAGCAAAAGAAGGTCTTTTCAGAGATTTGCTCTTCGGCGCTTTATTTGTCATCCTAGCCATCGCAATGTTATTCTGAAACCCAGATAGATAATGACCTGGAAGAAATACCTCACTGATTATAATGAAGGTCTAGGCGTTGTTTACGAACGTTTCATCTTAAACAACTTTCTCATCGATTTAACCCAAAAATATAAAATAGAGACCGTTTTAGAAGCCCCCATCTTTGGGATGGCGGGCGTCAGTGGTATTAATTCTTACTGTCTGGCACAAACAGGGTGTGCTGTTACTTTGATTGATCATAACTCAGAACGGCTTCAAGGAGTCAAACGCATTTGGGCCGAGCTAAATACGCCGGCGACATTCATTCATCAAACCGACTATACCCATCTTCCTTTTGATAATGATTCTTTTGACTTTACCTGGGAATGGGCCGGACTGTGGTATCTGTCCGATCCTGAGGGATTGTTAAAAGAGTTGGTTCGTGTCTCTCGCAATCTGGTGTTAGTGGCTATGCCTAACAACCTTCAAATTGGCTACTTGATGCGAAAATACCTCATCGACCGTGACTTCTTCAGCACAGTCGATGAACGGTGGGTCAATATGAACAAAATCAAAGAAGTTCTCAAAGCCGCTGGTTTAAAGCTCATTGTCGAAGGGGTTTTAGATGTTCCGCCGTGGCCCGATACTGTTATGCCCGCTGCCGAAGTTTTAAAACGTTTAGGCATTAAAAGTAAACGACTCGAAGCTCAATTCACGGGTGAAGGTTGGACCTGGAGCACTATGGCTTATTACTTGGGCCAAGAACCAGACTTGTATGATCGGGTCATGAAATATGCCTGGCTCGATCACGCCCCTATTCCCTGGCAACTAAAGACAATTTGGGCTCATCACCGCTACGTTTTGGGCACGATACGGTAATAGGCAGGCCAGTAAAATTACACTAGCCCAATTCTTGAGGTAAGAACCACTGCCGCATAGCATATAATCGGTAACCAAACTTACCGAACAGAGCAAAGCCCATTGGGGAGGCGTAAATCAGGCTGGCATCGCAGTTATATTTAATCGCTGCATCTACTAAGATATGGTTGAGCAAAGTAGAGGCGAAGCCCCGTTTTCGAAAATCATCTAATGTACTTAGATACCAAATACTGACCACATCCTCAGCATACACGGCCGTACCGGCCGTCACTGGGGTATTATCGTGCATAAAACCTATAAAATGTTTAATCTCTCCAGCTTGGAGCTGACTGGAAGGAAAAAGAAGCGAAGCCTCCTCTGGGGTATAGTCAAACACTGCCTCCAAAATTGAATAAAAGGCTGCCAGAGCGGGAATAGTAGATACTTCTTCAACTATAAGTTGATCTTGCGCCATTCGCTCTTTTGGTAAGGCCTCCAAAACCATAATCGGTTGGGGCGGTAGGGGCTGATAGCGTCGTTTGGATAGATACTCAGTTCCATCTGGTACCCGATGTTCCTCTAAACTAACAGCATACATCGTATCTCTGGTGCGGAAAAAAGCCGAAGCATCAGCCAATGTCTCATCGGTCAAACCTGTTAAAGTCAAGGGGATAAAAAAATTAAAAGTGGGCAACGTCGCGCCGGTATTCCCAATTACATAATCGGCATTTCGCTCCACTTCTCCTTCTTGAGAAGTTTCTACCAAAACCATATGAGCTTCAATGGCATGCGCATCCAGTCTCGCCTGTTGATTAGCATCCATAAATATAATCTACCTCACAAGATTAGCCCCGTAGGTGGTCACTGTACTTCAGAATTCAATAGCGACCTATTTTACACAACTTTGCTGGATTTAGGCAATAAAGAGTAACCAGTTATGAAATTATAGTAAATATTATTCGATCGAAGTCTTTGAGCTACGCACTACGCGACGTAGTACGTAGTGCGTATTTTCATTCTCGTTGTCGTCCCGATTGGGACTATCACACTCCCCTAAAAAGGTAGGGCCAAAAAGAAAGAAAATCGAACCCGATAACCGAGTCAGGTGTTAAAGCAAGCATAGAGGCTAGCATAAACGGAAAAACGCGATATGTTTCGAAAGGACATTATCGCCTTTTGAAATAAGGGGAGGTCAGCTATGCGCACTCAACTCGTCATCAATCCACAAGCCAATCGAGGACAGGCCCTGAAAGTACTGCCACTCATCAAGAAAAAGCTGAACGAACTAAATATCCTGTTTGACGTAAAACAGACCGAAGCTCCCAGGCAAGCTGTCGATTTGGCCCGGCAAGCAGCAATTGATGGCTATGAGCGCATTGTCGCTGTTGGCGGCGATGGCACTTGTAATGAGGTCATAAACGGACTTCTTAAGGCCGCCGAACAAGGATATCGAGCAAGTCTAGGTATTATCCCAGTTGGATCTGGTAACGATTTTGCTTATAGTCTTGATATTCCTTTAGACTATATAGCTGCCTGCATACACCTCAAAAACAGCTCAGAACAAAAGATCGACGCCGGTCAGGTCATCGTTGATGGCCAAACCCGATTTTTTGCTAATAGTGTCGGCCTGGGGCTTGACGCGGAGGTTGCTGTTGACACTTTGAAAGCAACCTGGCTCAGAGGCTTTGCCATGTATCTCTGGTCGGCTTTTCGGGTAATTGCCTTTGGCAAATGGCCTTATAAAATGAACCTCTCCTGGAATGACACACATTTGACACAGCCTCTGACCTTGATTAGCATTGCTAATGGTCGGCGGGTTGGTGGCGGTTTTTTGCTGACTCCAGATGCCAAAATGAACGACGGCTGGTTTGACATTTGTTATGCCGATGCGCTGCCCAGACATCGAGTGGTATCGCTCCTCCCAAAAACTTTGAATGGCTCTCATATTAATCATCCCGCCATTACCATGATCAGAACAAAACATCTTAAAATTTCCCTTGAAACAGGCGTACCAGCTCATATTGACGGCGAAATTCTTTGCCGGGCTGGCCGAGAATTTGAGTTTGAAATTTTGCCCAATACACTACTGGTTTGGGCTTGAAGGAAAAAATAAAGCGTGAACAACTATCTGCAATTTATACTATCCGCTTTAGTTGCTTATTTGATCGGCTCGTTTCCTACAGGAGTTATTGCGACTAAGTTGGCCGGTGCGCCCGATGTTCGTTACAGTGGTAGCGGACACATCGGTGGTACTAATACCATGCGCTTGACCAATCCCAGGATCGGGGCGATGGTAGTTGTTATAGATGGGCTGAAAGGCTTGGTCGCCTGGGGCGTGGCCTATATTATCATGCTCGGCAATGGGTGGGCTTTACCGATTGCCGGCGTCATGGCCGTAGTTGGCCACTGCTGGCCCATATATACAAGATTTCAGGGGGGTATGGGATTAGCTACGAGTGGAGCTCTGATCTTCCTTCTTTCCCCAATCACCTTGGCATTTGTCATTCCTATCTGGGCTATCCTTTTTTTTGGTTTCTTTAAAAAAGCCTATTCATCACGAGCGGTAGTACTGGCTCTATTAATCGGAGTCACCATCCAGATCTTTCTTTTCCCGCCTGAGTTTCATATCCGCTGGTTCTTAATCTTTGTAACGCCTATTCTCATGCTACGGCATCTACCTGAGTGGCATCGAAAAGTATAAGTTTAGGTGTTACGCAGTTCGTAAGATAAGTTGCCGATGACTGTGGACGACAGACCATCGATTACGGAAAAAGCTAACAAACAGATGTTATTTGGCGGTGGTCTGTCGTCGCGTGATGGTTGGCTTGGGCTTGATTCCTGCCCTACTACAATGACCCTCTCAGTTTGAAGTGTAGATTAAAAAAGATTATAATATCTTGACATGTAATTATGTTTATGCTAGTTTTATTTTAGAGTTCTAAGTCAGCCACTGGATTTAAAATTTACGGTCTGTCCGTTCAAAAGACAAACTTAATAACTCAAGTAACGGGATTGGAGCGATTATTCGTGGCAAAAATTCTTTACGTTGAAGATCATCCAGCACAACGGGACATCATGGCCCAGATGTTAGAGTTGGGTGGATTTGAGGTTGATGTGGCCGGAGATGGTATCGAAGGCGTCGAAAAAGCTACCTCCTGGCTGCCTGACATCATCTTGATGGATTTACGCATGCCGCGTATGGATGGCTTTGAAGCTATCGAAAAGATTAGAGGCATTGAATCAACGGCCAAAATTCCTATCATTGCTATCTCCGCTTGGGCCAGCGGCAAACACAAAAAGCGTGCCCTTGATGCTGGCGCAAATGAGCATTTCACCAAACCTGTTGATCTCAACCGCCTTATGACCACCATCAACACTTACCTCAAAGATAACAAATAAGCTTATATGATGACAGTTTCGCAGCCAGGCCAGCGGTTATGTGACCGCTGGCCTTTTGTGTGATATTACCGTCTCATTGACAGAGTTGGCTAAACGTTGTAAAATTGACCTGCTCAGGATGATAGCAACACCGGACAATGATGAGCGGTTGGTTAGACTTGACCAATCGCTTTTATTTTGACATTGAACTTATCGTATTGACATGAACAGGAAGATCAGGCTGGGTCTGCCCAGCAAAGGTAGATTAGAACAAGCCTGTCTTGATTTTCTCCAAGCTTGTGATTTAAAAGTATATAAAAGCAATCCCCGCCTCTATATTGCCCGTATTGCAAGCATACCCCAGCTTGAGGTCTGGTTCCAACGTCCAACCGATATTGTGCGGCAAGTACGTGCTGGGGGAATGGATCTAGGCATTGCTGGCTACGATACACTAGCGGAACATCGGGGCCAAGCTGATCAGGTTGTCGTGATCCATGACAATCTTGGTTTTGGTGTTTGTAGCTTAGAGATAATTGTGCCGCAAAAATGGGCTGATGTTAGCACCCTTGAGGATTTGGCTGCTTTGGCCAAAGCGCGACCTGTGGACGCGCCATTACGGGTGGTCAGCAAATTCGAGCGTCTCACCAACCAATTTTTAAACAACCATAGCGTGGTTCCTTACCAGCTTTTGCACGCCGATGGTGCTTTAGAAGCTGCCCCCCAGATGGGCACAGCCGATTTTATCGTTGACTTGGTAGAAACAGGCCTGACCTTACGCGAAAATCACCTGAAAAAATTGGAGAGGGGGCAAATTCTACAAAGCCAGGCTTGTTTTTTTGGCAATCGGGCCGTTCTTAAGAATAATCCGGAAGTTCTGGCGACCACCCGACAAATGTTGGAACTTTTCGAAGCCCACCTTCGAGCCGAACAACATTACAATGTCATTGCCAACATACGTGGGGAGTCGGCTGAAACCGTAGCCCAGAGGCTACACCAATATCCTGATTTAAGTGGTCTACAAGGGCCGACTATCTCTCCTGTTTATCCCAAAAACCCGGGCCGAAATAACTGGTATGCCATCAGCTTGATGGTCAAAAAAACCCATTTGCAAACAGCCATTCAACAATTACGCAGTGTCGGAGGCAGTGGTGTGGTTGTCCTGCCGGCAACCTTCATTTTTGAAGAGATACCGGAGCGCTGGCAAAGATTGCAGCAAATCCTGGAGCTTTAGCTGTGTCCTCAGAACCTTTATTCTCTCTCTACGATGTCGAATCTGCTAAACGAACCATTTTACGACGTTCTCCTATGGGCGACACAGCTATTTCGCCTACGTTAGCGGCCAGTATTAAACGTGTCTTTGGCGAAGCGTTGGGACCAGAAGAAGCTGTTCGACGCATCCTGGCTGATGTGAGGGGACAGGGTGACCAAGCTGTTATAGCCTGGACTGCCAAGATTGATGACTTGCATTTAGCCGAGCTACAAGTCTCGTCTGCTGAGATCGAAGCCACTTACCAGGCCCTTGATCCTGATCTCCAGGCAGCGCTTCACCTTGCTGCTGATCGAATCCGAGCATTTCATCGAAAACAACCTAATTTGTCGTGGCAAGATTGGCATGAAAATGGTAGCGTCCTGGGCCAAATTATCCGGCCGTTAGAACGCGTGGGGGTCTATGCGCCCGGTGGCACAGCGCCTTACCCCAGCACGCTGCTCATGTGTGCGGTGACAGCCAGAGTCGCCGGGGTGAAAGAAGTTGTGGTGACCACGCCGGCCGGTAAAGATGGCCAGGTTTCTCCTGTTTTATTGGCGGCCGCCAAAATTGCGGCCGTCGATGCAGTCTATCAGATCGGTGGCGCGCAAGCCATTGGTGCGTTGGCCTACGGCACAGAAACGATCAAAAAAGTGGATAAAATTGTCGGCCCCGGCAATATTTTTGTCGTCACTGCCAAACGCCAAGTTTACGGCCAGGTTGATATTGATGGCCTACCCGGCCCAACTGAGACGCTTGTCATCGCCGACGCTCAGGCCAACCCAACTCTGGTGGCCGCTGACTTGCTTGCCCAGGCTGAACACGATACCCAGAGTGCAGCAATCTTGATCACACCCAGCCGTCCGCTGGCAGAGGCTGTCCAGGCTGAAATTGGCCGTCAACTTGAAGAGCTTTCCCGGGTTGATATTATTGTCGAAGCGTTACAGAATCAGAGTGGCGCGGTTATCTGTGCCGACCTGAAAGAAGCCGTCGCCCTGAGCAACCTTTATGCGCCTGAACACTTATGTCTGCACGTCACAAATCCTTGGGCGTTGGTTGGGTTGGTGGAAAATGCCGGCGGCATCTTTCTGGGAGAACATGCTTATGAAGTGTTAGGGGATTACACGGCCGGCCCCACCCACGTCATGCCCACCATAGGGACGGCTCGCTTTGCCAGCCCCTTGAACATCCGCGATTTTACTAAAGTCATCAGCCTCTTTGGTCTGAGCGAAAACGAAGCCCAGGCCATTGCGCCCGCGGCGGAACGTCTGGCCGAGGCAGAGGGCCTGACCGCCCACGCCAGCGCCGTCAAAAAACGGGCGAAGTTATAAAATTGACCATGACTACACACCCCTTCAACCTGAACGACCTTCTCCGCCCAGATATCCAAGGTATGGAAACTTATACGCCCATTGTCCCTTTCGATATTCTCTCAGCTCAGTTGGGCATCCCGGAAGAGGAAATTATCAAACTGGATGCCAATGAAAACCCTTATGGTCCCTCCCCATTAGTTCGTCATGCGCTGGCGGAGAATCCATATCTGCACATCTACCCAGACCCGGAGTCGCGAGAATTACGCCAGCGCTTGAGCGAATACACGCAGACGCCACCTGAACACCTCATGGTGGGCCATGGCTCAGACGAGTTGATTGATCTGGTTATGCGCCTTTTCCTCATTCCTGGCGATAAAATTATTAATTGCCCGCCTACTTTCGGTATGTATACTTTTGGGGCGAGTGTCAACGGCGCTCAGATCATCAATATTTTCCGTCAAGCCGATTTTAGCCTTGACGTTCCGGCAATCGAGACCGCTGTGGCCGAACATCCAGAGGTCAAACTTCTCTTTCTGGCTTCGCCCAACAATCCCGATGGATCAGCCCTTAGCGAAACAGATTTGCAAAAATTCCTAAATTTGCCAATTGTGGTAATATTAGACGAAGCTTACGCTGAGTTCAACAACGCCAGTTTTATCACTCAGGTCCCTCACTACACTAATCTGATTGTCTTGCGGACCTTCAGTAAGTGGGCGGGTTTAGCCGGGTTGCGGGTTGGTTATGGCGCGTTTCCACTGGATATCATCGCTCATCTCTGGAAAATCAAGCAACCTTACAATGTTAATCTGGCCGGGCAAGTCGCCGCATTGGTTTCCCTACAAGATAAGGACTATTTGCTAGACAATGTAGCTAAGATCATCGCTACGCGGAAGGAAATGCTAAAGGGGCTGGCCACTATTGACTGGCTGAAACCTTATCCCAGCCAAACTAACTTTGTCTTGTGTAAGGTGGTTGGTCGGGATGCGGCTCAGGTCAAAGCTGGCCTGGCTCAAAAAGGAATTTTGGTTCGGCACTATACTTCCCATGGCCTGGAAGACCATTTACGATTTAGTGTCGGCACAGCAGCGCAAATTAAGCGGTTATTAGAGGTTTTAAGATCGTTCTAAGGTCCAACGCAGTTAGGTTAAGAAAGGTTGTTGTAGGATAAGCTTTAGCTTGTCCCGGTGAGTGACAAACTAAAGTTTGTCTTACAAAAGCGCTTTTCTAATACTAATGAAAAAAGTTTTTCGCAATGTCAAACATTCGACAGGCGACCGTTAGTCGCAAAACTAACGAAACAGAGATTACCATTACGCTAAATCTAGATGGCACTGGCCAGGCCGAAATTAAAACCGGCGTTGGTTTTTTCGATCATATGTTGCATGCCCTAGCCCGTCACGCTCGTTTTGATTTGGCTGTTCAGGCTAATGGCGATTTATACATTGATGAACATCATACGGTCGAAGATGTGGGCATCACTTTAGGGCGGGCTCTCAATCAGGCTCTGGGTGACCGCAAAGGGATCACGCGCATGGGGCAGGCCATCGTGCCGATGGATGAAGCTTTGGCTATGGTGGCCGTTGACATTGGCGGCCGGGGCTACTTTGTTTTCGACGGTCATTTCGAAGGCGAACGTATCGGCCAGATGGGAACCAGCCTCATCCCCCACTTTTTCGAGAGCCTGGCTCACGAGGCCAAACTGAATCTTCACGCCCGCCTCCTGGCCGGTCGCGATGACCACCATCGGGCGGAGGCGTTGTTTAAAGCCCTGGCACGAACGCTTAATCAGGCGGTTAAAATTGATCCACAGTTGTCAGGGCAGATACCAAGTACAAAAGGAGCCATTGAGCATTAAAGACGAAGCGTGCTACGTGAAACGTGAAGCGTTCCTTTACGCAGTACGCATTACGCAGTACGCATTACAAAAGGTGGATGCATAAACTTTCTGATCGGCCCTGGTTTTGACCGGAATAACAGATAAACTGAACTTAAATCAACCAGATCTAAATTACTGTATTTGAGTATTTACTTTTCAGGCTTATGAAATCTAAACAACTCGTCATCGTTGATTATGGCGTCGGTAATTTCCGAAATGTACAAAAAGCTTTTCAGGCTGTCGGTGCTGAGGCCATCATCACTGATCAGATCGGTGAGGTCGAAAAGGCAGCGGCGGTTGTCCTGCCCGGCGTGGGCGCGTTTGGGGACGCGATTGATAATCTACGTCGCCGAGACTTGGAGAAGCCGGTCATGGCAGCCGCACAATCAGGAAAGCCCTTTTTTGGTATCTGTGTAGGGATGCAACTCCTTTTTGAGTACAGTGATGAAATGGGGCATCATACCGGTTTGGGTCTCATACCTGGCTATGTCACTCGTTTCAGAAAAGACCTGACCGTCCCCCATATGGGCTGGAATCAAATCGAACCAACTTGTGAGCACCCACTCCTGGCTGACATCAAATTTGGGGATTTCGCCTATTTTGCTCATTCATATACCTGCGTCCCCCGTAATGAGGCTCACATCATTGCTCGAACTGAGTACGGTAATCACAATCTTGGCAGCCACTTTACCAGCATCGTTGCCAAGGACAATATCTGGGGTATTCAATTTCATCCCGAGAAAAGCCAGCGAGTTGGGCTTCAAATCTTGAAAAATTTTGCCCATTTGGTTGGCTACGGAGACTAATCATGATCATCTTTCCAGCTATAGACCTACGAAATGGCCAATGTGTGCGCCTGCTTCATGGCAACCCTGACGCCCAAACGACTTATTCTGATGACCCCACTTTGGTCGCGGAAAAATTTGCTGAAGTGGGGGCAGAATGGTTGCATGTGATCAATTTAGACGGCGCGTTTGGCGAAGAGGAGGGGACGCAAAAAAATGTCGCCGCTATTCAAGCGATTTTAGATCGCATCGACATCCCTATTCAAGTTGGCGGCGGTATTCGCTCCAGCCATGACATTGAACGAATCTTGGATATGGGTGTTACACGAGTAATTTTGGGAACTGTGGTGATAGATCGCCCTCGACAAATACCCGATATTGTAGCCCGGTTTGGGCCGGAGCAGATTATAGTCGGAATTGATGTTGATGGCACAGACGGGCGGGTGGCTACTCATGGCTGGCGCAATCTCTCCAACATAGATGCCATTGAGTTGGGTAAGCAAATGCATGCCATGGGTATCACCCACGTTGTCTATACCGACATCAGTCGAGATGGAGCCCTAACCGGCGTCAACCTCAAAGCCTGCCAACATCTGGCCGAACAAACCCGCCTTCAGGTCATCGTCTCCGGGGGTGTGGCCAGCCTGGATGATGTTCGCCGGGTCAAAGAGGTCGCTTACTGTAATATCCACGGCCTTATCATCGGGCGCGCTCTTTATACGGGGGCAGTCAAACTCTCCGAAGCCTTGGAGATCGCCCGTCAATGAGAGTTCCCAAACCTTGGTGCGTTACTGCCTCTAAAACTCTGATTGATCACCGTTTTATCCGTTTAACTGAAGACACCCTGGTTCATCCTGATGACGGACGAAGTTTCAAATATTACTATCTGTCCGGTGGCACCCATGCAGTTGCCGTAGTCGCTTTAACCAACGAGCATAAGATCATCTTGACCCGACAATATCGCCACCCGGTTGGCAAAGTTATTTATGACTTGCCTGCCGGGCGGGTCGATAAGAATGAAACACCCCTTGAGGCAGCTCGCCGAGAGTTGGCGGAAGAGACAGGTTATTACGCTAATTACATCGAACATTTGACCTTCTATATTCAATTTCCGGGTGTCTTGCAAACCGGCACCAATATCTTTTTCGCCGCAAATTTGACCCCGGGCCAGCAAGATCTGGATGAATTCGAAGACCTTGAAGTCGTTGAACTCTCTGTAGCTGATGCCTTAGCTTTAATCATGGCGAATGAAGTCATTGATGGTTCACTGATGCTCGGTATTCTCCTGGCCCAAGCCAAAGGGCTGATATAGCACAATCCTGGAAAGTCAACCGATGTTAGCCAAACGAATTATACCTTGTTTAGATGTAAAAAATGGCCGCGTGGTGAAGGGCATTAATTTTCTTAACCTCCGCGATGCCGGTGATCCAGTTGAACAAGCCCAGGTCTATGACCGTGAGGGGGCAGACGAGCTTGCTTTTTTGGATATTAATGCCTCCCATGAAGGGCGAGGCTTGATGTTAGAAGTAGCTCGCAAAGTGGCTGAAACGGTCTTCATCCCCTTCACTGTTGGAGGGGGAATCCGCACGGTAGACGATATGCACGCCATCATCTCCACCGGAGCCGACAAGGTGAGCATCAATACAGCGGCCGTCAAACGGCCAGAGCTGATTACCGAAGGGGCTAAAGCCTTTGGCAGTAACGCTATCGTGGTGGCCATTGACGCGCGTCGCCGGCTCGATCCGGCCAATCCCGGCTGGGAAATAACTACCCACGGGGGGCGGCAACGAACCGGCATCGACGCAGTCGCCTGGGCTATAGAGTGCCAGGAGCGAGGCGCCGGTGAAATCTTACTCACCAGTATGGACAGTGACGGAACTCAGGAGGGCTATGATGTCGCCCTCACCCGCGCTATTGCCAATGCAGTCAGTATCCCTGTCATCGCCTCCGGCGGCGCCGGAGAGCTGAGCCATTTTGAGGCCGCCTTCACCCTCGGCCACGCCAGCGCAGCGCTAGCTGCCAGCCTGTTCCATTTTCGGGAACTTTCAATTCGCGAAGTTAAAGCTTATTTGCAGCAAAAGGGCGTTCACGTGCGTGTAAACGATGTCGATTCGTAGTGACGACTTTAGTTGTTCTCCGCTTCAGGGCTGGCTAACAGCTGAAGTCGTTACTACATAAACAGTGAGGGATAGCTTTGCCATGCAAGATACTTTATCTTCAACCCTAAAGTGGAACGACGCCGGTCTTATCGCGGCGATTGTGCAAGATGCCAACAACGGCCAGGTTCTTATGTTGGCCTGGATGAATCAAGAATCGTTACAACGGACACTCGCTACGGGTGAAACCTGGTTTTGGAGTCGTTCACGGCAGGTACTGTGGCATAAAGGAGCTACCAGTGGTAATATTCAAAAAGTAAAGGCCGTTTTCTATGATTGTGATGGCGACACCTTATTAATAAGGGTGCAACCTGCTGGCCCGGCCTGCCACACAGGGCAGCAAACCTGTTTTTTTAATCAGCTTGATATAGCTGTCAACCAAGACTAGACGACTAATCCGATAAGGAGTAAAGTTATGACTGTTACAGCCGTTGTTGGCGCCCAATGGGGAGATGAAGGCAAAGGGCGAATCATCGACTACCTGGCTCAAAACGCAGATCTTGTCATTCGATTTCAAGGGGGGGATAACGCCGGGCATACGGTAGTGATTGACCAGGGAACCTTTAAATTGCACTTGGTCCCCTCGGGGATTTTTAACCCCAAAACGGCCAATCTAATCGGTACCGGCTGCGTGGTAAATCCGGAGACTTTACTACAAGAAGTGGCTGATTTGGAAACACAGGGTATTGATACCGGCAATCTCTTCATCAGCAACCGGGCCCAAATAACCATGCCTTATCATCGCTCCCTAGACGGTCTGCAAGAAAAGGCCCGTCGAGATCAATCATTTGGGACCACCAAGCGCGGCATTGGCCCGGCCTATGGTGACAAAGGGACACGTCGGGGCTTGCGCATCGGTGACTTGTTACGCCCTCAATGGCTACACGAAAGACTTGGGGCCGCCCTTGAAAATGTTAACCGTGAGATTATTCATCTCGGTGGTGAACCTTTTAACTTTTCAGATGTGTATGAACAATGCTTGAGTTGGGGACAAACATTATCAAATCGGATTATAGACTCGGTTCCGCTAGTCCGCGAGGCCTATAAAGCCGAGCAGTCGATTCTGCTGGAAGGACAATTGGGGGCTATGCGGGACCTGGACTGGGGTATCTATCCCTATGTCACTTCTTCCAACCCTCTCGCCAGTTTCGCCCCTGTTGGCGCCGGCTTACCCTATAATGCGCTCAACCAGGTATTAGGCGTAGTCAAGGCCTACAGCAGTGCTGTGGGTGAAGGCCCTTTTCCCACCGAACTTTTTGATGAAACTGGCGTCCACCTGCGTGAACAAGGCCAGGAATACGGAGCCACAACGGGTCGCCCCCGGCGCTGCGGTTGGTTTGATGGGGTGGCCATCAGTTACGTCAGTTGGCTCAACAATTTTACGGGCCTGGCTGTCACTAAGCTGGATGTGCTAGATAACCTGCCGGAGCTAAAAATTTGTACTCACTATCGTCTCTCCAATGGCGATTTGATTGATTATGTCCCTGATACCCCCGAGTTGGAGACCGTTGAACCCATTTACGAAACCTGGCCCGGCTGGAACGAACCAACCACCCATATCCGCAACTGGGCAGCTCTGCCTGAAAATGCCAAACGTTATCTTAAACGGATAGAGGAACTGGCCGGGGCGCCGATCGTCTTCGTCTCGATTGGACCGGAAAGAGATGCCATCATTAAAGTGGCCTGATGCGGTTTGGCCATTTGTTTGGGGAATTAAATGACAACCTTCGTTGACACTTTGAGTCAGTTGATAGAGGATCGCAAACAAAATCCAAAGCCAGGCTCATATACGAACACACTGCTTCAAAACCCAACCGAGGCGGCTAAAAAAATAGGTGAAGAGGCGACCGAAGTCGTGATTGCTGCTCTCACGCAAAATGATGATCGGCTACTGGATGAAATGGCCGATTTAGTGTACCACAGTTTGGTGGTGTTAAGCACGCGAAATCTCACCTGGGACCAAGTAGTCGAGCGGCTTGAGAGCCGGCACCGATAGCAGGCATGCAGGATAGTCAAACAAACAACGGGCGTGAAACGTGAAACGTGAAATGTGAAAAGAAGCAGAGAAGAACTGAGCAGGGAAGAGACAGGAGTAGAGTACGCCTTGTCATCTTGTCACCCTCACTCCTCCGCTCCCCTGCCCCCCGCTCCCCTGCCCAAATCACGCTTCACGTTTCACGGCATCGTTTACGTAGCGGGGCCAGCCTCGACGATCAAGCGATCAAGCGGCTTGAGGT
>JABAHQ010018421.1_pt3 | contig 16974 bp, 20 predicted proteins | sample 7062091 | NCBI WGS metagenome assembly JABAHQ01 (sample SAMN14534359, study PRJNA622989) | marine sediment metagenome | biome: marine biome [ENVO:00000428]; feature: marine pelagic biome [ENVO:01000023]; material: deep marine sediment [ENVO:00002113] | place: India: Gulf of Kutch | collected...
CCCGGGCGGTGATCATGAAAACGCCCCAAATGGGAATCAGGGCCAGGTAATAAATTTTTAAAGGGGGAATTCCCAGGGTGACGGGAATGAACTGGATTTCAAAACGGATGAAATAGGCGGTCAGCCAGGAGAAAACAATGGCCAGGCTGTCGAAAAAAAGCAACGCGGAGAGAAAAAATTGGCCGTGTTTTTTCAGCATCGATGATGTTCGATCTGCTGTTCCAAAAAATGCTGAATCCGCCGGGCAAACCGATCGGTCCCGAATTGAAGGGCATGCCTGCGAATCGCTTTCGGATCAAATCGGTCCTCAATCGTTTCGAAATGCCGGACGGCGGAAAGGAGGGCTTCCGGGGTCTGTTCCTGAAAAAAGACCCCGGTGGGTTGAGCGGTTCGTTTTTCAGGAATCCCGGTTTCAGCGTTCCACGTCCCCCGGTCTGGAATCACGGTTTCCAACGCGCCGCCCCGGGCCAGGGCCACCACGGGTCGACCCATGGCCTGGGCTTCCAGAGGGGTGATGCCGAAATCTTCCTCCCCACAAAAAAGGAACGCCCGGCATCGGGCGTAATAGGTACGAACTTCAGCATCGGGCACCCACCCCGGTAACCGGATATGGGATCCCGCCATTTTGCGAAGGTAATCTCGGTCTTGCCCCTCGCCGATTATGACCAGAGGATACCCCAATTTATTGAAAGCATCAACCGCTAAATCGATCCGCTTGTACGGGGCAAAAGCCGACACGATCAGAAAATAATCGCCCGGCTGGACGGCCTCATCCGGGGTGTAAAAGCGATCGTCGACCGGGGGATGGATGACGTCCGATGGGCGATCGTAATACTGGCGGATGCGTTTTTGCACGTGCCGGGAAATGGCGACGAACCGGTCCACTCGCCGGCTGGTCCGGACATCCCAGCTCCGCAGGGACGGCGCCAGGAGTCTCATGGCCGCCGAGGACGCCCGACCCGCGTTCCGGCCCCCGAAGTAATGCTCGAACTGATCCCAAATGTAGCGCATCGGCGTATAACAGTAGCAAACGTGAAGGCTTTCCCGGGGCACACGAACCCCCTTGGCCACACAGTGGCTGCTGCTGAGCACCAAGTCGTAGCCTTGCAACTGGAATTGCTCCACCGCCCAGGGCATCAGGGGAAGGTAATAACGATAGTGGGTGCGCACCCCGGGAAGGGATTGAAGAAAGGAAGTGTAGATTTTACGGTTTTCGATGACGGGAGAAACCGATCCGGGGATGTGGAGAAGCGTGAACAGGTCCGCTTCGGGGTACAGCCGGCAGAATACTTCGAGGCATTTTTCTCCCCCCCGCATGCCGGTCAGCCAATCATGGACGATCGCTACTTTCATGAGGAACGGCGGGCGGGAATCCAGCCCGCCGAACGCCAAGGCTTCCGATTATTGAATTTCGTTCAACTTGGCCAGAATTTTGCCCCGGACTTCCGCGGGCGGATTGTTGCGGAGCGCCGACTGGAGGATTTCGATCCCCTGGCTCGTCGATCCTTTACGAACGTAACTGAGCCCCATCATGTATCGCGAATCGTGCACCTTGTTGCCCCGGGGATAATTGTTCAGGACGGTTTCGAACTGCTTGATCGCGTCGTCATACATTTCCAGTTGGAAGTAATTGTTCCCGATCCAGAACACAATGTTGTCTTCCAAGCTGGGCGGGGGATTGCTGAGCGCCAGGTTCTGAAAGAGAAGGATCGATTCGTCGTAATTTCCATTCCGGTACGCTTCCAAAGCATTGCGGTATTCCGGAGGGGTTTGCGGCGTCCGAGGCCGGCTTTGCCGGGCCGCCTTGCGGGGTGTGGGGGCTGGGGGGGGCGCTGCCATTTGGGCTTGCTCGGCTCGAAGCCGCTCCAGTTCTGCTTTCAACTCCACGATTTGCGCTTTCAATTCTTCCACTTCCGGTTCCAGGAATTCCGAACGGCTGGAAATGGTGGACAAACTTCCCTCCAAGCGTTCCTGGGTGGCGGAGATCTTAGGCTCCAGAGTATAAATGAGCTCCTCCAGTTCCCGGACCTTGCTGATCAGGCTTTCCTGCTGGCTTTGAAGATTTTCAACATCGGTTTCGATTTCCTGGGCCTGGGTGCTTTGGTCCACGCTGGCAAATCCTCCTTGACCTTGGACAGGTTCCTCAAAACCGCCTCCCCCTTCCGAAAAAAACTCGTCCTCGGTCATCCCCCCCGAGCCTCCCTGCCTCGCCTGTTCGTCTTCAAAAGGAAAATCTTCCTCGAAAGCCAGATCGTCTTCATCTTCCCCGATCCAGGGAATGTAACTGCATCCACTGAAAAGCAACAGGGAGGTGACCATAGCGATGATGAATATGTTTTGAAACTTTTTGAAAAGGGGCATTTTATTCTCCAAATAAATCCTGGGGGAGGATTTCAATAACCCTTAATTTTCAATGGAGTATATGGCCTTGAACGGGGGATGTCAATACAAATAAGACCCTGTTTTTCAAGGGATTTACAGTTTTTCGGATGAAATTTTGCTCCATGGAATGCAAAATCTTGAAAATTATCTCTAGGACGCGGCCGTTTTTTCTCGGTTCAAGGCCACCCGCCGGGCCAGGGTTTCGGCCACCCGATCCATGTCTTGCCGCGTGTGGTGCCGTCCCAAACTGAACCGAAGGGATCCGTTCACCTCGTCGTGCGGAACTCCCAGCGCCGTGAGCACCGGCGAAGGCAGGGCCGAACCCGAACTGCAGGCCGATCCCGTGGAAACGGCGATCCCTTCCAGGTCGAGCCCGATCAACAAGGTTTCTCCCTCGGTGCCCTTGAACCCCAGTGCCAGCGTATTGGGAAGACAGGATTCCGGGTGTCCGAACCGTTGCACCTCGGAAATGAGGTCCCGGATGCGCCGGTCCAGGTAGTCCCGGAGCGTGCGGATTTGATCCGGTTCCCCTTCCTCCAACCGGCGGGCCGCCAGTTCGCAGGCTTTGCCGAAGCCGACGATCCCGGGAAGATTTTCCGTTCCGCCCCGCCTTTTCTTTTCCTGACTGCCGCCGCAGACCAGGGAAAAAAGGGCCGGCGTTCCTCTGCGGATGAACAAGGCGCCCACTCCTTTGGGACCATACATCTTGTGCGCGGAAACGGATAACAAATCCACGGGAATCCGGGAAACGTTCACCGGCAGTTTGCCGATGCTCTGGACCGCATCGGTGTGAAAAAGCACCCCCCGTTCCCGGGCGATTTCGCCGATCCGCTCCACTGGCTGCATCGTCCCAACTTCGTTGTTGGCGTGCTGGATGGAAATCAATACGGTGGCCGGGGTGATCGCCTCCTCGAGCTGTTCCAGGGAAATGCGGCCCCACCGGTCCACGGGAAGGCGGGAAATTTGAAATCCGAGCGATTCCAACTGCCGGCAGGGATTCAACACCGATGGGTGTTCGATCTCACAGGTGATGAGGTGGCGCCCCTTTTCCCGCAGGGCCAAGGCCACGCCCACCAGGGCAAAATTGTTGGATTCCGTGCCTCCGCTGGTGAATACGATTTCACTCGGGTGCCCCTGAAGGAGCTGCGCGACTTTCTCCCGCGCCTCGTCCAGGCACACCCGCGCCTTGCGGCCAGCGGCATGGACGCTGGACGGATTCCCGAAATTGTCCTCGAACACCGGCCGCATGGCTTCCAGCACTTCCGGATCCAAGGGGGTGGTGGCGTTGCAGTCCAGATAAACAGGTTTCAAAGCAGCCTCGAATGGGAGTGGAAAACAGAATTCAGCCGGACAGGGATATGGGAAACGGCGGCAACCCAACCCGCGAACCGGCTCCCCGCCGGTCCCAAGCACGGAGCAAAGAAGGGGAAGTCCCCACCCCTTTCCCGGGGTCAAGCGCCGGAGGTCACTCCACTTGTTTTTTCAAAGGGACCGTTTCAGAAACGGCGGGCGGTTCCTTCGACAAGTCCAACGCTTCTTTCAACGTGCGGATTTCCCGCTCCATCTGGGGGAGCCGTTCCAGCATGCATTCGATCGCCCGGGCCACGGGATCAGGAAATTGGGGTTCGCCGTCTCCGTTTTCCTGTTCTGAAGAAATGCCCGAAAAAACCACGCGTCCGGGAACACCGATGACGGTGGAATACTCCGGAACACTTTGAAGCACCACCGATCCAGACCCGATTTTGGTGTTGTTGCCGATCCGGACCGGTCCCAACACCTGGGCCCCCGCCCCGATCACCACGTTGTCGCCGACGGTGGGATGGCGTTTGCCCTTCTTGGTGCTCAACCCCCCCAGGGTGACCCCGTGGTAGATGAACACGTTGTCCCCGACTTCGGAGGTTTCCCCGATCACCACCCCCATTCCGTGATCGATGAAAAACCGTTTTCCGATCCGGGCGGCGGGATGAATTTCGATGCCGGTAAACCATCGGGCCAGGTAGGAAAGCACCCGCCCCACAAATTTTTTCAAATTATGGTTCCACAACCAATGGGTCAAACGATACACGAGGAGGGCATGAACCCCCGGATAGCAAATCAAAACCTCCCCAAAATGCCGGGCGGCGGGATCCTTTTCCAGCGCCACTTGGACGTCTTCTTTGATTTGTTTAAGCATAGCGGGTCATCAAATTCCGGTCCAAGGAATAAGCCATTGTAAATTCTATAATAGATGCTCAGTCGATGCCAACCGGAATCGGCCCGGAACACCCTTTTATTCCGTTTTTTTGTTTGGTCGGGAAAAGCCCTCCCGAAGGGGAATCCCCCCCGGCGCCGGCAAAAAAAAGAGCGGTCCGCCCGGAGGACCGCTCCATTCACCCTTTAATTTCAAACCTTTGTTGAAATTTTTGTAGCCAGGACAGAAAAAACAAAAACCCCTGCCGCGCGCGCGGGAAAAATGGGACCCCCAACAAAAAGGGAAAACCCCGAAATCTCAATTGACCACGTTATGGCCGCGATTCCGCATACAGTTTTTGAACGCTCGCTTGTACTGTTCTTCCGCGCTCAACCCTTCTTTGGTGCCCCCGCCGATGCCTCCGGCGGCCGCACCGATGGCGGCTCCTTTGCCCGGGCTGCCGACGGCGGCGCCAATGGCGGCCCCGGCTGCGGCGCCGATGGCACCGCCCACCAGCGCCCCTTTACCCGTTTCCTTGGCGGTTCCCCCGGATGCTTGTTCCGCCAGCCGCTGGCACTCCTGCATGTCGCGTTCAATGTTGGCGGCATTGGGATCATTGTAGGCATCCACGGTGGGACGCCATCCGGTCTGACTGGCGCAACCAGTGAAAAGAAATGCCGCGATCAGCAAAATCCAGAAAATTCGGTTCCGCATGTGCCCCTCCTTCCTGAAAACGATGTCCCCTCCCTTCCTCAGTCTAAAAAAAAGCCACCTCCAAGTCAAACTTTGACAGGTTCGATTCCGCTCCCCTCGAAATTCGCAGAACGGATCTTCCCCCAAAAAAAAAGCGGCCCGGAAAGGACCGCTTTCTTCCTTGCGATGGATTTTTCTTTTTCCTGACAAGGGAAACGGGTCGCCTTATTTCAGGAAAGTAAGATTTCAAAAAAGGCGTTGGGGGAGAATTTCTGCAAACCAGGACGCTTAATTGATGACGTTGTGTCCCCGGTTTTTCATGCAATTGATGTAAGCCTTTTTGTACTGCTCTTCGGCACCCAGCCCCTCTTTGGCGCCGCCTCCGATACCGCCGGCGGCGGCTCCCACGGCGGCTCCGGTGCCCGGGCTCCCGACAGCCGCGCCAATGGCGGCCCCGGCCGCGGCGCCCAACGCCCCACCGACCAGCGCGCCTTTACCCGTTTCCATGGCGGTTCCCCCGGAAGCCTGTTCCGCCAACTGGTGACATTCCATTTTGTCTCGCTCAATATTGGCGGCATTGGGATCCCCGTAAGGATCCACGGTGGGGGTCCAGCCCGTTTTGCTGTAACACCCCGTCAAAACCATCGCTAAAACCATACAAAGAACCGAAATTCTCGCAGCCATCGCCTTCTCCTTCATATTTTTACCCTTACCTTCGATTAAACCATCAAAAATCACCAAAAGTGTAATAGGAACAAACAATAAAGTCAATTTGATTATCCAGGCAATAACTTTTTCCCCGGCCCGGCGACAGGTTTCCCCCATTTTTCCGGGATTTGCCTCTCCCGGGGGGCGGATCAGCCTTTCACGCAAATCAGGGGTTTCACCTTCGCCACCTTCCGGGCCAGATGGGCCTGGTGGGCCGCCTCGACCACGGCGCTCACATCCTTGTAGGCGCCGGGAGCCTCTTCGGCGACCCCGCGGGGCGAAGGGCTGCGGATGAGGATCCCGCGATCGGCCAGCTCGCGAACGACACTGCGCCCTTTCCACCGTTTCAGGGCCTGGTGCCGGCTCATGCTTCGGCCCGCCCCATGGACCGCCGAACCGAACGAAAGGGCCATGCCCTCGTTCGTGCCGACCAGGATGTACGAGGCCGTGCCCATGGTTCCCCCGATCAGCACGGGTTGCCCGATGGGGCGGAAAACCTCGGGGACGCTGGGATGGCCGGGACCCAAAGCCCGGGTCGCCCCTTTGCGATGAACGAAAACCGGTTTCCGCCGGCCGTCGATTTCATGGTCCTCCACCTTGCAGGTATTGTGGGAGACATCGTAGAGCAATTCCAACTCCGCCCGGGGCAGCACCTGCGCGAACGACTGGCGCGCGAGATGCGTGATGATCTGGCGGTTGGCCATGGCGCAATTCATCCCGGCGCGCATGGCGCCCAGATAGGATTCCCCCACGGGGGAGTGGATGGGCGCACACGCCAACTGGCGATCGGGCAGATAAAGCCCGTATTCCGAGGCGGCCTGCGCCATGCTTTTCAGGAATTCCGTGCCGATCTGGTGGCCCAATCCCCGGGAGCCGCAATGGACCGTCACCAGAATATCGCCCGGGGCGATCTGAAACTGGTCGGCGATTTGGGGATCATAAACTTCGGCCACCTCCTGGACTTCCAGGTAATGGTTGCCCGAGCCCAACGTCCCCATTTCCTTCTTCTGCCGATGCTTGGCCTGGGGGGAAACCTCTTCCGGGCGCGCCCCGTCCATGCATCCATTTTCCTCGGTGCGGGCCAGGTCGTCGGCGGTGCCGTAGCCCTGGCTCACGGCCCAGGCCGCCCCTCCGCCGAGCATGGCGTCCATGTCCCGGGGATTGAGGCTGATCTTCCCATGGCTTCCCACCCCTGCGGGAACGCTTCGAAACAGCGCATCGGCCAGTTCTTTTTGAACCGGCTCCACATCCTCCCGGCACAATCCGGTATGGATGGTGCGGACGCCGCAGGAAATATCGAACCCCACGCCGCCGGCGGACACGATCCCCCCCTCGTCGGGGTCGAACGCCGCCACGCCACCGATGGGAAATCCATACCCCCAGTGGGCATCCGGCATGGCGTAGGAGGCTTTCTGGATTCCCGGCAGCATCGCCACGTTGGAGGCCTGCTCCACCACCTTGTCGTCCATGTCCCGGATCAGATTTTCGGTCGCATAAATAACCGCCGGGACCCGCATTTTATCGGTGGGTTCGAGCACCCAGCGGGTTTCCGACTCGCGTTTCAAGCGGTTCAGTTCCATAAACCTAATTCATTGAAAGAAAAAGTGAATTTTTGATTGATAAAACTCATACATCGACCACGCACTGGACCTTCCAACCGCCCTCCGGCAATGGCCGAACCTGGAGTTCGGCGTAGGAGGCGGCTTTGACCTCCACGGCCGGCTCGTGCTTTTTCATATCCACCGGTTCCCCCCAAACCCGGGCACGCAACCGGGTCCCCTCCAGAGTGACCTCGAATCGGCTGAATACCATTCCCCGGGTCGCCATTTCATAAACCAGGGCGTTCAACCAGTCGGCGAACAACAACTCGGGATCGGAGTTGTCGCAGCGGATTTCCACCTCATCGCGGGGCTCCACGGTATCCGGATCGGTCATCACCCCGGTCAGGGCGCGCCCGGCCTGTTCGAACGCTTCCTCCAGGGTGGCCCCGTAGCCGCGGACCCCGATATCCGAGACATGGTGGAACAGTTCCCACCGCTTCTTGGGTTGAGATGAGGGTCTCCCCCCCTCGGGTTTCATTCTGAGCCGGCTTCGAAATACTGTTTCAGCACCTCATCCCGGGTTTCGCGATCGGTCGCCCGGTAAATGCGGATGGTGTCCAGGTGACGGGCCTGCTGCACCCGCAACAACTTGAGGCGCATCAATTCCAAGAGGGCCAGAAAAGTCACGATGATTTCCTGCCGGCTGTTCAGGACGGTGAATAAGGATTCGAACGTGACGCTTTCCGCCGAATTCATGATTTCCGTGATGTAGCCGATGCGGTCGGCCACGGAATACGTGGTGATCTGGATTTCATAATCCTTCTTGAGCGACTTGTTTTCGAGGACCTTTTGAAACGCGTGCAGCAGATCGAAAACGCTGGCTTCGACCAGGGTCTCCTGGGCCGCCTCGTCTTCTCCCAGTTCGAGTTCGCCTCCCCGGATGAAGAGCTGCTGCCGATCGTGTTCGCAGCGCCGCAATTCGAAAGCCGCGTTTTTGTACCGTTGAAATTCCAGCAGCCGCCGAGTGAGCTCCGCCCGCGGGTCTTCCCCCCCTTCCCCCTCTTCCTCCTCGGTCTCCTGCACCGGAAGAAGGAGCCTGGATTTGATCCGGGTCAATTCCGAGGCCATCACCAGGTAATCGCCGACGATATCCAGATTCAACTCCTGCATCAAGTTCAGGTAATCCATGTATTGACGGGTGATCTGGGCAATGGGGATATCGTAAATATCCATCTTCTGCTCCTTGATCAGGTGCAGCAGAAGATCCAGGGGTCCCTCAAAAATGTCGAGTTTGCATTGGTAGGCCATGGTGGAATGAAGCAAGCAGGTTGGAAAGCTCTTTTCGCGAATGTATCACTATTTTTCCAAAAGGAAAGCACAAATTTCCCCTCCCCGGAGGGAATCACATATCTCCCCAAAGGTGTTGCAGGAGGGCGAGCATGGCCACCGGAGCGGTTTCCGCCTTCAAGATCCGAGGTCCCAAACTGAGGCTCTGGAACCCTCGCTCGCGGGCGGTCTCGACTTCCGCCCGGGTGAATCCGCCTTCGGGCCCGATCAGGCAGGCGATGGACCGGGGCTCGGCGGCGGGCCTCACGTCCTGTAAGCGCTGAGTGGTTTCCTCTTCCCAGAAGATCAGTTTCAGATCGCACCCCTCCTGGCGCCGGCAGAAGGCCCCGACGCTTTCCAGCGAGGCGGCCACTTCGGGAAGAACCGACCGCCCGGATTGGCGGCCGGCTTCCAGGGCGATTTTCCGCCAGCGCCGGATTTTCTTTTCTTCCTCCGTGGCCGCCACCTTCACCACGCACCGCTCCGACCTCAACGGCGTCACCGAACAAACCCCCAGTTCCACTCCCTGGCGGAGCACATGGTCCAGCTTGTTGCCTTTCAAAAGAACCTGGCCCAGATGAAGGGAGAGGGGCGACTCCGTTTCCAGAGCGCGGCGGGACACGATTTCCCCGGTGACGGTTTTGCGACCCACCTGGGTCAGTCGCACCCCGTAACACCCGCCCCGGCCGTCGAGAACCCAAAGCCGGTCCCCGGATTTCATCCGCAGCACCGTTCGAATATGGGTGACCGAGGTTCCCCGCAGGGTCACCGCCTTTTCGGATATGTCTTCGGGTGCGGCAAAAAATCGGGGTTGAGTCATGGTTCCGTCGGACGTCATACCGCGATGGGGTCGAGTTCCAGGAGTTCCGTCAATTGGTGAATTTCGTAATCCGGCCGGATCTCCGGCGGGCGAGGTTCGCGGTCGCGGTTGATCCAGGCCGTCCTCATCCCTACATTTTGAGCCCCCCTCACATCGTTCCAGGGATTGTCGCCCACATAAAGAATTTCCCCGAACGGCAAGGCCAACTTGGCCCCGGCCAACTCGAAAATGGAGGGATGCGGTTTGCGGAAGGGGAAATCGGAGGAATAAAGGGTGAATTCAAAAAATCCGTCCAGGCCGAACCGTTTCCGTTCGTAATGTTTCATGAAACTGGGATTGGTGGTGTTGGAAATGAGCCCCAGGCGAAACCCGGCTTTCTGCAGCGCCGTCAGGGTGGGGATCGCATCGGGGAATACGGTGCGGACCGAATACACTTCTTTAAAATATGCGGCGAGCAATTCATCAAACGTGGATTTTCCGGAAAAGTCGATCCCGTGCCGCTCCAAAACGAAACGCAAAACCGGTTCGAAATTGGCCTCGCGGTGGGTGAGGCGGGACTTTTCGATCATTTCGGTAAAAAGGGCGCGATGGGTCGCGTAACATTCTTCCCTTGCCGACGCGGAAATCCCTTTTTCCCGCAAAAACTCGAACAGGCGATTAAAAGGACGGCGGTCGTCCTGGTTCCCCAAGTCCACCAGAGTCCAGGCCCAGTCAAAAATGACCGCTTTCAAGGGAGGGTTCATGACGGGAAAATGTGATTTTTGTTCCTCCGGCCACGACGGGGGAAACGAACGGTGTCGCGCAAATCGCGGCGGTTGACTAATAACCGAAACAAAATCAAAGGGTCCAATTGCCGCTTCCACCGGGGAGGGATGAGGGGACACCGGTCCCAAACCCGCGCAACGATTTTATTTTCGGGAACGGCCGGAATGAGCCTTGACCCGGTTCGGCAATCCTTCAATAATACTACCATAATTTGGGCCCCTGAGGCCCGTCTCCCCCCTCAACCCGGTATCGGATCATGTTTTCCGAAGCGCCCAAGGTGCGAAAGCTTCCTCAGAGCGTCCAAATCAATCAGGAAGTGATCCAGGAAGCTTTGGATTTGGGGTGCACCCGGGCGAAGGTGATCCAGACCCAAAGCATCGCCCTGGCCCACTGGGTCAAACTGCAATGCCAATACGGTTGCCCCCATTTCGGCAAATCCTTGACCTGCCCCCCCTATTCCCCGACCCCGGATGAAATGGCGGAGGTTCTGGTCGATTACCATAAAGCGCTCCTGATCGATACGGGTGAGAACGGGCAGGCTCAGGACATCGTGGTTCAGTTGGAAAACAAATTCAAATCCCGGGGCTTTTTCAAAGCCTTCGCCCTCTGTTCCAAGCCCTGCAATTTGTGCAACCCCTGCACGATCGAATCTCATTGCCGCTACCCGGAAAAAGCCCGGCCGACTTTGAAAGCCTGCGGCATCAACGTCCACCAGACGGTGTTCAACAACGACTGGGGGGAATTGGAACCGGAAACCGCTCCCTGCTCCGAAAACCACAGTATTGCCCTGGTTTTACTGGATTGATCGGAAGCCCGCCATTGGGATCCGCCCGGGGGTGTGCTATAGTACCCGCCTGAAATTTTAACCGTCCCTTTCATCCAACTCTAACCTGCAGAACAACATGTCTTACCGTTACGCCATATTCGGGGCCGGACGGCAGGGTTTGTCGGCGGCTTACGACCTCGGCCGGTTCGGCGATGCCCGGGAGGTGGTCCTGTTCGACCACCGGCCGGAGGCGTTGGACCGGGGAGTGCCCAAGCTCAACACCCTGCTGCAAACGCAAATTTTTTCCGGCTCGGTTCTTGATGTGCAAGATAAAGACCAGCTGAGAAAAGCCCTCCACGACATCGATGCGGCGGTCAGCGCGGTGCCTTATTCCTTCAACCCGCTGATCACCGAAGCCGCCCTGGAATGCCGGTCCAGCCTGTGCGATCTGGGAGGCCACACGGAAATCGTGCGGCAACAACTCCAGCGCGATTCCGAAGCCCGTCAGGCGGGAATCACGCTGACCCCCGATTGCGGGTTCGGTCCCGGACTCAATATTTCCCAGGGCATCTATGCCCTGTCGCTGGTGGAGGAGCCGGAGGAACTTTTCATCTGGGACGGCGGGCTCCCCCAACATCCGGTTCCTCCCTGGAATTACCAGCTCACGTTTCACATCAACGGATTGACGAATGAATATTACGGGAACGCGTATTTTCTAAGGGACGGCCAGGTGACCCCCGTGCCCTGCCTGGGAGAACGGGAGGTGCTGGATTTTCCCCCGCCCCTGGGCCGCCTGGAAGCGGCGGTCACCTCGGGGGGCCTCTCCACCGCTCCCTGGACCTTGCAAGGCAAGCTCAAGACTCTGGAAAACAAAAGTCTGAGGTATCCCGGTCATTGGCAGCAATTCCAGGCGTACCAATGGCTGGGCCTGTTCGAAGAGGATTCGATTCAGGTCGACGGCCGTCCCGTGGTGCCCCGGGAAGTCTTCCACACCCTCCTGGAACCCAAAATCACCGCCGAGACCATCAAGGACATCTGTGTCCTCCGAGCCCGCTGCAACGGCAAAAGTAACGGCAAAAAAGCGTTCGCCGTCGTCGACCTCGTCGAGACCTACGACGAGACCACGGGGTTTACGGCCATGGAAAAATTCACGGGCTGGCACGCGGCGATCGTGGCGATGCTCTCCGCCCGGGGGGAGATTCCCCGGGGAGCCGTGCCGGTCGAGGTGGCGCTGACCCCGGAAGCGCTGGTGCGGGAAGGGAAAAAACGGGGCTGGGAATTCAAAATCCGGACAGAAACCGCCGCTTAAAAAGACCCACCCCCCGCCAAGACCCGGAAAAATTGGAAACCCTGCAGGTTTCTCTATAAAATTGACCCAAGCACGATTCTCAAGGATTGGCCGGGAAGGCCTGGGCTCTTTCCGGGAGAAAAGGGTGGGACATGATTAAGCTTTACCGGACTTACACCATCATCCCCTCGTCCCGTTTGACCGGACAATACGAAGAAAAGGACATGCGCATCGACTGGATCTGCTACCTGCGCGATGAACCCGTCCTTCCCTACCGGTATCTGATTCGCGATTACGACGCCCTGAAGGAATCCGGCGAAGACATGAATTGGATCCACCAGCGGGCCAACAACTTCCTGACCCGCGAAGAGGTGGAAGAGCTCCGAAAATATCTGAATCTGAAATACGGGTTCGACCTGGAAAGTGAGGAATTCGAGGCTCCGATCCACCCCCGGGACCTTCCCTGGTTCAAGGAAAAATACGTGAACAGCACCATCATCCTGCGGGACCAGGACGACCCGTTCAGCTTGAGTCTCTGTATTCTGGGAATGGTCAGCCCCATCCGGGACCTCAACACCGTTCAAACGGTCGACGAATTCCTTCGCGAGATCGACCGCCACTACGAACGGTAATCGTCCGGCCAGGCATCGGCCTTGCGGGCCACGAAAAGCAGGTGATTGGCGGAGCTCCAGGGACAAATCCGCCGCATCACCGCCGCCAACCCTTCCGCCCAGCGGTGGGTCCCCCCTTCCGCGTCCCGTTGAAAACACTCGCAGCCCAGATACAAGTTAAAACTGTGACTGACCGGCCGGTCCAGAAGGAGAGAAAACCCGACCCGGTGCAGAATACGCCGCATTTCTTCCCGGCCGAACAGTTTGAAATACGAGGCGGCGTCCTCGCTCGGGGGGAGCGGCGGCTTGCGGAAAAGTTTGCGGATCCCGCGATGGCGGCGTAGCCGGTGGAGGATATTGTTTTCGTTATACACGAAACGAGTCCACGGGTTGTCGGCCGGCACCAGAAGCACCAGCAGCCCGCCGGGTTTCAGGATCCGCCGGGCTTCCTTCAAGGCGGGTTCGGGCCCCCGGGGAAAATGCTCGACCACTCCATAGGAAAGATAAGCCCCGAACGCGGCATCCGGGAAGGGACAATGGTGGACGTCCGCCGCCGCCAGAGGAAGCCGCGGCCAGGTCCGTTTCACCCGAAGCAGCGGTGAGACCAGGTAATCCACTCCGACAATCCGGTACCCCTTGTTTTGGAAATAAAATAACTTCGGCCCCAGCCCGCACCCGGCTTCGAGAATCGGCTCGTCCCGCGGCAACAACGGTTCGTAAAACCCAAACTCCTCACGGGCCCGCGGGTACTCGTTGGTTTTCAGGAGAGACTCGACAGAGGTCCGGCTCCATTCTTCTTCGAATTCTTTTTTGACTCCTTGTTCCAGGGAAGATAGGGTCATCGGATTTTCCCGGGTCGTTTTCGATCTTTTTCCTTAGCGGCGAAACCGGGCGGAAGATTCAATTTTTCGGGCCGGGAAACAAGCTGGAGGTTCGGCCCAGAATCCGGTAGGCCACCAGCCCCATCCACTCCCGCAGGACCCAGGAAACCTGGCCCACCGAGGACAGACCGCCCCATTGCCAATCGAAGAGGAAATCGCCGGTGGTGTTGTAATCGACCGGATAAGGAAACACGTCCCACCCGAGCTGCCGAAACACCCCCACCGAGCGGGGCATGTGCCAGGCGGAGGTGATCAGGATCCAGGTTTCCTCCGGTTCCGGTTGCGCCAGCTCATAACTGTATTGGGCGTTTTCCAGGGTGTTGCGGGACTGATTTTCGAAAAGAACTCGTTTCGGGTCCATTCCCAGCCGGGTGAGCACCCACCGGGCGGTGTCGGCGGCCTTGTAGTCTTGTTCATCCAGAGCCCCGGAGCCCCCGGCAAAGATCAGTCGGGCCTGGGGGTAGCGTTGAGCCAGGAACACGAAGGCGGTCAACCGCTCCGCCGCTCCCGTCAAGGCCGGCTGGCTCCGGGTGGCGGCCACCCGGGGTTCTTCCGCACCCCCCAGCACCAGGATGCCGTCCGCCCGGGCGGGCAACGCTTCCTCCGGGACCGGGGGAAACCGATCCTCGAGGGTCCAGACCAACCAGTTGCCGACCGGGAACACCGTCACCCCCACCAGGACGACCGTCACCCCCGCGACCAGCGCCCGGCCCAGCTTTTGCCGCCGGGTCCAAAGCAGCCCGGTGCCGATCAAAAGCAGGAGCACCAGCAGTTTGTCGGGCATCACCAGGTGCCACAGGACCTTGGACAGTATCCAGAGGAACGTATCCATGGGAGGGCTCGAAAAGGGAGTCAATGGGAGACATACGGGCGCGGCAGTTTTTTCCGGACCACCTCCCGCAGTTCCTTCACCACGTTTTTCCCATCATACCCCAAAAAATAGAGGATCAATTCCAAGTTGGACTGATTGATGCTCGCGCGGGCGTGCTGCTGAACGAGGGGTTTGGCGTTGAAGGCGATGCCCAGCCCGGCCCGGGCCAGCATGTGGATGTCGTTGGCCCCGTCCCCCACGGCCACCACCTGCTCCAGGGACAATCCCAGCTGGTCCGCCAGAGACACCAGGATCCGTTCCTTGGCCGGGGCGTCGAGGAGGTCGCCCTGCAAGTTTCCCGTGAGGGTCCCGCCGGCGATTTCCAGTTGATTGGCGTACCCGTAATCCAGACCGTACTTGCGGCACAGCCGGTCGATGAAAAACTGGAACCCGCCGCTCACCAGCGCCACCTTGTACCCGAGGTATTTGAGGACCCGGACCACGTCCGCCGCTCCGGGGGTGAGGGGGATGCGTTCAAACAGCTCGTCCAGGCGTTCCACGGGCAGGCCCCGAAGCCGTTGCACGCGTTTCTCGAGGGCTTCCCGGAACCCCATTTCCCCGTGCATCGCCTTGCGGGTGATCTCCTCCATCGCCGGTCCCGCTCCGGCCATTTTGCCCAACTCGTCGATCACCTCGCATTGAAGAAACGTCATATCCGCGTCGAACACGATGAGCCGTTTGTTGCGCCGGAACAGGGTGTCTTCCTGCACCGCGATGTCCACCTGGAATTTCTCCTTGAAGCGGACCAGGGCGTTCAGCACTTCGACACTGGAATGCGTCTGCCGGGTACCGATGACCAGTTCGATGACGTGCTGATCGCCGTAATCCAACTGCTCGATGTGTTGATGTCCTGCCCGGCAAGCGTCCGGGTCAGTTCCAACAAAGCGGCCGATTCGATCTCCACCCCCAGCAAGGTCACCACCGACCGGTGCTTGTAGGGCGCGTCCGGTCGGATGCCCGAGTCCCAGGGATAGATGGCGATCCGGATTCCGGCCCGGGACTGGTATTGCAAAAGCGCTTCCCGGAGCGGGGGCAGGGCCTTCTCCTCCCGGCTCTCCAGGAAGATGGACAGGTTGAGCAGCCCGTTGAACACGAACTGCTTGATATCGATCACGTGCCATCCCAGCGAAACGATGGACTCCAACGCCTCCGCCAGGATCCCGGGACGATCCTGACCGGAAAGGTGAATATGCAGTTGACCGGGGGAACTCGGGTCGGGCATGGATCAATCTCGCGGTTTGTAGCGCCACCCTTCCCTCCGCCGGCACGTCCAGCCTTCATGCAGCTGAAACAGGGAGAGGTTTTCCAGGGTCTCGGAATTGAACAGGGCGAGAATTCCCTCGCCGCGGATGGGGTTGTGGCGGAGGTGCAGCCGCTTCAACTGGGTCAACCGGGTCGAGCGGGCCAGGGCTTTCAGGCCCTCGTCGGTGATGCCGTTGCTGTTGAGATTGAGATACTGGACGTTGACCACCATATCGCTGTCGGCCAGTTCTTTCACTCCCTGGTCTCCCAGCCGGTTGTCATCCAGGTCGAGCCAGGAAATCTCCCGAGTGCGGGGCGAGGTCCAAAGGAGCCGCGCCTCTTCGGGAGTCAAATGGATGCCGCTGGCCATCAACTGGTTGCCGCGCTTGCGGCCTTCAAATAAGGCCTCCACATCCTGGAAACGGAGGTTTTCATTCATCAGTCTTTCCCTTGGATTGCACGATCAAAGCCGTTAAATTTAACGCAAAAATGCAGTGCGGACAAGGGGCGCCTAGTACTTGGTTGCAAAAATAAGCGTTACGAAAATGCCGCCCTTCGACGGGCTCAGGGCGACAATAGGGCTGTCATGCTGAGCTTGTCGAAGCATGTCCCGTGGTGCGCGAACTTATAAAACCAAGTACTAGGTTCCCCGTTCCTTTTTTCCGGGAGGCTCTGGGGGAACGTATTTTTTTCCCTTCAATTCCTTGGGCAAATACTCCTGATCCACCTTCCGGCCGGGATAACTGTGCGGATACTTGTAATCGACACCATACCCGTACCGCGTTTTGGCGTCGCGGTAATGCGTGTCCTTCAGGGAATCGGGCACGGGATAGGAATGCCCCTGGTTCTGAATATCGTCGAGGGCGCGGTCGACGGCCACGATGGCCGAGTTGTCCTTGGCCGCCCGGGC
>JABAHQ010000097.1_pt2 | contig 16966 bp, 21 predicted proteins | sample 7062091 | NCBI WGS metagenome assembly JABAHQ01 (sample SAMN14534359, study PRJNA622989) | marine sediment metagenome | biome: marine biome [ENVO:00000428]; feature: marine pelagic biome [ENVO:01000023]; material: deep marine sediment [ENVO:00002113] | place: India: Gulf of Kutch | collected...
GACAGGCTAACGGTTGCACCCTTTGCAGCATTGCTCAATTTTCTCATGGAGTCTGCAACTTTGAGGGATTTCAGACTAAGTGTTGCCGGAAGAATCCATGATAACGGATCACCACCAACCTGAATAATTCCAGTCGCCAGATTTGCCAGAGTGGAAGAGCGGGATTGTATATCTCTATCAGCTAATTCCCTATCGATTTTATACATAGTTTCGTATACATCTTCCATTGAACCATCGTAAATAAAATCTGAAGCAAACTGCTCATAACCTTCTGGAATATGTTGAATAGGGTCAAAGTCACGGGTCAATACTGGGGCATCCATAAAATTGTTGACCAAAGATGCCATTGAGTTGTAGCCACCAGCACGTGCGGTTGCAGTCCAGAACTCACCCCATGTCGGTGTTTTCTGGCTTGATTTTGTGCGAACATAGGAACGCTCAGCATTGTTTGGAAATGCCGGTCTGGATATGTCAAAAAATTCTGCTTGGGTATATAGTGGCATGTTAAAATCCCGGTGAACCAATTGCTCCCAATAATTCGTTTCTTCCTTCTATAATAGTGAATGCCGAATCCCTCAATTCTCTTGCTTCATCAAGTTTTTGTTCTCTGAAATCATTGGAATCGAAACTCGCTCGGAACGGAAATCCATTGTCATCTTTAATTGTGTCCCATGAACCCAAATCTTCATTCCATCGTTGGATTAACCAGGAACGTGGCTCTGAACCTTCCGTAACAATATCGGATTGAAGACGAAGACGGCCTTCAGCATTTCTTCCCTGTTCTCTAAGCAAATTTCTGGTAACCAGATCAATTTGATTCGTAGGCTTATTCAAAACCTTCTCAGGAGGAAACTTCATAAATCGATTTTCATCACCAATGCTTGTCACACCATAGTTTTTGAAGACAATTTGGCCCGCCCGTTTGACGGCATCTTCAAAATTAAATGAAGGATTTGTGAGATATAATGTTCTTGCCAATTGCCTTGTATCTGTGACCATATCTTCTCTTGGATCAGCCGTCCCAAAGAATTGAGAAAAGGTTCGATTCGCAATCAATGCATTCATAGCTTGTTCATCAAAATCAGTAGGCTGAACCATTTTGAATTCTTCAATACGGTCTGCAATGTTTTTGCTTTGTTGTTCTTTGACGTTTTCAATAGCCTGTGCTACTGGAATGCCATTCTCAACTTGATTCTTGACCGCGAATAATCTTGCATAATCATTGTTATCAATTTGATTTTGAAATTCTGGATTAGCCTCTTGCTCAATGGCATTCAGCATCAAAACTTGTTCTTGAATCGTATCAGCATCTTCGCTCAGATTTGCTCTTGAAAGATTCCTCTCCACTTGACTCGGAATTATATTTTTTCTTTTAATGATTCGTGCAGTGGCCTTCGCCTTGGTTTCTATAGGCAAATCAGGATTTTGCGATAGAAAATTTTGATAGAACAAATCCACTGCATCACGATCATCTTTGTTGTTAGGGTCAAGATCATCTTGAAATGCTCTATTAATCAACAAATCATTGCTTGTCATTTGCGCTTGGCGCTGCGCATGAAGATTTGTTAAATATCGAATGCTGCTTCGATCTATCACACCTTCGTTGGCTTGCAAATCATATAAATCATTTCGAAATTCTCTGGTTGTTATATTGTCAAAACGGCCTTGCCCTAAAGGTTGGCTTGTTAATTGCGTTTCAAAATTGAATTCGGTTTGCTTCGCAATTGTTTTTTGTCTGTTTTCTTCCTTGATGTCTGCATATCTTTCAATATCAGTGAACAATCTAAGCTTTTCATTCTTTTCTGCTGCGGTTAATTCGGAATCAGGAAACCGCTTATCCAGTTCTTCCATTGCCTGATCCTGATCCTGGATTAACCCTTCACGGTATAGTTCAGTTTCAAAATCGGCAAACTTCCCTCTGGCCTGCTCAATTCTCTGCCGATCTTCAACCTTATCAATGTCCAAACGAAACTGTTGCTTTTGATCTTCTGACAATGAAGAGTCTTCAACAATTTGTTTGGCTTCTTGTGGGTTTTCAATCTTATCATTAATAAAAAGTTCTGTCTGAACCCGCCTGAATTCTTCTGTGTTTTCCGGTTGGGATTCCTGGAATTGTTGTATTTTTAATTGAAGTTGCAGCTTTTGCTCATCAGATAAATTTGAATTTTCTACGAATTGACGGGCCTCTTCCGGTTTTTTGANNAAGCAGCTTTTTCTGAACATCAACAAGTTCTTTGGTTTCTGCTCTTGCTTCTTCTTTCCGTTGCTGTCGTTCAATTTCTGTATTGATTGAATCTCGGATTGCATCGACCTGTTGAGCAGACAATAAACCTTGTTCAGATGCTTGCTGTGCTTTGTCTATAATTGAAGTATCGGTGGGGTTTTCGTCTTGTTCGGCAAGCAAATCACCTAACACTTGATTGCCTTTTCGCACTTTGAAAGCACGATCAACCTTACTTTGAGCTTGCGCCAGTTTTGTGCCTTCATCAATGGCGAATTCACCACGCTCAAAAGCTTCTTTGGCTTCAATAGGATCACTGGCTATGGCGTTTTCAAGAGCAATAAGTTCAAGATTTTCACGGTCTGTTTTGAGAAATTGCTCAACGGCTTCTTCTGGCCCTGATACATTGGCTTTGCTGAAATCAATCCCGCGCAATCGATTGACCATGTGCTCTTTGCGCTTTTCGGCGTAATCAGCAAATGCACTATCACGCTTTTGTGGATTGAATGGATTTTGAGCGAAAACATCTGCTGTGCTATTTCTCTCATCTTCAAGAAGTTTCTGCTCAAACTCTGTTTGGCGTTGGGCAAGGGTGGCTTGGTTTTCAATTTGTTGCCTGGCTATGATTTCTTCAATTTGGCCCTGCGCATCCGCTCGAAACGGTTCCTCAAGTTCTTGTAGAAGCGGTTGCACTTTGTTTCGGATTTGTTTTTCATAGCTATTTAATGATTCAATTTCTCCAGCATTGTATTGTTGAAGGAAGCGTTGAGTTTCTATTTTGGCAGCACGAATAACGCTATCTCTTTTGTTGAGCTTTACCTGTCGCTCAAGGATTTCTTTTTCTTGTTGTTCCTCAGCCACCTTTCGACCAAAGAAATCAGCTCCCACATCGAACACAGTGGGTGTTTGTCCCGTGTCAAAAACGGCGGGTGCTTGACTGGTGATTCCTCTGCGTTGCCTGAACTTTCGAATGGGTGGCATTAATCAATCCTCAACGTTCTTACATTTCCGCTTGTATCGGTTTCCGAATCATCAGACAACAAACTTGCGCTTGCTCCGGCTCTAAGCAGCGAAGTGCCAAAACTCGATAATCCTTTGAATCGCGCCAGCTCCCCTCTGGCTTCCGCTTGCCTCGCCTGAACCTCAGTGTTGAAATCGGCGGCCCGTTGATCCTGCAAGAATTCAAAACGGTTCTTGATTCTTTGCTGCAAAACTGAACCTGACACATCGACACCGGCTGCTAAAGTGCGGGCTAGATTCTCCCCCTGCAACTCCCGAAACCGGCGCTGTTCCGCTCTGCGATTGACAGCTCTGGCGGTACGTGCAGCTTGGGCTTGCTGCTCGGCAACTTCTTGGTTGAACCTGCCTTGCTGCAAGGCGCTGAAGCCCTGTCCAATTTGTGATGCTGCGAATAAAGCGGCTGCTGGACCAAAACTCATGATTTCACCTTCGCCACAATCCAGTAATCCTCACCATTCGGCCCCCACTTGGGCAAATATCCATTGCACTGCAAGCCTAGCCATCGAACAAACCGAAGGCGCGCCGGATTTCCTGAACGGATATGGGCCTGCATTCTACGCAGTTGACGCGCATAAAACGCAGATTCCAAATATCCTTTAATAGTTATACACATTTCCCGCATAACTGGATTGTATGGACTCTTATTGACATCTGCCGATACTGCAAGGCCAGCTTCGGCACATCCCTTCCACATTTCATAGAGCGTACCGATGGCAACAATATTATCTCGTCCATCCAATAATGCCCATGATTCATGATTGAAGGCGTTTTGAAGAACCTGCCAGATTATCGCTATATCCGCCTGATCTTCCTCACGCGCGTTGAATCGGCTGATCATAGACGGTTTCAAAGCCATCATACTAAGGTTCACTGACATTCACCTTTCCAAGAAACCCAAGGACTGTGCAGGGGTATGCTTTCTGGTCATTATCCAGGCCGGTTTCAAAGTTTAATGTCAATTCTTGTCTCTTGCCGAACAAATAGACTTTCTCATATGCGGGTGTCTGGCCCAATGATTCCGCAAAGGTCTGACCTAAATTGTTGTCAAAATCGGCTTCATCCAGTGCCACTACCAGACCATGCATGCCAAACACTTTGGCTTGGAGAGTTCCGAATTCCTTGATGAATCCTTCAGTGGTTTGGTTGCCATCGCCGAAATCAGCGGGCATTAGTTCACCTTTGCCTTGGAATAGATAATCAGTATCGGCCCCGTTCAAATCTTTATTTATCTCATCGTCCAAATAGCAAACCCAACGTTCATCAGTTCCGCCAGGATCAACATTTATCACAGCATAAATATCATCACCGCCATCGGGTCCGGGAATGGATGCAATCGATTCGAATTGGGCACTTCCCTCATTAACAGTATGCTCATGCCATGCAATGACCTTGTGATCACGTTCATAAGTAACTGCTTTTAATTCCCCTGAATCAGTAACAATCCATAAAATATTCACGGGTGGAATATAAATGTCCAGATTGGAGCCGGTTGCAGGGTTCTTTAACAATCCGATGAAACCGGCTTTCTGGAAGGCCATTTCTTTTACATCGTTCTGCAGCTCTTCATAGGAAAGTATGGAATTATCCACGCCGCGCCAACCGTCCACGCTGAAGCTGAATGTGTAATCCCTCAAGCGCTTCTTGCTCAATTCAGAAAAAATGATGGTATCTTCAAATTTAACGGGGTCTACAAAGGCTCCGCCATAGTTGGTGTCGTTCTGTATCTCTGGTGGATCAACAGGAGTGATGAAACCTTTATTTCCCCGAACAATGTATTCACCGCTCAAGCCGCCAAGCAATAAATGGCGTTTTGATTTCATCCATTGGAGCGGGTCTACTTGATCGGAGCCAATACTGTATTTGTATGGACCTGCTGCTGTTGCTAACACTTCCAAGTTGAAATCGTCATAATTCCCTGATCGGCTACCCCAAAATGTAGTGGGTTCTTCGCTGCTCGCTGCGTACACCAATCGGTTTTCATGAATGCTGACAAGAGATGGATATGAGGTTGCTGCGGTATCATCTTTGCGCTGAAAATCATTTCCTGTCATGGTTATGAATCCAACCTTAAAGGTCCAATAATCTCCGGCTGTACCAGTGGATGAATCCATTGTAATTGTTGCCATGACACTACCATTATTAAAAGGCCCAACTACTCCACCGCTTTCATCTTGCANNNNCATACCATTGCTTATATCGAAAGTACCTCCTGATTCCGGTGTGCCATCGTCCGAATCCATATTTCCAACTATGGCTACCCATTGATCTGAAAACTCATCAATTCCAGTTTCTTCTCTGTAGCCCCACCCCCATTTTGTATTGTCAGCAGGATCAATCCATACCCTGATTTGAAAGCATCGGTTGCCATACCATTCTTTTGAGGAATCGTTTGTATCTCTTCCATGCAAATTTAGAAAACCCGAACTTCCTGATCCTGTATGGGCTAAATCTGCATCTACTCTCCACCCCATAGAAAATTGCATGACATTGGCATTATCTGATTCACCCAATTCGACACGAAATTCCTGTGTCCCTTTTACAAGTGTTTCGTTCCCATCTTTGTCTTTGACTCTTAAATTTTTTATATAATCTTCATTTGAAAATTCATCGGCTGCACCTGCATTCCCGGCAAGCGGCTTTACGGGATCTTCAAAAACTTGATAGATTGTTTGATCTAAATTGTTATTAAAATAAAACTTACCTGCCGGTTCCGAATTGAATCCAAAATCCCATTTCCCTGCTTTGGGCATAAATATCAATCCAGTAATTTCCAAGANNCTGTTTCTATAATCTTCTAAGAATTGGGGTTGAGAAACTGTGTAACTTCCCACGCCGAATTGGATGCCTTCATCTGCATCAACAGGAAATGTTCCCGGACTTCCAGAAAGCTCTATGGTATCGAGTTTTCCTCTGTTGAATCCATCATCAAACCAACCTTCATCATTTATATCAACTTCTGTGTTATTGATTGTCATAGCCCTGAATAACACAGCCCTTGAAGGCTCAAATGGCAATCCCGCAATTGCATGTTCAGTAATCACCCAATCCGTATCACCGCTTCTCTGCAAGGTTCTAGGTGAGTGATTCCCATCCACCAAGTACATAAAATCAGCGCTCTGCGCATGGCGTATATTGGTTAAATCGGATGTCTCATAAGGACTTGTAATTTCATGAACTTTTTCACATGTTCCGCCAGAGTCATAAGCAGTGAATCCCGTTCCATCTACATCTGTGCCGGATAAATCCTGCAATTCAAAATCATTGGTGGTGGAATTATTGACCAAATATTGATTATCATTCAATTCAGTCATTCCATTTACGCCAGTGATTTTTATCTGGTCACCGTCAGAATATCCATGAGAATTTGCTGTTATGACTACAGGGTTGGCCTGAGTTGCATTGGATATTGATACACTGGATTCTAAAACTTGATCACGATTTTTGTGAAATCTTAGGTTTGTATTCGTGAATTCCAGAACATAACTATTGGCAGGCGTAGAACTGAAAACAAACGGAATCAATCGCGCTTGATTGTCACTCTTAACCCTGGCAATGGCATTCCACGCCCCGCGCAACGTGAAACCTCCATGAGGCAAAACAATGATATTCTCGGCCTTGCGCAAACCTTTCTGGAACTGGCGAGTGTCCACACGCGCCATCATGAGGCTGCTCAGTAAACCTGAAGTGAAATTGTTTTCGAATGGATAAGTTTTTTGAACCATTATCGCCTCAACCGTGCATAATTCAGCGCATCGGATTTGATCTTGATCTTGCCGAGTTCTTTATTATTGTGGTCACGGGATTTGCGCAATTGAATCTGGAACAATTTTTCCATCTGTTCTTCAATGCCCAGCTCGCCGGTCACGCCGTACCCCCATTCCACACGGCATCGGGCCACGATGAGTTGAACCAAATGGCGTTTCATGAGGGTGTAATAGGTGTCGGTATCTGAGTTTGGATTGCTGAAAGTTGTTAAGAAGACATAGCGGATTCCCGGCGTGGTAAACTCGGTTTCCAGGATTCGATCACCATTGGAGTTGTAGCTACCCAATTGATATTTCTTTTTGATTTGCTCCCATTGGGCAACTGAATAATGAACGGGAGACCCGAAAAAAAACGGGTCTCCCACAAGCCTTACAAAATCTGATGGCAATTGGTAGGCATAGGTGTAGAATTCAGTGTTGTAATTATCATCCTGGGTCAGCGTGTCATCAATGGTTGACATATGAACCCAAGGGACCATTTCCAAAATTTCTTCAACAATATCATCAAAGGTGTCAACAACCAGTTTTTCTATACGTCCAGTGTTATTTGAAGGCGTATCAAAATCCAAATCAGTGGATGAAAATCCTGGATGCCTCATCCTCAGAAGAGCCTTGTTGATAATTTTGGTCTTTTCTTCGCGTACCGTTGCCATCCGATTTTTCCTAGCTAATCATTGAAGTCAATGATCACCGTTTTCGTTGCGTCTGATGCCGTTGCCGTAATTGCACCATCCTGGTGAAGCATAATTTGCATAAACCGATAGCCTTGAACCGGAATTTTATAGCTTCCATATCTCCAAATTCCTGGACTCGAAAAAGCGTTCTGAACAAAGGATGCTTGTTGGATAAAATGATCACTGCTTTCAGCTGTGACAGATGCAATATTGTGGGTGTAATTGGGTATAACCCCGGTCGGCCTTCCGCTCACATTGTTCAAAATAGATGAAGATTGTGACAGATTGATAAAAAAGGAAGCATTGCGAATAGGGCCGCTTATTACATCGCCACCTGAAAAATCCCAAGTTCCACTTTTGATAACCAATCCTGCAAATTTAGCTCCGCTTGGTATAGCCAAAGGTTGCAAGGCCGTAGCACCAGCAATGATGTTGTTAAATGTGTGTCGCGCCTGCTGGCCGGAAACATCAAAATTAACAACAACAGGAGTTTGCCCCGCAAAAGTTGCGCTACAGAGCAACAAGCAGAAAACAACGAGAATTAATTTACGAAACATAGTGAACACCTCACTTTCTAGGCTCTTACGCCGTTGCCACTTCAGAGCATTCAATCTTTATGACTTTTTCTTCATAAAGACGAACAACGCCTGAAGCATGTTCTGTGTGGATTTGAGTTGCATCATTGCGGTCGTTCCGGGTCGAAACGGATTGATAAAAATCTTCTTCCGTTACATACATCATTCCCGATGGCAGCCAGATGTAACAATCTCGAACGCTATTGGAAAGATCCAATCGAGTTGAAACGATTACAGGCGTTCCGTCCGGCATGCCTTCGATCTGGATTTTTTCCAAATTGCGGTCCGACACAAAGTCAAAGTTGATTAACTTGTTTTGGTCCTGCAAGTCGCGGTGCTGGCGTGGGCCAATCAACAAGACAGGGGTTTCAGACCGTAAATCAACATTGTTTTCCCGGAAGAGTTCCAAGGCATCCAGATATTTGTCATAGGTCATGACATCGGAACCGCCGCTGTCGATAATTTGAGTCGATGGGAACGAAACCAGAGTTTCAGAAAAATCGCCATTGGAATCATCGAAGCCTTCGGATACGTCCGCATCGAAAGCGTCGATACAAATATCTTCCTGCTGACGTTTGTACCGTGCATTGACATTGCGGAAAATCCAGGAATTCGGATTGCCGAACAACAGTTTTTCGTCCAGCCGGTCAATCAATGGGGAATACCGAAACCGCCGAGTGGTTACGCGCCGCTTGAAGGTTTCCTGGTATTCGTTGCGGGTTTCCGCATACCGGGAATTCGAATCCACCTCGCGCAAATCGGTATTGCCGCCATCGGCAANNCGGCAATGCCGGTCACCCGCCCGCTGGTCATGGTGTCGGATTGTCCATCCGTGTTGTCAATCGCTTTCCCGAACGGGATCCATTTTTGTTTGTGTCCGGGCTCGATGGATTCAGGCATCATGAAAGCAGGCACTTCCGTGTCCATCTGCTGAACTTCAAGAAAGACCTGATCCATATATTGATCGATGAGAAAATTGGGGAGGTCTCCATTATATTTGGAGACTTTGATTTGATTTAAAGTAAAAGCCATCGTCGTGGCCTCCTTTCGACAAATTTCGTGTTTCATTCGCCGGAAAGGGTGTCCACGCTGATGGCGTGAGCTTTCCTAACGTTTCATCAGGTACGCTGGACCTGGTTGTTTGCTACAACCATTCTCCGGGTCCGCAAAGCGGGGTGTCCCGAATTCCTTGTTTGCCAATGGGGTTTCCATTCGCCGGTCAGGCCAACCGTATAAAACAACTTACTTCTTCAATACTTTTTCAATCGCTTCGATCACAGCAAGAAATCCTATGGATTGCACCTGCAATTCAAGGCGCTCGTCCTTGGCTTTGGCGATTGCCAGAACGCGGGTGTCTAGATTTGCCATGCATTCCAACTGCTCTCTTGCCGTCAATTCTCCGAACGGCAACGTTGATCGATCCTTTTGTTGCTTCTTTTCCTGTTTCGGTTTGGGCTCTATTGGTTTGGTTTCTGGTGCTACTTGATCTGCTGGCATTATTTCTGTCCTTTCAAATTAAAAATTTGCTCTTTGATTTTGAGTATTTCGCTGTAAACAGCTTTCTTTTGATGCGTCGGTGCCTTCAAATGTTCGCGCTGTTTTTCTTCCAGTTGTTTTTCCAGCGCTTCAAGATTCCCTTTTGTCTGCTCAGATGATTTCCCGTCATGAATCGCCTCGTCCTCCAGGTTCATCACTCCAACCGAATGCAGAATTTCATAGCGGTCTTTGAGAGAAAGCTTGCTTAAAGCCTGTTGTGCGCCCTCTGACATGCTTTTGAATGCTTGATTGGAAAGCGCTACATTTCTGTGGTAGTCACTGCCCCAGTTTTGTTCAAGCAATTTCTTGTCAAATTGTTCCTGCTCTTTCGCCTGCTGCATTTCCTCATTGAGCTGGTCCTGCAAGAATCCATTGAACTGCTGCTTGGAAATCCCATGCTTATGGGCCAATTTGCGGTATTGCTCAATAACTTTTTGCTGTTGTTCGTTGGGCTGAAAATCAATTTCCTCCCCTTTTTCATTGGGAACCTTCAAGGACAGTTCGTAGTCTTCGGGCTTTTCCGGTCTCAATTTGCTGTAGAACTTTTCCCAGTCTTCGGGCTTGGCATCCTGTCCGGGAATACGGACACTTTGCTGTATAAAGTTCTCCTTTTCTTCAAGTGCCTTGGCCGCTTCATCAATCGTTTTATAGCGTGTTGCCACAGGATTGTTTTCAAAGCCCTTCGGGGGCCAGTTCGGAGATGCAGGTTGTTCCTGCTGCGCTGGAGTCTCCAGGCCAGCATTGACATCTTGTTCTTGTGTTGCTTGTTCTTCAGCCATTTTTGCTTTCCTTCTTTGCTTCGTTTATTCGGTTTCTTATATAGCTCAAAACTTCTCGTTTGGCGTTGGATTCATGGGCAACGAGCGTGTTGCCCGTCTGGAATTTCGGCCTCAAATGGGCTTCCAACTCCTGTAATATTTTTTTCCCTGCCGGGCTGTCCAGCAGTTTCCAATGACTTAATTTATCAGCCACCTTGCGCCACCTTCTGAGCAGTCGCCAAATCTTTCACGGCTCCTGCGCCTTGCTGCAATCCCTGCAATTGCTGTTGCGCCTGCTGTACTCTCTGAAATTCAATAACTTTATCGTTGACTTCTTCCTCAGATCGAAAAATTCCCAAATCGGATATACCCATACTGTCGGCTATCAAATCTTCCACCTTTTGAAAATCCACCTTGAACAAAATTTCGGGAGTTTGTGAAAGAATCTCCGGTGGTATTTGCCCCAGCATCTGCGAGCGTGTGAATAAGTAATTGATAACCTGTTCCGCTTGCGCCATCTTCTGTGCCCTTGCCAGTGGGCCTACATATTCGGGATCGAGAAATGCTTCTTCTTCCAGGATGGCAGGGATTTCAGGCAATAAATCCTTGCGGTCCAATATATCGAATGATCGGTCGATCAGATTGTTTAACAGTTCAAATTTATGGCCCCCGAACATCGGGCCAAGTATCCGATTCTTAATCTCAAGACTAGCTTGGACTTGGGTCGCCGAAGGTGGCGTTTTCCCTTCCTGGCTGATTTGAATCTGGTCTGCAAAAAACTGTTTCTTGACTGATTCACGAAGTTCGGTAACCAGGAATTGAGCCACATCATATCGAACATTTTCGATGTAGGGCTTGATTCCATTGACATCATCGACATCATTCACTGCCCTTACACTCAAATCCAAATCATCGTCCATGATTCCCCGCTGCCTTAATGTCGGTGGGTTCAGAGCTTTATCATAGGATTCAAGTTGAAGCCCAACTGAATCATTCAACGTGCGTATATCCGGCAAGGCATCACGGGNNTCGTCCATGATTCCCCGCTGCCTTAATGTTGGCGGGTTCAAGGCCTTATCATAAGATTCCAGTTGAAGACCTACCGAATCATTCAAGGTTCGTATATCGGGCAAGGCATCACGGGCGGGGCTGTTGCCCATTTCCTGACCCCGTATGCGTTCCCAGCGGACAACAATCATGTATGGAAATGTAAAGAACCCTTTGGTTGCTAAAACCAATTCTTCTTCACAGGCAATGTACTTGCTTACAAAACGATGATTCTTGTTCCCTGTCCGCTCCCCGTCCCGTTTCGGTGAAACGAAATGGACGATTTCGATTTCTTCATCGGGATTCTTTTGAAATGCAGTACTAAGTTTTCGGCTGCGCTCCAATGCCTCCGGCCATCGTTCCTTGATTTGCTGCAATGTATATTTGAAGGGCCTATAAACGGTTTCCGCATATCCCCATCGGTCTTCCTCGAAATAGATTTCTCTGGGTGAAAGTGCAGTAAAATGAAACCCCCAATTTTTTTCTTCTTCATTAAACCGTTCTTCCAAAAACAGACCCGCCGTTCCGAACACAACAAGATATTTGAAAAACACAGCAGCAGCTACATCCAGATTGGATTCATTGAACTTCTGCTGCAATACTTTTTTAACTTCCCCAACCCAGTCTTTGACTTCCTGCCGGCCATCGACTTCACTATTTCTTAGCCGGAAGTCCACCCAAGGCAAATTCGGCGGCATTACAGAGCCGTGGATGGCGCTGGCTAACAAGCGGGCTGAAAGAACAGCTGTGGAGTCATTGATTTTCAGCCGGTCCCGCTTTTCATAATATTTTTTGAATGTGCGGTTTTGATCCGCCGCTGCATAAAAAACATACTCCGCTATTTCCTGCATCTGTTCGTCCCAATCGGAACGATCAGATTTTTTGCGGTTGAATGCCTTTTTTATGCTTTTTGCGTCACGTGCCATTATGATTTGTCCCGAATATTCATGAACCTGTCAAATTGTTCTTCCGTTATAAACAAACGACCTTTATCAGTAGTTCTTCGAATACCGGTATTTTGTTTGTCAATTTCTTCAAGCAACTTATCCAAAGCATCCGATTGTTCGCTTGTTAATACTGGATTTTCATTTGTTTCGATTGTTATTTTCATATTTACTCCCCAAGCAACCTTCTATTCTTTTGATTTCCACTGCCTACTCCCAAAGGACTTGTCAATATTCGTGACTCAATTCCCGTGTTAGCCAGCCTGCGCCTTTCCTGCTGCTCGATCTTTTCCAAGTCAGGTGTCTCCGGCACGGGTGGCGGGTCCGGTGGGTCAGGTCTGCTCAATCCAAAAAGTTCACCAATAAATGTCATAATGACCTCTAATTCAAACTGAAACTGGTTTTGGCTTTTTTTGATTTGCCGCCGCCACCAAATTTCAAGCGTTCTAATTGATAAATCGCCCTGGCTTTTTTTCTCTCGCAAAAACCGGCTCGCAATGCATCGATTTTGTGAGCATTCTGTCTTGGGATTTTCCCATCTTTGCGGTGGTACATAATCAGGCGCTTGATCAAATCCTGATTTTCGTTGATGTCAAAAATCTTCAGGCAATCGCTGTGTATCGCTTCATAGAGCATCTGGATTCCCGCTTCCAAATTGCTGCCTTCCGTTGAGGAGTTGTATGTACTAAATGCGGGATTCGGAAGCATTCTCAATCCGGCTTCACGGTATTGGTCCTTGATTTTCAATAGGCTTGGAGAACCCACACCAACACGAAACCCATCACGGGGCCATGCACAGGGGATGTCCTCACCCCATGCCCGAATCCGTATGGCATGATAAGGAGGCAATTGAAACGGTTGCTGGTAGGAACGGACAACATAAACCCTGCCGTTCAAATTCGGATCACTGGCAAGCAATACCGCCGCTGTCGGGTCGTTGTAACCGAAATCCAATCCAATGATTAATCTTAGATACTCCATTTCATACAAAGGAAATGGATCGCATGTAATCTGATCTCTGGTGCATTCAAAAACCTGCCCATCACCCAAAACAAATAAGCCGTGTACACGGGCCTGCACTTGATGAGGCAGTAATTTTTTTCTGAATTTCTCGCGGTCTTCATCGGTTAGGTGTTCAACCTCATCTTGAGAAACGCAAAGAAAGAATTTGGTAGTTTCCTCATCCTCATCTTCCTGCTCTTCCTCGTTGATTTCATAAAATCGTTGCAGAATTTCAGAAGATGTATTTTCAGGTGTAGCGGTTATAAATATCAATCCTTGAGTGGTGACGATTCGGGCGACCAATTCCCCATATACATCGTCATCCACGGGCTCATCACACCATATGGCATGAAGTTCGTCGCCCTGCTGTGCTTCTGCGCCTTGTCCATAAGTCCCGAAATAAATATAGGAATATCCACCGAAATCACTTTTCACTTGGATATAGTCAATGCATCCACGGGGATCATGCTTCATATACACTGTCTGCTTGCCTTTATCATCGGTAATGGTATCTTTCGGAAGCATTCCAGTTCCCCATTGCCCCTCTTCTCCCATAAGAACTCTTTGAGCAGCTTTGCGCAGTTGAACGTCGGTTTGACCCATGACAAGAATTCTTACTGGCGTATCGAATCGCCTTCCCGTCCACCAGCTCGGATATCGCCCCGTTGCCCATGCTGTCACTCCCAGGGCTCCCGTCGTTGATTTCCCTGTACGGTTTCCGCCTGCAAAAAGAAGTTCATCACAGGTGGCCGTTTTCCCCAGGAAACGCTTCTGATGCCGGTTTGGAACAAAGTATTTAAATTTGTTTTCACGATATCTGCGCTCTTTTTCTTCAAGATACAGATATCGATCAATCTTGTTCTGTTTTTGTTTCGTAGGNNCGTAGGAGCCGCTACCATTTTTCTTTAACTCAACAATCCGGTTTTGCTCTTCCAATTTCTTGACGCGGTTTTCTTTCAGTTCCAATTTTCTATCCAGCTCATCATCAGGAAGATTGCGCAATTCCAAAATATAATGCTCAGTTTTATTAACCGTGGTTTCTATTTTCTTCTTCTCATTCAGCTCTTCATTTAGAGCCTTTTGTAAGTCACGTGATAAAGCCACATTGCCTTCAAGAAGGCTGTTCAATATATTTTTGTGAACCACTGCATCCAATGATGCTCTTGCCTTATGCCAGTAATAGCTAAACAATCTCCTAGATTTTTTCTTGTCATCATCATGGATGGCGTTAATCAATTTCTTGAATGACTTTGCTGTTTTGTAACCCGCCATGATGGCCGCCCGTTCCGGTGAAACCCCGGCAAAAGCGCAAATCAACGCCTCTTTGACATTGTTGTAATAGCACAATGGAGTCTTTTTTATTTTCCCCCCTTTGTTTTGAACAATCGAATCATGCTCATCCAGTGCATGTTTAACAATCTTTTTTGCGCATTTTTCCAGAGGCATCCCGCCAATTTTGTAAACTGGCTTTTTGTCTTCACTTTCCGGCATTTTTCAACCTCTTGATTGTCTTATGGCCCAAACCACCTGCGCCAATTAGCGCACCAATTCGGTTGAGAAAAACCACGGTATCTTGCAGCACTTCAATCTTGAGACCGTAGCTATCCAAAAAGATTTCCAAAACCGTTGCCGCCACCATGAGCACGGCTCCGATATTGGTCTTTTTTCCGTTTAGAAACTTCCACAGTTTTTTCATTTCAATAACCTCACTAAATACGGGCCGTAAACCATAATCTTGTCTACACCCAATAGGCAATTGAGCAACAAAAGCGTTATAACCATCCACCACAACTGCTTTAGATTCTTTTCAATACTGTCAAAACGCCTTTGATCATCCTTCATGCGTTCTGTCACTATCCCTTGAAATTCTCCTGCCTGAAACTGATCATTACCCATATTACACCAACTATAATTTAGTTTTAGACTAAGCTAAATTTTTATTTAGTCAAGACTAAATCTTTCGACAAAAAATTTTTTACTTCTCATCGTAATATTGATCCCAAAATATTTCGTACTCTGAAATTGGAGGCAAAAGCCATACTGCTAAAGCAAAACCTATAATGAAACCAAATGTGAAAGTTATTATGAATTCCAACATTACGATTTTTTCCCTTAACAAAAAATTTTACTTATCTGCTTGATTCAATTTTTCCCGCAAATTTTTATTTTCTAATAGCACTTGTCTCAATCTCTTTTTAGCCAAAACCAACTTCCGTTCCAGGGTTTGAATCTCCCCAATCATTTTCAATTCATGTTGATGTACTTTGTCCGCCCTGATCTCATCAAGGGAATCCAATATGTATTCCCGTATCTCCGCCATAATCTCTCTTGATTTACGTGGATCGCCATACCTTCGGTGCTTCATCTCCCTGTCATGGCTTGCAATCATCTTATGGACCTCGAACAGATACATTATTGCCGCCGCCGTTTTGTCGTAGTAGCCGCATCTATGCCGCCGATCAAGCAAACCATAATGAATGCGAAGACAAATAAATAAAACACCCAACATCCAAACCCGATTAGAAAATCAATCATGATCTATCTCCCATGTGTCTATATTTGGATCCCACTCGAATCTTTTCCATGTTTGATCATTAGGGAATGGGTCAACATTACGATTGAAGCCGGGATCAATGGAATTGTTTCTTTTGTAGTGTGTCGCCGATGGAATGATAATGGCCGCTGAATCCAGAATCGCCTCAAGTTTCTCAATCCGTTTTTGATTTTCCAAACAAATCTTGTGGTGGTGTGATCCATCCAAAAAATGAACATTGGATGAGAGGTTTTGATTGACAGGCCCACTCCATGATTGATTCGTTTCAAGGAATAAATAATCAGCCTGAGTTGCTCCAATAAACCCAATTGCTAACATGATCCCTAATATTAATGCTTTCTTCATGATCTATCCTTTCCAGATATTAATGATAAACAGTGTTATTCCAACAACTGCCAGCACCGCCAACGGCAGCACAAACTTTGCAACGAAAACATATGAGCCGAGAAGCATGACTGAACCCATAACTTACTCCGGTTTCATCCCATCCCCGATTTTCTGCCAAGTGGAGCAAGCCCAAGTCAGCAGAAACAGAATCGCCAATAAGCACCAAAAATAGAAATCTCTAAAATACTTCTTCACAGCAATGCTCCTTCCCACACGGGCGAGATACCGCATGTGGCGAGAAATAAAAAGCCAATGTAAGCAATAATCAGAAATACCCAAATCAATTTTTCAGACATCAGTGAAACCCCTCCAATGTATCAACGCGGTTCTGCAAATCCTGCACAGCATTGATCAGCTTGTCGATCTGGTTCTGTTGTTGGGAAACTTTGTTTTGCAGTCGTTTTATTGCCTTCCTGGCCTTGGAGCGAAACTTGAGATAAGTTTTGTTCACCGCAGCGGCCTTACCCATGACATCAATCCCAAG